>Ga0187881_10001256_pt1 | contig 27378 bp, 20 predicted proteins | sample June2016WEW_19_1_2_FD_133017 | JGI IMG/M metagenome (GOLD analysis project Ga0187881, IMG submission 133017) | Peatland microbial communities from SPRUCE experiment site at the Marcell Experimental Forest, Minnesota, USA - June2016WEW_19_100 | ecosystem: Environmental > Terrestrial > Soil >... | reverse complement strand
GGAAGGCGGCTCGTCCCTCGCAGCTCCCGCAGGCGGCCTGAATCTGCTTCAGCGTCCAGCCAACCCTCCATCCTATCACGCCCGTCCCGCCGGAACAGGAGGACCCTGCTTTACCGCTTACCCACCGGCGGCAACGGGGTTCTTGGTTGGGAGATGGATTCGGTCGTCCCTGGCGGGACTTGGTGGGTTTGTTTGGCGCGGTAACCCAGCGCTCAAGCACTGGGCTATTTTCAGGGCTGCGTGGGACGAGCGGCTACGGCCACGCCACCGGTGGCTGCGTCGGAATTCCTCGACAATAGCCCAGCCATTCATGGCTGGGGTTACCGTCCGGCGAATCCCCAAAGTCCCGGCAGGGACGAAAGAGATTCAATCCAACATCTCCGCCCGGTACTCACAGCCATGCTTCTTCAGGAACGTCGCCAGTTCCTCCCGAAAACCCCGCTGACGATGACGCTCCTCCTGTGTCGCGATGTACCGGATCGTGTCCTCCACCCCTGAAACGCCGATGCTGAACGACCCGAATCCCTCCTGCCACGCGAACTCCTCCCGGCGGAGTTCGGGGAAGGTTTCGCGCAGCCATTTCGAGGAATTGCCCTTCAACAACTGCATGGCCTTGGAAACGGAAAGCGTCGGAGGAAGGCTCAAGAGCAAATGGACGTGATCGTCCGTGCCGCCGATGGCCAGCGCCTTCATGTCATGCTCGCGCGCAATGCCGCCCAGATAAGGCCAGAGGCGTTCGCGGATGGACCCGGTGAGCAACGGGCGGCGTTCATGGGCGGAAAACACACAATGCATCAGGCACGAATTGAACGAGTGCATGGTTCGGCCATCCCTGCGGGACTTGATTGAATTTGTTCGACCGATTTACCCAGCGCTCAAGCACTGGGCTATTTCCGATGGTGCGCGGTGGCCAGCAACTCGCGGCAGTTCAAGACTTTCTCCGCGAGATCGCCGGGCACGTAAAAGTAGTGGTTCGACGCCTCGAAACCGATCCGGGAGTCCCGCGACTGGATCGCGTGCAGCCGTTTCGCCAGTGTGAGTTCTTGCTGGAGGATTCGCTGTAGTTCGGCGGCCGGTGCCGCGCCCGCCGGCCGGTCCTTTGCAGCCAACAGCTCGCGGCGCGCCACCACAAATCGCGCCTGGTTGGCCACGCTGCGGAAGTGGATGGCGGCCGCCTCGGCCACATTCAATTCCTCGGCGAGCGCCTGGCGTTGCCCCTGGGTCAAAGCGCCGGTCGCCGTTGCCACGGCCGTTTGCAGTTGCGCCAGCGCCTGTTCAAAACCCCCGGCGACCTTCTCGAATTGTCCGATGAACACCGCCGGCGGATAGTTCGCGCGCCAACCGTCCAGATCGTCGTAGGGAAATCCCGTCATCGAGGCGTGGTAGCCGGTCGGCCCGGCCCATAGCGGGTTGGCCGGTCCGACCTGCTGCGGCGCGTTGTAAAGCACGCCGGCGTCGAACGGAAATTCGCGGAAAGCGGTGCTGAAACCGCGCCAGGCGGTGACGACCACCGGGGCCAGGCCCGGGCCGAAGCGCCGCACCGCGACGCGCTGCATCGCTTCGTCGGCCGAACGGCCGGCGAGAACTTCGGCCACGACTTCGAGGTTCGGCGAGGGGCAGCCGCCCAGCGTCCAGCCCAGCATCAAACCGTCCACGTTCGCGGCGCGCAGATTCGCGGCGTGGCGGGCGACGTTTTCCATGGCGGGAATCCACGGCACGGCGGCGAGTTCCCAGGTGTTGCCGGCCTGGATTTTGGCGAGGGTCTGGAGGCCGCATTGACGCGCCCAGGCCCAGTGGCGCACGGCGCGCGGACCGGGGCCGATGGCGGAAATCGAGTACTCGCCCACCGTCCCTTTGATCCCGCCCCGCTCGAGGGGCAGGCTCCATTCGCTCACGCTCATGAACGCGACCCCGGCGGGCAACTGCCGGATGATGCTTTCCGCCCACGCATCGTTCCAGCCCCAATCCCAGGCGATGAGTTGGGCGCGGGTGCCCGCCTGCCGGATGCCGTCGGCGAACAAGCGGTTCACTTCGGCGATCACGTCCGCCGGGGGCCGTGCGCCGCAGCGCGGACAACCGGCGCCGCCGCCGTGCGACCAACAATTGCTCAGGTTCTCGGAACCGGTGATGGTGAAAAAGCCGCCGAGGTCCGGCACCGCCCGGCAGATGCTGGCAACGGATTCGCGCAGGAACCGTTGCACCGCCGGCGCGCTGGTGCACAGCGCCGCGTGATCGCCTTCCGCGACGCCCTTCAACTCCGGATGGCTCGTGAAAAACCCCAGCGGCATGGCGCGCGGCTCGTTCAGGTAGAGAAAGACGCGGATGCCGTGCCGGCGCGCCCGGGCCACCAGCGCGCGCAGATTTTTGAGCCGTGCCTCGTAATGGGCGCTGCGCTCGGGTTCCCACGGAAACGGCGCGAGCTTGTACAACACGGCCTGCAGCCACACGCCGTTCACGCCGGCCTGGGCCAGCCGGGCCAGAAAGCCGTCGGGATACGGATCGGTTTCCGTGTCCAGCAGCGGATCGCCGTAGAGCGCAAAATAGGAGTAGCAAAAGCGGAGGCCGGCGGCGGGTTGAGGGTTGACGGTGGCGGATTGAGCGGGAGATCGTGAAAGCCGGTTGACAAAGGCGAACAGCGGGTCGGGCGCAACCGAGACGCCGGCCGGAAAATGTTCGCGGACGACCTGCGCGATCTCGTCTTCGCGGTGGCGGGTCGCCGCGTCCGGCGGCTGGTAGCGGATCGGCGCGCACTTCGGCTTCAACTCACCGAGTTTGCTGAACAGAAAATCGTCCTCGCGCAGGGTGTAAGCCAGTTGCTCCGGCGTCCAGTCCAGCAGATCGAGCAATTGCTCGTAGGGCAGCAGGTGCCAGTTGCGCCGGATGACGGTGATGTAGGAGCGGCGCTGCTGTTCGGGCGTGATGCGTGGCGGGCCGTCCAGACCCATCGCGTGGCCCAGGCGCAGGAGGTCCGTGGATTTGGCGCCGACGACGCGCGCCAGGCGGGCGAGGGGCACCAGCGACCAGTTGCGCCAGACGAACGCGTGGAGCGGGTCGGGAAAATGCGGGAAAGCCACCGGCGGCGGCGCGGCGCCCTGGGGCAGGTCCGCCACCGCCACCTGGTTCGAATCGCGGCGAACCGTGCCGGCGAAAGTCGCGGGACCGAGGGCAAGCCCGGCGGTGACGACGGACGTGGCCTGAAGAAAACCACGCCGCGACTGCCGCTGGAGTGGGGCATTCATGGGTGTATGACTATGCCGGAGTGAGAAGGGCGAAGGCTTTTTTCAAGGCGGCGATGGTGACGGCGCACGCGTCGTCCTTGCCGAGGTTGTTGACGGCCTTGTTGAACGGCTCGGCGCGCACGGGACCGTCGTAGCCGATCCGGTTCAGCGCATTGAGGAACGCGCCGACATCAATGACGCCGGTGGCCGCCGGCAATTCGCGCTGGCCATCCTGCTGGCGGTCGAACGCCACGCCGGCGGGCGCGTCGTTCAAGTCCACGGAGACGACCTCCTCGTTGGGCAGTGCCTGCACTTCGGCCGCGGTATCGCCCGCCTGCCACCAGTGCCAACTGTCGAGCACGACGCCGACGTTGCCGGTGCCGATCTCGGCGATCAGCTCGCGCTGTTCGGCCAGCGTGTGGATGAACCCATATTTCTGTCCGCGCGAGGTGTGGGTGCCGACGTATTCGAGGCCGAGCCGGAGCTGGTGGTCTTTCAGCACGACCGCGATCGCGCGCAGCCGTTCGGCATGGCGCTTGAAATTCTGCCGGTAGGTCAGCGCGTTGTCGCCGGGCATCAGCCAGGTGCCGACGCGGGTCACGCCCGCACGCTGCAAACCGTCCGCCACTTTGGGCAGGTTCTTGAGGCCGTCGGCGAACCGGCTTTCGTCGCCGCGGAACTCGACCGACAGGCCGGCGGCGCCCCAGGCGAGTTTGCGGGCTTTCAACGTGGCGACGAGCTCGGACGCTTCGGCGGCGGAAAGCCCCGCGAGAAAATCACCGAACGGTTCGATGGATTCGAAGCCGTGTTTCGCGGCGAGTTCGATGGCTTCACGCTGGCCCGCCTTGACGCCGATGCTGCCGGGGGAAAGGCAGAGGGTCATTTTTCGCGCGGGCGCGTCGGTGGCGCGCGCGAAGCGGGAGACGGCGGGGAGCATGGCGACGGCCAGACCGGTGGCGGCGACCTCGCGCAGGAACGAACGGCGATCGAGTAGTGACGAGGGCTTCATGCGGGCAGTGTGGCCCGCACCGTGGTCCACTTCAACGCGAAAGCGGAGGACGGGCAGGGCAAACGCATCAAAACGGGGTGGCACGGGCGACTCCTGCCCGCCGGCAGGCAGGCGCCCGTCCCACCCGGCGACACGCCGGGCGGAATGGGGGAAGACGCCGGGAAACCAGCGACGCCATCCCTTTTCGATAGCGCGCCGTTCCGTCGGGCGGGCCGCCCGACGGCACAGGCCAGCGGCCTGTGCTCCCCACCCGGGTTACCCGCGGAGCTTGCGCTCCAAAATCTCGCCAGCCAGTCTGGGGTTCGCCTTGCCCTTGCTGAGTTTCATGACCTGGCCTTTGAGAAAGTTCAGCGCCGCCACCTTGCCGGCGCGGTAATCGGCCGCGGGTCCGGGATTGGCCACGATCGCCTGGTCGCAGAATTGCTCGATCGCCCCGGTGTCGCTGACCTGGGCGAGGCCCTTTTCCTGGACGATCGCCGCCGGCGCCTTGCCGGTGTCGAACATCTCGGTGAACACCTGTTGCGCGGCAGACGTGCTGATGGTTTTGGCTTCAACGAGGGCGACGAGTTCGAGCAGGGCCTCGGGCTTGAATTTGAGGGAGGACAGCGAGACAGGTAGGACAGGCGTCGCGCCTGTTTCCATCGTCACTTCCTTTCCATGTCCGGCTGGCTCAGAGATTTCAGAGACCGGCGCGACGCCTGTCGCACGTTCGGTTGCCTCGGCCAGCTTGGCGCGGAGGTTGTTGATGATCCAGTTGGCGATGGCCTTGGGGTGCTTTGATCCCGGGGCGAGGCGCTCGAAGTAGTCGCCTAGCGGCACGTCGTTTTTGAACACCTCGGCGTCGCCGGCCGGCAACTGGTAATCGCGCATGAACCTTTGCTTGCGTGCGAGGGGCAGTTCGACCACGCGGGCGCGGACGGCGGCCAGCCATTCCTCGGTCGGCTCGAAGGGCATCAAATCCGGGTCGGGGAAATAGCGGTAATCGTGGGCATCCTCCTTGGTGCGCATCGGCTCGGTGATGCCGGAGGGCTCGTCCCAGCGGCGGGTTTCCTGGGTGAGACGACCGCCGTGGCTGACCACCTCGATCTGGCGCGGGATTTCGTACTCCAGGGCGCGGCGCACGCCGGAGAAGCTGTTCATGTTTTTGATCTCGATCTTCGCGCCGAGCTTGGTGTCGCCGCGCGGCCGCACCGAGACGTTCACGTCGCAGCGGACCATGCCCTTCTCCATGTCGCAATCGCTGATGCCGCCGTAAACCAGGACGTCCTTCAGCGCGTTCAGATAGGCGTATGCCATGTCGGCGCCGGTGAGGTCCGGCTCGGAGACAATTTCGAGCAGCGGCACGCCGGCGCGGTTGAAGTCCACGCCGCTGTGGCGGTCGAAGTGGAAGCTTTTGCCGACATCCTCCTCGAGGTGGGCGCGGGTGATGCGGACGCGCGTCAGGCCGCCGCTGGACTCGAACTCGAGCCAACCGTTCAAGGTCGAGGGCTGGGCAAACTGGGTGATCTGGTAATTCTTGGGCATGTCCGGATAGAAGTAATTCTTCCGGTCGAACGTGGCGCGGGGCGGGATCGCGCAGTGGAGCAGCAGGCCGGCGAGGACGGTCAGGCGCAAGGCTTCCTCGTTGGCGACGGGCAGGGAGCCGGGCAGGCCGAGGCAGACGGGGCAGACGTGGGTGTTGGGCGGCGCGCCGAAGGCGTTGGCGCAACCGCACCACATCTTCGATCTGGTCTTGAGCTGGACGTGGGTTTCCAGCCCGATCACGGCTTCGTAGTCCATAGATGTCGGGCGGGATTCAACCACGGATGAACACGGATGGACACGGATTTTTCGCGGGCAGGAAACACGCTGGATTCAACCGCAGAGGCGCGATGGACGCGGAGTCTTCCCGGACGAACAACCGGCGGACCGCCAGCCTCATTCCCTGTAAACGTCGTGGGTGCCGATAATCAATGACACCACCGTGTCTCCTTCCAGGTAGAAGGTCGAACGCAAGTCTCCCTCGATCACCACCGAGTAGAGGGTCCGGCCATAGTGAGCCGCAAGCCGGTGAATCCGATGTGTTCCCAGTCGGGGATCAAACGGGTTCTCCTTGAAAACCTTCCACGCCTGTCGGGCGGCTTCCTTCTGCGCTGGCTGCAGCCGGTAGAAGCACGCTCAGAACCGCTCGACCGCCCGATAGCGGTACTTCATTGCAGGCGCGGAGGCGGCGTTTCGAACAAGGCCGTTTCCATTTCCACCAACCGTCCAGCCTGAGCGTCGGCCATGGCCTCTTTGAAATCATCCGGAATCCACGAATCGTCCTGCTCCACGACGAAGCGGGCGACCTGCTTCCGCTCTTCGGGCGGGAGGGCTTTGATCTGCTGAATGACTTCGAGCGCGCTCATGGCTGAACTATTCGCAGCGGGCCTCGGTTTCGCAAGCGGTAACGCTGCCGGCTTGAGCTGTTCTTCGATCTGGTCTTGAGCTGGACGTGGGTTTCCAGCCCGATCACGGCTTCGTAGTCCATAGATGTCGGGCGGGATTCAACCACGGATGAACACGGATTTTGGGTAGTGCCCGAATTCGGTGGGTCGCGGACCGCTGGGCCACGACAACTTCCGGCCGCCCGGCGGGTCGCCCGTGCCACCCAACTTGCTACCGGGCGGCGCCGGGCGCTATCCGGTTCAGACGATCAGGAGCAGCCCAGGCTCTCACCGCAATTCAGGCACTTGAAGCAGGCGCCGTTGCGGACGGCGATGTGGCCGCACTTCGGGCAGGCCGGGGCGTCGCCCTGGTTGACGAACGTGCTGGTGAGCTGCTTCCCGGCGCTGGCGCCGTTCGCAGGCGCCGGGGCGGCCGGCACCGTCGCCGGGGGCGCGGTCCGCGTCTCGCCCTCGATGGTGGTGTCATCGGCGATGGGGAGCTCGGGGACGGGTTTGTTGACCCGCTTCTTGATTTCGTCGAGCAGGCCGGGCATGGGTAGCTCGGGCTGGCCGCGATCGGGCGTGTGCTCCTCGCGATAAGCCGGGATGAACTGGAATCCCATCCAGCGAAAGATGTAGTCGGTGAGCGAGGAGGCGCTGGGGAGGTCGCGGTTTTTGGTGAAGCCGCTGGGCTCGAAGCGCTGGTGGGAGAATTTCTGCACCAGCGCCTCAAGCGGCACGCCATACTGCAAGGCCATGCTCGTCAGCGTGGCGATGGTGTCCATCAAGCCGCCGATGGTGGAGCCTTCCTTGGCCATGGTGATGAACAGCTCGCCGGGCTGGCCGTCGTCGAAGAGGCCGACGTTCAGGTAGCCTTCGTGGCCGGCGATGTTGAACTTGTGGTTCACGGCCATGCGGGTTTCGGGCAGGCGACGGCGGGTCGGTTTGGCGGCCTCCTGCTGGAAGCGGGCGACGTCGGCCGCGAGTTCCTGGATGCGGGTTTCGAGTTTGCCCACCTCCGAATCGGCCGCGGCCGCGGCGACGCCCTCCCGGGTCTGGCGGGTGTTCAGCGGTTGGCTGCGTTTGGAACCGTCGCGGTAAATGGCCACGCACTTGAGCCCCATTTTCCAGGCCTGGACGTAGGCGTCGCGGATGTCGGCAACGGTGCTGTTATTGGGCATGTTGACCGTCTTGGAAATGGCCCCGCTGATGAAGGGCTGGGCGGCGCCCATCATCCTGAGGTGGGCGAGGTAGCTGATGCTGCGCTGGCCGTTGTGGGCCTTGAAGGCGCAATCGAACACCGGCAGGTGCTCAGGCTTGAGCCCGCTGCGGACGGTCTGCCCCTGATGCTCGGCGTCCTCGATGGTGTCGAAGCGGCCGATGTGGTCAACGATCTGCTGGATGGCGGTTGCGTCGTAGCCGAGGCGTTCGAGGGCCTCGGGGACGGTGCGGTTGACGATCTTCAACGAGCCGCCGCCGGCGAGCACCTTGTATTTCACCAGGGCGATGTCGGGTTCGATGCCGGTGGTGTCGCAGTCCATCAGGAACGCGATCGTGCCGGTGGGCGCGAGCACGGTGACCTGGGCGTTGCGGCAGCCGGTTTCCCGCCCGCGGGCGAGCGCGCGATCCCAACTGGCCCGGGCCTCGTCCTTCAGATACGCGAACTCGGGGCTCGGGGTGATCTGTTCCACGGCGTCGCGGTGGAGCTGGATGACACCGAGCATGGATTCGACGTTGTCCTTGGCGAGCGGCTGGCGGACACCGGCGCAACGGGCGTCCCGATAGCCTTCGAAGGGGCCGGCGACGCCGGACAGGGCCGCGGACTGCTCGTAGGCATGGCCCGTCATGAGGGCGGTGATGGCGCCGGCGAGGGACCGGGCCTGATCGGAGTCATAAGGCAGGCCGTAGCTCATGATCAGCGAGCCGAGGTTGGCGTAGCCGAGGCCCAGCGTGCGGAAGATATGGGAGTTCTCGGCGATCTCCTTGGTCGGGTAGCTGGCGTTGTCCACCAGGATTTCCTGCGCGGTAATGTAGAGCCGGACGGCGGCCTTGAAGCGTTCGACGTCGAACACGCCGTCCGCGCGTTTGAATTTCATCAGGTTCAGCGAGGCAAGATTGCAGGCGGTGTTGTTGAGGAACACGTATTCGCTGCACGGGTTGGTGGAATGGATCGGCTCGGTGCCCTTGCAGGTGTGCCATTTCTGGATGGCGCCGTCGTATTGCAGACCGGGGTCGCCGCAGGTCCAGGTGCCCTCGGCGATTTTGTTTAACAGGGTGCTGGCGTCCTTCTTTTCGACGGGTTCGCCGGTGGTGACCGTGCGGGTCCACCATTCCTGGCCGTCCAGGGCAGCCTGCATGAAGGCGTCACTGACGCGGACGGAGAGGTTTTCGTTTTGGTACATCACCGAGCCGTAGGCGTCGCCGTTGAACGAACCGTCGTAGCCCTGCTCGATGAGCGCCCAGGCCTTCTTTTCCTCGCGCTGCTTGGCGTCAATGAACTCTTCGATGTCGGGGTGCCAGTCGCGGAGGGTGTTCATCTTGGCGGCGCGGCGGGTCTTGCCGCCGGATTTGACCACGTTGGCGACCTGGTCATAGACCTTGAGGAAGCTCATGGGCCCGCTGGGCCGGCCGCCGCCGCTGAGCCGTTCGCGGGTGGAGCGAATGGGGGTGAGGTCGGTGCCGGTGCCCGAGCCGTATTTGAAGAGCATCGCCTCGCTGTAGGCGAGTTGCATGATGCTCTCCATGTTGTCATCCACGCTCTGGATGAAGCACGCGCTGCCCTGCGGGTATTCGTACTGGGTGGCGGCCCGTTCGGCTTCATGCGTCTTGCGGTTGTAGAACCAATTGCCGCGCGCCGACGTCTTGCCGACGTGGTACTGGTGGTAGAGGCCGACGTTGAACCACACCGGCGAGTTGAACGCGCCGTATTGGTTTACGCAGAGCCAGGTCAATTCCGCGTAAAAGACCTCGCCGTCTTCCTTGGAAAAGTAGCCATCGCGCACGCCCCAATCGGCGATCGTCCGGGTCACCCGGTGAATGAGTTGCCGAACCGACTGTTCCCGCTCGCCGGCCTTCTGGGGGTCGCCGTAAAAATACTTCGAGCAGACGACCTTGGTGGCGAGGACGGACCAGGACTTCGGCACCTCGACGCCCTCCTGCTTGAAGATGACGCGGCCGGCGTCGTCGGTGATTTCGGCGGTGCGGCGTTCCCATTCGATCTGGTCGAACGGGGAAACGGCCGAATCGCTGAAAACGCGTTTCAAGGGCAGGGTGCGGCGGGGCCGGGGCGGCGGAGTGCGACGGTTGGTGGACATTTTGAGGGGGCGACGGCGGGCTTGGTTGGAGGCCGACGAGACTAATTGGGCCGGGGCATCAATCATGACAAACGGTGGTTAAAAAGGAACCGGTTCTAGGCTGCAAAAGCCAGCCGGTCTTTGGACCGGCTGGCTGGAATTCGAAAGAGCAATTTAACTCGCCAACTGACGCGGTTCGCAACTCACTCGTAGCTGCCGAACCCCATTTAGTTGGGTAAGTGTGACGATGGTAATACTACTCGTTGTGGTGGCAAGGATTTTTTGCGCTTTTCTCAAATCGCGGGTAACCTGGCCAAAATCATGGTGTACCAGCAGACAAATCAATGACTCCAACCCAGGCGGATTAATGGAAGTTGCTATGCGGCGGTTGGACGGTGACATTCCGGCGACAGTCTGGTGAACCGTCCCGATTCCAAGGGGGGGCGGATTCCCGGCTCACGAAGCGGCTTCGGGGTTGGCACGTCCGTTTCCCGACTTGGTGATCCACACCAATGCGCCGGTGGGCAGGCGGTCAAACAGCGGCAGGAGGTCGGCGGCGGCGAGTTGAATGCAACCGCGGGAGGCCGGTTTGCCGAGGGTGGGCTCGTTGCCGACCCCGTGCAGGTAGATGTAGCGGGCGAAGGAATCCACGTTGCCGCCGCGGTTCCAGCCCGGTTCCAGGCCTTCCAGCCAGAGAATCCGGTGGGCGATGGCGGCGTCGGGCCGGCCCTTCCAAGTCAAACCGACCGCTTGGCGCCCGGTGAACACGGTGCCGATGGGCCAGCCGCCGCCGATCTTGCGGGCGATGCGGTGCAAGCCCAGTGGGGTGCGCAAGGAATTCGCGGCTTGTCCGGTTCCAACGCGCGACGTGGAGATGATGAAGCGCCGCACCGGAGCGAACCGCGGAAACCGCCGTTCCGAACGGCGCCACCCGCGGCAGCGGACTTCGCGGTAAAGCCACATTTCCTGGCGTTCGACCCGCACCCAGAGGATCTGCCGGCGGGGGGCGACGTCCTGGCGCCGGCAGGCGTTGAAGAACGCCCCCGGCAGGGCGGGCGCAAGCAGCCGGGACATGCGGGCGATTACTTGAGCTTTTTGACGAGCACCTTGGATTTCCGTCCGCTCTGGTCGTAGGGGCCGCGGCGGGCGGGAGGAAGGTCGTCGGGCGTGCCTTCGACAAAGCCGCCTTTGGACTGGAAGTAGGCGAAGGCCTGGGTGGACAGGGTGATCAGCTCGCGCAGGCCGAGTTCGCGGGCGCGATTCTCGACGTATTGGATGAGCTTCCGGCCAATGCCCTGGTTTTCGTGGGACGGCATGACGTAGAGGCAGGCCAGTTCCCCCTTGCCGATGTCGGGGTAGGTGTGGAGGGCGACACAGGCGACGGTGTTCTTATCAATCTCGAAGATGAAGTAATCGCCCAGCGATTGCGCGATCGAGGTGCGGGTGCGCTTGACAATTTCCTCCGCTTCGACGGACGGCTGGATCAGCTTGAGGATGCTGGGGATGTCCTTTTTCATCGCCCGGCGGACCTGCTGGTATTCGTTGGCGTAAATCAGCGTGCCGACGCCCTCGTTGGAAAACACTTCCGCCAGCAGGGCTTCGTCTAGGCGGCCGTTGATGATGTGGACGCGCTGGACGCCCAGGCGGCAGGCGGCGGCAGCGTAGGTGGCCTTGGAGATCGTCTCGGGCGTCAACTCGTCCTTGTGCAGCGCCAGCAACACGTCCAGGTCGCTGGCCAACACCTGCCGGAACAACTGGCCCTGGCGGGTGAGCCCCTCCACGGTGCCGATGAAAATGAGCTTCACGGCCTTGAGAGCCTCCGCCAGGGCGACGGCCACGGCGTCCGAATTGATCCGGTAGGTGTGGCCTTCGCCGTCGAAGCCCAGCGGCGGAACGACCGGAATCACGCCCTGGGAGAGCAGGGTCTGCAGCAGCTCGCTGTCCACGCGCTCGACCTTGCCGGTGAACAACTGATCCACGCCATGCAGAATGCCGGAGGGCGAGGCGGTGATGGCGTTGGGGCAGACAGCGCGGAGGTCGTTGGTGGCCAGGCCCTCGAGGATTTCGTGGGTGAGACGGTTCGCCGCCGTCAGGGCGAGATCCAGCGTGGCGGCGTCGGTGACCCCCGCGCCGTCGAGGTTGGACGGGGTGACGCCGCGTGCGCGGGCCAGTTCCCGGATTTGGGCCGCCGCACCATGCACCAGGACCACGCGGATGCTCAGGGAACGCAGCACGGCGACGTCCATGAGGATGTTCGCAAAGTTCTCGTCGGTGACGATGGCGCCATCCACGCTGATCACGAAGGTCTTTTCGCGGAAGCGCGGGATGTATTGCAGGATGCCCCGCAGGTCAGTCGGTTTCACAATGTGGCTCGATTTCGCTTGAGCGTCCCCAATAGAGGAAAGTTGCGGCGCGGTTTCAATGCTTTTCTGCGCCGCGCCGTCGGGAATCCGGCGAGGTTAGACCTTCGCGGCCTCGGTCCGAGCCCAGCGGTCCGCGGCGAAGATCTGGTCGAGGGAAGGCGCTTCGACCGGCTGGTGGGCCGCCATGACGCGCTCCACGGTGGCGCTGATTTGCGGAAAGGTGAGCCGGCGTTGACAGAAGCCCTCGACGGCGGCTTCGTTCGCCGCATTGAACACGGCCGGCAATGTGCCGCCGATGTCGCCGGCGCGCCGGGCCAGCCGCAGGGCGGGGAATTTTTCCGGGTCCGGCTCCTCGAAGGTGAGGCTGCCGATTTTGGCAAAATCCGTCTGCACCCGCTCGCTGGGCGCGCGGTCGGGATAGGTCAGGGCATACTGGATCGGCAGGCACATGTCCGGTGTCGAGAGCTGCGCCAGGACCGCGCCGTCCACGAACTCGACCATCGAGTGCACGATGCTCTGCGGATGAACGAGGACACCGACCCGGTCCATGCCCACGCCGAACAGCCAGCGGGCTTCGATCATTTCCAGGCCCTTGTTGAACAGGGTCGCCGAGTCAATGGTGATCTTTCGGCCCATGACCCACGAAGGATGCTTGAGCGCCTGTTCGACGGTGATGCCGGGGAAGGCTTCCCGGGGGGTCTGACGGAACGGGCCGCCCGAGGCGGTCAGCCACAAGCGGCGCACCGCGCCGGCGGGTTTGCCGTCGAGACACTGGAAAATGGCCGAATGCTCGCTGTCCACGGCGAGCACGCGCACGCCGCGGGCAGCCGCCGCGCGCATGACAATCTCGCCGGCCATGACCAGGATTTCCTTGGACGCGATGGCGATGTCTTTGCCCGCGCGAATGGCGGCGAGCGCCGGGGCCAATCCGGCGGTGCCGACAATGGCGATGAGCACGATGTCGGCGGCTGGGAGCGTGGCGAGTTTGAGCAGGCCCTCGGCGCCGCAGCAAACCTGGGTCCGGATTCCCAGCATGGCCCGCAACTCGGCCGCCTTCGCCGGGTCGTTCAGCGAGATCATTTCCGGCTCGAACTTGCGGGTCTGTTGGAGCAGCAGTTCCGCGTTTTGGCCGGCGGCCAGGCCGACCAGCCGGATGCGGTCCGGCAGATCCTCCGCCACCTTGACGGTGCTGGTGCCGATGGAGCCGGTGCTGCCGAGAAGAACCACGTTTTTCATGTGCGCGTCCCCACGCTAGCAATCGCCGCTCAGCGCGTCAAAACGTGCCGGAGGTAAAGATACATGAGCGGCGCGTTGAACAGGATGCTGTCCAGCAGGTCGAGGATGCCGCCGATGCCGGGAAAGAAGTGGCCGGAGTCCTTCAACCCGGCCTCGCGTTTGAAGAGCGATTCGATGAGGTCGCCGACGACGGCGGCCGCGCCGAGGAGGAGGCCAAGGATGACGGCGTGCAACCAGTTCATGCCGGTGAGCCGCGCGCGGGCCAGAGCGGCGAAGGCCAGGCTTGCGCCGGTCGAGAACAGCAGCGCGCCCGCGAAACCCTCCCAGGTCTTCCCCGGACTGACGCGCGGGATCATCTTGTGACGCCCGATCAGGGAACCGACGGTGTACGCGCCCATGTCGCTGAATTTCGTCACGACCAGGAAGTAGATCAGGTAGAACCGCCCGTCCGTATGCGGGAAAAAGTTGATCTTTTGGATGAAGTTGAGCAGCCAGGGCACGTACATCAGGCCGAACAGGGTGGTGGAGATGGCGGTGAGGCCGGCCGGGTTGCTCTTTGAAAGGAACTGGCGTACGCAAAGCCCGAGCACGAAGAGCACGAGGAAGCCAGTCTCGAAATCGTTCGCCTTGGCCGGCAGGAATTCGAGCCCGAGAACCTTGCGGCGGTAAAGGTAGGTAAAGGTGGCGCCCATCAGCAGCAAACCGCCGACGATGCCGAGATGGCGGAAGCACACCAATCCGCGCTTCTCCACCATTCCGTAGAACTCCGCCAGGCCGGTGCCCGCCAGCGTCATCATGATCACCAGGAAGAAGAAGCCCGAAACGAGCGGATTGGGCGAGAACAGGGCCGCCACCACCACAGTCCAGAGCACGAGGGAACTAGCCAGCCGGCGGCCGAACACCGCCGCCTGGGAAGGCGCGCTCATGGTGGCGGGTTGGTCCGGCATTGCGAACTGGCATTACCCGTTCCGCCGCCGGGTGTCGAGCCTCCAGTTCCAACAAAAAGCCGCTCCGCATCGCACGGGGCGGCCATTCTACAGCCCCTCACCGGGTGTTTGGCCCAGCATGGGGTTGTTAAGACAAACCAACCTAGTGTAGTGTCTCACAAACGACTGGAGTTATTCTTGCCGGCAAAATCACCCCATTGCCGCTGTTTTCCTCATGAATCATGCCGATCATAACTCCATGTATTTAAGAGACACTACACTAGGACTGGTGGCGGCCGTTGTCAAACGGGCCGAAAGAAAGTCAGGGTCCTGAACCGGTTGGAGCGTACTGCGAGCGGACTTGGTCGCGTTGGGACTTCCGCCTTCAGGCGGCCCGATCCGGCTGAAGCCGGGACTCCAAACGCCACTTGATGGTGGAAACAAGGGCCACTGCCGACCCGCGCTGCCACTTGCGCCCGGGGTCCACTTGTGCTCATTCTTTCCGTGTCAGCCGCCTTCCCGACGGCTGTGGTGGGGTCAGGTTGAACGGCAGCCGCTCCCGCCGGTCAAACGAAACACTTTGGAATCTGAGGTTGAACCATGAAATTCGGTGTCGTTGCCAAACGGGTTTTCCTGTTTCTCGCGGTCAACTTTCTCGTGTTGTTGACCATCTCGCTGGTCCTGGCCCTGCTGGGAGTGAACGGCCGGCTCGGCGGTCAGGGCTATGGGGCGTTGCTGGCGTTCTGCTTCGTCTGGGGCATGGGCGGCGCGTTCGTCTCGCTCGCGCTGTCGCGCCTCATGGCCAGGTGGATGATGGGTGTCCAGGTCATCCCGCCCGACACCAATGACCCACGGGCGCGCGAACTCGTGGCGCTCGTGCATGAACTGGCACAACGCGCCGGACTGCCGGTGATGCCCGAGGTGGGTGTCTTCGATTCGCCGGAGTTGAACGCCTTCGCCACCGGACCGAGTCGGTCCCGCGCGCTGGTGGCGGTGTCCACCGGCCTGTTGCAGAACATGCGGCGCAACGAGGTTCAGGGCGTGCTGGCCCACGAAATCACGCACGTTGCCAACGGTGACATGGTGACCATGACGCTCATCCAAGGCGTCATCAACGCCTTCGTCATGTTCTTCGCCCGTCTGGCCGCCTTCGCCGTGTCGAACGCGCTGCGACGCGACAATGACGAGCGTCCCAGCTATTTCCTCCAATACCTGCTGGTCATGGTGTTCGAGGTGGTGTTCTCGCTGTTCGGCGCGATCGTGGTCTGCTGGTTCTCGCGCTGGCGCGAATTCCGCGCTGATGCCGGCGGCGCGCGGTTTGCCGGCCGGGAAAACATGATTGCCGCCCTGCGAGCCCTGCAACGGGCCACGGAAGCCGGACCGGAGATGGCGGCGGCTGGCGGCGGCGACAACGCCTTCCAAACCCTCAAGATCAACGGAGGCCGTGGCGGCCTGCTCCACCTGCTCTTCAGCACCCACCCACCGCTCGAGTCGCGGATCGCGGCCCTCGAAACGCGGGCGTGATTTGAGTTGTCGGTGGAGCGTCCTCGCGAGCCGTTCACGCCGCGGGGTCTGACCGGCTCGTCATAGCCCCACCGAATCAGGAGATTGCGGCATTTCGCCGTTGTTCGCCGGCGCCGGCGCACCTACATTCCGGACGTGCGTCAGGCCCGGAGAACCGCCGCCCGCTGGTGCTGGATCGCGACACTGGCCGTCGGCGCGTTGCCGGCCATCCTGCCGGCGGCCGAGCCGTTGGTCATCCTCACCCCGCATAACATTTCGATCCGCGAGGAATTCAGCCGCGCCTTCAACGCCTGGCATCGCCGTGAATTCGGCGAGGACGGCCTCATCGAATGGCGTGATGTGGGCGGCACAACGGATGCCTTGCGTTTTGTCCAGTCGGAGTTCGCCGCCAAGCCGGGAGGCATTGGCATTGATTGCTTTTTCGGCGGCGGGCCGGAACCCTACCTGTTGCTCGCGGATCGGAACTTGACCCAACCCTGCCGCCTGCCGGATGCCGTGCTGGCGGGCGTTCCCCAGGCCGCCAACGGCGTGGAGATCTACGATCCGCAATACCGGTGGTACGGGGCGGCGCTTTCCAGCTTCGGCATTCTCCAAAACACCCGCGTACAGCGGCTCGTCGGTCTGCCGCTCGTCCGGCGCTGGGAGGACTTGGCGGACCCGCGACTCGTGGGCTGGGTCGGCGCGGCGGACCCGCGCAACAGCGGAACGATGAACAACATGTTCGAGGCGTTCCTCCAGGCGTATGGCTGGGATCGCGGCTGGCAGTTGGTGACGGAGATCGCGGCCAACACCGGCAAGTTCGACCGCTTTTCCTCGAGCACGGCGAAGAACGTCACGCTCGGCGATTGCGCCTACGGATTCGCCATTGACTTCTACGGGTTCATCCAGGTGGCGGTGGCGGGGCGAACCAACATGACGTTCGTATTGCCGGAGGATTTCACCGCCATCAGTCCGGACGGTCTCTGCGTGCTGAAGGGCGCGCCGCATCCCGTGGCGGCACGGCGGTTCCTCGAATTCGCGATCGGCGAGCCGGGGCAGCGGCTCTGGTTCCTGCCGCGCGGTCATCCCGAAGGCCCGCAGCGGTACTCGATCGAACGCATGTCCGTCCGGCCTGACTTTTACCGGCGCTACCGCGACGTGAGCAACATCGCATTCTCGCCCTTCGAGCTGAAGAGCCGTTTCCGCTACAATGCCCAGCTCGCCCGGGACCGGCGCGAGGTCGTGGCCGCGCTCGTCGGCGCGCTGCTCGTGGACCGGCATCCCGAGCTGAAGGCCGCCTGGCGCGCCATCCTCAAGCGCGGGCACGCAGCCGCTGACTGCAAAGCCCTGGGCCGCCCCCCGCTCACTGAGGCCGAGGCGCTCGCCCTGGCCAACGGCTCCTGGAAGGACGCCGCGCTCCGCAACCGCAAGAAGATCGAATGGCAATCGTGGGCCCAACAGAAGTACCGCCGGCTGGCCACCGCGCCCGCCGTCAACCCGCCATGAACGTCTCCCTCCGCCAGCTCAGCCACCGCTTCGGCACCACACCGGTGCTGCGGGCCGTCTCCCTCGAAGTCCGCGACCGCGAACTGTTCTTCCTGCTGGGCCCCTCCGGTTGTGGGAAGACCACGCTGCTCCGGCTCATCGCCGGCTTCCACCAGCCCGAGGCCGGCGCGATCTTTTTCGGCGACCGGCCAATGAATGGCGTGCCGCCGCACCTCCGCAACACGGGCATGGTGTTCCAGAACTACGCGCTCTGGCCGCACCTGTCCGTGGCCGAAAACGTCGTCTATGGCCTCGACGTGCGCCGGCTGAGCGCCGCCAAAAAACGCGAGCGCGTCGCCGAGACGCTGGCCATTGTGCAGATGGAGCGGTTCGCGGACCGCTCGCCCAACCAGCTCTCCGGCGGCCAGCAACAGCGGGTGGCGCTGGCGCGCGCGCTCGTCATCCGACCCGATGTCCTGCTGCTCGACGAGCCGCTCTCGAACCTCGACGCGAAACTGCGGCTGGAGATGCGCGACGAAATCCGTCGCATCCACGCGCAGACGCGCATCACGACGATTTACGTCACGCACGATCAAAAGGAAGCGCTCTCGCTGGCGGACCGGCTGGCCGTGTTGCGCGACGGCGCCGTCGAACAGGTCGGGGAACCGCGCGCGGTGTACTGCGCACCCGCCAACCGGTTCGTCGCCGACTTCATCGGCGAATCCAACTGGCTGCCCGCCGAAGTCGAGAGCGCCGCCAGCGACCACCTGGTCGTCCGCTGCGAGTTCGGCCGGTTTCGGACGGAATCCAAAGCGGGACTGGCGAGTGGTCAGGCGATCTGGCTTGGCTTCCGGCCCGAGGCCGTGCGCATCGGCGAGGCCGAAGACAACATCTTGAAAGCCCGCATCGCCAGCGTCACCTACCTGGGCGACATCGAGGAATACACGCTCGAACTGTCAGCCACGATGCGGATCAAGGCATTTGAGCAAAACCCGCTGGCCATCCGCCGCGCGGGCGCGCCGGTGACGGTGCAGGTGCGGCCGCAAAACCTCATGGTGCTGCCGCGCTGAACCGCGGTTCATTTCGCCGCCAGCGCGGCCTCGATTGCCTTGGTCACGGCCGCGGAGTCGGGCTCGTCGGCGGACTGGAACCGGGCGATGATCTTGCCGTCGCGGCTGATCAGGAACTTGCCGAAGTTCCATTTCACCTCGCCCGGGAAGGGCGAATCTTTGCCGGTCAGCGCGGCGTAGAGCGGGTGCTGATCGGACCCGCCCTTGACCTTCAACTTTTCGAAGAGCGGAAAGGTCACGTCAAACTGGGTGGAGCAAAACTGCTTGATTTCCTCGGGCGTGCCGGGTTCCTGGCCGCCGAAGTCGTTGCTTGGAAAGCCAAGCACTTCGAGCCCCTGGTCGCGGTATTTAAGATAAACCGCCTCGAGCGGCTTGTATTGCCGGGTGTAACCGCACTTCGAGGCCACGTTGACCAGGAGCAGGACCTTCCCCTGGTGGGCCTTGAGCGAGGTGGCCTGGCCGTTGATGTCCTTGAGCGGGATGTCGTAGAGCGACGCGGCGGAAAGCGCCCAGGCGCCCAGCACGCCGGCGGCAACAGTTTTCATAAGCATTTTCATAAACATAGCTTAAAGATGCCCCGACCGGGCGGGATGTCAAACGCCACCGCGGGCGGGAAGCGGCAAGTCTGATGGGGCGTCGACCGCTGGGCCTGCCTGTGCGGATCGGCATCTGCCTGTGCGGCCGCAGACAGGCGCAGACAGGCCGCGACAGCCCCCGGCCGCCCAGCGGTCGGCCGGCCACCAACTCGACCTGGCCCGGCGGACTTAGGACACTGCGTGCCGTCCGTCCGGTGCCCCGCGGGGTCGGTCGGAAAAGAAACGGGACGGCTGGGGCCGTCCCGTCTGACCAAAAAAGCGACCCGGGTGCAGCTATTGCGGCTGGGTGGCCTGCCGCCGCCGGGGCGGATTGTCCTTCTGCCACTTCGCCCATTTCTCGTTTTGCTCGGTGGTGAGGATCTTCTTGATCTTCTCATTGGCGGCGTCGCGGACCTTCTTGTTTTCCGCACGGCGGTCTTCCTGCGACAGGTCGGTCTTCGCGCGAATCTCCCGCATCTTGTCCGTTTGTTCCTTGAGGACCGGCTTCAGGTCGGCCTGCTGCTTGTCCGTCAGCTTCAGCACGTCGGTCATCTGCTTGAGTTGGTCAACGCGCTGGCCGCGCTGCGGGGCGGTGGTCGCGGGCTTGCTGTCACCCGTCGTCTGCGCGAGGACCACGCCCGAGCCGGCCACCAGACCGGCCAGCGCCAAGGCGGCAATCACACTTGCTTTACGCAACTTCATAACATTCCTTTGGATTTGATGTTCTCATCTCGCCCCCCGACCGTTACTGGCGGGGGTTCGAGTATGCCCACTCAGACGGCGCCATCCTGCCCAAGGTTACAGGCCAGATGGGGCGCTGACGCAGCCGGCGCCCTGTCGCCTTTGGTTCATGGTGGGTCGCGAACCGCTGGCCGCGGTTTGAAAAAGGGAGCGCGCCCGTCCCGGGTGCCGCCGACGGCGTCTCGCCGTCGGACCTCAGCAGCCAACCACCCCACACCGAAACAATCCCGACATCTTCCGCCGATCCGGAAGTTCGCCGCGAGACGCGACGAACAGCAGGCGAGACGCCCGCGCTCCCCAAACTGCTGACACCAGACACAACGGCGGACCACCTCGAATCGCCAGGACGGGGCGGCCTGTTGGAATCGCAATGGTCGCCAGGGTGCCGCGCGAACTGCAACCGCCCGGAAAGGGGCGCCCGAGTTTGACTTGCCTGGAACCGCAAACCGTCTGATCTTCATGTCATGAGCCGCCGATCCTCGCCCGCCCGCCTGCCGTGGCTGCGCACATGCGGGTGGAGTTGCCTGCTGGCCGGCGGCTGGCTGTGGCCGCTGGCTGCCGCCGAGTTCCCGACGTTCACGCGGCACGTCATCAATGCGTTCCCGGCCGGTTACCAGGTGGCCGTGGCAGACATCAACGGCGACGGGCGGCTGGACGTGATCGCCCTGTCCACCGAAGCCAACCGCGTGGACTGGTTTGAGAACCCGGGCTGGCAACTGCACCCCGTTGCCCGCACGGAGAAGAACATTGATCTCGCCCCGCGCGATCTGGAAGGCAAGGGCAGGGCGGGCATTGCCGTTGCCAGCGGTTTTTACTTCTCCGAGTCCACGCGCGGCGGCGCAATTCAATGGCTGGAACAGCCGTCGGACTCTACGAATCTCTGGCCAATCCATCCCCTTGCCACCGATCCGGTGGCGCACCGTTTGCGCTGGGGCGATCTCGATGGCGACGGCCGGCCCGAACTGGTCCACGCGCCAATCTTCGGCCCCGGCTCGCAGGACACCGTCGCGCCGAAGCCATCCCATTTGTGGGCCTTCCGGCCACCGCACGACCTGCGCACCGGGACTTGGACGGTCTGGAAGATTGATGAATCACTGACGGTGCTCCACGGCATCCATGTGTCCGACCTGGACCACGACGGCCGCGACGAAATCCTGACGGCGAGTTTCGAGGGGATTCACCGTTTTGATTTCAAAGGCCAGGGCGCCGCCGCGAGCTGGCGCAAAATCCAGATCGGCCGCGGAGCGACGCCGAAATCGGCGGTCCCCGGCGCCACCCGGGGTTCGAGCGAGGTCGCGCCCGGCGTGCTGGGAGGAAAACCATTCATTGCGGCCATCGAGCCGTGGCACGGCGAACTCGTCGTTGTGTACACGCCCGCCGCACCCGGCGATTTGTGGCACCGGCGGGTCTTGGACGACACGCTCAAAGAAGGCCACGCGCTGGTCGTGGCGGACCTCGACGGCGACGGCCGGAGCGAGATTGTCGCCGGGTGGCGCGGCGGCGGTGGAGGGATTGCGATTTATCGCGCGATGGATGACACGGGCGAGCGCTGGACAAAAATCCCCCTGGCAACCGACCTCACGGTGGAGTGCCTGGTGGCCGCCGACATCAACGGCGACGGCCTCCTCGACCTGGTGGCCATCGCCGGCCGGTCGAATCTGCTGGTCTGGTTCGAGCAACGCCGGTGACGCGTGATTCTCGTTGCCGACCGGCCCGCCACTAGCCATACTGCTATGAGCAACTACGCCGGCTTGGATCGTGAACGAAGTAATCTCAGAATTCTTCTACGACGGCATCCGGAGAATCCTTCCGGGCCTGCTGGTCTTGGGGCTGTACGCAAACCAGCAAGTGGCGCGCCTATTCAATGATTTCAAGGAATTCTCTGTGTTCTTGGCCATCATTCTCGTAGCGGCTGCTTGGCTCATCGGCATCTTCATTGAATTCCTGACTTTCCCACCTGTCCTGCCTTTTTGGAATTCCCGGCCTGTGCAGCGATTTCTCAGCGCGTGCCCCATATTCGAGCCCTTGCTCCCTCAGGACAACGGGAAGGATCCATTAGACTTGTTAGAAGAGAGCATCGCTAAACTCGACCTGGAGACGAAGAGGCTAAAACGGCGGGAAATCTATAAGAACCAGGCTGAGATGATCCTGTTTCGCTGCTGTTCTGGTATCTTCCTTGTTGCCACCGTGCTGGGGAACCCGTTTCCGCAGTTTCTGTACCACCGCGTCATGTTCTTTTTCGCAGCCTGCTTCACGCTTCTAGCCTACCTCTGGCAAAAAGAGCGAATTCGAAAACGGCTGCATGAATGGGATCCAAAGCGTCACGCTGCCAGTCCCGAGATTTGACTCGAGGGATGCCATGCCTCGACGGGCCTCCCCGCACGCAATCGGAACCGGCTCGTTTCGAACAGAGCAGAGGCGCGCACCTCGAACATGGGATCTGTCAGACGTGCTTTCGGCTCGCGGGCGGTCGCTATTTCGCCTTCACCGGCTCGGGCACGGTGGCGCCGTCCTTCCGCTGGTCCGAGGCGCCGTAATTGACGCCGGTGGCGAAGTCCCGCATCACGGCCTGGCCGCCGCCAACATCCTGCGCGAACGGTTCGATCACCTGCAGCTTGTGTCCGCGGGCGGTGAGCGCCGCGCAAACGTCCGCCGGCACGCGCGACTCGATTTCCACATCGCTGCCCTCGAACGTCAGCTTGGTGAATCGCGGCGCTTCGAGGGCGGCCTGCGGGTTGAGGTCGAAATCGGCGATGTCCGCCACAAATTGTGCGTGCGCCTGCGCCTGGTTCCATCCGCCCATGATGCCAAAAGCGATCCGCACCTTCCCCTTGGCCATGAATCCGGGGATGATCGTGTGCAACGGCCGCTTGCGACCGGCCAGCGCATTGGGATGACCGGCTTCGAGCGTGAACAGCCCGCCGCGATTTTGCAGCCCGAAGCCGGTGCCGGTGGCGACGAGGCCCGAGCCGAAGCCGCCGTAATTGCTCTGGATGAGCGACACCATGTTGCCCTCGGCGTCCACGGCACAAAGATAGGTCGTGTCGGTGCCGCCATGCGGCGGCGTTCCCGGCGGGACGATGTCCGCCGCGTGATCGGGATCAATCAACCGCACCCGTTCGCGGGCATAGCTTTTGGACAACAAGCCCGCAACCGGCACCCGGGCAAACCGCGGGTCGGCGACGAACCGCAGCAGATCGGCATAGGCCAGTTTCTTCGCCTCGATCACGGCGTGCAGCGCGCGCGCCGAGCCGGCCCCCCATTCCCCGAGCGGAAACGTCTCGAGCAGGTTCAGCATTTCGAGTGTGGCGATCCCCTGCCCTTGTGGAGGAATCTCGTAAACCGTCCAACCGCGATAGGTGGTCGAGATCGGATCAACCCACTGGGGCCGGAACTCGCGCAGATCGGCGGCGGTCCAGACGCCACCGTGGCTGGCGGAGCAGGCGAGCAGTTTGCGGGCGACGGCGCCGTCATAGAACGCCTTGCGTCCGCCGGTCGCAACCTGTCGCAACGACCAGGCCAGGTCGGGGTTGCGGAAGATCTCGGCGAATCGCGGCGCGTGTCCGCCCGGCAAGAACGTCCGCGCGGCGGCGGGATCGGCGCTCATGAGTTTTTCGCTGGCACGCCAATATCCGGCAACAATCTCCGTGACCGGAAACCCCTCCTCGGCGAGGCGGATGGCGGGCGCAAGCAGGCGGGCGAGTGGCTGCCGGCCGAACTTGATCTGGAGCGCGTCCCAGCCCGCCACGGCACCGGGAATGGTCACGGAATGGATGCCGCGCTGCGGCATGTTCGTGAAGCCGTGGTCGCGGAGGTGCTCGATGGACAGGCCCGCCGGCGCCCAACCACTTGCGTTCAGCCCGTAAAGCCGGCCGGTCTTCGCCTCATAGACGATCGCGAAGAGGTCACCGCCCATGCCGCTGGTCATGGGCGCCACGACCCCCATGACCGCGTTGGCGGCGATGGCGGCATCCACGGCGTTGCCGCCCCCGGCGAGCGTCATGGCGCCGGCCTGGGAGGCCAGCGGATGCTCGGACGCGACGATGCCACGTCGGGACACGACCAGCGAGCGGCCCTGGATGCGCTCACCCGCAGCCGCGGACACCAGGACCAGGAGGGCCAGGCAACCGCCCAGCAACCGCTGCAATCGGAAGGGATGTGTGACGTACATGCCGCAAGGATAGCCCCCAAGCCGGTCCAGGCGAGGAGGAACTCCCACGGCCCGAAGCCCACCACCCGCTCCCGGAAGCGGGCTGAACCGCCCCTTTTTTTGTATTTCCTTTCGCCGGCGCCCTCCCTAGACTGGCCGTTCAGTCACCTGATCGTGACGCAAACACGAACCTGAAATTGTTATGCCACTGACACACACACGAGACCTGTTCGCCAAGGCGCTCAAGGGCAAGTACGCGATTGGCGCGTTCAACGTGAACAACATGGAGCTGGTCCAAGGCATCGTCGAGGCCTGCGAGGAGGAGAAATCCCCCTTGATTCTTCAGATTTCAAAGGGCGCCCGGCAGTATGCCAACCCGGTTTACCTCAAGAAGCTGGTCGAGGCCGCCGTCAGCGTCACCACCATCCCCATCGCCGTCCACCTCGATCACGGCGACACGTTCGAGTTGTGCAAACAGTGCATTGACGAGGGCTTTACGAGCGTGATGATTGACGGCAGCCACCTGCCGTTCGAGAAAAACGTCGAATTGTGCAAGAAAGTTGTCGAGTACGCCCACAAACACAACAGCGTGGTGGAAGGCGAACTGGGCCAGCTCGTCGGCGCCCAGCACGACGACGGCGAGGAAGGCGGCGGCTTCTCGAAAGGCGGTCTTTACACCCATCCCGACGAGGCGGTGGAGTTTGTGAAGCAGACCGGCGTGGACTCGCTGGCCATCGCCATCGGCAACTCCCACGGCGCCTATAAGTTCAAGGGCACCCAGCACCTGAACCTCGACCGTCTCAAAGCGATCAAGCAGGCGCTCTTGAACGCCGGCCTCGGTGATTACCCGCTCGTCCTCCACGGCGCCTCCAGCGTGCCGAAGGACCTCGTCCTCGAGATCAACAAATATGGCGGCAAACTCGGTGAAGACACCGCCGGCGTGCCCGAAGCCGACATCGAAATCGCCCGCCGCACCGGTTGTACCAAGGTGAACATTGACACCGACCTCCGGCTGGCGCTGACGGCCGGCATCCGCAAGGCCTTCTTCGAATCCCCGAAGGAGTTTGATCCGCGCAAGTATCTCGGCCCGGCCCGGGCCCGCGTGAAGGAACTCGTCCGGCACAAGGTCAAGAACGTCCTGTGCTGCGCCGGTCACGCCTTCGACTGAGCCTTTTCAGTTGAATCGCCGCGGGACGGAACACGGGTTCCGCCCCTTTCGTTTTGTCGGCCGGGTCACCGCCGGACATCCCGCGGTCCACCGTCAATGGCCACCCAACCGCGCCAGGATCGCCTCCACGTCAAACACGCACCCGCCCCACGTCCCGCCACCGACTTGTTGCAAGGCCGCCCAAAGCCGCGTGTCTGCCGGCAGCTTCGGATCGGGCCGCAGCCCCGGGTGTAGTTTCCGACCGGCCAGCGCCGCCGCCCGTTCCTCCGGCATAAACGTACGTCCTCCTTCGCCGACCAGGTCCACGCTGCCATCCAGCCTGATCCGGTCAATAACGATACGCACGCGATCGCCATCGCGCAGCCGGCCAACGGGCCCGCCAGCCAGGGCCTCCGGGCCGATGTGCCCGATGCAGGCCCCGGTCGAAACGCCGGAAAACCGTGCGTCGGTCAGCAGCGCCACCTCCTTGCCGAAGGGCAGGTGTTTCAGCGCCGACGTCAGTTGGTAGGTTTCCTCCATGCCCGTGCCGAGCGGACCGCAGCCGATCAGCGCTACCACATCGCCTGCTTGAATCCGGCCCTGTTTGACTGCCGCCATCGCCGCCGGTTCCGCCGTGAACACCTTCACCGGTCCCTCGTGCCGGAAAATACCGTCCGCCCCCACAAGGGATGAATCAATCGCCGTGCTTTTGACGATCGAACCCTCGGGCGCGAGGTTGCCGCGCAGGAACGCCACCGTGCTGGTCAACCCGCGTTCCTTCGCTCGCGCCGGTGACAAAATCACATCGTCCGGATCAACTCCGTCCAGTTCCCGCAGCAGTTGGCGGAAACGGGTGCGCCGCTCACTTGTCTCCCACGCATCGAGGACTTCCGCCAAAGCAACGCCCGCGGCGGTCAGGACGGACGTGTCCAAGACTCCCAGGCGCCGGAGATGGAGCATGACTTCCGGCACGCCGCCGGCGAGAAAGACACGGACAGTCGGATGGTGCGTCGGTCCGTTCGGCAACACATCCACCAGCCGTGGCACCGCGCGGTTGACACGGAGCCAGTCTTCGACCGTCGGCCGCGGCAATCCCGCCGCGTGCGCGATGGCCGGGATGTGCAGGAGGAGGTTGGTGGAACCGCCGAATGCCGCATGGACCGCCATCGCGTTGCGGATGCTGGCCGGGCCGAGAATGTCGCCCGTCTTTAACCCGCGGGATTCCAGAGCCGTCAGCGCGCGCGCAGAGCGGACGGCCAGCTCGGTCCACACCGGCTGGCCGGAGGGCGCCAGCGCACTGTGCGGCAGGGCCAATCCCAACGCCTCGGCCACCACCTGCGAGGTCGCCGCTGTGCCGAAAAACTGGCAGCCGCCCCCGGGCGTGGCACAGGCACGGCACCCGAGTTCTGCGGCTTCGGCCAGCGAAATCGCTCCGTGCGCAAAACGTGCCCCGATTGTTTGGATTTTGCCGGCGTCTTCCCCATGTTCCGGCGGCAGCGTCACCCCGCCGGGCACCAACACACAGGGAAGATCACGCATCGCCGCCAGAGCCATCATCATTGCCGGAAGTCCCTTGTCACAGGTGGCCACACCCAGCACGCCCGCGCGGGTGGGCAGCGACCGGATCAGCCGGCGGAACACCGTGGCCGCGTCGTTCCGATACGGCAGGCTGTCGAACATCCCCGGCGTCCCCTGCGTCCGACCGTCACACGGGTCGGAGACGAAACCGGCAAACGGGATGGCGCCCAATGCCTTGAACTCACGGGCGGCGGCCTCGACCAGCAGGCCAATCTCCCAATGCCCGGTGTGATAGCCGAGCGCAATGGGCCGACCATCGGGCGCCCGCAAGCCTCCTTGCGTGCTGAGGATGAGGAACTGCCGGCGATCGAGCTCCGCGGGATTCCAGCCCATGCCGGCGTTCTGGGTGAGACCGAAGAGGTCGCCACTCGGCCGCTCCAGCAGCATGGCTTCGGTCAGCGGCAGGGCGCCAGCCGGACCGGGCGCGGTCGTGCGGACGTCATAGATTTCCGGGGCCAGGGCGGCAAACAGGGCGTCGCGTGGTTCCATCACAGTCCAGCCTGCCACCGGTTCGATTTGACGGCACGCCGAAAGTGCCGAACGGCGATGGTTGCCGCCCAGGGCGGATTTCCGATGGAGCTAAGTGACGGAGGGGGAGGTGGATTGGCGAAAGAGCTGGACACCCGCGGCGCACTCTTTTACGCTGGTGGGCATGAAACCATCCACCAAGCCCCTGTTG
>Ga0187881_10001244_pt1:17500-27533 | contig 27533 bp, 23 predicted proteins | sample June2016WEW_19_1_2_FD_133017 | JGI IMG/M metagenome (GOLD analysis project Ga0187881, IMG submission 133017) | Peatland microbial communities from SPRUCE experiment site at the Marcell Experimental Forest, Minnesota, USA - June2016WEW_19_100 | ecosystem: Environmental > Terrestrial... | reverse complement strand
CTCTTCATCCTTGTCCTGAACGGTTTGCTCGTGCTCCTGACGAGCGCCATCGTGACCGGGTTTTCCGTCATGAATATCTGGTGGGCAATGCTTTTCAGTGTTGTCTTTTCAGTAATAAGCTTTGTGTTACATCAGATCTTCACCTGATAGCCTATGAAGAGGGACGCCATAAAGAAATCTGTCGCCTTTTTCCTACCTGACCCCATTTTTCGGAATGGTTTACAACTATCGGGGATAGACGGGTTTTACCGATAAGAAAAGAACTGATGGAAGAGGACCTCAAAAAGAAGATCGAAGAAATAACAGCCAGAATGGACTGTCCCAAAGGATTCAAATGCGCAAAAGGTGGTTTTGAACGTCTCTGCAAGACAAGTAATCATTTTGGTCTCGAAAACCATTTTGACTGTCTTGAGGAAAAGCCCATGCAGTGTCCCTTTGCATTTCTATTTGGGTTAAAGTACCTATGTCAATGCCCACTCAGGGTGTATCTCGCAAAGAATTTAAAAAAGTAGGGCAGCTACGATTCTTAAGAAATAGATTGACTTAGAAAATGGTCTCTGACCCCATTTCTTCCAACTTGTTCCCTGAGGCAAGGAGAGGTAATATCTCACCGATGAATTGATTGAAACGGCTGGGGCTTCACCTTACCGGGCTTGCCCGCCGCACTGCATTTAAAAGGACGAGACCATGTTTAAGACAAGAATGACAGAGATGTTTGGGATTAAGCATCCGATCATGCTCGCCGGGATGAATTGGATAACGGAACCGAAACTGGTGTCAGCGGTATGCAATGCCGGCGGTCTGGGCATTCTGGCCATTGCGCGCTGCACCCCGAAAGAGGCGAGGGAACTGATCCGCCGGATCAGGGACATGACGGACAAACCCTTCGGGATAAACCAGATCCTCATCGGGCCGGGGGCCAGGGAGAATCTCGAGGCGGCCATCGACGAGAAAGTCCCCATAATCAACTACTCCCTGGGCAAGCCATGGTTTGTCGAAGCGGTTCACGCCTACGGGGGCAAGGTCATCGGCACCATCGCCATCGCAAAGCACGCTGCAAAGGCCGTGCAGGTTGGGTGCGACGCCCTGGTCGTCACCGGGCACGAGGCAGCGGGCCATGGCGCTGCAGCCACATCGATGGTCCTCATCCCCATAGTGGCGAGTATGGTCAAGGTCCCGCTGATCGCGGCCGGAGGATTCTACGACGGCCGAGGCCTTGCTGCGGCTCTGTCCCTGGGCGCGGACGGCATCTCCATGGGAAGCCGTTTCATGGTGGTCAGGGAAAGCATGGTTCATGACAACTTCAAGCGCCTGTGCATCGAGGCGACCGAGCAGGATACCCTCTATGACACGGTTTTCGACGGGCTTGAAGGTCGCGTGCTGAAGACGACGGAGGCCCTGGCCATGACCAAACGTGGTTTCCCTGTGGTGGAGGCCTTCAAGAGCGCTCTCCTGGTGAAGAAGCTTATGAACCTGTCATGGCCGAAGTTCGCTGCCATCACCCTGGAAATGCTCAGGGCCGAAGAGGGGCACCCCCTCATGGTGCTGGCCCGCCAGGCCGTGGGGAACATGAAGCACCTCAAGGCCATCAACGAGGGCGATGTGGAGGGTGGCATCCTCTTTGCCGGCCAGTGCTGCGGCGGCATTATGGACAACCCCACAGCCGGGGAACTGATCAACCGCATCATCGTCGAAGCGGAGGCAGTATTGTCAAAGCTGAACAGCCTGAAAGCATGATCTTGTCGAATGCTAAAAACGAGGTCACACTGGATTACAGCTGGAAGAATGCAAACACAATGGCGCCATTGAACCTCAAAAAAGCCCAACTCATGGGAACGTGAGGATTATAGACCATTTATGAGAGATTATTCAGATAAAAAAATTGATAGAGGCAATGGTCTCCGACCCCATTTTATTTCCATATGGTATCCCCGGATTTTCACCCCTAAATAATTCTCAATTCAAGGCCTGACCCCAATCCCCCTTTCTCCTCTTGCATCTAAACAGATAATAAGGTATCCTTACTTAAAGGGGGTAAGAAAGTATGCTTGCCAAAAAAACATCGAAAAATCAACTGACACTGCCCAAAGAAATCGCAGATAAATTCCCCGGCGTTGACCTGTTTGACGCAAAGGTTAATAACAATCAGATAGTGCTGGTGCCGGTCAAGGTCATTCCGATTACCTCTTCCCTGGAAAGCATCCGGGATAAAATGGAGAAGCTGGGGATTACCGAAGATGATATAGCCGGTGCAGTCAAGTGGGCAAGGAAAAAGAAGAAGAAGATATGAACCGGGTCGTACTGGATACCAACGTACTCGTCTCAGCAATCCTTCTCAAGGGGCACCTTGCAAAGTTCGTTGATCTCTGGAAGGAAGGTTCCATTTCACCTGCCGTCTCCAAGGAAACCTTTACTGAGTTGAGAAAAGTGCTCAGCTACCCCAAGTTTGGCCTAAAAGATGACGACATCAAAACCATTATCGAAAAGGAAATACTTCCATTCTTTGAGGTCGTCGACATCAAAGAAAAAATTCATGCCGTATGCCGTGATCCCGATGATGACATGTTCATCTCAGTTGCATTCTATGCCAAGGCATCCCACATCGTCACCGGCGACAAGGACTTGCTTGATCTGAAGAAATATAAATCGATAAAAATCGTATCTCCGCAGGAATACCTGGCGCTCCTTCAGAAATAGATTGACTCAATAAAATGGTCTCTGACCCCGTTTCCCCAGCTTGGTCCCACCCCATTCCTGCTGCACCTTTTCATTTTTTGAACAGGTGAATGACACAGACGCCGCCCGCGCCGACCATATGGGCCAAGGCATAATTGACAGGCTTCAAGATCTGCCGTTTGCCGCACTGACGGCGCATCTGCCAGAGGATCTCGGCCACCTGGCCGACACCCGTGGGTCCGACGGGATGCCCCATGGAAATCAGACCGCCGCTCGTATTGATGGGATGCTTCCCGGTAATGGCCGTCACGCCATCCTGAACCAGCTTCCCTCCCTGCCCCATTTCACATAAGCCAAGCGATTCCAGATAGATTATCTCTTCGATCGTGAAGGCGTCGTGCAGTTCGATGAGATCCAGGTCTTCCGGACCGATGCCGGCCTTTTTATAGGCTTCCTGGGAGGCCAGCCTGGTCAGGGTGATAAAGAAATCGCCATCTTCCGGCGTACTTTTATTAACAGACGCCACGACAGTCGGACACAGTTTGTCGGTATATTTTTTTGCTGTTTCCCTTGCGCAGACGATGACCGCTGCAGCCCCATCATCCATTGGGCAGCAGTGCAGCACCGTCAGGGGATCTACAACCATGCGGGCATTATTGGCCTGCTCCAGTGTGCATGGCTTCTGAAAGTGCGCATAGGGATTCAGGCTGGCGTTGAAATGGCTCTTGACCGAAACCTGGCCCAGCTGTTCCCGCGTGACGCCGTATTCTTTCATGTAGTGTTGGGCGAGACCGGCAAAGTATTGGACCGGCAGCACCTTTTTGAACTTCGAATCTACCCTTTCGCCATTTTCCGGCTCCGGCTGAGGCTGTTTGGACTCGGGCGGTACCACATTTTCCGGCTTCGGCTGCGGCTGTTTAGATTCGGGCGGCACCGCCTGGAGCTGCGAGCCGAGTTTATCGATGCCGAAGGCAAGCACGATATCGTTCTCTCCGGAGGCGACGGACAGGTACGCCTCCCTGAATGCGCATGATCCACTGGCGGACGCATTTTCCACAATAGTAATGCCCAGGCTCGTATATCCCATTTTATTGCAGATGGCATGCCCCCCGGATACACCGGGCTGCACCGTGCCGCAGTAAGCGGCCTCAATGTCTTTCCAGGCCATACCGGCATCCTTCAGCGCAAGGGAAATCGCCTCCGTGCCCATATCAATATTGGTTTTTTCAGGAAAAATCCCGTAGCGATGAAGCCCGGCTCCGATGACAACAACATCTCTCATGATTAACCCCTTCCTGTAGCCAATGTTGTTTAAGTTGAAATAAACTATTTCACATTTATTGTAAAAAAAACAGTCCCCTTTCTCTCCACCGTTTATGGTTTTCTGTAAACCTAAAAATAGAGCAGTCCCCTTTTTCCCGTCAATCTGAGGATCGAATTCAGAGGCCAGGGCCGACCTAAAAAATAAATCTGTCCCCTTTTCTTCCTTTAGTATATAATCATAATCATTCAAATTTATTTTGACGCAAAATAATCTACGATCACATCTACGATTAAATGAAGTTCATATTTTTTGTGAAGGAATCTATATGCAATCTAATATACATTTTCGTTTTAAAGGCTTTGATTCTGATAATAGTGATATAAATTTAACTGATCTAGGAAGTTCCTTAATAGGTTTTGATAAGGTTATAAGGAAACTTACAAAAACAGTTAATCTCAAAGGTGAAATCTTTATTAAGGCATCATCTTATCGTGATGGTTCGATAATTGTCGATGCAATAGTTGAGATAATTAATGAATATAATCAATTGCCGTTTGATAAGCTAAGTGATTTACTAGATTTTTTAAAAATTGCTAATGATATCGCTTGGCAACAAGCTAATCATTTTTTTGCTGATATAAGCAATAATTATAAAACATTAAATGATTATTTTACATCTCATCCACTCGATTTAGGATTACTTATTTTTGCGATAACTGAGTTAATTGATTACGCAAAAGATCATAAAAAAACCTCAGATCTTGGCAAGAGCAAATTACCAGTTCGAATCGCAAAAAAATTACATTTATTAATTCGAAAACATGGTTTTAAATCAGTAGTAAAACCAATGGTAGAAGATAAAATATCTTCAATTGAAATAAGCCCTGACAGAGAATTTAAAAAGTCTGCGATAATTGATCAGACAAATTTTGAAAAATATTTAGCAGAAGATGATATGATACTACCTGAACTTGAAAATGGTAATATTTATCCTCTAATTGGCGTAATAACCAGTTTAAAAAGTACAAGAGGGGATAGTCTGACATTTAAATATGTACCTACGAAAAAAATATATTATTTAGATTTATTGCCTCCAGATGGGATCTCAACGAAGAAATATAGAGATTACTATCAGGATGAGGTTATGATTAAAGCTGAAGTGATAAGATCTTCTTTATATAAGAAACCCAAATTGAAAATAGTCGATATTGGATATAAAGACCTTACCCTAGATTTTAATAATGAATTATATGAGAAATGAGAACCCGTCCCCAGTTTCTTTTCTTAAGTTGTTTAATTTTTGTTATCTTAAATGATGAAAATATATGTCTAAAGAAAAACACCATAGCCTCTCTATTCTTTTATTGAAGGAAGATTTTAAAAGTTTTGATCAAATAATCAGAGAAGATCCACTCATCAAGAGCTTCGAAATCAAAGATAGGCAAAATAAAATAGGCACATTATATATAAAATCTACTATCCCAAGTCCTCCCAAGTGGTCATCTTTTTTCGAAGATTTTATCGAAAGAAAAAGTATTGGAATCAATACATCAGTTGCTGCAGCATTATTGGTTGAAATTCAAGGTAAAATTTTTGCCGTAACTTTTGGACCTGGTAGATACCTATTACAACCTGATAGTTGGTTAGAACGTTTTGGGTTAAAAGTGGCATTAAATAGTATAGGTAAAGAAAGAATAAGGACAATTGATAAGAGAACCTTTGATGCTATTTCCAGGCAAACCAAGGAACAAGCCAGCAAAGAGACTGATGCAAGTGATTTTGGATTGGACATTGAACAAGATTTGTTAAGAGCAGTAACTGGTGTTCCAAAGGATAAAAAGATTGGGAAAAAGATTTATGGAATGGATTCCTTAAGTGTATTAACTGATATAAAACTTGATGTGATGAAGGGTTTTTTACAAAAAATTTATGCAAAGTATTTAGATGATTCTTATAAAAGAGATTTTCCATGGGTCGATCATATAAGCGAAATAAAGGACAAGTCAGCTATTGAAGAGTTGGATACCCTCCTAGTTTCAAATGTTCTTACTGGAAACACAGACAAAATATGGATGGCAGTACCTGAAATAATTGAGTGGGAAAAAGTTGGTGGCTTCTGCTTTAGAATGGGGCAAGGTGATCCTGAATTTCAAGATGTTAATCTCCTGGATTTTATGAGTTCTTTAAAAGAGCATGAGAAAGAAAACTTCTGCACGGAAACCTTTACTAAAAAACATGTAAGATGCATAAATGCTGAAGGATATTTAATGCATTCCTGGCAAGCATATAAATGTTTGTATTGTGAAATTGAAAAAGAGAATAGGACATACTTATTAAGTGGTGGAAAATGGTATGATATTGATAGAGATTTTGTAGCAAATGTAAACCAATCATATAAAGAAATACCGGAGTATGAAATCCAACTACCTAAGTATAATGACGACTGCGAAGAAAAATATTGCAAAAGGATCTCAACTGAATATTCAAATCAATTTGCATTAATGGATCAACAAATGATTTTCTACGGCGGTGGTCATTCGCAAGTTGAATTCTGTGATCTTTATTCGATAAACAAGGATATTATTCATATCAAACATTACGGCCAATCAAGTCTATTAAGTCACTTATTTGCTCAAGGCAGGTCATCTGGAGAGATATTCCAAATGGAAAAAGTATTTAGAGAAAAAGTTTCTGAAAAATTACCAAAAGACTTTGAAATTAAGAACTCTCATGAGAGACCTAGAAGTGATGATTATCAAATAGTATATGCAATTATTAGCAATGTACCGGGAGCACTAGAGATACCATTCTTCTCAAAATTGAATTTAAAAAATAGCGCACGAAGCCTTCGTGGCTTGGGATATAGGGTAGCAAAAGCAAAAATAGAGGTAGATGATAGAAAAACAGTCTTAAAAAAATATAGAAAAAAAAGAGTTTTTTAGTATTTTTTATTTATATGGCAAGTAAACCTATACCTAAAGAATCAATTTTAGAAGATTGTGAACCCCTTGGGGCAAGGAATGGTATTAAAAGATGGAGATCGCCTGATGGAAAAAGAATATATACTTGGGATTCTCTGCATGGAGAAATTGAAGTATTCAACAATCGTGGGTATCATTTAGGGGTTATTGATCCCTTAACAGGAGAAATGATAAAATTAGCAGTTAAAGGAAGAAAGATCGATGTGTGAGCATAATGAACATCATACATTTATTGAATTATGCATAAGCGGCAATGCATTAATGGAAGAAATTGACGATTTCATTGAAGAATGGCATAAGTCCTCAAACTCAAAAGAAATTCATGAATTTCTAGGCATGAGTTTGGAGGAATATTCTTCTTGGGTTGTAGAACCAGATATTTTGCCATTTATTATTACTTCTCGGATTGAACATAAATCTTTAGCTGAAATCATTGAGGAAAATGAAAGTTTACCAATAGCTGCTCGCACTAGTAGCCCTAAGAATGCAAAATTAATCTTAGCGTGGTTAAAAAAACAGAGAGCGAAATAAATGGATAACCCTGAAATTAATTTAGCAAGAAGACTTGTAGAGAGGAAAATATTAACCCCCCCCATAGATATTTTTAAATTAACTAAAAATTATGCAACAATAGAAATTAATAATATTCCATTTGAAATTGACGGGATCTCTTTAGATTTAAAAGTACCCGGGAAAAAACCTCATATTATTTTAAATAATATTGTAAGCTCAACTCGAATGCGTTTTACTTTAGCTCATGAATTAGGTCATATATTAATACCTTGGCATATGGGAATTATAATTGATATTACCCGAGAATCTAGCAAAGGGTTTTTCCTGGAATCTCAAGAAGTTGACAATCATTATTATTGGATGATTGAAGCAGAAGCCAACCGATTTGCCTCAGAATTGCTGATTCCATCCTCCTGGGTTAAGGTATTAATAAAAAGATACAAAACTCCAGAAATTGTCACCAGAAATATTATGTCTCAAGCTAATGTTTCTCCTCAGGCTGCTACAATTAGTTTAATAAAAAATTTTCCTCCAGGTTATGTTTGTGTATTAGTGGATGATAAATATGAAGTAATCTTTTCTGGAAAATCCAACGGAACTTTAGCCAGTACACCAGAATGGAATACAATAATTGATCCTGAAAAGTGTTTTTCTTTTTGCAAAAATATTTATCAATTTGAAATTAATGGTAAAATTTTTATATGGTGGTCATTCAACGATGACGTTGATATTCCTCAAAAAATCGATAATCGAGAATGGCGTGATATATTAGATGGAATAATTGATGATATAAAAATGCCAGAAAACCAAAAAATAAGTTTTAAGCGATCTTTAAATGGAGTTATTGCAGCTGTAAATAGCAGAGTACGTGGCCGTGACAGAACTCTAAGATCATTATATTCTGCCTGTCTTCAGAGATTATTCCCTCGAAAAGAATACTCTTCACTGGTAAAACATTCTGATTTTAAAATATTCCTTTGGAAACGTTCTTATGATCTTATAAATAAAAAATAGCAATGCCAAACCAAAAGAGTCGCAATATTCTGAACAAATTAAATTCCCAGTGCGTCAGAACAAAGCAGACCAGGGAGCGATGAAATCGAGGAGCGAGGTGTACATTTTACGTACTCCGCAGCGATCTCGATGAAGAGCGACGCAGGTATGCAAAGTTCTGGCGCACTGGATAAAAATGAAAAGGCCCCTGATCTTTCGATCAGAGGCCTTTAATAATTGTCCTGGCAACGTCCTATTCTCCCACACAGCTACCCATGCAGTACATTCGGCGCTAAAGGGCTTGACTTCCGAGTTCGGGATGGGATCGGGTATTTCCCCTTTGCCATGATCACCAGGAACGTTTTGCTAAAATAATTAAAAATTCCTGTTGACGTAGTCGCGGCTGAATCGCGATTAAATCGCGGCTAAAGCCGCTCCTACAAATATATAAGCTTGGAAGAGAGCGATAAATCAATAGGTCAAGCCTCACGGCCGATTAGTACTGGTAAGCTCAACGCATTACTGCGCTTACACACCCAGCCTATCAAACATGTAGTCTTCATGTGGCCTTCAGCCCGCCGAAGCGGGAGGGAAATCTAGTCTTGAGAACGGTTTCCCACTTAGATGCTTTCAGCGGTTATCCGTTCCGAACGTAGCTACCCAGCTATGCCGCTGGCGCGACAACTGGAACACCAGAGGTTCGTCCATCCCGGTCCTCTCGTACTAGGGATAGCCTCTCTCAAATTTCCTCCGCCCACGGAGGATAGGGACCGAACTGTCTCACGACGTTCTAAACCCAGCTCGCGTACCGCTTTAATTGGCGAACAGCCAAACCCTTGGGACCTGCTCCAGCCCCAGGATGCGATGAGCCGACATCGAGGTGCCAAACCTCCCCGTCGATGTGAACTCTTGGGGGAGATAAGCCTGTTATCCCCGGGGTACCTTTTATCCGATGAGCGATGGCCCTTCCATTCGGAACCACCGGATCACTAAGACCTGCTTTCGCACCTGCTCGAGGTGTCCCTCTCGCAGTCAAGCTCCCTTATGTCTTTACACTCAACGGCTGGTTTCCAATCAGCCTGAGGGAACCATAGCGCGCCTCCGTTACATTTTGGGAGGCGACCGCCCCAGTCAAACTACCCACCAGACAATGTCCCTCTCCCGGATAACGGGAGTAGGTTAGCATCCCGAGTAGATCAGGGTGGTATTTCAAGGTTGACTCCACCGAAACTAGCGTCCCAGCTTCAAAGTCTCCCACCTATCCTACACAGACCTACCCAAGACACAATGTCAAGTTGTAGTAAAGGTCCACGGGGTCTTTCCGTCCTTCCGCGGGTTGCCAGTATCTTCACTGGCACTGCAATTTCACTGAGCCCCTCGTTGAGACACCGCCGAGATCGTTATGCCATTCGTGCAGGTCGGAACTTACCCGACAAGGAATTTCGCTACCTTAGGACCGTTATAGTTACGGCCGCCGTTTACCGGGGCTTCGGTTCACTGCTTCTCCTTACGAATAACAGATCCCCTTAACCTTCCGGCACCGGGCAGGCATCAGACCCTATACGTCATCTTGCGATTTAGCAGAGTCCTATGTTTTTAGTAAACA
>Ga0187881_10001244_pt1:0-12500 | contig 27533 bp, 23 predicted proteins | sample June2016WEW_19_1_2_FD_133017 | JGI IMG/M metagenome (GOLD analysis project Ga0187881, IMG submission 133017) | Peatland microbial communities from SPRUCE experiment site at the Marcell Experimental Forest, Minnesota, USA - June2016WEW_19_100 | ecosystem: Environmental > Terrestrial >... | reverse complement strand
TTCACTGAAAAAAAGCAAGACCTCACTCAAGGGATATAAACAAAAAGGGGCCGCTTCGCCTCGTTTTATGAATGAGCGCACCTAATAATTCCCACCCTGATGAGTTGACAGACGGAATAATTTCTCCTAGTCTGTGGGCCTATGCAGATGCTACTCTCATCGGGCTCCCCGAGACGAAAAGAACTCCTTTCCCTCCTTGGAATACCCTTCCAGGTTAAGGTCCCCAACATACCCGAAGTTCAGCGAATAAATGAAACACCCCGGTCATTCTGTTTGCGGATCAGCAGGGAAAAGGCTGTCAAAGTGGCTCAGCTAAATCCTCATGCGCTGGTCATCGGGGCAGATACAATCGTTGTGATCGACGGGAAGATCCTCGGTAAGCCTCGCGACACAAGAGAGGCCAATGATTTTCTTATGCTCCTTCAAGACCGCGTACATGCCGTTTTTACCGGCTATACAATTATATTGGGCAATCATCATATATCAAAGGTGGTCCGCACGAAGGTCCGCTTCAGGGCCATGACCCCGGAAGAAATCTCATGGTATGTGTTAACCGGTGAGCCGATGGACAAGGCAGGGGCATATGCGGTTCAAGGAATCGGTTCCCTCTTCATCGAAAAAGTCCACGGATGTTACACCAATGTGATAGGCTTGCCGCTTTCATATCTCTATAACGACTTGAAGAAATTTGGAATACTGCTACACTCAGGTTCAGGAGGAGGTTTTGACTCATGAACGGATATGTACTGGCAATTGATCAGGGTACAACGGGAAGCAGGGTGATGATCCTCAACCACAAGGGTCAAGTGGTGGGATTGGCTTACTCTGAATTTCCCCAGATCTACCCCCAGCCAGGTTGGGTTGAGCATGACCCCGAGGTGATCTGGGATACAACCATGGGTGTCATGAGAAAAGCACTGGAAGCTGCAAATGTTCAACCCACTGAGATTGTAGCCATTGGGATTACGAATCAGCGGGAGACCACGGTCTTGTGGGAGAGAGAAACATTAAGGCCGGTGCACAATGCTATTGTCTGGCAATGCAGGAGATCAGCACAAATCTGCGATGCAATAAAGCAAGAAGGTCATGAGCACCTTTTCCGGGAAAAGACAGGTCTTGTACTCGATGCCTACTTTTCAGGCACCAAGGTCAAATGGCTCCTTGATACAATACCGGGCTTAAGGTCCCGGGCAAAATCCGGTGAGATCGCCTTCGGAACCATTGATACCTGGCTCATTGCCAAGCTTACCAAGGGCAGACTCCATGTAACGGACTATACAAACGCATCCAGGACACTGATGTTCAATATCCATGAAAAATCCTGGGATGATCAGATCTTAAAAATACTTGATGTGCCTCGTGCCATGCTGCCACGCGTTGTGTCTTCAGCAGAAATCATCGGTAAGACCGACCCGGGTATAACAGGGGCGGCAATACCCATTGCAGGCATTGCCGGCGATCAACAGGCAGCACTATTCGGCCAGGGGTGTTTTGATGAGGGACAGGCAAAGAATACCTATGGGACAGGATGCTTTCTTCTTCTCAATATCGGAGATAAAAAAATTGATCCGAAAAATGGTCTCATACTTACCCTTGCCTGTGATGAGACGGGTAGACCTTGTTACGCACTCGAAGGGTCGGTGTTCATCGCGGGAGCGGTCATCCAATGGCTGCGCGACGGCCTCGCCCTGATCGCAGATGCCGCACAGTGCCAGGCAATTGCTGAGAGCGTAAGCGATTCACACGGCATCTATATGATCCCTGCCTTCGCCGGTCTTGGTGCTCCCTATTGGGATATGTACGCACGGGGTGCCATCATGGGAATAACCCGCAGCACAACCAAGGCGCATATTGTGCGCTCAGCACTTGAAGGTATCGCCTATCAAGTAAAAGATCTTATCGGTGCGTTTGAACAATGCACTGGCAAATTTTTTGCTGATATAAAAGTCGATGGAGGTGCGTGCAGAAACGACTTCCTGATGCAGTTCCAGTCCGATATCCTGGGTTGCCCTGTTGACAGATCCAACCACATTGAATCCACAGGTATGGGCGCGGCTTATCTCGCAGGGATAGCAACAGGATTCTGGAAACCCGGTGATGAAATCAGTGCCCTGAGAGGCTCAGACCGTATTTTCAAACCTAAAATCGATGGAACCACCCGAGATAAAATGTATGCCGGATGGAAAGAGGCAGTGGCAAGGGTGCTATCCAACCATAGGAACGCATGAGCATATTCGAATACACCGGCAGGGCAACAATTGCCTTTCTGGAGGAGCTTGGTGCTTTCTTTATCTTCTTCTACCAGGCTGTTACCCATCTTGTGCGACCACCTCTGTTTATTAAACAATTCTTTAAACAGATGGAATTCATCGGGATCCGTTCAACACCTGTTGTGATGCTCACCGGCGTGTTTTCCGGGATGGTAGGGGCGCTGCAGACCTATCATGGATTCAGCCTCTTTGGGGCTGAGTCTCTTGTGGGCTCCACGACTGCCCTGAGCTTACTCAGGGAACTCGGGCCAGTGCTCGCATCATTAATGGTGACGGCCCGGGCCGGGTCGGCAATGACCGCCGAAATCGGCATCATGCGCGTGACACAACAGATTGACGCACTTGTCGTGATGGGTGTCAACCCCCTCCAATACCTCATTATACCGCGGGTTCTGGCCAGCATCATCATGATGCCCATGCTGACTTTAATATTCGACAGCATCGGGATGGTCGGATCTTATATAGTCGGCACTATGGTTCTTGATATCGACCAAGGGGTCTTCATGGCACGCATTGCGGAGATTGTCGTCTACCATGATCTTTTTTCCGGATTGATCAAAGCTGCATTCTTCGGGGCGATATTGTCCATCGTGGGATGCTACAAAGGTTACAGCACAAGCGGAGGTGCGGAAGGTGTAGGTCATGCAGCCACGCAATCAGTAGTAATCTCTTCGGTAAGCATCCTTATTGCAGACTACATACTTACCGCCATTATGTTCTAAAATAAAGAAAGAAGTCATCTTGCAGTATTCAATATTCTGAAATTATCTTACCCTTTAAGCCTCCGCAGCAGACGAGGTCATGGCAATGGCATCTACAGGGCAATCCAGTGCACAAAAACCGCACCCGATACAAGCCTTACCATCCTTGAGGTAAGGATGCCCATGGGGATCTGCCGAGTCATTCGGTTGGGAGAGGGCAAGGCAATTCACAGGGCAGGTATCGATGCATATGTTGCATGACATGCATTGCTTCACGTTTACTATAGGCTTTTTCCATTGAGTACGTTTAATCATGGCGCACAGGTTTCCGAACTGATCAAGAACCGAGGCATGCGGGCATATCCGACCGCATGCCCCGCATTCGATGCAAATGGATTGGTCGATGGCGTGGACCTCTTTCTTCTCACCTATTATAGCCATGACAGGGCAAACCTTCTTGCATGCCTGGCAACCAACGCATGATTGTGTGATCGTAAACGGCATATTTCCCCCCATATTTCTCAGCTGATCTCAATACCAAGCCTGGTCAAACACTGCTGTGTCGGCTTTCCCGTTACCGTGTCCCACCCGAACTGGGCCCAGTAATCACTCATCAGCTTTTCTATTTGCACCGTCCTGCCCTTATTGGCGCCGTGTATGAGAGGAGCCCTGCCGACTGCACGGTCGCTCAGTTTGTTTGATTTCGGCTCGATACCATGCTTGACATTGAATGCCTGCTTCAGGGTCTGGATACGCTCACCGATCTCCATGTATTCTTCCGGAGTCTTGTGCCAGCCGGTGACTGCATTGAGCCAGTCAAAGGTCGGGGTCCGCTTGATGCCGAGGAAGGCCCCGAACATACAGATACCCGCTCCGTTCACCACACACATATACTTGCTGCAAGCAGCGGATTCCTGTGCCTGCTTTTGACTTGCCTTATATCTGCTGTTTTTGAAATAAATCTCAAAGGGCCATTTTACCGGCAGGTCCTTCACTTTCTTCCAGAGCTGAAACATCTCGTAATAGAGATACGCACCAATGGTGTGCCGTCCCGGAGTCGGTTCGACAGAATATGCCACTGCAAACCCGGGGTCCATCCTGCCGTCGTGCATGGCAGGCTCCTGACCACCTGCATGGACTGCAAATTTCTCAGCCCCCTTTCCGATCTTTTTGGATGCTGCCTTGGTCCCATCCGCCAGGATGTCCCCTATCCCTTCACGGCTGATCATCATTTCTATGAGCGTTTTCGCCGCCTTGGTGTTTCCCCAGGTAAGCTCGATGCCCCCGGTATCCTCCTTGGTGAGGATTCCATTCTCAAAGCACTCCATAGCAAAGGCCACGCTCGCTCCTGCTGAGATCGTATCCATACCTGCCCGGTTTAACATTTCATTGAATTCAAAGAGGCTGTCAGTGTCCTCATTCATGCAGAGTCCGCCAAGGGCGAGAACCGATTCATATTCCGGTTTATGCGTCTCCATGTCCTTACCGGGCATGGAGCAGATACCACCGCAACCAAGGGGGCATGAATAGCAGTGATACTTGATCTTTTCATGACTATTGATGCGGTCGGGGTTGGCGGATTTGGATTTCTTCATGGGCCAGTCCACATTACTGCCCTTCCAATTCTTTATGGGAGAATCCCCCCATTCCACTGACATCTGGTTCAGGCCACCGGTCCCCCACTGCTTCAGTATCATCTTGTAGATCATCCCGTCCATGGCCATGGCCGTAGGCAGTATCCTCAGCAGGATTCCCAATAGGCCCATACCGGTGCCCGGTCCTAAGGGAAGCTGAAACTGCACCCACTTGTTACAGGTCTTGCTCAATCTCTTTACTTCGTTGCGGTCATTAGGCACGATACGCTTCTTCCCATCAAGCACAACGGCCTTGAGCTTTTTAGAACCCATTACTGCGCCAAGGCCGGAGCGCGCTGCAAGCCTGCCTTTGTCGTTGCTTATACCCGAGATAAGGGAGAGCCGTTCACCTGCAGGCCCGATGGATGCGACCCGTGCTCCTTCGCCGAATTCATTCCTTAAGAGCTCTTCAGTCTCGACCGTGTCTTTCCCCCACAACTGCGTTGCATCCCTCAGCTCTGACCTGCCATTCTTCACGTACAGCAGCACCGGCCTTTCACTGATGCCCTTAAAAAAGATCCCATCGTATCCACAGCGCTTGATCGCAGGAGAGAACGATCCTCCGCAATTGGCATCTCCCCATCCTCCGGTGAGAGGGGATTTGCCTACTGCCATCCACCGTCCTGAAAACAGGCTGCCGGTCCCGGTTAAGAGGCCTGATACGAACCCGAGGATGTTGTCCGGCCCCAGAGGGTCGGCACCGGCCGGTATCCTGCCGTACAGGAGATGGGCGGCAAGCCCTATCCCTGAAAGGTACTTCTCATAAACCTCCTCAGGTACGACTTCTTCTTTGATTTCGCTGGTTGTAAGATCAACCATCAAGATCTTACCCATGTAGCCTCGATCCATAACCCCTCCTTGTGTGCTGTATACATGAAGGTCCATTTATGAAAGAAACTGTCTTAAGTCTATTTATTGAAAAAATGGGACCAAAAAGTCTACTAATTTCTTGACATATACGCTTCTGAAGATATAATAACAATGTTATCTTAACATCGTTATTCTTATAGGATTTTATATGCCTAAGAAAGCCCGGAGTCAAGCAGACATTGAGACATTCAGAGAAAAAATCCTTGATGAAGCCTTATCTATCATATCTGATCATGGGTTTAAATACTTCAGCATGAGAAAGCTTGCCTCACGCCTCGGCATGACTGCTACGACGATCTATAATTACTATTCCAACAAAGATGAGCTCTATCTTATGATCCTGACAAAGGGGTTTGATGAGCTCGTTACCACCTTCAAAAGAATCGAAAGTACCAATGACGATCCATTAGAAAAAATAAAGAGAATAGTGCGCGCATATGTGGAGTTCGGCATCAAGAAATCTCATTACTACAATATCATGTTCACCTCTGATGCCCCGAAATATCTCGATTACGTAGGGACTACGATAGAGCCGGTTGCGTACTTTGAGAAGAATACCGCGGTTCAGCTCATTGAGATCACATCGAGTGTGGCCAGAAAAATAATGAGAGGTAATGATATCCCCGAAGAGACAATGAAACTCTTGATCTTCAGAATCTGGAGCTCTTTGCATGGTATTATCACCTTATATAACAGCCGTGTACTCCATGAGGTGGAAGAAAACCCGGATGCCATGCTTGAAAAGATGGTTGATACTATCATTGTTTCATTCCAGGAGCTCTTCATGAGACTCGGGAAGGCAGATACTTCCACCAGAGCAATTACTATGGCAGTCAGCTGACCTCAGGGGGATTCTATGAGCAAGAAAAACGTGGCAAATGTCCTTACCCACCTTGTTCTTCAAGTCATGGCACTTTGCTTTAATCTAGTCCCGAGTTTCAATAAATACCTCAAAAGTCGTGATGGGTGGATCAACTTTTCAGTAGCCCTCAGCACAGAGGATAAACGCGTGAGGCAGGTCATTTCATTCAACAATGGAAAGGCCAGGGTACGTTGGAATGCACCTGAGGATGTTAATGTTGAACTGGTTTTCATGGACACACATGTCTTGGGTGAGATGACCAAACTCCCCCCAAACGAGGTGCTGAATCTTATTCTGAAGAACAAGCTGACCATCAAGGGGAATCTCGCATATGCCCAACTCTTCAACTTCTTCATCTCCTTACTGTTAAAGGGCAAGCAGATCAAAATGATGGAAAAACAGGTAAAGGAACAGATGTATGCCCTCTGCGTGGCATACCCCGAACCGGCTAAAGAATTGCTGCCGAGGCAGAAGGCCAACATGGAGGCTGCTCGTGTTGATCCCGGTGTAAAGTGTATAACCAATGACCCATATCTCTCCCATTATTCACTGGATGATTTTCCGAGGCTGAAACGTTTTCTGGACATCCATTTGAATACAAGACCTTCTGTGTGCCATGAAAGACCGCTGCTGCTGACTGAATGGTTCAGAAAGAATGGCTTCGAGAATGATACCTCAGGGAAGCCATGGGTCCCTGAGCTTCGACAGGCCGAGGCATTTAAGCATCTGATGGAAAACAAAAAGCCCATCATCCGCAAAGATGATCTTATTGCAGGCACTACAACCACAAAAGACATCGGTGTAGTCATCTACCCTGATGCCCATGGGACAATGATTTGGGGAGAGCTGCTCACTGCTCAGTACAGACATTTGTTCCCCTATGACATTTCCGATGAGACCGTCGAGGTCCTCCATCATCAAGTCTTCCCATTCTGGACCGAGCGTAACTTCCGGGAATGGGTGAGGAACACCTACAATAACCCCTTGTGCCAACAGCTCGATGAGCGTTTTGCAGTCTATTTCCTGTGGAAAACCGTTGCCCTGTCCCACACTATCATTGATTATCCAAAGCTCCTCAAGATGGGGGCACGTGGGATCATTCAAGAGATCGAGGAAGAGATAGAGCAGGATGCAGGAGCCGACGAGCTCAAGAAGGATACTTTAAGGGCCATGATCATGTGTTATGAGGGTCTCATCGCTTATGCGAAAAACCTGGCCGGACAGGCCAGGATCGAAGCCGATAAACAAACCGATCCTCAGCGCAAGGGCGAACTGATGAGGCTGAGTGAGATCTGTGAGAAGGTCCCGGAGAACCCCAGTACGACCCTGGATGAGGCAATCAACGCCATCTGGATCCACTGGATCGGCGTGCACATGGAAAATACCAATGCCGGCTTCTCAATCGGTAGGATGGACCAGTGGCTCCAGCCCTATTTTGTTTCGGACTTAAAGAAGATCAGATCAAAGGCAAAAAAACAGGAATACATCAAACATGCCATCGAACTTGTGGGATGTTTCTATATGCGCTGTACGGATCACCTGCCCCTCATCCCGGATATAGGCAACTACCTTTTCGGGGGCAGTTCCTCAGACCAGGCCATCACATTAGGCGGTGTTACACCGGACGGTGAAGATGCCGTCAATGACATGACCTATATATTCCTCAAGGTCACAGAGATGCTGGGTATCAGAGATCCGAACATGAATGCCAGGTACCACAGGGAGAAAAACACGACCACCTACCTGAAAAGACTCTGCGAGGTCAATTTAAATACGACAGCCACCCCATCCATACACAATGATGTGGTTGTGATGGAGTCCCTTAAGGAGTTCAACTATATCCCTGAGCATTTAAGAGACTGGGCGGCCACCGGGTGCGTGGAGCCGACCCTCTCCGGCAGACACATCGGCCACACGAACTGCATGATGTTCAACATGGTTGCAGCCTTGGAGATGGCGATTTTCAACGGCCACCATCCCCTCATGAGGTGGGATGTCGGTCCCAAGACCGGTGATATCAACAATGGGGGTTTCAAAACCTTTGATGACTTTTTCGATGCATTCTGCACCCAGCTCGATTTCCTCTTAGAGAATTCATGCGAGTACAACAGGCTGCTGGGTGAAGCGCATAGCGTCATACGGCCGACACCGTTCATATCGGGCCTCGTGGAAGGATGTCTCCGGAAAGGCCGGGATGTAACCAAAGGCGGTGCGCTCTACAACTCCTCCGGTACAGCATGCATAGGGCTTGCAGACATTACCGATTCACTCATGGTCATTAAGAAGCTCGTTTTTGATGAAAAAAAGACCAGCCTTTCTGAGATCAGAAAGGCGCTTGAAACAAATTTTGCAGATAATCCTGTCCTGCATACACTCATACTCAAAAAGGTCCCTCTATTCGGGTCAGGTAATGCCGATGCGGTTCATATGGCAAACCGACTGACGCATTACATCCATGACAAGTTCGGGGAACAGGTAAACTTCCGTGGAGGAAAATACACTGCAGGGTTCTGGTCCATGTCCAACCACGTGGCCTTCGGGACACTGACCGGGGCACTGCCTTCGGGGAGACTTGCCTCCAAGCCTTTCACGCCCGGGCTCACCCCGGAGGCTCATGCATCTCGCAACCTTCTGGACAATATCCGGGACGTTGCCCAACTCGTGCCAGAGAACATGAATAATAATATTGCATTCAATGTAAAAGTTGTGCCCTCGGCCAAGGATGGACACGAAAAGACTGTCGAGCATATCTACTCATATGCTAAGACCTACTTCGACCTCGGCGGCATGCAGATGCAGTTTAATGTGGTCTCATCGGATACCCTAAGAGATGCCATGCTCCACCCCGAGAATTACAAGAACCTCATGGTCCGCATCTCGGGATATAATGCCTATTTTGTTACCCTAAACAAAGACATGCAACTCGAGCTTATCGAACGTGCAGAGTACGGACTATAAATAAAAGCATCTGATCTTTTTATGGGATTATTCGTTTAAGATGCCTTTCCACTTCCTCTTGGGGCATTGCACCCATGAGCGTATCAACAATATTGCCGTCCTTGAATAAGAGGAGGCTCGGGATTGAACGTATCTTATATTGGGAGGCCGTTAAAGGGTTTTCATCCACATTCACTTTCACGACCTTAAGTTTTCCGGCATACTTTATCGCTATTTCATCAAGTACTGGAGACATCATTTTGCACGGTCCGCACCATGAGGCCCAAAAGTCAACGAGTACGGGTGAAATGCAATTCAACACCTCTGACTTGAAATTCCCATCATTTGCTGTAATGGCATGTCCATAAGGTTGAACATCGATACGTGCATGACACTTACCACAGAACGCTTCGTCCCCAATCCGAACCTTGGGAATCCTGTTTTTTGAACCGCACTTCCTGCACTCAGTAATTATAAAACCATTATCCATGATGCGCTCCAATAAATCTGATCAATATGGAAAATATCCCAACCGCTCCTTTTCTTCTGTTTTTTTCATAGTGACACGCAAGGTCTTTTCCAAGGTGTTATCCTACAATTCTTTATTTTTTGGTTCGCAACATCGAATCTTCATCAACCGGCAAGGCACTAAAAATATATTGACATAAAAATCAATATGGTGTTATTTGATTTGTTGACATGTTGGTCAGATTTTATGATCCATCTATTTGTAATCATTTAGAATCGAATTTCTCACTAACAACGGGATAGTACATAACAGCAAAGGAGAAAGACTCTATGTCAGCATTCCGAGAAATCACCATGGGTAACCTCATCAGAGAGACCGCATCGAAATTCCCTGACAACGATGCACTCGTGTATCCTGACACCAACCTCAGGTTGAGTTATCATGAATTGCTTGAAAAAACCAAGGAGGTCGCGAAAGGGTTCATGGCCCTGGGGGTACAAAATAGCGATCATGTCTCGGTGTGGACCACCAATATACCCGAGTGGGTATATATGCAGTTCGGACTCGGTATGATCGGAGCAGTACTCGTGACGGTGAACACAAACTATAAGTCCAATGAGCTCGAGTACATCCTCAACCAATCCGATTCCACATGCTTGGTGCTTATGGAGGAATACAGGGATACGAACTTCTATAAAACTACCCGAGAGGTTATCCCTGATTTAGATACCGCTAAGCCGGGAAAACTGAGCGCGCCCAAATTACCCAATCTCAAGAACGTAATTTATATCGGCAACAGGAAAGATACCCCTGGGATGTTTTCATTTGATCAGATACTTGCCATGGGCAAAGGGATATCTGATGAAGAGCTCGCCCGGCGTGAGAAGATAGTTCATTTCCATGACGTTGTGAACATGCAATACACCTCCGGCACTACAGGATTTCCTAAAGGAGTTATGCTCACCCATTACAATGTCATCAATAATGCACGGATGGTCGGCGATGTCATGGGAATGACAGAAAAAGACCGACTCCTTATACAGGTGCCTCTCTTCCATTGCTTCGGCTGTGTCATGAGCTCGCTCAACTGTATGGTGCATGGCTCCACCATGGTGCTTGTGGAAAATTTCGATTCCGCAAAGGCATTGAACTACATCGAACAGGAGAAGTGTACAGCGATTAACGGTGTCCCCACAATGTTCATCGCCATCCTAGGTCATGCGGATTTCAGCAAATACTCGATGAAGACGCTCAGGACAGGCATCATGGCCGGCGCACCCTGTCCTGTTGATACGATGAAACAGGTCATTGAGGTAATGCATTGTCCGGAGGTCGTGATCGCCTTCGGGCAGACCGAATCGTCTCCCGTAATGACCATGACAAGAAGAGATGACCCTATTGACTTGAGGGTTGCAACCGTGGGGAGATTGCTTCCTGACATAGAGGGTAAAATAGTGGACCCGGCAACAGGAGAGGATCTTCCTCCCAATGTTCAAGGTGAGATCGTCACCCGAAGCTCTTGCGTCATGAAAGGCTATTATAAAATGCCGGATGAAACGGCCCAAGCCATTGACAAAGATGGGTGGCTCCACACGGGCGACCTAGGTACACTAGATGATCATGGGTACTTTAAGGTCACTGGTCGAATCAAGGAGATGATTATCCGGGGCGGCGAAAACATCTATCCCAGAGAGATCGAGGAATTCCTCCGTAAAAACCAGAAGGTGATGGATGTCTATGTGGTGGGAATCCCTGATAAGAAATATGGCGAGCAGGTCCTTGCAGCTGTCATATTAAAATCCGGAGAACAGGCCACGGACAATGAATTTATCTCTTTCTGCCAGGGCAAGATAGCTCGTCACAAGATACCAAAATATTGGGAATTCGTGGAAGCGGTGCCCATGACAGCAAGCGGCAAGGTGCAGAAATACAAAATGGTAGAACAGTACGCCCGAAAGTATATGAATTGATCAAACTGATTATATATCCATGAAGGGGTGTACTTCAAACTGGGCTCACCTGATGGGGAATAGAGTCGCAACCTTTCTTTCCGGTCTGTCGCGAACTCCTCTACCCTGAACGACCCGTTTATTTTTCAAGTTTCCTGATCCTCATGCGTGCATCCAGGGCGCACAGACCTTTGCCCTTTGAAAAGACCCTGACCGGGTTTATGTCCAGCTCCTCTATCTGGGGGAAGGTAGACATGAGGTGAGAGACCCGCACGACACAATCAATAAACGCATCGACATCATAAGAGTCTTTGCCCCGGTATCCCTTGAGAATCGGGAAAGACCGAAGGGTCTCGAGTTTCTCCAGGACCTCTTCCTGGTAGGTCGGGCATAGTGAGGCAGCAAAATCCTTAAAGGCCTCAATATAGACGCCACCAATTCCAAAGAAGACCACCGGACCGAAAGAAGGGTCATGCTTTGCGCCGATGAACATATCGCATCCATCAGACACCATGGGTACAACACGCACACCCGTAAACCGCGCCTTTTTATTGTGAGCGTAAAGATTCTTCCGGATGGTCCTGAAGGCATCATTTGCCTGAGAAGTATCCCTAATGCCCAGTATAACACCCCCGAATTCAGACTTATGGAGGGCATCAGGGGATACGACCTTCATAACAACCGGAAATCCTACTTTCTCGGCATATTGAACAGCTTGATCTGCATCCCCAGCCACAAAAGATTCCACTCGAGTTAATCCAAAAGCCGCAAGGAGATCGAGGGCCTCCTCTCCGAAATCACCCGCCCT
>Ga0187881_10001201_pt1 | contig 28085 bp, 19 predicted proteins | sample June2016WEW_19_1_2_FD_133017 | JGI IMG/M metagenome (GOLD analysis project Ga0187881, IMG submission 133017) | Peatland microbial communities from SPRUCE experiment site at the Marcell Experimental Forest, Minnesota, USA - June2016WEW_19_100 | ecosystem: Environmental > Terrestrial > Soil >... | reverse complement strand
ATCGAGGTTAAAGAGGGCAGCGCAGGCCATATTCCGTTTCCTGACCAGTCCTTAGATATTGTCGTCAGCACCGTTTCGATGCACCACTGGAAGCAGCCCGAGGCCTGTCTCAATGAGATTTATCGCGTCCTGAAAGATAATAGTTACGCGCTTATATACGATATTGTGAGCGATACGCCCCAAAGCACGATGAGCGAAATAAAACGCGAATTCGGACGGCTCAAAGCTACGCTATTCTGGCTTCACAATTTCGAGGAGCCGTTTTATACCCGCCAGAATTTTGAGGCAATCGCCCAGTCGTCGCTTTTCGGGAAAGGGCGGACTCAATTTCTCGGTTTGTTTTGCTGCCTGATACTGAAAAAGTAATTCGTTTTGTTGACGTGGAATACGCCAAGCCCTAAAATCCATGCGCTAGTGAGATTTGAACAGAACTTTTTGTACGGCCAGACAGGAAAAAACAAGATGATAACGGTAAACGAGAATTTTTTGAAATTGCAGGCTGGATATTTATTCCCCGAAATAGGCAAACGCAGGCGTGCGTTTCAGCAGGCGCATCCTGAAGCTAAAATAATCAGTATGGGAATCGGCGACGTTACGCAGCCGATTGCCCCGGCGGTAATCGAGGCAATGCACAAGGCCGTCGATGAGATGGGCAAAAAAGAGACATTCCGTGGATACGACGACGGCGGCATCGGGTATCCTTTTCTCAGGGAAGCAATTGCCAAAAACGATTTCAAATCACGCGGCGTCAATATCGATATCGACGAGATTTTTGTCAGCGACGGCGCAAAATCCGATACCGCCAACATACAGGAGTTGTTTGGCCTCGATAACATAATAGCGGTGGTTGATCCGGTCTATCCTGTTTATGTCGATACCAACGTTATGGCGGGGCGGACGGGTGCGGTTGCGGGGCAGGGCACTTATTTGAAAATCGTATATATGCCCGCCACCGCGGACAATGATTTCGTCCCTGAGTTGCCTAAGGAAAAGGCGGATATGGTTTATCTGTGCTTTCCGAATAATCCGACCGGCGCGGTTGCGACAAAAGAACAGTTGAAAAAATGGGTTGATTACGCGAAAGAAAATAGGGCCGTAATTCTTTTCGACGCCGCATACGAGGCGTATATAAGCGATTCGCAGATACCGCACTCGATATATGAAATCGAAGGAGCTAAAGATGTAGCGATTGAGTTTCGCAGCTTTTCCAAAACCGCCGGTTTTACGGGGCTTCGCTGCGCTTTTACCGTTGTGCCGAAAGAGCTTCGGGCGTTTACCAGGGCGGGGCAAAGCGTCGCTCTCGATCCGCTCTGGAACAGGCGACTCTGCACCAAGTTCAACGGCGTATCTTATGTTACGCAGTCAGCGGCTGCAGCGGTTTACACCGATGAGGGCAAAAAGCAGATTCGCAAAACGATTGATATTTATATGAACAACGCGAAGGTTATTCGTGAATCGCTCACCGCTTTGGGATATAAAGTGTATGGCGGCGTCAATGCTCCGTATATCTGGGTAAAAACTCCTGATGGCGTCGGCTCGTGGCAATTCTTTGACCTGTTGCTCAATAAGGCGCACGTCGTAACGACTCCCGGCGCAGGGTTCGGCCCGGCAGGGGAGGGATATGTGCGATTGACCGCTTTCGGCAATCCGCCTGATGTTGTCGAGGCGCTTGGTCGAATCAAGGCCATATCTAAATGAGCGACATAATCGCATACATCGGTTTGGGCGGCAATCTTGGCGACCGGGAAAAAAATATAGACAAGACCGTTCAATCGCTGCGTAAAACGCCGGATGTTTCGGTCGAGCGTGTTTCAGCCGTCGTCGAAACCAAACCTTTGAGCGACGCGGAACAGCCGAAGTATTTGAATTGCGTTGCGGAAATACGAACATCGCTTACAGCCGCAAAACTTCACCAGCAGCTCATTCGCATCGAAAATGCCCTTGGTCGCAAAAGAGGCAAAAAATGGGCGTCGAGAACCATTGATATTGATCTGCTGCTGTTCGGCAACGAAGTGATAAACAGCGATACGCTTACCATTCCTCATTCGCAAATGCACCTGCGTTCGTTTGTGTTAGCAGGCCTGTGCGAGTTGAATCCGAAGCTGTTGCATCCTGTTCTCAATGAGACAGTTGATATGCTTGCTGGCCGGCTGAACGGCTGCGATTTTGCTCTAAGACCCGACAGGCCGCAGCTTATAAGTATCGCGGGCAATATCGGCGCGGGCAAAACGACACTTACTAAAATACTTGCCGGTGCTTTTAATGGCCGTGCGATTTTCGAGGCATACGATACCAATCCGTTTTTGGCCAAAGTTTATGCTGGCAATCATGACCTTGCCCTCGATAGCCAGTTGTATTTTCTTTTTACGCGGTTAGAGCAGTTGAACCCGGCGTCGCTCGAAAAAGGAAAGCCCGTCGTTACCGATTACCTCTTTCAAAAAGAGCAGATATACGCGAAATTGCTTTTGAACGCCGAGCAATTGGCGTTGTATCAAAAATTTTATTCGATTGTGTCGCCCGCCGTGGCGGATCCCGTATTAGTGATACACCTGCAAAACCCGCCGAAACAATGTCTTGAGCGGATTCACAAACGGAGCAGGCCCTATGAGCAGCGAATTGAAAGCAGTTTTCTTGAGGCCGTCGGCGCCGGTTATGAGCAGGGTTTGCGCGACTGGACGGTTTGCCCCGTCATCCGGCTCCCCGATTTCGACTGCTTCGACAAAAAGGTGGTCGATTCGCTCGTCAGGCAGTTGAAATATTACCTTGCTTGCGGATAATAGGTTTGAAATGAAGGTTGCAAAGACAATTAAATCGGTCAGGGCAGCCATTAAAGCCGCCCGTAAATCAGGCAGGACAATAGGTCTTGTCCCGACGATGGGTGCGCTGCATCGCGGACACGTATCACTAATCGAACGTTCCGCAAAGCACGGCGATTTTGTCGTGGTCAGCATTTTTGTAAACCCGACGCAGTTCGGCCCCAAAGAAGACCTTGCCAAATACCCGAGGCCCTTACGTGAAGATTTGCGAATTTGTAAAGACCACGGTGTTGATGTTGTTTTTGTCCCCGACGCGAAGGAGATGTATCGACAGGAAGAGCTTGCCTGGGTCGATGTTGATAAGATTTCTGAGCCATTGTGCGGGCGTTTTAGGCCGGGGCATTTTCGGGGGGTTGCGACCGTATGCGCTAAACTTTTCAATATTGTGCAGCCCGACATTGCGTATTTCGGCCAAAAGGACGCCCAGCAGCTTGCTGTGATAAAGCGAATGGTTGCCGACCTCAATTTTCCTGTTAAAATCGTGGGTTGCCCGACTGTGCGTGAAGCCGACGGCCTTGCGCTTAGCAGCAGGAACCGGTATTTGTCGCCCCAGCAGAGAAAAGACGCGGCCTGTATATACCGCTCGCTAAAAATAGCTCGCGAAATGATTGAGTCAGGCCAGAGAAATCCCAAAACAATCGCCGCTAAAATTCGTAAGATAATTACCGCCGCAAAGTCGCTTAGCAGCATCGATTACATAAGCATCGTTGACGCCGAGACGCTTCAGGATGTCAGCCACATCACGGGAAAGGTACTGATTGCCATCGCGGCGAGATTCGGCTCGACCCGGCTGATTGATAACCTGACAGTGGACTGCCGGACAAGATGATGTATAATAAGCGTTTTTAATTTCATAAGAAGGCAGGCAAATAATAATGCTCTTAAAGATGTTAAAATCGAAACTGCATCGGGCACGCGTAACCGAGACCCGGCTTCACTACCCAGGCAGTATCCTAATCGACTCGGCACTGATGAAGGCGACGGGCATTCTGCCTTATGAGGGCGTTCTGATAGCCGACCTGACCAACGGCAACCGTGTCGAAACATACGCCGTGCCGGCCCCGGCAAACTCGGGCCAGATAGTTGTCCTCGGCGCAGCGGCACAACTGATGAATAAAAATGACATAGTAATAATCTTCAGTTTTGCCTATTGCACTCCGGCTGAGGCGAAAAAGCTTAAACCAAAGGTTATCCTCCTTGACGAACGCAACAAAATTCGAAAACCACTTAAACAATAAATAGGCAGTCAAAAGTTTATAGATGCATCCTGAACTATTCAGAATACCTTTCACGTCGTTGACGGTTAAGGGCTATGGCCTGATGCTGGTCATTGGTTTTCTCATGGCTGTGCATATCATCAGACGCCTCAGCAAAAACATCACGCCCGACCCGCAAATGATTACCAACGCATCATTGTATTGCCTTGTCGTGGGCGTAATCGGCGCTCGCATATTTTACGTTCTGCATCACTTCGACAATTTCAAATATAACCTGATGAGCGTGTTTGCTATATGGGAAGGCGGGCTTGAGCTTCTGGGCGGCGTTGTTGGCGCTATCGGGATAATTGTTCTCTACCTTCGATACCACAAGCTGCCCACACGCCAATATCTCGACATCCTCGTAATAGGGCTTATGTTTACGCTTTGCTTCGGAAGAATCGGCTGTTTCCTCAATGGCTGCTGTTACGGCAAACCATGTGATTTACCCTGGGCAGTCAGATTCCCCTACGGCTCATTTGCCTACACAAGCCAGGTCGAGCCAAACCCCGCTCGAAATCGCGCCTCGCCCCAACTACAGCTGCCCGACGACTTTTTTAATTCCGGCGTACTGAAACCCTATGACCAATTGACCACGCAGCAAAAAGAAATGGTTACAACTGGCCCATATCGCTGCTTAGCAGTTCACCCGACGGAATTGTATTCATCCGCAGACGCGGCTATTATCGCCAGTTTATTATACCTGTTCTGGAGAAGGGCACAAAACGCCCAAAAAGCCAAAAACTTCCTCAAACCACTCACAAAACCGGGCGGCACCTTCGCACTTATGTTTATCCTTTACAGTTGCGTCCGCTTTTTTGAAGAGTTTCTGCGTGACGATAACCCATTCGAATACGGCAGGTGGATGATTTACAAGGGCGGCACTATCTCCCAGAACCTCTCCATTTATATGCTCATCTTCGGCGTTGTCCTGATGCTCATTTTCCAGATGCTTCCTGCCGATAAACAATCATCCAAAACCCGCTGATTTTTCTGAATGATTGCCGGGCTTTTGATATAATAGTAACAACTGTTTTCTTAAGGATACTATGGGGCTTTACGAAAGAGATTACACCCAAGAACAAAATGATGCGCAGTCGCGCTATGCTCCGCAGATGCGCCTGGGCTTTCCGTCCATAACCCCCGTCGTAAAATGGCTGCTCATCGCCAACATTTCCGTTTTCTTAATTGATACCATTTTCTCGTCCCAGGAAGGGACGGGAATGACATTTCTTCAAACGTATTTTGCCCTGTACCCAATTTCATGGTTTAACATCGCCCAGATATGGCGGCTGATTACTTACCAGTTCCTTCATTCTGGTTTTAATCATATATTGTTCAATATGCTCAGCCTGTTTTTCTTAGGGCCGTCGCTTGAGCGCCAGTGGGGCAGCAAAAAGTTCCTTACCTTTTACCTTTCCTGCGGCGTGGCAGGGGGGCTTTTCTTTATCCTTCTGGTTATGACCGGATTTTTGTCTGCCGGCCTGATGGTAGGCGCATCAGGGGCAATTCTCGGCGTTCTTACCGCCTGCGCGATTCTCTTTCCGCATTTCGTTGTATTTATCATTATCTTCCCTGTGCCTATTCGCGTTGCCGCGGTCATCCTGATGGGTATCGCCTTTTATGCCGTTTTCTCCAAAGGCGCAAACGCCGGCGGCGAGGCGTGTCATTTCGCCGGTATTGCGGTGGGGGCGATATATGTCCTGTCGGATTCCTGGCGGACCGCCCTGAAATTACGCTTCAAGGCGTCACGATGGGAGAAATATATCGAATCCGAACGCCGGCTTCGCCTTGAGGTGGACCGTATCCTCAAGAAAGTTCACGATAACGGCATACAATCCTTAACCGCGTCGGAAAAGCGTATCCTTAAAAAAGCGACCCATTTCGAACAGGAACGCCTGCGTAAATAGCAAAAACAGCGAGGCCCTGCGAATAACTCGCAAGGCCTCGTTTAAATCCGCAATTCAAAATCTGCAATCTACAATCAGTTGTCCCATTCGAACTTTTCCTTCTCGTTAAGAAGCTCGGTAACACGCTCCTTAACCTTCTGGCTCTTGAAATCCTTGCCATTCCACTTCTCGACCTCGGCCTTTCGCTGGCTGACCTCTTTTTGCAGGTCCGCCAGTTTTTTAGTCAGGTCCTCATACGCCATTTGTTTGCGTTTGACAATCAGGTCGAACTGCTGACCGACAATCTGCTCCAATTCCGCAGTCAGTGTTTTTTTCTGTTTTTCATCCGTTGTCGCCCCGATTTGTTTGAGTAGTTCCGTCCGTTTGCCTTTAAGCTCCAGTTGCTGTTTCAACACTTTCGCAAGATTCGGGTCGTCTTTGGCCGCCTGGCAAATCGGGCCGTATTTCTTCCCGGCGAGCATCATCGCTCTCATATACTGTTCGGGGTTGTCCTTTTTAATCTGTTCCAGCTTTGTTGCTTCATCAGGATAATTTTCCTTGAGGCATTTCAAAAACTCGTCTGTTTTTTCCTGAATTTTTTCGCGCATAAATTCTGCGCCTGGCCCCTGCATCATAGGCATTTGTCCCTGCGGCTGTTGCCGCATATGCGACATAAACTGTTCTCGCATATGGTTTCGCAGCTCAGTTCTGAAAGCATTGGGGTCTTTTTCGCGTAACTTTGCCAGTTCGTTTGCCTCTTGAGGATTTTTTTCTTTTATCTCGGCCAATATATGGTTCATCTGCTCGGTTGTCGGCTCGAATTGCCCTTTGCTCATCATTGGCCCATCAGGTCCCGGCGGGGCAACGGCAATCTGCTCTTCCTGTGCGAGTTCTCCCGCTTTTGTCTGGCTTACGCCCGTCATTGCCAGTACGCAGCAGGCGATTAACACTGTTTTCCACACGTTGATTCTCATATCCTTATCCTTTCCACATATCGCCGTTAACTTCGATTAATTCTGTTTCTAAATCCCCGGCGGCTGAGTTTGTGCCGCCGGTGCTGACGGAGTCAGATTGAACCCCCGACAGCTCACTCTGTATATTTTCTATTTCCGCTTTCAGCACGGTTACATCCGCGTCATCTGCGCCTTCCCAGACCCGTGATGGTATTGATATTGACTTTGCGATTACTCTGGTTTGTTGGCTGTTTTGTGAGTTGCCATACCACATTAGCGCCAGGGCTGATACTAAAATTACCGCTGCCGCGACAGCCGCACCCAGAATCCTTCTCTGCAATACGACTGTCCGCCGTCGTCTTAGGGTGGCCACGACGGTTTTCTTCACCTCGGCGAGTACTCGTTCATCCGGCTGAGGTGATTGATTCGCCCCCAGAATTTCTTCACCCTTTTCCATGTCCTCAGTCGTCTGCCGGGCTGCCGCCTCATCCATAAAGCCGGCCAGCAGCTCTCTCAAATTTTCATTCGCTGAATTATTCATATATGGTTATCCCATCAACTCCCGCAATTTCTTTAATCCACGGTGCACCTTCGATAATATCGTTCCGATTGGTTCTCGCCTTGATTCCGCAATTTCCTTGAATGACATCTGCGAGTAAAATCTCATTATTATCAGTTCCCGCACGTCGCTGTCTAATTCCCCCAGCGACATTTGCAGTTTGTCGGCGTCGTGGTCTTTTCCGCTTGCTGCACCCGCCGATTGTGACATTATCCGTTTGCTGTGCTCATCCAGAAGTCGCGTCTGCCGCTGTTTGAACCGCAAATGGTCATGGAAGATGTTCGATGCCATTGTGAACACCCACCCGTCAAAGCTGCCGCCGCGGTAACTGCCTATCTTTTCCACTAACTTTGCAAATAGCTCGCTAAGCAATTCTTCGCTTAAATCCCTGTTGCCGGTCAAGCGGTAAAAATATCCGAAGCATCGCCTGCCATATATATCGACGAGTTGCGTAAAACATCCCTCGTCGCCTTTCTTGCATCCTATAATTACCCGCTCAATATCACGCTGCGCCATAATTGGCCATTTTTCACTTATTTAGACGCACCTGACCACCTGTTTATTGCATTTACACGCAGAACCGCTATACTTATATCTCGACTATGGCCATAACAGAAGTAAAACCTTCTTCAAAAAACACCTGGGCCGCTAAGTTCAAGCGGACTGTAACCGCCTTTTTGCCTGTCTCAAAAAAACGTCGGGGCCAGTGTCTTCGCTGTGGCGCCTGCTGCAAACTCCCCAATGTCTGCCCCTGGCTTAAATTTGACGCCCAAGGCAAGGCCGTTTGCAAAATATACTCCTTCCGCTCCATGAATTGCCGAAAATACCCAAGGACTGAATCTGAACACATCACACAAACCTCCTGCGGTATCCACTTCGAAAAATAACAAGCTGTTTGAGAATTTTAGAGCAGTCAAAAACTGCGATTTCTGCAAATGGCGGCGCAAAATCCGATACACAGCGTACACCGAGTTCTGTCAAAGACCCGTACTTGGTGCTTGTGGTCGGGTGCTGGCATAAAGAGATGAATCGCTTAACATGGTTTGGCATCAAAAAAGCTGCTTTTAAAAACTCACGCAATACGTTATTAAATATAAGAGCCAAATGACCAGCTTAAAAAGATTGTTAAGGGATATTTTGTGATTACTCGGCATATTGTTCAACAAATGGGTATGCGTGGCGCAACACGCGGGGCGAGGATTTTGGGGAAGGAGCTTTGGCTTGTTTTTCTTTGTCCGGTATTGTTTAGTTCCCTGTGTTTTGCGATTGGCCAGGAGCAATACGTGGATTCCAATTCCAGTAAGGGCGGTTTTTGCATTGCGCAAAAAAATGATGTCGCAGGCATATACGTTGATTCGAATGATTATCCCGGTGTTATTCGCGCTGGTAATGACCTGCAAGCGGATATCAATCGCGTTACAGGGCAAATAGCGAAAGTATTAAATACAGAAACCGATTTTGGGAAAAATACGATAATTGTCGGCACGATTGGTAAAAGCCCGGTTATCGACCGGCTGATTAAAGACGGCAAAATCGATGTTAATCAAGTCGCCGGCAAATGGGAATCGTTTCTCATCCAGGTTGTGCCGGAGCCATTGCCGGGTGTTGAAAATGCCCTTGTTATCGCGGGCAGTGACAAAAGAGGCACAATTTACGGCGTATATGACGTTTCGGAGCAGATAGGTGTATCGCCCTGGTATTGGTGGGCGGATGTGCCTGTGCAGCATAAAGATGCTCTTTTTGTAAAGGCGGGAAGATATGTTCAGGGGCCGCCTGCGGTCAAATATCGCGGCATTTTTCTCAATGACGAGGGCTGGGCGCTCACACCATGGGTTAAAGAAAAGCTCGGCGACTATAACAGTAAATTCTACACCAAAGTTTTCGAACTTTTACTTAGGTTAAAGGCCAACTATCTCTGGCCGGCGATGTGGAACAACGCCTTCGATGAGGATGACCCGAATAATCCCCGTCTTGCCGACGAATACGGCATAGTGATGGGAAACTCTCATCAGGAGCCGATGCTTCGTGCACAAAAGGAGTGGGACAGGCGATACAGCAAAAAATGGAACTATTATACCGACGCCAACACTCTCCAAAACTTCTGGCGGGAAGGCATCAGACGCAACAAGAATTATGAAAGCATCATCTCCATTGGGCTGCGCGGGGCTGATGACACGCCGATGATTCCAAATGGCACGGTGGCCGAGAGTATGACCTTGCTGGAAAAAATTGTGGCTGTTCAGCGAAAGATAATAGCAGAGGAGATTAATCCCGATGTGACCAAAGTCCCCCAGTTATGGTGTCCCTATAAGGAAGTTCAGGAGTATTACGAAAAGGGCTTGCGCGTTCCTGACGATGTAACGATACTGTGGTGCGACGACAATTGGGGCAATATCAGACGTCTGCCGACCGTGGAGGAACGCAAGAGAAGCGGCGGGGCGGGTGTCTATTATCACTTCGATTTTCACGGCGGGCCGCGCTCATACGAATGGCTCAATACCATTCAAATTACCAAAACCCAGGAGCAGATGAACCTCGCATATAATTATGGTGCCACTAAAATCTGGATAGTTAACGTCGGCGACCTCAAGCCGATGGAATTTCCCATGGAATTTTTTATGACCTTTGCCTGGGACCCGCAAAGATGGCCGAAGGAGAAAATATCGGAATTTACCCGGCTGTGGGCCCAGCGTGAATTTGGCCCACAATATGCCGACCAGATTGCCGATATCGTGTCTAAGTACACCAAATATAATGCCAGACGCAAGCCCGAACTTCTCGACCCCAACACGTTCAGCATCGTCAATTATCGTGAGGCAGACACTGTAGTTGCCGATTTTAACGCTATTGCGGCCAAAGCCGAACAAATCTATCAAAACCTGCCCGATAGCGCCAAAGATGCATTTTTCCAGCTTGTTCTCTATCCAACAAAGGCCTGCGCCCAGGTTACCGAGCTTTATGTCACCGCGGGCAAAAACAAATTGTACGCTGAACAAAAACGCGCAAGCGCCAATGACCTCGCCGCGAAGACCAGGGCTTTGTTTGAAGCCGATGCCGAGCTGTCCCAGTATTACAACCGTAAAATGGCCAACGGCAAATGGGACCATATGATGGACACGACACATATCGGTTATACATCCTGGAATCCGCCGCCAAAAAATAATATGCCCAAAGTCGAGGAAATCAACGTTCCAGCCGAGGCGGGGATGGGCATTGCAATCGAAGGTAAGAGTGCCTCTTGGGGGGCCGGCGGTTCCGATAAGCCCCCTATACTGCTATTCGACTTGTTCGGTGAGCAAAAACGTTATATAGACGTCTTTAATCTCGGTGCAACTCCTTTTGAATTCTCCGCCGAACCGAATGCCGACTGGATTATTCTCAGCGCAAGTAAAGAAAAAATAGAAAAGGGAAAACGCCTTTTCGTCAGTATCGACTGGACCAAAGTTCCTCTCGAAAATGCGCACGGCTCTATAACTATTACCGGCGCTGGTATGAAGGAAACCATTTTGATAAGCTCATTTAATCCATCGGAACCCAAAAAGGACTCATTAGAGGGATTTGTAGAGGCCGATGGCTATGTTTCCATTGAAGCGGAGCATTACACAAGGAAGATTGATGCCGGCTCGGTTCGCTGGGAGAAAATCGATGATTATGGGCGGACCGATTCTGCTATGACGATTTTCCCGGTTACAGCTCAAAGCGTTACGCTGCCGAAAGATTCTCCTTGTCTCGAATATAAAATGTTCCTGTTCCATTCCGGCAATATCGAAGTCGAGACGATTGTCGCTCCCACGTTAAATTTCGTCCCCGACAGGGACCTGCGTTACGCCGTATCGTTCGATGACCAGCCGCCGCAAATCATAAGCATTGTGCCGAAAAATTATATCGTTGCCTACTCAAATAATGACTGGCAGGAATCCGTGAGAAATAACGCTCGTATAGTCAGAAGCAATCACTTGCTGCCTGAAGCGGGTTATCATACACTGAAGGTGTGGATGGTTGACCCCGGTGTTGTGTTGGAGAAAATTATGGTTAATACAGGCGGCGTAAGGCCGAGTTATTTTGGCCCGCCCGAAAGCTATCGTAATATCTCAGGCAGCGAAAAATCAAAAGCTGCCGACAATAACGCGGATGGTTCCGGTGCCTTCGCGACGGGTAATTATCGTAACCTGTTTGTCGAAGCAGGCCATTCTCAGAAGGAAGTTACAGAAAAGGTCAACACTGTTTTCCAGCAATTGTTTCACGGGGACCCCTACACGCAGACGGTATATATTCCCGTCGGCAGCAACGCCAATGGGCCGCTCGCCTATATCTGGGACATAGGCAACAATGATGTGCGTTCCGAAGGTATGTCCTATGGGATGATGATTGCAGTTCAGTTGGATAAAAAGGCCGAGTTCGATGCCCTGTGGAATTGGGCAAAGACATATATGTACCGTGATTTGCCAGATCACCCCTCTTATGGTTTCTTTGCATGGTCGGCCAAAACCAATGGTGTGCCGAATGATGAGATGCCCGCGCCAGACGGCGAAGAATATTTTGTTACGTCGCTTTATTTTGCCGCGAATCGCTGGGGTAACGGCCAGGGTATTTATAATTACAAGGCCGAGGCCGACCGACTTTTAAGCAATATGAAAAACCGCGAGAATATCACAGGTCCAACGATAAAAGGCACAATGACAGCCGCTGGGCTTTTCGATGCTGAACACAAAATGGTCCGCTTCACTCCGGATATTGTAAACATCGAGCATACAGACCCATCTTATCATTTGCCCGCGTTCTATGAGCTTTGGGCAAGATGGGGACCTGAGGCAGACAGGGCTTTCTGGACGCAAGCCGCTTCAGCGAGCAGAGAGTTTTTCCAGAAGGCCACAAATCCCGTCACAGGTCTTGCTCCTGAGTATGCTAATTTTGACGGGACACCGTGGGCAAGTCCCTGGAACAGCAATTCCGCTAATTTTCAGTTTGACTCGTGGCGCACTGCGATGAACTGGTCGGTGGACTGGGCATGGTGGTGCAGGGATACACGCGAAAGACAGTTAAGTGACCGTCTTCAGGCGTTTTTTGAGTCAAAAGGGATATTTACCTACGGAAACCAGTTTACTCTTGATGGCAATCAGTTCGGCTCAGACCACTCTGTCGGATTAGTGGCGATGAATGCCGTAACCGGTCTTGCTGCTGCCAATCCGCGGGCAAAACAATTTGTCGAGGCGTTGTGGAATATGCCTGTCCCAACTGGGCAATGGCGTTACTATGACGGGATGCTTTATATGCTTGCAACGCTTCATTGCAGTGGTGAATTTCAAATCTGGCACCCCAAATAAGCACCCATAAAGGGCCATTTGGTTTCGCAAGCGATTTCTGAAAGCCCCAGATAGGCATAGGAATAGGAAGGAGGCCTTTTTACCTGCCAGAACCTTGTTTTTTACTTAATTTTGCGGGTCAGGAGTGTGATTTGCCTGAAAAACAAAGTTTTTTGAAAAAAAAGCAAAAAACTCTTGACTTACCTTTGCTCGAAGGGTATCTTATAAGTAAACGATTACTTAACGGCTTATAATAGCAAGAGAGTCCGGCGGATTCGCCGGATATTATAGGTCTTGTAATGGAGAAGGGTACGAAGGTGAGTTTACGAGAGAATAGAGCAATTCAGATGACATTCCAGAGGTATGCGCCAGATGCGGTCAGAGTTTGTACGCATATCGCACGGATACAAATATCTCGCAAGGTTCAATGGTTGAAAGTCAATAGTTAAAAATCAAATGTATTATGTAAGAAGAAGAGTTTGAATGTTAACCATTTTTTTGAAGGAGGAGTAGAGTATGAGTAATAAAATTGTTACTATTTTGCTTGCTGTTGCTCTGACATCTGTAAGTTATGCAGGTGTCGTTGGCAACTGGGAAAGTATGCCCACAAGTGGCGATGGCTGGATTGATTGGACTGCTGGTAATTCGGGTGCGGGTGTGAAAATTGAAACGTTACCTAATTTGTACAGTGCCAACACGAGCTGGCATACGCTCGGCAGCCAAAGTCTGCAACTCACTAACAATGGCTGGCGTCAGAGTCTTTCCATTAAGCTTGAGTATCTGGGCTTGAATTCCGAGTTTCTGAACCACACACAGCTGGAGTTTGACGTTGCGGTCCCGAACCTCGGCGGTGCTGGCGGCTGGGGTAAGATTGAAAATGTTTCGCTTAATGCATCGGGCTTTAGCTGGGCGGCCCTTCCAAATTCCACCTTTATGATTGGACTTTGGGCAGGTTCCGGCACTGTGGTGCAGCATGAAGTGATTGACTATTCCGCTGCGAAGGCGCTGGTGACAGCGACTGCGACAAGCGGCTACATAGAGCTTTGCTTCACAACCAACAACGATAGCGTGAATAATGAGATGCTTTTCGACAATATAAAGTTTACACCTGAGCCGGCAACAATGGCTCTGCTTGGACTCGGCGGTCTTGCTTTGATTCGCAGGAAACGCTAATTAATTGCTCGAATAAGTAGCAAGTAAACAGACAAAGCGCCCTCGTGATTCCGGCATAAGTCGGAAATACGAGGGTGCTTTTATTTGGGACTAAAAGTATGCGATGTCGAAGGCGACAAAAAAGACCTCGCAAAAGTGGGCTCTATAGTTCTTTATATTCGAAGAAATCGAAGTCCGCGTGTTTGTGAGCGCCGGACAGGTCCTGGCAACATAAGCCGACGAATGTGCCGGTAAAACAGCCATCTTTGCAGTATTCGTCGCTGAGTCGTGTTGCGTCAAGCAAAGGGCCTGCCTTTTCCCATTTCTTGCCATCAGGACTGTATGAGAACTGCAGTGAGCCGTTGTCATAATCGGCTCTTAAGAAGCATCGAGGCTGATTACCAAGCTGGATTTCGTATTTCCGCAACTCGCTGTAAGAACCGTTGTCGGAGGTAGTTATACCGAGATGTTTTCCCAGCTTTTCATCATTGCTTATTCGCAGGTAGAAGTAGTTTTGAATGTCATAAAACAGGATAAGCCCAGCCATTTGCTGAAAGTTCTCCGGCTCAAACTCGACAGATGTTGTTATCTGGCATTTAAACGATGTAACTCTTCTGGCGACCAAACTTTGCTCATGCGGGGACGCGAGCGATTCTCTGCCCTTGAGACGCAGATGACCTGGCCTGTCTTTCAAATTTAACCAGCTCGGGTCCGCTGGGATTCTCAGTGTGCTGAAATGGACACCAAGCACATCGGAATCAAAGTCGTTCCGGGTGGGTTCGGGTGGGAATTCTGCTGTCGGCAGGCCAGGCGGCTCGACCAGGACGGAAGGATTATTGCCGCCTTCGACTTTAAGCCAGCCGTCGTTTGTCCACTTGCATTTCTGAATACACGTTTCTCTTCCGAGCATACATCGCAGTTTCGGTTCGGTCTTGCTTTTAACCGGCCTGCCGCACAGGTGCGCCAAGAACCAATCGCCCTTTTGTGTTTCAACTAAACTGCCGTGTCCCGCTCTTTGTAATTCCAGTTCTGGCTTCCCGGCGGAAGTTAATAGCGGGTTGGATGGGTCTGCTTCATAAGGCCCAAAAAGGTTTTTTGACCTGGCCATTGTTACGGCGTGTTTGTAATATGTTCCGCCTTCAGCGGTCAGAAGATAGTAATAGCCGTTTCGCTTGTATATATGCGGGCCTTCGACAAGGCCGATTCTGGTCCCCTGGAATATATTTTTCACGGGACCGACAAGCTTTTTCGTTTTGGGGCAATACTCCTGGATTACTATGCCGGCGAAGCATCCTTTTATGGATTCGTGCTCGTCTTCATTGGCCCCGTCGTCATGGTTTGGTTCGACTAATTTTAGTTTGCGGTGGTCCCACAACATATTAACCAGCCATTTTTTCCCGTCGTCATCGTGAAACAGGGAGGGGTCGAAACCGCTGGAATTAAGAAGTATGGGTTCGGACCAGGGGCCTTCGATATTTTTCGCAGTTATCAGGAAGTTATAAACGTCCTTGAAAGGCCCTTTGTATGACCTGACGTTTGAATAAATCAGATAAAACATACCATCACGGTAGCTCAGGCAGGGGGCCCATACGCCGGAGGACGATACATTGCCTCTCATATCAAGCTGGCTGGTTCGGGTAACCGGATGCGTTAGTAATCGCCAGTTGATGAGGTCTTTTGAATGATGGATTTGGACGCCCGGAAACCACTCAAAGGTGCTGGTTGCGATGTAATAGTCATCGTTTACCCGGAGAATAGATGGGTCAGGATTAAAGCCGGGCAAAACAGGATTCCTTATTTTTTTCATATTAATCTCTTGCTTTGAATAATAAATGCCGGATTTTAGTTCGCGGTAGTTATTTTGCATTTTAGTTATAACTTAGTCAATAGGGTTATGCAAACGATTTCTGGGCATAATAGCATCTATTAAAGGGCTGGTTTTGTGCCCCCAAACAGGCACTATGGACATCGATTAGAATGTAGGTTATAGTGATTTTACCAGTTTGGAGTGCAACATGGGTCTTCCGGGTTATTGCACTGTCTCCAATAGAGTCCAAAGTCGGCAAAGTCGCGGAAATTAACCGTGCCGTCAGTCGGCGCAAAGTCCGCATTTTGACAATTACCCGGTGCGGTACAATCGGTATGCAGCCATTCGCTGGCAATTACTCCAAGGTCCAGCGAGTCAACATAACAATCGCCGTTAAGGTCTGAGCTGAGACGATAACCGTAGGCCTGAACGGAATTACAATCCCCAAACCCTGCCAGGTGAATTGTTGTTATTGACTGTTTGGGCAGGAACACCGGGGTCGATGTGCTGAATGTCCCGATATACGCGAAGTTCGCATTAGATTTAGATTGGTATATCCCGGAGTTTTGCGGCGTAAAACCGTTCAAAGCAAGCGTCAGATTCATATCGGTAGTGGTTGAAGTATTGATTATCACAATTGCCGCGTTTGGCTCACAGGGGTCTTTGTAGGCCGATATCCTCAAATTGGATGAGTCAGAGTTGGCATCCACACGCTGCCAGCCGGGGTCTGTAAATTTGGAATAATGCATCATAGCGTAATAAACAGGATTGATTGTATATCCTGTTGTCGAAACGCTCACCAGACCGCTGGGGGACACCCAGAACAATTCCCAGTACAAATATGCCGACACTTCCTCAACAGTCAGGGCATTGTGCATTAAAATTGCCAGGTTCATTGCGTTTGCCCATTGGTCTGTTAAGCCCCCTCTGGAGAATTCCGTCTGCAGTAGGGGCTTACCGTCTCCGCCTATAGCCGCCTTGAGGGTGGCCATCGGGCCGATAAGGCCGTCTGGATTATTAGGGTCACCGTTATATAGATGATGTGAATAACCATAAACGTTGGATTTATCAGCGGCGGTTAGCGCGTTAACATAGCTTGGGGTGCTGGTTGTATCCTGACCTTCGGGGGCAAGAAGTATTGGCCGACTTGGTAACGAATTCAGCTTAGTGCATAAAGCGGCAAAGGCCTGTTCGTAACCTGCATAGGATGAGTCCTCGGTGGGGTCAAATTGGCAGGTGTCCCATTGCGAGCTTTGAAAACCAGGTTCGTTTTGCATATTTACATAATAGGAATCTACTCCTGCAGCAGACCATGCGGTCAAACTGTCAGCCCACCACTGGGCGAAATCGGCATACCTGTAATTACCATTGGCGTCTTTAGCGAGGGTTCCTTGGCTGGTGTTGCCGTTGCTTTTAAGAGAGGCCTCCGGTGACCAGGAGGTATTCATAACTCGTATCGGATGGCCCAATGAGTTATTAGCACCTTGGACGATTTTATTAGTGTCGCTAATATAGCCGCTATCGATGCCGTAAGTGTTGCGAATCCGGTATATATCAATGCCTAAGTCGCGGAAGAGTACATTATAAATTTCCGGATGAGAACTGCTGAGGGCGGTAACATCATTTTGGTACCATGCGCCCGCTGCGCCGAAACCATCGAGGGTTTGATGAGTAACGTTAAAATTAACCTGACCTGTTGCGTTTGGATTTGTTGGGCCGGGGACCTGGCCAAATACGTTCACGTCATCTAAATATATATTATAATAACTTGTTCCTGAAGTCGCACCTTCGACGTACAACAGCAGACCTGTAAGCGTGCCATTTACAGTAAGGGTATAACTTCCTGAGATATATGTCCATCCACTGCTGCTGGCTGTGCCACTGGCTCCCCAGGTATAAGTGGTTCCGTTGCCGTCGGTTTTCTGAAAACACAGGTCAACAGGGGTACTGGTGGCATTACTTGTTTTAATCCAGCCGGATACTTGGTAGGTTGCTCCCACCACCATTTTGCCCGTAACATCTTGTTGTATCCCCTCCCAACTCGCGTTCCTGCCGCTTGCCAGTCCGCTGTAAGAACCGCTATGCGCTTGGGTTGTAGTTCTTGCGAAAGTGCAACTTCGAGCTGCCCAGTTGCCGGTTGTGCTGCTTTCAAAGCCGGGATTGACCAGAATGTTGTTTACATCGCCATAGGATGTTCCCAATAGCAGGATTAAGCTAAAAAACACGTATGCGTAAAAGCGATATCCATTCATTTTGGGCTCCTCAACCGTTCTTAGGGGTAATTTCAGGCGATTAAACAAAGAATGACCTTCAGAACCCCCAAAGAATCCGGCTTTTTAACTTTTCATCACGTCCTATAAGTGCTTAATCACCCCTGCGGGGCCTCTGATAGCTGGCTAATTGCCCCTGCCCCGACTTTTGCCGCAGTCATAGTAAACGATTACTTAACTATAACCTAAATGTATTAGGTCAGTCAAGCTTATATTTATGTAAAAGAATAGTTCCTCGCAAAGTTTTTTATGCTTCACCTGAAATTGTCCGTTTCCGGCAAACGATATTGTGTTTTGGCCAGTAAATGCTATGTTTTTTGACATCTACCCCCTTTGAATCAGCAAAAAAACAGGTTTTTGCCCCTCAAATCGGGTTCTCTGCGAATGGTAACTCCGCATTTTTACGGGTTGATTTTGATAGGTTTGGGGGTAAAAGAAAATTTTTTCAAAAAAAAGCTGGACATAGCTAAATGACAATGCTAATGTATAAGTAAACGATTACTGGACGTTAAGAGGTACAACGCTCTTGGCAAATTTGAATATATGCAATCTTATGCGAAGCAAATCTTAATGCCTTTCAATAGATTAACAAAAAGCATAAGAAAAAGCAATATTATAGTGAATATAAACCTGTTAACGGTTTCAGGTTTTTAGATGTATGTAATTGGATTAAGGTGAAGAAGAAATGAGTACCCCTCGAAGCAACGGCGTACCGACCATCAGGGAAGTTGCTTCTCATTGCGGTGTAAGCCAGGCGACTGTTAGCCGGGTATTGAACGGAAATTTCAAGCATGGTTTTTCCGTCAGACGTGAAGTTCATCAACGTATCGTCGATATCGCAAATTCACTTGGGTATCGTCCCAATCTCGCGGCCAAAAATCTTGTCAGAAAACAAACCAGCGTAATCGCGATGCTCGGTTGTGACATTGCTTTGGGATTTCCGGGCAACATATATCAGGCCATTATCGAATCCTGCGTTCGCGAGCTGCACACGGGCAACTATGATGTTTGCATGTCCGTTCCCAATCTGGTAGATAGCCGCTGCGAACTGCCGCCGTGGAAGGTGGATGGGGCGATAGTCCTTCAGAAATGTTCGCAGGAAACCATCGAAGAGATGGAAAGAGCAAATCTTCCTTATGTGGTTATCAATGGTGTTGGCGGCCCCAGTTGCTCATCGGTCATTCCCGATGATATTGAAGCAACCAAGATGGCTGTGCGTCATTTGGTGGAACTTGGACACACACAGATAGCTTATGCGGGTCCCACCAGCGAACACTATAAGCACAGAAGTATTGGCGACCGTCACGATACATACGTTTCCGAGTTGGAAATGCGAGGGCTTGAGCCGATTAAAAATCATGACAAGGTTTTCAGTTCGGCATCTGCCTTTTTGGCTTCAGCGGTGATTAAGCATCACGCAACCGCGATTCTCGCGTACGACCATATTGAGGCGATGAGAATTCTCCACGGCGCTAATATGCTTGAAATTCAGATTCCCAAGCAGGTCAGTTTGCTTTGCTTTAACGATGAATACCTGTGCAGCATTGTCGCTCCGCCCCTTACAACGGTCGCGGTGCCGTCAAGACAGATGGGGCAGATAGCCGCGAATTTGCTGCTCAAGCATCTTCAGTCGCCTTTGGAATATCGCCCTGAGTGCGTAAAACTTTCGCAGGACCTTATAGTAAGGTCTTCGACGACGGCGCTGGTTAATAAATCGACAGGGATTGCGCTTTAGTTATCTGCCTGGTACTTGGGCAGTGGTGTATATAAAAGAGACGGGCCGGATATGCCGGCTGAATATAAAAACGTGAAGTTAGTAAAGGGCAAATAAGGGTGATGTATCGGAAATACATATAGGAGGCATTGAGATGATGAAAATGAAATTACTAACAACCGTATTAATTGTTCTGGTCGCTGTTGGGGTTGTAACGGCGGCAGAGGTCATCAATGTTGACATAAAGGGCTATAACGACAACACGCCTTATGTCGGCAACGGGGCATACGATGTAGGACCAAACACCGTATGGACCGTTTTCTATGGCGGCTATGGCGTGCCCGTAGGGTCGTCAAGAAGCGAAGGGCTTGCTACTGCGGACCAGGCAGGCTTTTGCAGCGTTTATGCTGCGCAGGTGTGGCTTGGCGACAACGGGCTGATACATGGCTATCAGTGGGGCGATGGCTCAAGTTTGATGAACGACGGGTTTACAGCGCAAGGACCGAATGAGCCGAATTTAGCCATTTTCGGCCAGGGCGCATTTCAGGGGGTTTATGATATCTATGTTTATGGCAGCGTCGCAAGCGGCGTAGGTACCTTTAGGCTTACTCAGTATGGCGTGGTGACTTCTCAAACAATAAGCGGAGACGCCAATGCCGGTGAGTTTAAACTTGGCCAGAATTACGTAGTTTTCTCCAATATAGATATCAACAATTCAAGTTCTGATGATTTATACCTGACCTATAAAAACGTAGTACTGAATGCTCTTCAGTTTGTTAAAAAGAAAGACCCTGTTGAAATAAATAGTAACGGGACAATCATACCAGCTGCAAATTGGGATGTTGCCGGTGAGCGAAACACCAGAGGGCCGGATTCCGAACCGCAGCAATTTGGACCGGACACTTTCGCCGGTACCGTCGGCTACATAGATACAGGTGAGTTTATGGGTTACGATATCAACGTCAGTGACGTTAATCAGGGACGATATCTTATATCCATTGATGTCAACACGGCGGGTCAATACAGAGCTATTCCTCTTAGAATTTACATCGATGACAAGGTCGTAGGCGACGTGTGTGATATGAACTACAGTCTCACCACGACAGGCAAGACAACGGATGTTGCTGTTAATCTTTTTAAGGGCAGCCATACAGTTAAATGGCATTTTCCTTTCCAAGGCACTGGCGGTTCTACAGGGTTCAATATTGTCGATGTGAATTTCACTCGTATCGGAAGCATTACTATGAAGGATTGCAACGAGGTTGATTTTTACAGCGTTAACTATCCGGCAGACCTGTCAGGTAACTGTACCGTCGCTCTCGAGGACTTTGCTTTAGCGGTGGAAAACTGGCTGATTTGCAATAACCCGGATCCAAACGGATGTTTTTGACGTTTTAAGCTCAATAGTGTGATGAAAAGGCCAAAAGAGCATAAAAATAAGGAGAAGGAAATATGAAATATAAATTTGAATTATCAGTTATGAGTGCGTTTGTTTTAGGGCTGTTGCTGACGGGTGTCGCTTCGGCAGACAGCGTTATAAAAACGCTATACGTGGATGGGGCAAAAGTGGGGACCTCAACCACTACCCAGGCGATTAGTTTCCCTTATCCGCGTCTGACAATCGGTGCGGAGGGAAGTCGCTACTATCGTTATAACGGGCTTGTCGGCGAGATTGACGAATTCGCGGTGTATGGTTACGTCTTAACAGACGCTAATGTCGCTGCGCATCACAGTGTGGGAACCGGCGGCTATAGGGCTTTGGTTAACGCGGACCATCCTTTGCTTTATCTGCAATTTGAAGATGCCAGCAGCAGCGAAGGCAGTAAAGCTGCGAACAGCGGCAGCGCAGCGGACATGAACAGCACGTATATCGGGTCTGTTGGTCAAGATGCCAGCGGTTATATAGGCAAGGCCGCAATTCTGCATGGCGCAACGGACGGAAACGGCGATTGTGTTGACGTTTGCGATTACAGTATGCAGTTGTCCGTTACAAATGTATCCGTTGAGTTCTGGCTCAAGACAACGCAGAGCAGCGACTACCCGAGGTTTTTCCAGCATAATGGCGGAAACACCGAGCAGCACAGTTATGGCGCGATGTATAACGCGGGAACCAACGCCGTCGGCCTTATCGGCGGCGGTAACACGGGTTACGTTAACAGCGTGCTGAATGATAACGCCTGGCACCACGTTGTGGTTACGTACAATTCGATAATACCGGGTCCATACGCGTCGGAAGTGATGGCAGATGACCCGTGTGTGTATCTGAAGTTTGACAATCAAATGCTGGTGGATTCTTCGAGTAACCACTGGTGGGTTGGGATGAACCAAGGAGCCCAGGTCCAAAAAACCGCGGGCGGAATGGGCTTATCTCTTTACGAGGATAATACAAGCCAAAACTATGCCGGAACAGGCCATGCGGTTGCGGAGGCCTTCACCTGGAACAACTGGTACTCGAACTCGGGCCACACCGTCAGAGGAGGCCCGCCATACGGCGGCAATGACAACCATTACGCCTTTGTTCCTGCTCCCGGTGATATATCGTTCGAGATATGGATAAAGAGCGTTTCCAATCTTACACCAGATACCTACGGAATGATTTTCCAACAGATTGGCCAATACACGAAAGAGCCAAATGGTCCGGCATTGGGTCTTTACAGTGATGCCGGTGTATCAAAACTGCGAGTTGCGGCCGGAAGTCAGTGGTTCTATCCTGGTACAGTTACTCCAATGGACGGACAGTGGCATCAATTGGTCGTTACATACGACCCAAATAATGACGGTCTCGGAAAGTCAATGGTAGTTCAATTGTATCTGGATGGTTCGCTTGCGGGGCAATCAACAATAACCGACCCCAACGGAAATGCTCGCCTGAAGAATGAGCAGTCCACTCTTGAGATTGGCTGCGAGGGTGACTGGGGATCCCCATACAATTGCTGGAGTGGTTACGTTGATGAATTTGCCATTTATCCGGGTGTTTTGAGCGCGGATAGAGTAGCGGCACATTATGCCGCGTGGCAGCCGAATAATTGCGCCGATGTCATAGCAAGAGGAATGACTCTGCCGGGCGATTTGAACGGCGACTGCCAGGTGGACCTCGACGATTTCGCTATTCTTGCTTCGCAATGGCACCTGTGCGATAACCCGGGCACCCCCGGTTGCCCGCCTAACTGGTAACAGTTTATTTGGAGGCCGAGAGCTATTGGCGGAATAATTGAAACTGGAACTTTCAGACGTTACAAAACGGCTCCCGTTTTTCAAGTGGGAGGATTGCTGTAAGTTAACTGGTTTTGTTGAACATTGTATTTTAAGGTTTTTTTGAGCAGTAGTATTATGAGAAAGCTAAAAGGATTTACGCTGGTTGAGCTTCTGGTTGTAATCTCAATTATCGCTTTGTTGATGGCGGTATTGCTGCCGGCCCTTAGCAAGGCGAGAGATTTAGCCAAGAGGATGGTATGCGCTAATAATTTGAAGTCGCTTATGACAGCCAATTTTGTTTATTCGCAATCGTGTGATGGGTGGTTTTGTCCCATTAATTATGCTTACTTCCCAGCATCCGGTCCCGCAAAGAATAAAACTCCCTGGATGACGAATACGCTTTTCAGGAAGATTCTGTTGATGAGCCACCGTCATAATGCGGAAGATGTACTTACTGCGAATCAGGCGGCAAGTGATTTTGTTGTGCAAAAAGAATATCTCTGCCCCAACGATGATATAAGCAAAAATATCAACAATGCCGTTTTTAACGGCAGCACGGTTTCAGTGAGCTATGGTTATAACAGCACGGAATTTGGGTATAAATATCAGGATATTACAGATCCTGGCTGGTGGACTACACAACCTGTGATAGGCCATATGTCTCAGTCGATAAAAAGGCCTTCTGAAAAACTCGCCTTTACCGACAGTATTGACTGGTGGGTTGCCTGGGAGGGTGCTGATTATACAGTAGGATGGGATGTTTACCACCAGGCGACTATCGCGCAATATAGACAACAAGACCCAGCGGTAACTCCACCACCCGGTAGTAAAAGTGTCTATGGTCCGGTGCTTTATCGACACAGTGAAGGCGCCAATGTCGTGTTCTACGACGGTCACGTCTCATATATGAAAAAGCAGGAAATTTTTGTCACAAAGGATTACAGTGCTCATCCCCCAAATCCTGGGATGTGGGTTGCGAATATGGGTCTTTATTGCGTAGGCCATTCTACTGATTGTCAGTAAAACACGACCGTTAAGGTCGACCTGTTGCAATCGCCGAGGCCAAAAAATAAATTAAATTTTGGTAAGAATTTCGTCTATTCCATTTGCAGCCAGGATAGTGCAACTTCCTGCAATTTGAGCAGTTCTTCCTGCGGTTTCGCGGCATTCTGATTAACGTTGTTGGCAGACGTTTGCATTATGGCAGAAGTATTATCCGTATTCAACAATTGGATCCCCTCGGGTAAACCCCGCCAAATCTGACCGGCGGGATTAACCTTACCGACAAAGTTTTACCCACCCCATACAGCAAAAATCCAAGTGGGCCTGAATGACGTATGTCCTTATGTGCAAAGGCGTTATAATGGTAAAAATATTTGATATTATGGTTGAAAAGCGGTGGTGTTTTGCTATTCTCTTCTTATATTAGTTTACTTTAGGTTTGTAAATCCAAAGACAGTAATTCAAGGGGACACAAATGCAGGATGCATCGAAGAAGCTCTCGTTTTTGGAAAAATCCGGATACAGTTGCGCCGACGCCGCCGCGAACTTCGTCTTTATGACGATGATTCTGTTCCAGACGAATTTTTACACGGATGTGTTCGGAATCACGGCCAGTGCCGCCGCAACCATTCTTCTTGTGGCACGGCTGTGGGACGCAGTCGCTGATCCAATTGTGGGAGTGCTCGCCGACCGCACCAATACGCGATGGGGCAAGTTCCGGCCCTGGGTACTGTTCTCGGCGCTGCCCTGGTGCGTCGTTATGATTCTCGCCTACTCCACCCCCAAGGGCTGGAGCATGGGCGCGATGATCGCGTACGCCGCCATCACCAATATCCTGCTCATGTCGATTTACTCAATGAACAACATGCCGTATTCTGCGCTAGGCGGCGTGATGACCGGCGATATCACTGAACGAGCGAAGCTTAATTCATTTCGTTTCGTTTCGGTGAATATCGCCCAGTTCATCGTCGGGGGGCTCACCCTGCCTCTGGTCACCAAATTTGCTGTCGGCCATGATGCCCAATACGGCTGGCGTATAGTCATGACCATCTGGGCCGTCCTTTGTTTCGTGTTGTTCCTGATTACATTTTTCACTACCAAAGAGCGCATTCAGCCGCCGCCGCAGCAAAAATCGGATTTCAAACAGGATTTTGCCGGCCTGATAAAAAACAGTCCGTGGATTGTGATGTTTGCGATGACGCTGGTCCATTTCTGCATCCTTTCGTTCCGCGGAGGCGCGCTTTACAACTACTATCACCACTATGCCGACAAAGCGGCTATGTTTGACTGGGTGCACAAGCTTGGCCTTACGGCTCCTCCGCTGGCACCCGGGGCTCCAAAACCCGGCGGTATTCTCGAGTGGCTTGGTTATATTGTGCATGGAGACAGGTCCAACCTGGCAAATTCCAGCGTCGCCGATGTCTTCAACAGCATCATCAACATGATTGGCACAGGCGTTACCATTATCGTCCTTCTAATGTCACCGGTACTTTCCCGGAAATTCGGCAAGAAAGCTGTCGCGGTCTGCGGTTTCGGATTGGCCGCATTGGGCACCTTCGCGTTTTATCTGCTCGGCCCGACCAACGTCAATGGTATGGTTTTACTGACGATTCTTATAGCGATATGCTATGCTCCAACCATTCCGCTTATCTGGGCCATCTACGCGGACGTGGCGGATTACTCCGAGTGGAAGACCGGACGCCGATTCACCGGCATTGTTTTCGCTACCATCTGCTTTGCGTTAAAATCAGGTTTGGCGCTCGGTTCGTCCTCATTCCTGTGGATTATGGCCGGATTTTTCGCCTACGATATCAAGTTGCCTGACGCGCCGGATGCTGTACATGGTTTCAGGGTTTGCAGCGGGATAGTGGTTGGTATGCTTTTTGCCATTTGCTGTGTTTTGCTCATGATATACAAGCTTAACAAACGCCTGACCCTCCAGATGGCCGACGAATTGGCACAACGACGCAAAGAATTCAAATACGCATAAACAGGAAAGGAAGATGTAATGAAAGCACTAATACCAACCTGTGTGGTATGTTTGATAATTGTTTTGACGGGTGCTATCAGGTGTTTTGCCGATGCGGATGTTCCGGCTCTCAAGGACGTGTTCGCGAAAGCGTTTTTAATCGGCGCCGCTGTCAACGATGACGTGGTTTCGGGAAAGGATTCACAGGCCGCCGCTATTGTTGAAAAGCACTGCAATACCATCACGCCTGAAAACGTTATGAAGTGGGCGATGATTCATCCGGAGCCGAACAGGTATGACTTCGCCGCGGCGGACCGTTTTGTGGACTTTGGCCAGAAGAACAAGATGTTCATTGTAGGCCATACCCTTGTCTGGCAAAACCAGATACCCGCCTGGGCGTTTAAGGACGATACCAACAACCTGCTGGGCCGGGATGCGATGCTTGCCCGGATGAAAGACCACATCTTTACCATCGTCGGTCGTTATAAAGGCCGGGTCAACGGCTGGGACGTTGTCAACGAGGCGCTCAGCGACGAAGGTCAGCTTCGCAAAACGAAGTGGTTCGAAACTGTCGGCGAGGATTTCATTGCAAAGGCATTTGAATACGCTCACGAGGCCGACCCGAATGCCGAATTGTATTACAATGAGTTTTCTAACGATAAGCCGGCTAAACGTGATGCCTGTGTTCGCCTGGTGAAAGACCTCAAGACCAAAGGTCTCCGCATCGACGGCGTCGGTATTCAGGGGCACTGGGGGATGGATTATCCCACAAGTGAAGACCTTGAGGCGTTTATCGATGTTATGGCTGCACTTGGCGTCAAGGTTATGGTTACAGAACTGGATATCGATGTGCTGCTAAGCGCCAATAACTATCGCGGGGCGGATATCAATGTCAGGGTTGAATTGCAGAAAGAGCTTAATCCTTATGTTAAAAGCCTTCCTGATGATGTGCAGAAAAAACTCGCTGACCGTTACGCGGAGCTTTTTGCGATTCTGCTCAAACATAAAGACACAATTGCCCGCGTTACTTTCTGGGGTGTTTACGACAAGACAAGCTGGCTTAATAACTGGCCCGTAAAGGGACGCACGAGCTATCCTCTGTTGTTTGACCGTGACTATAAGCCCAAGCCGGCTTTTGATGCCGTGATTAGAGTCGTCAATACAAAATGATTATACGTATGAGGTATTGGATTCCGCTTGTCTCGTCTTTGTTTCTGGTCTTCTGAACAAATTGGCGGCTTCACCGGCGTATATTTTGGTATGTGCCCGCAAATTAGCTATCAATAAAATCAGAGGTTTGTGGTTATGAAGTCAAATGTAAAAATATTTTGTTCGGTAGTATGCTGTTATATTCTGCTGATTCCCCAGGCGGCCTTTTGTCAGGTCAAACTTCCACTTTTGATAAGCGATGGTATGGTTCTGCAGAGAGACGCCGATGTCAAAATCTGGGGTTGGGCTGATAAAGGTGAAAAGGTAACAATTAACTTTAACGGCAAAACATATAATGCCACAACAGGGACAGATGGCAAGTGGGCGGTAATGCTTTCTGAATTAAAAGCAGGCGGTCCATATAGTATTGATATTAACGCCGGTAATCATATAACTTTAACGAATATCATGATAGGCGATGTATGGGTATGTTCAGGTCAGTCGAATATGGAACTGCCTATGGACAGGGTAAAATACCGCTATCCGGATGTAATCGCCCATGCCGACAATCCCAACATAAGGCAATTTGTTGTCCCGCACAGATATGATTTTCAGGAGCCGCAGGAAGATTTAAAGTCGGGCCGATGGGAGTCAGCAGATCCTGATAGTGTTCTTCACTTTTCAGCCGTGGGCTATTTTTTCGCGAAAGAGTTATTTGAAAAATACCATGTCCCCATAGGTTTAATAAACGCAAGTTTGGGCGGCTCGCCGGCACAGGCGTGGTTGAGTGAGGATGCCTTAAAAGCGTTTCCTGAATACGTGGAAACAGCGAAAAAATTTAAAGACAACGCTTATATTAACCAAATCGTCGAAAAAGATAAAGCTGTCAGCGACGCGTGGTACGGTCGTATCCAGCAGCTTGATAAAGGGCTGGAAAAAGGGCAAAAGCCCTGGTTTGACGTAAATTACGACGCTTCGCAATGGCCGGTAATGAATGTGCCCGGATACTGGGCTGACGGTAATCTGGGAAATGTGAACGGCGTTGTCTGGT
>Ga0187881_10001183_pt1 | contig 28387 bp, 27 predicted proteins | sample June2016WEW_19_1_2_FD_133017 | JGI IMG/M metagenome (GOLD analysis project Ga0187881, IMG submission 133017) | Peatland microbial communities from SPRUCE experiment site at the Marcell Experimental Forest, Minnesota, USA - June2016WEW_19_100 | ecosystem: Environmental > Terrestrial > Soil >... | reverse complement strand
TCTGCCACGCAAGATGTTCGAGCCATACACGCCCACCAAGACGAGTATTGTGTATTTCGAAAAGAAAGGGAAGCGAGATAGCACCTTTTTTTACATAGTGAAAAACGTAGGGCATGAGCTAACGGGCCGAAAACGACCAACCTTAAAAAACGACTTGCCGAATGTGCTTGATTCTTTCAATGAAGGTCAAATGACCAGTGCAATCCGAGGCGGTATTGTGGACAACAGGAATATAACGAAGCATGGTTACTCTTTATGGTTCTATGACTATTATGAGGAACTGCCACTTACAAGGCATGAGCTGGACTTTCTCGGAAAATATATCGAGGAGAGGGACGAGGTCGTCGCGCCAAACGATTTTCCTGACGACGAGTTTGATATTCTCGGCGTGAACAATGTTGATGGCGTATTCTATAACGAAACATTCGCTGGATCGGACATCAGGCAGAAATACAAGAAAGTGTTTGAGGGTGACTTGGTATATAATCCTCATCGCGTAAATGTCGGTTCAATCGGCATTACGCCGGAAAAGCTGAACGGAAAATATGTATCCGGTATTTATGTTGTCTTCTATCCAACAAATCAGAAGGCAATGCCATCCGAGTTAATACACTTTCTTATGAAAACCCCCGCGTATAAGAGAATAATCGAGGCATATGATACGAAGCACGGAGCGGTACGAGCAAATCTGACCTATGAGATGCTTTCCAAAATAAAGGTTCCGTTATTGAACTCCATGGAAACGAGGGAGTTTATGAAAATGAAGAGCGGGATAAAGGATGCACATAAACAGTTGGATGAAAAGGAGGGACGAATGCAAAGGTACGTTGGCGGTATTGTGCGGACTGATCGAAACTCCGGTCAAAAAGAGATTTCGAATCATCCGAAGAGGATAAGAATATAGCAGCAGAAAAGCCTGGAAGAATATGGATTCTAAAATATGGTCAAAAGGAGGATGGTTTCGCCACTCTATAGAGGATACTGTGTAGTAGGACGGTTCAGAATTCAAAAAGTATCGACGGAATCGATGCCTTTTGCCCCGCGCGGCAAAAGGCAATGCTCACTATTTCTCCATAAACAAATCGTATATTTTAACAAAAAACGGTTCTAACTTTCTTACATTGATACCCTTATCGTATTTAAGCGTCGCTTGCTTCCAGCGTTCATCGTATTCTAGTTTATATGGGCTTAATCTTCTAACTTTAAGAAATTGCGAGTGTGGAACCTTGAAGAAGAACCCAAATGATCGTGTTCCGAGCCATTGGATACCAAAGACGTTTGGAAATCCTGTTTTGAACCCCATATAATTTTTGTTAAATTTCTTTTCAAGATTCCATCCCTTTCGCCTGACTAACGCCTCAACCTCGTCAACCACCTTAAAGAAAATATCAACGCTTTTGGGATTGTTGTGTTCATTGTAATACTCCTTATCATACACCTCCATCCCGTGGGCAGATTTGGTTTTGGCTTCTGGTTCTTCTTCTAACCTGTTAAGCAGAAGCAATTCTTCGTGCCCAACCGAAAACCTTCTAACCTCAATGAGGTCGACTCTACAATTTAATATTTTGAGCAAACGGGGAACTGATTGCTTAATGGATGGCGCTAAGACCATCACCCTAATTTCCAGATTATCCCAATCTGGTGGCACGGCGTCTTCTGGTCGGTTCTTTGCCTCAAGCCACATCGCTTTTATAGCATCAGGGCTCGCCTTCCCCCAAACTGCATAGCGAGAGATTTGAGAAACAATTTCTTCGGTTACGGGCACGTTCTTATTCTCGATAATTACGATATTGCTATCCCTGTCAACTCCGATCATATCCGGAATATCTCTGCGCGAACCTGTATGCACCTGCCGCCTCAATATGAGGATGTCAGAAAATATTTCTTTGGTGCTCATCAGATACCTTTCCCATTCCTCCTCCGTGCGAAAGGGCTTTTCTACGGCTGTTAGAATTTTGTTCTGTTTGGCTTTGTAGAAGATGTTAAACATACTCCTATCCTACGCTGTTCTTCAAAAAAACGCTACTAATCTGTATTTCAAGGGATTTTAAGCAGGCATCCTGAGGAGCCTCGTGAAGGATGTTCGGATCCTCTGGCATGCCCAAGGTCAAAAGTTTATCTAGACACTCGCGACACTCCGGCGGTTTTCAGAACTCGTGAAATCCTCTGAAGCGGTTCGCGCTTCCTGATCGTTGCAACTCAAACAGAGTTCAATTCCCCTCGGGTGTCGGAACCCAAAGAGCCGATTGTGCGGAAAAATCAGTGGTTCAAATCAAAAAAATTGATTCTGTCGAATCTCGTTTTTTCTGACAACCCCGACCTTATCAGGAGGAAAGAGGAATACTTTCATCATCTTTGGGAAGGCCGTTAGTTCCCTTGGACGGGAGACTGCCATGAAGAGATGATAATTACCATCGACCCCCGAGAAGACCGTCACGGCTCTTAGTGTCTCTCTCATTTCGAGATTTTGGATTGCGGATACCTTCCCGGACAACTCGTCCTCCTGACCCATACCCATCCAAAAACTCAGCAGGACAGGCTGCTCAATGAAGAAATCGGGAATCAAACGATAGTCCACCCGCCAGTCGGATTCGCGTTCGGACTCGTCTATATTGGATACTGGTCAATGCTCACCGGAATGATTCCGAAGATGCGCTTGGCAGGAGTGAGCGTGGCTAGTGGCTCATGCTTCGCATAATGGGGCGGCACGCCCTTCACAACCTTACCGTTCTTCTTAAACTGCAGATGCACGTCCCCGTCGGGGCAATATCTAAGATGGACTTCCGAGAATGCCACATTTCCCTGCGACGGCGTGTCGTGTCTGGACAGCATGTCCTGCCATGACCCCGCGGACTCGAAACTGGTATTCGTGAAGTTCGGCGTGAAAAACACGTAGAAGTTTGGCTCTCCATTTCGAACCTCCATGCCAACACTAACCACACGGTGCCATTTTCCGTTCTTGTCGGGGAATAATACACGACTCTGTTTCATCTTCATTTTTAGGAACTTTATTTATTGACCCAATTGCCAATCCATCCACAAACAAATCCGGCGATGCAAACCCAAACTATCGCCCCGCCGAATGATGCCGTGTGTGCGACCCCGCCGACGTAGGTGGTCGATAGGATATAAGTGGGCAGGCCGACAATGACCGACGCGACCATAAGAACCCGCCACTTTTTTCGGGGATTATGTGAGCCAGATGCCGAACTGATGATGACCGTAGTCCCGCCAAGCCCAAGAACGCCGATAATTACCGCTGCTATAACGCTGCCGAGCGCACTTTCGATGACCTGCCACATAGCCGGAATTCTAACGCTTGCTCGAACAACGGTAAAGTGATAGCGCCCCTTGCGAAAGGATTCATAGTGGGATTGGCAAGTTGTTTTATGGTCGGCAGTAGTCCAGGACGTTAGAACCCTTTTCGCCACAGATTTGGAATTCCAGCAGGTGCTGCAAGGGATGAGAACACTATTCCAGAAGCTCGAGCTGGATGCGCTTCTTTCTGAAGAGAACGCAGGATAAGAAACGGAAAAGAGGGGAAGTCTCGCCACTTTGGATTGTTTAGCGTGTGTTCCCATCCTCCGAGAACGCAATTTAATATGGAAATATAATATTGTAGCAAAAAGCCGGCGGCTGGGCATATTGAGCATTTTCCCGGCCGCCGGCGAAGTTCGCGAGTTATCGCGCGGGAGCGACGTGAAGAATCCGCTTGGAAACAACTTCATAGTTTAGGACGCCGAGAGCCGCGCCTATGAGTCCGCCGAAGAAAACGGTGGCTCCTTTCGCAACGAGCGACATATGCGGAGTTGCAAACAGGAAGTAGGCTATAGCACCGCTGATTGCTCCGTCGATGCCGCAGAGCAACCGCTCTTTGGAGTGAATCAGCTCGACCAGGTGCCACGCGAACCGGCCCAAATAGCAGAGCAGGTTCCAGCTGGCGATGACGAGATGCTTCCAAAGCGTCCACACAAAGAACAGGACCGTCAGCCCGGATCCCTTGGCAATCCAACGGCCGACGTTTCTGTATGTCAGTGGCTCACTTTGGAGGCCTTTTCCTTCGAGCCTTTTGGTGGTCTTTTCCGCGTCGTCGCTTGATGCCAAATGTGGCAACCAAAAGCGCTTCTCGCCGAACCTGGCACCGATGAAAGCGAGAAGGGTCAGCGGGCCCAGTACGCAAAGCGTCATTTCGAAGAAAAGGGCAACGGCCGCGAACGCGACTAGAAACATAGAAAGCGCGAATAGGATTACGTGACCGTCTGGCGAGGGTTTTATCAATTCCAGGCCAAGGAAGCGCATGGCCCACAGGTAAAATGGGGTCATCACAGCTACCGCAGGGTAGATTAGTGGGTGAGGTTCGGAAAAGAATTCCCTCGCTTCTGCGATGGCGCCATCCCACGCTTTCGCGCTCCCTCGCCGGGCAGCGCGTAGGGCGACCGGAATTGCCCGCAGGACTTCGCGAAATTCATAACTGATATATCCGCCCGCGAATCCCGCGAGAATGCCTAGCCACCAGAGAACAGGCGCGGCCACAAGGGCGACAGCGCAACAGAGCGCGCCGCCAGCAAAACAGGCGACAGCAATCTTTTTGGTTTCCATAACTGAATTGCCTTTCTGCTAACGTCGCCGTTGATTTTCTGATTGGTTCAGGCAGGCGGGTTATAGCTTCCAAACCGCGGCAGTCGTGGGCTGGAAGCTATAACCCGTGGGATTGTTAAAGTGCGCCAGCATGATAACATCCCGGTCCATCGCTGTCAAAGGCAGGGAAATTTGCCGTTGACGGCACCCCCAAAATACGAAAAAACACTGACGTGATCAGTGTTCTTTCGTATGTTGCCGCTTTGGTCTAATTCCCCTCCTATCGGTCGGCAGTAGTCCAGGACGTTAGAACCCTTTTTGCCACAGATTTGGAATTCCAGCAGGTGCTGCAGGGGATAAGAAGTTTGTTCGACAAACTCGAACCGGGTGCGTTTTCGCCGTCTGGACCTTCATCACCACGCTAACGTACAGAGGAACGACGGCAAGACAGGGAAACATACCATATTGGCATAACATTACACCCCTCGACATAAATCTTTGGGAGAGTTAGGGTTAAAGTGGTTCCTCAATATCCCAAAAAGGAAGGAGCGTGTCGCATATGCGGGATGATAAAACTATAATCCTATTGCAACGTGAACTGCTTGGGATTGCGACGCAAGACGCATCCGAAGCATTTCAGGAAGAAGTCCTGACCCCCCTTCTTCAAGAAAGCGGTTCCGTACTCCACTATTACAAACCCGAACAAAGGGAACAGATGCTTAAGGAAGAAGGGCTTAAACTGCAGACCGCCCTCCGTGAACTTGGCATAGAGCCGTTCACCGGCGCGTCGGTTACTCATTATAAACGGAAAGTTGCATCCCAGAAAAATTTCCCCAGAAAATTATGTATCGCCTTGGGACTGGTCGCCTGCTTAGGTTGTTTGGCCCGCGTGATCTTTCTTTCTGTAGCTGGCGGGCTAGACGCACCTTTCCCGGTGTTGTGGTATGTCTCGCTTGTGTTTGTATATCTGGTTACGGTTTTCGGGATCCTGAAAACGGATCCCTGGACCTGGCGGCGAACAGCCTTATCAGCCTATGGAGAACAGGTTTCTGAGCCCGCCCTGGCCATAGCTCTGAGCATAAGAAAGAAGCTGGAGTCGGCTAGTTTCCAGGTGGAATATCTTTCTAAGAAAGAGCGGGCTGTTCCAGGCGTGGATCCCTTCCTCGTGGTTCTGAACGGTCCCCGTGAGTATTACGTGGATGTATGGGATGAGTCCATGTTTAACCCATCGGTCGTTCTGCCGTGAGCATGACTCACGAATACAAAAAGCCGAAGCTTATCGCCTCGGCTTTTTTGGGGACTAGAAATATTGCTGCTTTCGACAAGGTCCCGTGCTTACGATTTACGAGTTCCTTTCCCGTCCGCTGCCCGGTGAACCCACTCAAAACAAGCTATCAGATTAGAACCAATACAAAATGCTTGCCTGGTGATAAAATATGAAACATGGCGATGCTAGAGAAACCATGGCACAGAAATGCGTCGAATTTGCTTGTGGTAAATTCTATTTTAGCCGCGATTTCACTAATTGTTGTTCAATCCACAAAAGGGAATTTAATATGGTTGATCGCGGGCATAATAGCGGCACTTCTATTTATCATCTCAGCTGAGAAAATCACAGAAGCCCTCGATGAAGACAATGTGCATACATATGTGTCGTATTTTGTCCCTTATAACTTCGGCGTCCTCCTGCTTTTTGTTGCTCTTGTAGGCATGATTCGCCATTATATTCCATTCTCTCCGATTGCCCTGCTATGGGTATCAATAATCTCTGCTGCGACACTTTTTGTGATTTGGCTGATTGTGTGGGGCAAAGACGTAAAGTTCCTAATTTGTAGCGGCCAAGAGGACTATCAGAATTATATTGACGAACTTGAAGGAATCTCGGAACCCAAGAGAGACAATGATTGTTGGACGAGGCTGTTTTATAAGGTACGCTCGCGTTTAAAGGCCAAAAAAATAAGTGTTCTCCCACATCGGAACGTATACGCTCGTCTCAAGCCATCGCCCATCCACGGCATCGGTGCCTTTGCCATCAGGCCAATTAAAAAGGGCACCAAACTCTTCCCAGATGATAAGTCAGAAATTGTATGGATTAACGAGAGAGAAATTGATGCATTGCCGAATAACATTAAAGAGCTTTATGAGGACTTTTCCATCATCAAAGATGGTAAATATGGATGCCCCGTTAGCTTTAATCAGCTTACTCTATCTTGGTATCTGAATGATTCAGACGCTCCGAATGTGTGGGTGGATGAAAATTATGATATGTTTGCTTTACGTGATATTAGAGAGAACGAAGAACTAACAATAGATTCCTCACAATTTAGCAAGCAGCCATACAAAAAGGGGCTTTAACAAATATCTCACTTACCAGGAGGCGCTCTCGTTCTTTGCCCGGCAAGTCGAACTAAAACGACCCTACCGCCGGGAATGGTTCGAACCCTGCCCCGTAAGCCGCATTTTCTCAGCAGGAAAAGGGTTCGATTCCCAGAGGGGTCAAGCCAAACTTGCCGGAAGCGGCAAGTTTCCCATCTACGAAAAAACACCGTTTTATCGGTGTTTTTTCGTTTTCGACACTAAATTTCGAGCTTTAAGCTATTGTCGGGCGTATCGGGACAGACCTCGAACTTTGGATGCCCTTCTCAGTAAGCTTTTGAGATGGTTCACGGCGAATCCGACCGCGGATTTCGACGCGGTCCCTACTCTTCCCACTCATTCTAGTGGAGATCAAGCCAATTCCAAGACGGGGGAATTTGCCGCTTGAGGCAAATGGTGAACTTTTCAAAAGAGGGCATGAATCCTATCTGGGGAAGCAATATCTTACTTAAAGAGTTATACTGTAAACATTACGAAACATGATCACTGACGAAGAATTAATCAATAAAGCAAGGGCTATCGTTAAACCGACGAAGGTCAAGAACGGCTTTACCGCGTCGGACTGCGGCTGTGCCCTGGTGACTGATAAAGGGAATATCTATCTAGGTGTCAGCATAGATACCTGTTCAAGTCTGGGGTTCTGCGCCGAGCACGGTGCCATTGCAGCGATGGTTACCGGCGGCGAATATAAGATTACATAAGCTCCTCGCTTATTGCTACTAGGCACAGGCTGGAGGATGACCGCTATATTGAGAGTTCCGGAATCTGCAATGTGCAGATTATCGATAATTCAGCCGAGTTAGGAGAGCATCAAAAACAGAACAGCCACTGGACGGGCCTCTATGAATTCCTAATAATTGCTAATGTCTAGATACAAACATTGCCGATATCTTATTTCGTAACACGTTTTTTCTTGACAAATCTGTGGCAATGGAAAGAATAGGGAAACGATTAAATTAAAATATTGATTGTTGGCCGTTAAGGCAGCGATATCAACAGGTTCCGGACTTTTGGACAATTTGGCTCGATCTTGAAAAAACAGATTACGGGGAATACTATTAACTCAGTCCTTACCATCCCCCTTCAACTCTTTTCCCCCATGCAAGGAGGCACCAAAAATGTGTCAAACTGTTGGGAAGTGTTTTATTGAGGATCCGCTTGCCAAAAGGAAGGACGCAATTTGGGAGGCACGACGGTTTGTAGAAACAAAACCGGAGGGTTCCTATTCGGATTTTGACGCCTACCTCCAAAGCAAAGGAATTTTGCCTCCTTATGATGTGCTTAAGGCAGATATCGGCGAGGCACTGACTTTTTTAAAGACACGGGATCGCGGACCTGAAAGACAACAGGCGTTTGAAAAGATATTGAGCTTGTTCCCAGAACCTTAGTCGTCTTCCTGCAAACTCTCGCCGCTGCCAACAAGATTCCTAAAGCATAACGGATCGGGCCCTACTGAAAGTAGGGCCTTTTTGTTGGCTAAACCTCTTTTTCGGTTCGCAAGGATTCTCTGTGCCGGACAACCACCACCGCAAATCGCCTTACTCGTGCACCAATAACAATCTCCCTGGAGGTCGCCAGTGGCAAGAGATCGGAAATCGTTAAGGACTTCGGAATCACGCCATACATCGCGGATAGGATGAGTTGCAATATTACCGAGAGACATATAGTCGATTTGTTTCCACGCCGGGCACGGATGTATACTGCCATCCGGCCGAACGACTAAAGTATCTCTCCCTCCGTGGCAGGGACGTTTTTCCGCAGGATACAGCAAGTGTCGGAAATCGATGGGGCAGCCCCATCTCACCTTGACAGTGTTTGCTCCCAACGGCTCTCCAGTACTCAGCTCGCCCTTTTTCCACACGTCTGTGATTATTTCCTGCAACTCCATGAATTCCGCCCTTGTAAGCATAAGTTTGCCCATATTTTTTAATGCCCTACCCTGCGGAACCAACCTAAGAAATGCCACCTCCCTTATTCTTTTTTCTGCCAGAAGCTCAATCAACTCCGGAATGTCTTTGTAATTAATTCTCGTTGGTGTGCAGTGTGCAGATAGTACAAGATTATCGTATTTCCTAAAACAATCTATCGCACCCAGAACCATATCAAAATGACCTTTTACATTCGTCATCTGTTCATGGGTGTCCGCCGTCGCACCTTCCAGACTAATTGCAATTCTGTCATCCTCATCTAAAATAGCTGCCAGCGCCTCGGCATCAGAAGGGGTGATCCGTTTTCCAGAATCGCAAATAGCAGCGGTGTAAACGGTTATTCGAAATCCCTTCTTTTTACCGTATCGAATGATTTCGGGAATATCTGGGTGCAGTAGTGGTTCGCCGCCTGATAACTCCAACACCGGCTTGCCACGTTTTCTACGCCGATTATTGATTATCTCAGCGTCTATTTGTTCCGCACTCAGCTTCCCATTACTCAGAAACGGCATGAAGTGAATAAGTTCATCCAGATTTATGCTTTTGGGAGACAGTGGGAGTGCAGATATCGATAAGAATGCAGCCTGATCGACGATGCTCTTAACTTGGTCTAGAGTGAGCTGACTCTGATTGGGCCGTGCATCTGCTGATGAAGAACAGTGAATGCATTTACATAAACACCGGTTAGTGATTTCGACACATACTTCCTCGAGCCCATGCAACATGTCTTTTCTCCACGAGAAAGCAGATATCCCTTGCTTCTTTACAGGACCATTAACTTCAAAATGCCCGTGATGTCAACGAAATATTCTTAGCACATTCGATCCCCTGAATTCATCTCAGAACTTGAATTGGCGTTGAGCCGCCTCAAAATGAAGAGATTTATCGCTAAATAATGACTTAATACCCCACTTTGGAGGGTACATGTAGCGCACGGGCTCGGGATGAGCCCGGAATTGTTGTTTGATTCTGATTCGAGACCCAATACCTGAAACCTCTGGGTGAGCGATGCGAGCATACTTGTCAGTCTCGCAAAACAGGTTTTGGCAATCAATCAGCTGTAAGCGTCTGTCGCCGAGGCGCTCGAAGTGAAGGCCAAGGCGATTAAATTCCTCCTCCTGCCGCTTCGCAACGAGATAGATCACCTCTTCCTCGGTCAAGCCGCCAAGGGTGTAGAAACACTTCCTAATTCCGCTCTTGGATCCCGGACCGGGCACAACAAACTCCATCTCCGAATAGTCGGTCACTTCGGAGTAGTTGATGTCAGTCACAAACTGATACGCCAAGAAGTCACCAATGGTGGGGTAAGACCTTAGGAGATCGAAGGCATCAGACATCCGGGAGCACCGCCTCAGCTTGGCCGAGATGCCGTCGGACATCATCCTTTCCAGCAGGGCTAGATGATTCCTGTGCTTGCGCTCATACCCCAGTTGCGATGCCCCCGAGGGCATGATATACGCCGCTGAGTATATAGAACGCTTGCTATTTAACGCCGACGACAGGACCTTGTCGTACGCCTTGGGCGAGAAGCTGCGGAGCGATAGCTTGCCTAGTTCGCTGCAGAGCAATTGCCATGTTTGGATTTTATTGAACAGCTTGAAGAGCAAGATTCTGAAAACGACCTCCTCTGGAATGGGATCGCCGGCATAAATAACCTCGCGGATAAGGAACTGACTTACTCGGTCAGTGGCGCGGTACGCATTGGTGAACTTGTAGGCACGGAGAATGGGGTCCTCGGTCCACGGAGCGGGGCGACCCATAGCCCGCTCCATGAAGATGCGCTGGCGTTCTGCGGCGAACCGCCAATACGTGTCGAAGACGACGGTTGGCTCTATAGGCGCCCAGCGCTTCCGCACCTCGGATGGATTGCAAATCTTGTCTTCAGCCAATGTCTTCATGCGTATTAGCATCGGACCTATCAGAGATATGCTTGATCATACTCCCGAGTAGTTGCAAGGCCCCTTTGCCCGCAGCACCCGCAACCGGATGGGTTACAAAGCAGCACAGTCCCGCCAGAGTCACGCCAATCTCATGCGCCATAAACATACCCAGCCGACAGAGACCAAGGTAGTTGCCGTAAGCCTTCTCGAAAATATACTGTGTCGGATAGAAGCCAATTACCGTCAGCTCCTTACTCTCGACTCTGAAAGCAACCTGTTGAAGGCAGGGGAAGCCTCGCTGTCTTTGATCGGTAGCATCGATTGCCGGTGCATATATCGAAGCTTGATGAGCGCTGTAACGGTGATTGCCGCCGATGTAGGTGGTGATGATGTACTCGAGCTGATTTCTGCTCCCCGCCCCGAACTCCGGAAAAGCCACTAGGCGTTGGAAGTACACGCCGTTCCGGTTGGGCCTGCACCTCTTCACTCGCGGCCAGATCGCTTCATACCGCTCATAGAGCTCTTTTCTGGGCCTCTTTGGATTCCATATTGAAGCAGGGAAAATCGTATTTGCGACCGTGGCTGTCGAGGAGAGGCCGCGATCTGAAAGCGATCTGTCCAACCTGGAGCGGATCTCATCGCATTCTACGATATTGCCTCCTAGTGTACCAATCTGGATCAGTATCGGTTTAGTCGGCCCCGGCAGTAGGACTTGTTCGAAGGCCCTTGCCCACGCCAATGACAAACAATCGGACGTAATCAAGACCGGTTCAATCATCGCTTTCCTCCGGAAGATGGCGGCATCTCGCCAGACCAGTGTACTCAGCGGGCATCACGCGGATATTGACGGCCCACGGGCCGCAAACTGCGCGGCCAATACCCCGTGTCACGGCGCGAATGTGCGTTGCGGAGGCTGACTCACATACGAGCTTGGCGACCGATCCCTGGGTTACCGAGCCTGCCGGAAGCATCGCCAGGTCACCGACGACAAGGTCGACCGCATGCGCCCAATGCTCGTCAACGATGAGAAGGTCATTTCCCAAGTCAACAGGGGCAAGCCGGGATTTGATTTCCTTCAGCGAGACCTGCTTCAGGTCATCAGCAATAGCCTCGGACATGACGCCTACAGCAGCGCTAGCATGCGTCAAGAATGCCTCGTAGCTGACACCCAGCCAGCAGGAGATCGCATATGCCTGCCCCGGTGTACAGTTCTTCGGATTGATTCCGCGCTCCCTGAAGGCAGTGACAATGGCAAGGCGTGGCATCAGCAATAGACCTGCAAATCGGTCGGCCAGCAGCTCTTCGGGCGGACGGGGGCCCCGACGTGCCTCGGGCAATTCGTCAATGTGCGTGCCGTGGCCGAAGACGTGATGCCCGTATTCGTGTGCGCAAGTGAAGGCCCGGCGACCGCGCGGCCTCAACGACGAAACTATGATCGTCCCGGATTGTCGCTCGTACATGCCTTCCATGCTCGAAGCAGCCATGAATCGGACCCTCGTTCCTCGGCTAATGGCGAAGTCGTATGGACAGATGGGCACTGCATCGTCGACCTCTGCCTCCTGCCTGGCCCTCAGAGCCGCGATTACGGCTTTCCGTTCAAGCACCTTGTCAATCATTTCTTGTGAATCCCTTTGCTGTGGCGAAGGGACTGCAAAAGCCGAAGGACTCGATCAAGGTCATCTTCCTTCAACTTTGCAAGCTCGCGCGCAGCCAATTCTACGCGTGGACGATTGTCTACGCTCCGCGTTCCCGCAAGCCACGCGATGTCAACCTCGTACAGATCGGCTAACTGACGGAGTTCTTCGGTCGAAACTTTCCGCCTGCCCGCTTCCATTTCCGTGACGGATGGGCGATGCATACCCAGGATGCGTGCGACCTGCGCCTGCGAGAGGCCAGCCATTTCTCTTGCCGACCGCAATCGGTCTGCGACGCTGTCAGGTTCCCTACCTTTTGCCATTGACTACTCCTCCTCCGGACGCTTCTGGCCCATCGCCTCCAGCTTGGAGGCAATTTCCGAGATAGTCAGCGCATGCTTCCCATCGTCGGAGATGCAAATGTTCGCGTCTTCCGGAACCTCGAAAAAGCGACTCATTGCGACGGACAACTCAAGCCCGCGCAGGCTATCGAAGCCGGGCAAACCGTTTATGACAGCAGTGTCCGGCACGAGTTCAGTGGACAATTCGCCGGATCGCTCTTGGATGCTGGTAATAGCGGCAGCAACAGCCTCTATGACTTCAGTATGCGTCATAATCGACTCCTTACATTAGGTAAGATATTCTTACTACACCGCTCCCGATATTGCAAGAAAGAATTTTAGTTTCCTCTAAAACAGCTGCCCACCGTACTCACTCATGCGGAGGCCGGCGCGGGTTGCCGCCTTGGATATTTTTGTACTGGTAATGCCATTAACGTCCAAGGTCTAATCCGGTCCATTGCTCGACCGCGTGGGGTTGCCAACATACGCCGTCGCCATCAATGTGCTGAGGATCCTCAAGAATAACGAACCGTACAATCGTTTCACAGGAAGGAACCTGGGACAGTGTGCAAGAAATTGCCGAGGCTGAAAAGCGCGAAAGCCGAAAATATTAATCTCGGCTATTCTCTAGACCATGAACTCTGACATGCCGGCCTGAGTCGAGGGCCTGACGAGACCACTTATGCCGCGGAACAACGGTTCTGATTCCGTCACCTGACTACATTCTTCAGGTAAATCCTACACTTTCGCTACGCGCGCATTCGGTGCCTACGCTTGAGCTGCATGTTAACCGCAGTGACCTTTAGCCGATACTCCAGCATGTCATGGCTCACTCCATACTCACGCGCTGCCGTTCTATGATCGATGCGCTGGGTGGATATTGTCATTAGGGCACCTCGGGGGAGTAAGAGACATCCGGCAAGCCAAGCGGCTTCCTCCTCCTGCTGTTTATTGAAGGTATTCAGTATGAGAAGTCCATCTTCGGTGACATCGATCCTCGCTGGCGCATGGCCGAGATAAATATGGGCCAACTCGTGCATCAGATCGCTCGCTTGGCGTGCAATTGAATGGGACGAATTGAGAATAACGAGATCGGTCGCACCAATGTGCAACATCACGGCGGACCAACTGTCGGGATCCCTTCGCAGCAGGATGTCCAATGACTCAGCGTCCACTCCGGGGACTTCCCCCGCCTTCCAAACCTTCACACCAAGGGTTTCGGCCAAGAGATAAGGATCCAAGGGCGCCGTGGCACCCAGCCCAATTTCCTTGCGTAATTGGACAGCAACATTCTCGCACCAGCTCTTGAAGCCACGTTGGAACATGTTCTTCAATTATCCTTTTAATGTTCGGAAGCTAGGATTGCCCTTTGGGCGGCAAGAATCATCCTCGCAAGGGCTTGCGCCGTCTTCGGATCTAGGGCCTGGTCTTTGCGGAACTGGACCGCAATTGTGGGCCTTTCCGCGGGGGATTGCGTCACCCCCAATACGTGCCCCGGATCAATTTTGAGCCACTTGCAGATCTTCCCGAATGTTTCCAAGTCTGGGAGATTGCCGCGTTCGACCCTCGATAGGGTTGCTGGACTGATTCCGATTTCTTTTGCAGCTTCCCTGATGCCCCGGGTTCCCCTGGCCTCAACGAGCTTGCGTCCGAGTGTTTGAATAGTGATTTTAGCCATAGCGTTTCACACCTAAGACAATGCTTGACAGGTAATACGGCCCGCCTTATACTGTTTCATGTATAAGACAGTTTTGCATAAAGTAGCCGGAGAGTCAAGTGTCCGGCAATTGAGAAAGGTCGAATCTAAAAACAGGAGAACGTACCATGGAACACTCAAACGTTGAAATATTCATCGACAATAAGAAGCACCAATCTCCGAATCCAACTACTGGTTCGGCGTTATACCTGCTCGGCTCAATTGATCCGAATGCGTACGACCTTTACCAGGAAGTCCACGGCAAAGGGGACGACACGTTGATTCCGAACGACAATGGCGTTGTCACCGTGAAAAACGGTGAGCACTTATTCTCGGTCCAAAGGAAGCTCAATCCCGGTGGCTTATGTCGCTAATCCCGGAAGATGATACTGAATTTCTAAAGGAGAAGGGGTTCGATTACGAGCTTGTCCCAGCCGGTGCCGAAGTTCATCTCATAATCCACTGTTTTCCTTTTGAGCCATACGTTCCAAAAGGAGCCGACTTGCTTGTTCGGCTCCTTTCGGGGTACCCCCAGACAGCAGTGGATATGTTCTACACGATTCCGGACCTCAAACTTCCCTCCGGTGCCTATCCACAAAGCTGTGATCAGCACCCGAGTATCGGCAATAGGCCGTGGCAGCAGTGGTCGCGCCACCTGACATGGCGTTCCGGCACTGACAACCTCCGCACTTTTATCGCCGCGGTCACAGCAGAGGTCAACAAAGGCATCTGACATGCGATACACGATTACATTCATAGAAGAGGACTATGCGCGGCTCACCAACCACCTCTTCCGTTCATCAACGGAAGAAGCCTCCTATCTGCTCTGTGGCGTCTCGACAACCACTAGCGAAACTCGTTTGCTCGTGCGTGATGTCGTTCCGGTGCCGACAGCAGAAATCGATCACTCTTCCGATGTGCACATGCAAATCCAACAGGTATCGTTCATGCGCGCTATAAAGACCGCAGCCGAGCGTGGGATGTGTTTTGTGTTCGTACACTCGCATCCACCGACCATTCCCACCCACTCCAAGCAAGACGATCAAACTGAGGCGTCGCTGTTTCGAACAGCGTACCATCGCATCCACAGCGAAACAGCCGTCCATGGCAGTATCGTGTTCTCCTCGCCGGAGAAGCCGGTCGGTCGCGTCTGGCTGGAGAACGGCGCCAAGGTACAGATGGAACGTATCCGCATTGTTGGTAATCGTTTTCGCTTCGCTATGGACCTTAGTGGGACCGATGTTCGTCTTGATTATTTCTCCCGCCAAGTGCTTGCATTTGGTGAAGATCTCCAGAAATTGCTGCATCATCTAACCATCGGCATCGTCGGCATGGGCGGAACTGGTTCGGCGGTTGCCGAGCAACTCGTCCGTCTTGGCGTGGGAAAACTTCTCACTGCCGACAGACAGGATTTGGAGAGATCCAATGTCACACGAGGATATGGCTCTCGCGTCATTGACGCCGGCGCGGCCAAAGGAGATGTGTTTCGGCGCCATGCCGATGATATAGGGCTTGGAACAGTTATTGAAACGATTCCGGAAAATGTGACGAGCAAGGCCGTGATCGAACGGTTTCGGGAGTGCGACCTGATCTTCGGCTGCACGGATCGCGAGTGGGGCCGTTCCATAATAACTCGGTTTGCTCTTTGTTATCTGATACCTGTGTTCGATCTCGGCGTTAAGATAGACTCCGCGGAGGGGAGCGTAAAAGCCGTAGAAGGGCGGATTACGACGCTTTTACCCGGTGCGGCGTGTTTGTTTTGTCGGGAGCGGATCTCAGGCGACTTCATCGCCGCTGAGGTGTTGGCAGAAACAGATCCGGCTGAGTACGAGCGTCTCCGAAAGCAGGGGTATGTTCCGGAACTTCGCACGAACGCGCCCGCGGTTATACCCTTTACTTCGTCGGTGGCATCTTTTGCAATTAATGAACTACTGCATCGGCTCAGCGGCTACATGGGTGACGATCGGGTCAGTACCGAGTTATTTTTGCTTTTCGACGACTCCAAGATCATAAAAAATTCGACGTCCCCGATTTTGGGGTGTCGCTGTGCCGATCGAAATAACTGGGGCCGGGGAGACATGGATCCCTTTCTGGGTTTGACCTGGGGTTATTGAAATCATGAAGCGCCTCGCTCGGCTTATTGTCCGCATAATGCCTCGCCTCCTGAGACGGCGTCGCTTCACAGGTGCGCGCATCGTCGAGCGGGTCAGTGAAATCCCGAGTCAGACTGGCGCACTCATATACGTCGTGGAGCGAAACGGGAATCCGCAGTGGGCGGTCTTTGACTGTCCTTGTCGCACGGGGCATAGGCTTTCGGTGAATCTCCGTGCCACCGATTACCCTCACTGGACTCTAAAACGAGACAGAGATTTTGTAACACTTAGTCCCTCGCTCTGGTATCGCGATCAATGTCATAGCCACTTTTGGATAAAACAAAATCGTGTGAAATGGGTTCGACAGGAAAAACATTAGCTTAGCCCTCGTTTGCGCAAAACCCCTAAACGCCATAGAATCAAGGCATCTGCCCAGCAGTTTTCGGCTGAAATCCCTAGTCTTTCTGATATGATAGCGGTCGTGCCTCGTTCCTGGAGAAACATCTCCTATTGCCAATTCCTAAGTTTCAGATGGGCGTAACAACGAAAACGCATGCTCACCGAAGCCGACTCCTGCCGTAAATACGTGCTCCCCAAGCTCTATGCTGTAGGCTGGACCGACGACCAGATCAGCGAGCAGAAGAGCTTCACCGACGGCCGTATCGTGGTCGCCGGAGTAAAACCGACCCGCCGTCCTCAGAAACGGGCCGACTACCTTTTGAAGTACCGCCGCGACTTCACGCTCGCAGTCGTGGAGGCTAAGTCCGTCTACAAGAAACCCGGCGACGGCCTCCAGCAGGCCAAAGAGTACGCCCAAATCCTCGGACTCAAGTTTGCCTATGCTACCAATGGCCAGGGGATCGTCGAGCATGACTTTTTTAGCGGAAAAGACAACGACCTGGAGACCTTCCCTACACCAGAGGAACTTTGGGCTCGGCTCAAAGCCGCGGAAAACATAACCCCTGAAATCGCCGAGCGCGTACTCGCCCCTTATTACCACCTCTCGGGAAAGACTCCACGCTATTATCAGAAGATTGCGATCAACGCCGCCGTGAAGGCAATCCTGCAGGGGAAAAAGCGCGTGCTTCTCACGCTCGCCACCGGCACCGGCAAGACCGTGGTCGCGTTCCAGATCTGCTGGAAGCTCTGGAATTCGCGTTGGAACCGGACGGGAGACTACCGGCGTCCGAGGATTCTCTACCTGGCCGACCGGAATGTCCTGGTGGACGATCCCAAGGACAAGATCTTCACGCCCTTCGGCGATGCCCGATACAAGATCGAAGGCGAGGCAATCAAAAGCCGGGAGATGTATTTTGCCACCTACCAGTCAATCGCGCGGGACGAACGCCGCCCCGGCCTTTACAGGGAATATGCACGCGACTTCTTCGATCTCATTATCGTGGACGAATGTCATCGGGGCAGCTCCCGCGACGAATCGAACTGGCGTGAAATTCTCGAATACTTCGAGCCGGCCTTTCAGCTTGGTATGACTGCAACTCCGCTACGCGAAGACAACCGCGACACTTATCGCTACTTCGGCAACCCTCTCTACACATACAGTCTCCGACAAGGGATTGATGACGGATTTCTTGCCCCCTACAAGGTCCACCGCATCGTCACGACCGCGGATGCGGCAGGCTGGAGACCGAGCAAAGGTGAGCTGGATCGTTATGGCAGAGAGATCCCCGACGGCGAGTACAGCACAAAGGACTTCGAAAAGATCGTTGCTTTGAAGGCCCGCACCGAGGCTATCGCCCGGAATCTGACCGACTTCCTCAAGAAGACCGACCGGTACGGGAAGACGATCGTTTTCTGCGTTGACCAGGAGCATGCCGAGGAAATGCGGAAGGCCATCAACAACCTCAATGCGGATCTCGTCAAGCAGAATCCCGACTACACGGCCCGTATCGTTTCCGACGAGGGCGCGATCGGCCGCGGGCATCTGGATCGGTTCATGGAGCTGGAAACCCTGGTACCTGCCGTCGTCACCACCTCCCAGATGCTCACGACCGGCGTGGACGTGCAGACCTGCAAGAACATCGTGCTCGCCCGCGTGATCAACTCCATGACCGACTTCAAGCAGATTATCGGGAGAGGGACTCGCGTTCGGGACGACTACGGCAAGCTATATTTCAACATCCTCGACTACACAGGGAGCGCCACGCGGATGTTTGCCGATCCGGAGTTCGATGGCGAGCCGGTGCTCGTGACCGAAGAAGAGATGAACGACAAAGGCGAGACGGTCGGGAAGCCCGAAGTCATCGCCGAAGAGGAATCGGGGAAGGAAGTGGGCGAAGAGGAACCTTCTTACGGTCCTCCATCCGATGGCCCGGAAGGCCCACCGCGCAAATACTACGTGGACAATGGCTCCGTCGAAATAGCCGCCCATCTCGTCTACGAACTCGACCCAGACGGCAAGCAGCTCCGCGTCGTCAAGTTCACGGACTACACCGCTGACAAAGTGAGGAACATGTATGCGTCCGCCGCGGCACTCCGCTCAAACTGGAGCAACGCCGAGGAACGGACATCCATAATCCAGGCGTTGGAGGAGCGAGGGATATCGTTCAGCGAGCTGGCTGAGGCGGCTAAACAACCTGACGCCGATCCTTTCGACCTCCTCTGCCATATCGCATTCAACGCACCCCTCCGGACGCGAAGGGAGCGCGCGGAGATGGTCCGCAAGGAAAAGACAGATTTCTTCGACAAATACTCGCCCGAGGCCCGCGCAGTCTTAAATGAGATGCTCGAAAAGTACATCGAATTCGGGACCGCGGAGTTCAAGATCCCGGAGATCCTCAGGGTTCCGCCGATCTCGGATCGAGGGAACATACCCCAGATTACGGCGCTTTTCGGCGGAGCCGAAAAACTGCGGGCGGCCGTAATCGAACTGCAAACCCTTCTTTATGCAGCTTGATCTTTAAGCCATGCCAAAAACCAAATCGAAAGCAATCATCCCTCAATCGACAGCCCAGCAGCTGGGAAGTCTCATCAAGTCCTGCCGCGACATCATGCGGAAGGACAAGGGGCTGAACGGCGATCTCGACCGTCTTCCGATGCTCACCTGGATCATGTTCCTGAAGTTCCTCGACGACATGGAAGAGATCCGGAAAGAGGAGGCGACGCTCGCCGGAAAGAAATTCAGATCGGCAGTCGAAGCTCCGTATCGCTGGCGCGATTGGGCTGCCAAAGAAGACGGCATTACCGGGCCAGAACTCATCGCCTTCATCAACCAGGACGAAGCGGTCCGGCCCGATGGCAAACGTGGCCCAGGTCTTTTTGCACACCTTCGCTCGCTCCAGAGCACAAACGGGGATCGCCGGGACGTTATCGCACGGGTTTTCGACGGTACCGTGAACCGTATGGTCAACGGATACCTTCTCCGGGACGTGCTCAATAAGGTCAACGAGATCCATTTCCTGTCAAAAGACGAGATCCACACTCTTGGGGCTCTCTACGAGACAATGCTGCGGGAGATGCGAGACGCGGCCGGAGATTCGGGTGAGTTTTACACGCCACGCGCTGTGATCAAGTTTATCGTGAGCGTCATCAATCCCAAGCTCGGAGAGACGATGCTCGATCCTGCCGCCGGCACCGGTGGATTCCTCGTCGAAGCCTTCGAACACCTGAGTAAACAATGCAAGAAGGCTGATGACTTTGCACGGCTGCAGCGGGGGACGATCCACGGAATCGAGGCCAAATCTCTTCCATATCTCCTCTGCCAAATGAACCTGTTGCTGCATGGGCTCGAATATCCCGAAATAGACCCCGGCAATGCCCTGCGTTTTCCGCTCCGGGAAATTGGTGACAAGGATCGCGTGGATGTCATTATGACCAATCCGCCTTTCGGTGGCGAGGAGGAGCGCGGGATTCTCTCCAACTTTCCGGAAGACAAGCAGACGGCGGAAACAGCGCTTCTGTTCCTGCAGCTCATCATGCGTAAGCTCCGCCGACCCGTGGGAGGTTCAAAAGGCGGCCGGTGCGGCATGGTCGTGCCGAATGGCGTGCTCTTCGGAGATGGTGTCTGCGCCCGGATCAAAGAGGAACTGCTCAAGGAATTCAATCTCCACACAATCGTGCGACTTCCCAACGGTGTGTTCGCGCCATACACGTCGATTCCAACAAATCTCCTCTTCTTTGACCGCTCAGGCCCAACCAAAGACATCTGGTATTACGAGCAGCCGATCCCTGAAGGCAGGAAGAATTACACCAAGACACAGCCAATGCAGTTTGAGGAATTCGCGCCTTGCCTTGAATGGTGGAAGAAACGGAAAGAGAACGGAATCGCCTGGAAAGTCTCGGCGAAAGACATCTTAAAGTATGGCGCGGACGGCAACCTTGTGTCCGTCAACCTTGATATCAAAAACCCGAACAGCAAGCAGGATCTTGAGCACCTTTCGCCTGAAGAGTTAGTCGATAGCATTTTCGAAAAAGAAAAGCGTATCACCGATCTTATGGAGGAAATTAAACAGGTGCTCTCGCGGACAAAGGAATGAACACGAATTGGCCACGGATTAAACTGACTGAAGTCTTAGAGCTCGATCTCGATCGGATAGATATCGACTCATCCGAAACATATGAAATGGTTGGCGTCTATAGTTTTGGCCGTGGATTATTTCATCGCGAACCAGTGCAGGGCTCGAATACAAGCTATAAGTCGTTCTATCGATTGAAGGCCGATCATGTTGTAATGAGCCAACTGTTTGGCTGGGAAGGCGCACTCGCCCTCAGTTCTGCCGAGTTCGCTGGAAGATATGTATCTCCCCAATTTCCAACGTTCCGCTGTAAATCTGACCGTCTTGAGCGAAGCTATTTAGGTTGGTATATACAGCGACGAGCATTTTGGGACGATCTCGGTAAGCGCACGCGTGGTATGGGAGATCGCCGCCGAACTCTGAGTCCCGAGGCATTGTTAAACTGCGAGATTCCCCTTCCTTCTCTTGATGAACAACGCCGCATCATCGCCCGTATCAAGGAGCTTTCAACCAAAATCGAGGAAGCCAGATCGCTGCAACAACAAGTGCAGGAAGAATGCGAAATTCTTTGCCGCTCCATAGTTCTGTCTGGATCATGCAAGCCGACGCCAATGCGGACACTTGTGAGACTCAGAGAATGTGATGTAATCGTAAGGGCGGAAGAAAACTATGACTTTGCAGGCGTTTATTGTTTCGGCAAAGGTGTATTTAAGGGTCAACGCAAATCTGGATCGCAATTCGCGTACTCCAAGCTGACGCGCCTCAAAGCAGGCAATTTTGTATACCCGAAATTAATGGCTTGGGAAGGCGCATTAGGGATTGTTCCCCAGGACTGCGAAGGGTTATTCGTTTCGCCTGAGTTTCCTGTCTTCGAGCTCGATGAGAGTCGCGTATTGCCCGAGACGTTGGATGTCTATTTCCGGATGCCTTCAGTTTGGCCGGAATTGGCGGCAATCAGCACCGGCACCAATGTCAGAAGAAGGCGGCTCCATCCTTCTGCATTCCTTAATTTTGAAGTGCCACTTCCAAGCATGGAAACCCAAATGCGCCTTCGGAACCTAAGGCAAGTCCTTACTAGATTGAAGCCAATCCAAGTCCAAGCCGCCGCCGAACTCAATGCCCTCATGCCTTCAATCCTCTCTAAGGCCTTTGCTGGAGAACTCAAACGTTAGGATGCGATATGTCTCTCATAAGAAGCCTTTCTCGACTCCCAAAATCTGATAGGAAACCCGAAGGACTTTAAATGCCATTACCAGGCGGACCAAGCGACAAAATCGGCAACCGCTACGAACTATGGTGGACGGTATCGCAGCTCGTCAGAATGCTCCTCGGAGAAGTGGAAAGCATTCGGATTGAGGATCCCGGTGTTGTTAAAGCTGAATTTGTGGTTGTCGGACCGTACCGAGAACTCCACCAGGCCAAACGCAGCCATCCGACAGGAAAATGGACTCTTGCGACACTTGGTAGCTCCGATGTTAAGTTGCTTCAAGCGATATGCGATCAGCTGGCCGGAAACGATGACCGTTTCGTGTTTGTGTCGAGCAGCGATGCAAGAGAACTCGCAGAACTCTCAGAACGCGCGCGGCAGGCAGAAACACCGGAAGAATTTCAGAAAACATTCCTGAAGGCAGAAGAGCCAGCCGCAAGCTTCAAAAGACTTAGCGCATACTGGAAAGACCCGGATGTCAGATCTGCCTACGACATGCTGCGGCGGATTGAGGTCCGCACGATAGATGAGAGAGGCATTGAGGAGAAAGTGGAGTATGGCCTACGAGTCCTGTTCCTCACCACCCCGAGCCAAGTCTGCAGTGAACTTCGCCGCATAGCTCAAGATTCAGTGCATCAAACCATCACGCGGGATATCCTCGTTAATAGTCTCGCACAGCGTGGCTTCAAGCTCCGGCGTCTGGCAAATATCTCCATGGCGAGCGTCCTCGTTAGAGAGGTTACCAAACGCTACATTGACGGTGCGCGAAAAAAACTCATCCGGCAATCGTTGCTTCCCAGGGCAGCAACACAGACTCTGCTCGCGAAACTTGGGGGGCCGGCTTCCGACTTCGTCCTTATAGGGAAAGCGGGTGCGGGGAAAACTGGCTGTGCTCTGGAGTTTGTCGAAGCGGTTCAAGCACGAAACATCCCAGTCTTGGCGTTCCGGATGGATCGACTCAAACCCGTAGCCACCGCACCGGAACTGGGGAAAGAACTTGGACTCGAAGAGTCCCCAGTACTGGTCCTTGCCGCTGCGGCGAGTTCGGAAGCGGTTCTCGTCATAGATCAACTCGACGCAGTGGGCACTACATCGGGCCGAGCCACGAGCTTCTTTGATGCCGTTGAAGACCTACTGGCTGAGGCTCGTGGTTTGCGAGGGCGACTTGTCCTCCATGTCGTCGTGGTGTGCAGGGAGTTCGATTGGAACAACGACCACCGGCTGCGGCAAATGCTATCTAAGGAACATGCCAAGGTAGAAGTCGCAGAGTTTTCCGTGGATGAAGCAAAGCAAGTGCTCTCCGGTTCAGGGTACAATCCGTCACTCTTTCTCCCACGCCAACTCAGTCTACTGCAGCTTCCCCAGAATCTTTCGCTCTTTTTAGACGCAAGGTTTGATCCTTTACAGGCTCCGAGATTCAATACGACGAAGGAGCTTTTCGATCGCTACTGGGCGGAGAAACGTTGCGCAGTGTCGCAGCGTACCAGCCCTATACCGGACCACTGGATGGACGTTATCGGAACCCTTTGTGAGGAAATGACAGAGACACAGCAGCTGTCCGTGCCACTTGAGAAGCTGGACAGAATACCAGGCAACTACTTGGCGCAGATGGCCTCAGAAGGGGTACTTACCTACGACGGGCGGCGGTACGGATTTGGACACGAGGGTTTCTTTGACTACTGCTTTGCCCGCGCATTTGTTACGAGGCAAGAATCTCTCGTTGCGTTCTTGACGAAATCTGAGCAGCATCTTTTTCGCCGGGCACAAGTGAGGCAGGTTCTCGCATACCTTCGCGATGCTGATCACAAGCGCTACTGTAACGAACTCGGTGCGCTACTCGGGGACGGGCGAATCAGATCTCACCTTAAGGATCTCGCCCTTGCGCTCCTTGCGGATGTGCCGGATCCGACGGAAGACGAATGGGCTTTGCTGGAGCCGTGGGTCAAGCAAGTGCTGAAGTCCCTGGAGGCAGGGCAACCGACGACGGACAAGCTGGCAGCGCTCGCCTGGCAACATTTCTTCACATCTCCATCATGGTTTGATTTCGCGGATCGGCGGGGATTTATCCAGACATGGCTCACTTCCGGCAGTGACATGCTGGTGAACACCGCGATAACATACCTCCGGTCGCATCAACGGCAGTCGCCAGACCGAGTCGCCGCGATGCTCGAACCATACACCGACCGGGGCGGCGAATGGATGAATCGACTGCGGTTCGTCGTGGAATGGGCCGATCACGCAAACAGCCGCCCATTTTTCGAACTACTCCTGCGGCTTGTGGATAATGGCACACTCGATACTGCCCGCGGCCCGATTGCGGTCAATAGTACGTTCTGGAGCATGTTCCACGATTTAGAAAGCACTCGTCCAGAGTGGTTACCGGAGCTGATCGCACACTGGCTGCGCCGGCGACTTTCATTAGTGAGAGTTCAGAATAAAGGGGCGGATTGGAACATACTTTTCGACCATGATAGTTTTGCAGCAAAAGCCTTCCAAACCGCTGGAGTCAAGGGAGCCGCTTCTTTTGTTCGGGACGTGCTTCCTATAATCCTGGAAATCGCAGATGCTGCCGTGTATGAAAATTCCAATCCCCCAAAACGTGATGCCATCTGGCCGTTCATCATGAAGAACGAGCGCTTAATGGCTCGGGATGCTTGCCTGGATGCATTAGTTACAGCCCTTACTACAATTGCGGCAGATAGCTCAGCAGATCTCCAAAGTACTATGACCGAGCTTAAACGTCGTGATACATACATCGCAAACTTTCTTTTGCTAAATCTCTATGCGGCAGATGCTCATAAATATGCCGATGAGGCAGTCGAACTTCTCTGTCGCGAACCATGGCGTTTTGAGTGCGGATTTTCGGATAGCGCATTCTGGTGTGCCATGCAGCTGATTCGCGCGGCTGCTCCAGCGTGCAGTACGGATAATCTAGTGAGACTTGAAGCAACTATTTTGGGCTACACATCATTTTTCGAGAAAACCAGCAAAGGTTTCAAAAATGCAGGCAACGCTCGGTATTCTCTTTTGTCCGCCATACCGGCCAGCCTTCGATCCGAAGATGCAAATCGCCAGTATGCGGAACTTGAACGAAAATTCGGCGAGCCCGACCAGGCGCCGCAAGGGATACGCGGGGGCCGCATTGGATCACCAATCCCACAGGACGCCACTGAGAAAATGACGGACGAACAGTGGCTCAAGGCCATCGCAAAACACAACTCGGAAGAACCCACGCGGACCGCGGAGGAGTTTTTCAAAGGCGGCGCACGAGAACTGGCGCTGATGCTCAAGGGCTGCGTAGAGAAGAACCCGGAGCGGTTTGCCGCCCTTGCCTTGAGATTCCCGGCGAAAGCCAATCCTGTCTACTTGGAGCAAACACTCTTTGGGTTGAAAGGCGAAACCGTCCCAAGCGAACTCAAAATTGCCGTCTGTCGTAAGGCATATCAGGATTCTCGCGAACAATGCGGGTCCGAAATTGCGGACGTGCTAGGCACGGTCAAAAATGGGTTGCCGGATGACTGTGTAAATATTCTCGTTTGGCTTGCCACAGAACATCCGGATCCTGACAGAGAACTCTGGCAAGAGACAGCCGCCGGAAGCGGCAATTACTATTATGGCGGAGATATTTTAACCAATGGAATCAATACAACGCGCGGTCGTGCTGCGGAGGCCCTTCAAGCTCTTATCCTAGAAGACGCCGGATACATCGAACGGTTTCGCCCCACGCTCGAACGGATAGTGCAGGACAAGAGCATATGCGTGCGTTCATGCGTCGCGGCCGTCCTCTGCGCTGTTGCTAACTACAACAAGCCTCTCGCACTGGAACTCTTTATTAAGATGGATATTTCTGACGAACGGTTGCTTGGCACAGCGTATGTGGAACGATTCATTTGGAGCGGCCTTCGTGAATATTTCGAAAAGCTCCGACCCTACGTGGAACGGATGCTCCGGTCGAACGACATGTCCACGTGTGAGGCGGGAGCTCGGCTTGCAAGCATTGCGGCATTGCATCATAAAAGCGCGATTAACCTGGAGGAAGAGGCAACGGCCGGCAATTCGAAGCAACGGCTTGGCGTTACTCAGGTGGCGTCGGCTAACATTACTTCTGACGTCTACCGCGCTTGGTGCGAAAAGCGTTTGGCCGCGCTATTCAACGACGAGGATGAAGACGTCCGCCGTGAGGCGGCGACCTGCTTCGGCTATCTTGGAGATGCCACATTAGAAACCTACGAAGGTCTCATTTTAGCTTTCTGCGACAGCAGGGCATATCAGGATTCATCGTTTCCCATTCTCCATACGTTGGAAAATTCGCTCCGTCGCCTACCGGGAATAACCTGTGCTGTCTGCGAGAAGTTCCTTGCCCGCTTTGGTGCTGAAGCCGCAGATATCCGAACGAGCCGGGCCGGGGATGTCCTAACCGTGGCGAAGTTGATCTTTCGGACGTACCACCAACATCAGGCCGACGAATGGACGGCGAGATGTCTCGATCAGATCGACCGTATGTGCTTGGAAGGCATCGCTGACGCGAAACGAGAGTTTGAGGAGTTTGAGCGATAGGCAATTGGGCAATTGTGGCGGTGGGCCAATCCCGGAAGGCCTGTGCACCATTTTGTGCCGAGAAGCCGCCGAAGCGGGCATGGGCCGAAATAATTCCGTGTACTTATTATGTACCAACTTTCCTGGAAACCTGAGCAACGTGCTTTTGGCGCTCACTGCAAAACCTGTAACTTACGTCGGCTCAACGCGGTAGGAGCAACCGATTCCCATGCACCTCCGCCACGCAACAACTCATTTATAATCATAGGTTAACGAAAGATGTGAAGTCTGCCTGTACATGATTTTGTCCACAGACCACTGCTAAGTCATTTAATTCAGCGCCGCTTTGATTTCATTCAAAGCACACGCCAGCTGAGTACGGCTCCAGGTATGCCGCGACGCAACCTAAAGAAGGGGGGATGGAACGGAAAACGGAAAATCCAAAAACATCTCCGGAGGAATTCATTGGACTGCGGAATGGATGGCATGTGCATGGTGCTAGTTGTAACACAAGGCAAGTTTGCAATTCGGCGCAATGTCCTATAAGCCCGTTTCAGGCCAACAATCCAAGATAATGGTGGAAATGCCGATTTCCTGTTTACTACTCCAGTCTTTTGGATTCATTGACCAAAGCTGAAGAGCCGTGGGCCTAAAGCCATATTCCACTAGTCGGTACGGCCTCAGTCCAACATGGTGTTCCTGTAGGATTTCTCTTTCGAGAGCCGCATTAGCCCTATATAATCAGCCCCACGATTCACCAAGCACAGCCAAGCAGCATGTGTAGGCAACCTCTGATCGGAGGTGCGCAACTCAATGATCGGCAAGACGCTGGGCCACTATCGAGTCGGTGAACAGCTTGGCCGTGGAGGCATGGGCGAAGTTTACCTGGCCGATAACCTCTCTCCGGACCGCAAGGTCGCGTTGAAATTCCTTCCCGACGTGTTCACAGGCGATCCCGAATGAATGGCTCGCTTCGAGCGCGAGGCCAAGCTGCTGGCTTCGCTCAATCATCCCAACATCGCTGCGATTCACGGACTCGAACAGGCTGAAGGGAAACGTTTCCTCGTCGTGGAGCTGGCCGAAGGTTCAACCCTCTAATTCAGATCAAGTTCGTATACGAAACATAAAAATCGTATGCGATAGAATTTTCTTGATTACCTTTCATTCTCTCCTTACAATGATGACATAACGTATAAGATATACAGCCGTCTTATATAAATCACTGATCATTGGTGGAATTAGCTTCTCAAAAACAAGGGATAGGTGGGTGGTAACGGACCGCGTTAAACTACTTTGCTAGGGGAGGTTCCATGAACCTTAAGTTGTTTATGGAATCTTTGTTTTTATGTGCATCGATGGCCCTTGCTCAGTCTGACAGAGGGACTATAACTGGAACCGTGTCGGATGCGACGAAGGCCGTCATTCCAGGGGCTTCCGTGGTGGCCACCAGCACACAGACGGCTGCGAAATATGAAACAATCATTACCCAAACAGGCAACTACACGCTAGCTCAGTTGCCTGTCGGTACGTATGCGCTCTCGGTCGAGCAGCCGGGGTTCAAGAAGTACGTTCGTCAGGGAATCACAGTTCTTGCCGCTCAGATTCTTCGTGTAGATGTAGCGCTTGAGCTCGGTGGTGTTATAGAG
>Ga0187881_10001180_pt1 | contig 28395 bp, 36 predicted proteins | sample June2016WEW_19_1_2_FD_133017 | JGI IMG/M metagenome (GOLD analysis project Ga0187881, IMG submission 133017) | Peatland microbial communities from SPRUCE experiment site at the Marcell Experimental Forest, Minnesota, USA - June2016WEW_19_100 | ecosystem: Environmental > Terrestrial > Soil >... | reverse complement strand
GATCAGGAAGCTGTGGTTCGTGTTGGGCGCACCGATGCACTGCAAGTTCTTCTTCCCCTGGCGCATGATCTCCCAATAGGCCTGGTGGGGTGTCCTGACATAGGCAAACCCTGAATCGGTCATGATATCGCCGTCTGCCACAAAGGTCGCGATGGCGTCCTTGATTGACATTCTCTTGTCGACCTTTGCATGGTCCTTTTTGCGATGGACTTCTCGAGCCGATTCGTAGTCAACAAGCCGGTCCAGGATGCTTGTATCATCGATCTTGAGATTTTTTAGAGCCTCTTGATTATACTGAAATGAACTCATGTGGTGTTACCCCCTTGGTTTCCCTGCAATCTTTATATTTAGCGAAAAGTATGCCAGTGAGCTTCATGATGGATAATTAATAGCAACGTATAAATAATAGTTTGATATTTCACTCTTAATAATAAAGGGGAGGTATCGGGGAGGCAAGGTATTCCCTTACAGCCAGGGGTTCTTTGACCATACTATGGTGTTGAGACCATATTGCAATAACTTAAAGGTTCATCACCGTAAAGCATACTTGGATCGTTGAAGAGCACACAGAGGGATATTTCACCACGAAGAGCACGAAGGACACGAAGAAAGAAAGTCTTTTGAAATCGCTGGCCGGTTCAATGGATCCAAGAGTGTTTGTATTGGTTTTTTAGATCTTTTTCGTGCTCTTCGTGTCCTTCGTGGTGAGAACAATGGGCTGGGAAAAGGATGTAAACCAAAAAAGTATGCTTCACAGAGAAGAACCAGCTAATCCCTTTCATTGCCTTTATCTGATGAGATATTCTGCTTGATGCTCAAAAGGTTCCCAAGGAATCCCCACTGGCGATACTCCGGAGTTTTTGTTGATGAAGCAAGGAATGAGAAGGACCATTTCGATGTCTGCCCTGTTTTACTCCAGGTAATTATCCTCCAGAGAATGCTTGTCTCAGAAGAATCTTCATTGGTGGTGCCTTCGGCGATGCTGAGAACCGGCCCCCAGGTTCGGGAAAAGCCTTCATCAAAGAAGAGCGGAAAGATGGCAGGGAAATGCCATTCGCTCCTGGCCCCATCCTGGGAAGAATAATAAAAAGGCCAGAGATACAATCTCCTCAATATCTGTCCATCCTGCGTCGTCTTTGTGGTCAAGCGGTTGGTGAGGAGGATAGTGATGTTCTTCTGGTCCATGCCGGTGTCTTCATAGTGCCATGATGCGCTGGACCATAAAGGCCATAGTATGGTCTTCCCGGAATATGCATTGCCTTCGGTCTTGGTCCAATACAAAGGGAACACCTTTGTTTCTTCATATGCGCCTGATGCCGTCCTGATAAGGGGCCAGGGAAAATCGGCGCTCACATGATGTGAGGTGTCGTCCCGGTTGTAGTTAAAGAATGGCCAGAGAATCGATATATTCTGATAATGAGGTCCCCGGTCATATCTGAAGAGCGGCAGGAATGCATCCATCCTCCTGTCGTCGGGGCCTATCTTATGATGGACAAAAGGCCAGAGGAAATACTGATAGGTTGTATCGGTCGACCTCTTCCATTCATAGAGGGGAAAGACCCTGTAGAGCCTCCCCTTGCTGTAAGAGAAAACAGGCCAGAGAAACGAGTAGGTCGCCGTGTCATCCATTTCGGTTTCAGCATAGAGAGGCAGGAGGATGAAGCGGGCCTTCGTGTACCCGAACCGGTGCTCCATGGTACCATAGAGGGGAAATATTCCCCAATAGGATCTATCTTTGTAACTCCCGTAGAAGACAGGAAAGAGGTCCGTGTGTTTTTGATCCTCCTGGTCGACAGAGGTATACAAGGGGGTGAATCGGGAGCTTCCGGGTGTGAATTGCCCGAGGGGATAGATGATGTCCGTTTCCGAGGTATCTTTATCCTTAAAGTAAAAAGGTCTTATAGCGCTTATATGGTCAGAGAACTCAAAGATCGGGCCAAATCCGTGGAATGTGTACTCATCACCGTGAGATTCATAAGAGATCAGAGGGTCGGCATCGATCTGCGCGGCGGATGCATGCAAAGAGGGCAGGATCGTTATGAATATGAAGAGGCTTATGGCGCAAAAACACCACTTGGGGGTCATTACACTACCATACCAGGCCTAATATTGTCCCCATAACCGAGATCGGCGTCTGCTCTTCAAGACCCTGGGCGGCACGGTTTGCGCTCTGGATTGTCTCCTTGAGGTTCGCATAGAGTTCCTCATCGGTCAGGAGATGTCCCAGGGTTCCTTTACCCGAAGCGAGTTCGTCGGTGATGACCTTGAGGTTCTTTGTCGTATCAGCGAGATTGTAATAAAGAGTACTGTCGCTCATGAGCAAGCCAAGGGTGCCGTCTCCGTTTATCCGGTCCATCACCAGTCGGGCGGATTCCATGAAATCCACCATGGAATTATAAAGCGTTTCATCCGTGACGAGCTTTCCCAGAGATCCCTGGCCGGAATTAATGGTACCGACCATCTCATCGATGTTTTTACTTGTGCTGGTGAGGTTCTGGGAAACTACGGTGAAATTGTTCGTTATCTCCTTCATGTTGGTGAGGATGTCAGAGATGTTGTCTTTGTTCTCGGCTACCAGAGATGAGGTGTTTGCACTCAGATCACGCAGGTTTACGACGATGTCCCTCATTGTCTCCTGGTCTCCGAAGGCTGTAGTGAGCGATGCACTCAATTGTGTGAGGTTGCTTGCAAGCTCGCCGACCTGTATGAGGAGCGTGTCCATCGAAGGCGGAACCTTTGTCCTGGCCAGGTTCCCCCCGGGATCAATATAATTCTTTGAGACGCCCGGTGATAATACGATGATCCTGTCGCCAAGCACACCCTTGGTCCCGATTGATGCGGTGCTGTCTATGGGGAGCTTGATGTCCTCGTTAAGGGCCGCTGTTACGACGGCAGTGTAATCTTTGTTCAGCGTGATCCCGGTCACCTTGCCGACGTTCACCCCTGCAAGCTCGATGTTGGAGGAGATACTGAGTCCTTCAACCGTGGGAAAGACCATGGTGATCGGATATGTCCCTTTCTTAGACAGGTTCATTTCCCCGATTTTTACGGAAAGGACTACAAAGATGATAAAGATAAAGACAACAAAAATTCCGACCTTTACTTCGTTGCTCATGGAAGGACCCTCTCCTTGAGCTCATCACTTTCTTTTCTGTCCTGCTTGATGAGTTTGTTGATCTTCTCCTTTAAGGAGTCGTTCACCGACCTGTTCAGGATAGATGACTTGAGGTAATAGTCCAGGGCCTTATCGGTCTGCCCGAGGCTCATGAGGATATCACCCATGTGCTCATTTACGGTTGCATCGTCTTTCAAGATCTTCAATACCTTCTCTAGGTAAACGAGCGCTTCTTTAGGCTTGCCCATCTTGAAGAGCACCCATGCCATGGAGTCAAGGATGAAAGGATCATCGGGCTTCATATCAAGGGCCTCTTTGATCATGGAGTATGCCTTGTCCAGGTTCATATCCCGATCCGCCCACACGTATCCCATAAAGTTCAGGGCAATGGGGTCTTGGGGATCCTTCTCCAACAGCTTTGAGGCGATTTGTAAGCCCTCATCCCTTCTCCCGATGGTATCCAGCTCTGTTGCAAGCTGATAGCCTATCTCATTGCAGGTACCGAGATCGGCGTAGTCTTTCCATGAAGTCTCCAAGAGCTTAACTGCCTGCTCGCTCTTGTCCATGCTCTTGAGGATGGAAGATTCAAGCATGGTGATATCGCAACCCAACCTTCCCGTAACGGGTATATCCTTGAGTGTCTTCAGCGCATCGTCATACCGTTCAAGACCCGCATAGGCCAGGGCAAGGTAGTACTTGTCGTCATCCGTCATCTCCTTAAGGTTATTGATGAGAGACAGGGCATCCTGAAACATGCCGTCCTGAAGTTCGAGGATGATGAGTTTCCGCAACATCAGAGTATCCGGATTCACCTCAATGACCGACTTCAGATGGGTTATGGCGTCCTTATACCGCTTTTGATCGATATAATGGTCAACCAGGGCCAGATGTGCCTCATTGGAGAAAGGGTTGATATCCAGGAGCTTATTGTATGTTTCTTCTGCTTGGTTTGACTCGCCCAGGAGATCTTCTATCCTGGCAAGATCGAGATATGCAGGTTCAAAATCGCTTCTAGAATCGATGGCCTTTTTTAAAGCATCCTTTGCGCACGCGAAATCCCGTTCACCCATGCATGCCTTGGATATGGTGTAATAGATTATGCTGTCATCATTCTTCCCGAGCAGGCTCTTGAGGATGTTCCGAGCCTGTTTGAAGTCACCGGTGATAACCTTGAGATTTGCAAGAAAGAGCTTGATCTGGATATTGTCCGGATATTTTTTGACGAGGACCTCGGTATCCTGGATAGCCAGTTTCCAGTTACCGTCCTTGGCATAGATCCTGGTCCTCAACTCGAGTGCATCCCCTATATATGTCCCATCGTCGATAACCTTCTGGAGGAAATCAAGGGCTGTTACATTGTCTTCAATGATGAAGTAGATTCTCGCCCTGGCAAGCCATGCAAAAGGGTCGTTAACGCGTGAATACAAGTCCATTGCAGCGGACCAGTCGCCTTTGTTCTCCTCATACCGGGCGAGCATGATAATAAGATTCTTATCCTGTATGGTTTCATACGGTGATTTCTTGACAACAGGTGCGTGGGCGCACCCGATGAGCAAACCAAGAAGCACAAGGGAAACGGCAAGTCTAATAGGGAACTGAGGATACAATTTCAAACATCTCCTTTATGGTTTTTCCAGGGTCATCCGTCCCAAAGACACTCGACCCTGCCACCACATTATCTACACCCATCTGTGCCAGCCTGGCTATATTATCCTTGTTGACGCCACCGTCCACCTGCAATTGAATGGCCCTTCCGGAAATCATCTTTTTTGTGTCGGCGATCTTCGGTATTACCGCATCGATGAAGGTCTGTCCGCCGAATCCCGGGTTTACGCTCATGATAAGTACCAAATCGATGTTGTCCAGGCAATATTTGATGGTGTCCAAAGGAGTGGACGGGTTTAATGAGACCCCTGATTCCAAGCCTTTTTCCCTGATCATGGCCAATGTCCGCTGGAGGTGCCGGGTGGCCTCCACATGCACGGTGATTCCGTCGGCGCCGGCGTTGATGAAATCATCAATATACCGCTCCGGCTCCATGATCATGAGGTGGCAGTCAAGGAATGCCTTTGTAGCCTTCCTTATACCCTTCACCACGACCGGTCCGATGGTGATATTCGGGACAAAAACACCGTCCATCACATCCACGTGTATCCATTGTGCGCCGGCATCCACAACGACACCGATATCCCGCCCCAGGTTTGAGAAGTCGGCGGATAAAATGGATGGTGCAATGATCATAGAGTCTCCTGTTTGGCCCCCACTATTGTCCGGTCTGTCTTCAACCCGTTTGAGAATGCGGCTGCATCAATGGCCTTCTTTCCCTCGAGGTGGAGGACTTTGGGGATGATATAACCGCCATTGCACGCAATCCTCACGCCGGATTTGTCCTTCAGGAGCGTTCCCACCTGAGTACCATGATCATCTATCTCGTAAGAATCCTTCATGATCTTGAGCATCTTTCCCTGGAGGTAGGTGTAGGCGCACGGCCATGGTACAAGCCCCCGGATCAGATTATGTATGGTCCTCGGGTCTTTGCCCCAGTCGATGGCCCCATCTTCCTTGGTGAGCATGGGTGCGTATGTTGCCCGCGCATGGTCCTGAGGCACAGGCTGCATCTTTCCATCTTCAATGAGGACAAGGGCCTCCAGGACCTTGACTGCTCCAAGGGCACTCAGCCTTTCCGACAGACCCACCGCATCGTCTTCCTCATTGATGGGAATCGACGACTGCATGTATACCGGGCCTGAATCCATTCCCTCATCGATCTTCATGATGCTGATGCCGGTGGTCGTGTATCCGGCCATGACGGCCCGGTTGATGGGTGAGGCGCCCCGGAGATCCGGCAGCAGCGAGGCATGGACATTGAGGAATCCGATCCGTGGCACATTGAGCATATCAGAAGGGATCATCTTCCCATAGGCCACCACGATCACTGCATCGAGCATGGAAGCTGCAAAAAGATCCCGGACCTCACTGTTGTCTTTCAGTGACTGGGGCTGATATACCTTTAGACCGGCTTTCTGGGCCAGCTCTTTGACGGGCGGGCTCTGGAGGTGCATCCCCCTGCCTTTGGGTTTGTCCGGCTGGGTGATGACGAACGCAATGTCATGTCGTTTCGATTCGACAAGGGTGGATAGGGTGGGCACGGCAAAATCCGGCGTGCCCATGAAGGCGAGTCTCATATCTTGCCCTTTTTCCTCTTCTTCAGATAGATGGCCCGCTTGAGAGTCGAGGCGTAATCCAAAATGACCTTGCCGTTGAGATGGTCGATCTCATGCTGGAATATGCGTGCCAGAAACCCTTCCGCCTCTATGCGGATCTCTTTGCCGTCGAGGTTGACCCCTTTGAGAAGGACCCTTTCAGCCCTCTTCACATCCACGGAGACCTCGGGCACGCTCAGGCACATCTCACTGTCTTCCACCGAGCCCTCACTCTCCACAATGACCGGGTTGATAATGACCAGGAGACTGCCCGAGTCCTTGTTTGCAGAGGGGTCCACGAGGATGAGCCGCTTGGAGCACCCCACCTGGGGGGCGGCAAGGCCCACGCCCGGGGCATTATACATGGCGTCTTTCATGTCATCCGCGAGTGTTATGATATCGAGGTCGATCTTGTCGACCTCCTGGGCCCTGGCCTTCAGCGCGGATTCGGGGTAGATGAGGATCTCTTTGCGCGGCATATGGATTTAACATAGTTCCATTGATCTATACTGTCAAGAAATTGCATTTCCTTGAGGTTTTTCAAGCTCGGGGAAGAGAAGAGGGTTTCTGTAGTTCACGTATTGTCTGCACGACCTGTTATATCTGCAGGCCTTGCACACCTCCAAGGCGACCTTGGGCCTTGACTTGCGTTTTGTGCAGATCAGGTAGACTCTCATGGCAGGCGGTACCCGAGCGATGCGAATGCATCATCCAACCGATCCTTCGGGAGCTCACGGCCGGTAAACAGCTCGAAGTTCCTGCTTGTCTGGTGATAGAGCATGGCATGGCCGCCGATGAGCGTAAGCCCATGATGCACGGCCGCCTCCGACAGGGCCGTGGGCCGCATGACGGTCTCCAGGATGCGCGTGCCGCGCGTGAATCCGGCCGGATCGAGCCCGAAGGGGATCTTGTCCGCCACCGGGGTTGCCTGTACCACAACCTCGATATCTTTTAAGGGTTCGCCATTGTATATGCCCACCGGACTGCCGGGGAACAGGCTTAGCAGCCGCAGCGCCCCTTCGCGCGAGCGGGTCAGGATGAGCACGCTCTTTGCGCCCTCGTGCAGCAGGGCATCCACAATGGCCCGGGCTGCACCCCCTGCGCCTATCATCAGGCATGCAGCCCCATGAACCAGGCCCAGGGCCTTCACTGCACCAAGGCCGTCGGTGTTGTGGCCGGACAATTGTCCGTCTTCATGCCTCACCACCGTATTCACGACACGTGTCCGGGTGGAAACCTCGCACCGGCTGTCCACAAGGGCGGCCACGGCCTCTTTGTGGGGGATGGTTACATTGAACCCTCCCAGGTTGCACCAGCCTGAGAACGACTTTATGGTCTCTGCAATGGCTTCGGGCAGAACGTCATGGCTGATATAGGTCATGTCGAGCCCCATGGAAGTGAAGATGTGGTTGTAGATGAGAGGGGCCATGACATGGGTTGATGGATGGGCGAGGATGGTAAAGACTTTTGTCCTGCCGGTGATCATACTGCCGCCCTCTTTTCCTTGACCTTTCCGGCAATGGTCGAAAGGATTTCTCCGGCGCTGCCCTGTATGATGAAATCCGACACCTCGCCGGTGAGCGGCGTGGGCTCCCGGTTGATCTCAATGACATGGCAGCCCGTCTTTGCGATAAGGCTGCCCATTCCTCTGAACATGGAGTGCATCCCTTTGGCTACGATGGGCAGAGACGCCGCAGGCTCGATCTGGGCCGAGGTCCCGATCACGAGCATCAGATCGCACTCCTGGGCGTGCCGGAATGACTCCTTCAGGGCATCTTGCGGGATGGCCTCGCCGAAGAATACGGCATCCGGCTTAAGCACGCCGGAACATTCGCAAAGAGGCGGAAGGAACGGGCTTGATGCGATAATCTCCAGGAGCTGCACGAATCCGTATTTGCGTCCGCACTTCAGACACCGGAAAACGAGCATATTCCCGTGGAACTCGATGACATGCTTGCTGCCTGCCTTCTGGTGCAGGTTGTCGATGTTCTGGGTGATGACTACCTTGACGATCCCCATCTCCTCCAGCGCGGAAAGCGCCAGGTGGCCCTGGTTGGGCCTGGCCTCCCACAAAGACATCTCGCCCGAGGAGTTCATCTCGATCAGGCACTTCCAGACCACATCGGGTTCTGCAAGAAAACGGGCGTAGAAGAAGAGGCTCGGGTCATAACGCTCCCAGATGCCGCCCGGAGACCTGAAGTCGGGAACGCCTGACTCGGTCGATATCCCCGCACCGGTGAGGACTACCGCATGCTTCGCTCTTAGAAGCAGATTCACGGCCTTCTCGATGAGGGGAAAATCCATGAATTGTGCATTACCAGAGCACGCCTATGGGGTCAAGGCGGATGGTGTCTGTCTGAGCATAAGCATGGAATGTTGTATTATCGTGCACCTTAATAAATTGATGAGCCAAGAGAAAACACCCTCAGTGTCATTCCCGCGTAAGCTTCGAATCCAGTGCACGAGGGTCTCCTCGCAGGATTACGCGATATGTCATTTCTATTGAGACAAATGCAAAACTCAAAAATAGTGTCACCCCCGCGAAAGCGGGGATCCAGAAGTTCTTGAAGAGACTGGATTCGAAGCTTCCGCGGGAATGACAATCTCGGACTTTTGCAATTTGCTTTTTTTAAAAGATTTCTCAGTTTTGTAGGGTGGGTTGAGCTTTAACATAACCCTCCAGATCACTGCTTCAGTCCATCGCAAACACCCCGCATCATGAGAGGCTCGCTGTTATCCATGAAAGAAACTTGTGGAGACATGAATCGGCTCCATACCTTGGTTAAAGGTCACCCTCTTTTGTAAAGAGGGGACAGGGGAGATTTGTCCTTATCATCATGAAGCTCGATGGATCATTGCCTAACAAAGAATGTTCAAACTATTTATTGTTAGGCAATTCCCCTCTTGACTTATTGCCTAACAATTATTAGAATATAGGCCAGTTGTTAGACAGGAGGAAGGCATGAGCGTCATGATGGGTATCCTGGAAGAAGAGCGGAAACGGCTGGAAGAGCTCCTGGATTTCTACAGGAAGAAGATCGAGGAAGCCCCCCGGGGATCAATTTCAGCAAAAGAGAGGGGAGGCAGAAGGTACCTCTATCTTGCCCGGCGTGAGGGCGAGAAGGTCATCTTCGATTATGTCGGCAGAGATGTCCCTGAGGTGCGTGATGCCCTTGATAACCGTATCCACCAGAGAAGGGAATACCAGGCCAAACTGCGCCAGGTGAGGGAAAATCTCAAGGAAGTAAAGAGGGCCCTGCGTGGGAAGAGAACATGATCTGTTCTTTGCGGTTTTGACCAGACTCGATGAGGAGGAGGTCCTTCAGGACATCATTCTCATCGGCGGATGGTGTCCGCTGGTGTACAGGGAATACTTCGGCAACCCGGCAGAGATCTCCATGCAGAGGACGACGGATCTAGACTTCATGGTCCCCAACCCGCCGCATATTCAAAAGGATGTTGATGTCTCCCGGATCCTGGAAAGGCTTGGGTTCGATAGGAATATTTCGATGCTGGACGGATACGTGAAATATGTCCATCCGGATCTTGAAGTGGAATTTCTCACGCCCGAAAGGGGCAAAGGCAGGGACAAGCCTTACGCTATCGAGAAGCTCCATGTAGACGCCCAGGGATTGAGGTATCTGGATCTTCTCCAGGGGCATGTGATGAGGGCTTCTTACAACGGCATATCCATCAATGTGCCGGAGCCGGCAGCCTATGTACTGCACAAGTTCATCATAAGCGGCAGGCGCACAAAATCATTCAAGAGGGAGAAGGACATCGAGACGGCGCGGCAGGTGGGCGAATATCTTTTAGGCCATGAGAGCCAGAGGCGCATGCTCCGGGACATCTATGCAGGCATGCCGGGAAGATGGAGGAAGGAACTGCTGAGGATCATCAGAAACGCATCGGATAAGATGTATGAATTTATGAGCTCCATTGAGGCCTTTAAGATTTGATTGTTGATCGTAAAATAGATTTGACCGCTGATGTGGAGATAGTGGATTACCACTGAAAAAGAAAAAGGAGACATCCCATGAAGATTATGAAGAGGGCACTGCCCCCTGTTCATCCCGGAGAGATACTCCTGGAGGATTTCCTCAAGCCCATGGGCATTACCCAGTACCGTCTGGCCAAATCCATAGGCGTTCCCCAGAGGCGCATAGGAGAGATTATTGCAGGTAAGCGTTCCATCACTGCAGACACTGTCCTGAGGCTTGCACGTTTCTTCAACACCGATGCCCAGAGCTGGATGAACCTTCAGACCCACTACGATCTCGAGGTAGCGCAGGAGAAACTCAAGGAAAGAATCGATAGCGAGGTGCAACCGCATCACGAAGCAGCGTAGTCTGGAATGCAAGAATTAAGTAGGGTGTCCCTGGAATTCCCCGGATCGTTGAAGAGCACACACAGGGAAATTTCACCACGAAGGACACGAAGAGCACGAAGATGATCTAAGAAATGCATAACAGACAATCGTGGGTTCTTTGAACCGTTCCACTATTTCAAAAGGTTTCCTTTCTTCGTGTCCTAAAGTGCTCTTCGTGGTGAAGGACTTCTATGTCTGCTCAAATCCCAAGCTCATTTTGGTTGCGGCTATGCTGCGCTAAGTCCTTCGTGGTGAGAACAAGTAGCCTGTTAAGCTTTTTAGAATATCACCCGAAAAATATCTGTACCACCATGATGAAAAATGCATACACGAGCCACCCCTTAAGCCCCATCAGGTATCTGCCACAAATCATCATCTGTATCCTCTTTGTCTGCATCTTCCAGGGCAGATCAGAGGCATTCAACACGATCATGACCTACCGCATCAACTCCATCGATGAGCGCTTCGGATTGAGCAGGCAGGAGGTTACGGATGCCGTTCATGAGGCGGTCGCCATGTGGGAGAAGGCCATCGGGCACAAGATCTTCCAGGAAGACCCGGCCGGCTCCATCGAGATAGACCTGGTGTATGACAACCGGCAGGCAGTAACGGACAATCTGAAAAACATCAGCAGAGGCATAGACGATGCAAAGGCATCGTATGATGAGCTCATGTCCCTGTACAATGATCTTAAAGCCGAGGTGGAGCGGAAGAATGCCGCCTATTCAGCGCAATATGATGCATACATGAGGCACCTGAATGCCTACAGGGCTGAGCTTGATGCAGCGAATAAGGATGACACCGTCTCCAGGGGAACCTTTCAAAGTCTTTCCGGGCAGAAGCAGTCCCTCGATGCCGAGTTGGAAGGCCTCCAGGCCCAACAAGCGGACCTGCAGAAGACGGTGGACGACCTGAACGGTATTGTTGCAGACATCGGTTCCATAGCATCAAACCACAATTCGCAGGTGATGAGCTACAAAAACACATGCAACGAACTGACCGGGAAGTTCGCTTCCGGTCTGTATGAGAGGACCATGTTCAGGGAAAGCATAACCATTTTTCAATTCAGTAATTGTTAAATTTACTTGTTATATTATTCCCTTTTGCTTTTATAGGATTATCTAGCAATTCTTCCCTCTCCCAATCGCTCATTGGAAGACACCCCTCAATCTCCTGATTGATTAGTCCTTTGATAGAATAATGCACGACATCATCAACTTTTTTGACATAGATACCTGGTTTATCGCCAGAGACATGCTTCCCTAAAAATACCTTTAACAAAAGTTCCCGTTTCTGAGTCCATGTCATTTTTGCAGGATTTTGATAAAGTGCCTTCCAAGCCTGTTGGTGAACTCTTTTGGCAAGTGCACTAAGCTCTTTTTTGGTTGGTGATTGTCCAATCTGAGTATCGAGATTATCCATCTCTAGTTTGAGGAATCTCTTGCGTTCACGATATTTTTCCATAGTGGGTCTTGCTTCTTCATCCGTAAATATTCCTTTGACGGTTTTTTCAATGAGGGTCTGTATTTCTTTTTCAATATTATCGAACTCCTTATTATACCTTGCCTTGGTGGCAGACAGTTCTTGCAATTTTTCATTATTGGGGACAGTTCTTAATATGGACTTCTCTAATGCTTCTCTATGTCCAAAAAGATATAGCATTTGGATTATCACAGCTTCTTCTATGTCCTCTGCCCTGATGTCCCATGCTTTATAATTTGGGCAAAAACGCTTGATGCTTTTGTTCTTTGGGTGTCTGTACCTATATTTATATTGGGCCTCAGTCTTTCCATAGTTCATCTGATCGGGAACGCCATTCAGGGTGAGTCCGCAATCAGCGCAAAATATGATGCTGGATAACAGATATGCATGTTTCCCACGTGGATCATGGTTGATGGTCTTGTTGTTTTCAAGTCTCTCATGGACTGCTTTAATGATTTTCTGATCCTCAATCAGGGGAGGGATTTTCATTGTCCCCATTTTAGTGGTCCATGTATCACCAAGGAATTTTTTGAAGATGATATACAATGTGCTTGGAGAAATTCCCATTTCCTCTGCAATTTTCTCACGGCCTATTTTCTCACGGCCTATCTTTGATAGAAACTTCTTGACTGCTATCTTAATCATTTCCTTCTTTTCTTCGTCGATACTCCATGTGCCTGTCTTCTTGTCATACTTTCGTCCATAGGGTTTCTGACCGACACATGGCACTCCTTTACTAAATAGATCATGACGACATTCCTTGCTCCTCTCTGCCATATAGCCAGCGGTGCCTTCTCCGACCTCTGTCGTCATTCCAATCATCATTCGATCATGAGACTTGTTTAAATTGAACTCCATCGTTCCTACAAAAAAGCGTATCTTGTTCATCCTAAAAATTCTGATACTCTGCTTATTCTTTTCATTGTCCCTGGTCCATCTTGTGAGATCAGGGACCATAAATGCATCGAAGAGACCTTTGCCAGAATCTACGAGAGCCCTGTCAAGCATCTCTCGTTCAGATCCTGGTGTACTATGCTCTTGCCCCTCATATCGCATGGTAATTATCCCACCAAGATATTTCACGGCAGACTCGACCTGCTTCTTTTGATTGTTCAGGGATTCCCCACGCTTTTCCTGAGGTTCGGTGCTAACACGGCACAGCACCCCAAAACGTAGAGGTGGTTTCAATCCATCCGTAGTCATGCCCTTGCCTCCCGTCGAACTATCCTATTTATCTGGCCCGAAAGCCATACACTGCCATTCTTGGTCGGGATGCCCTCGGCATTCAGTGTATTGGCAATATTCTTCAAAGTGCATGACTCCCGTCGCAATGTAAGTATCTTCTCTATGATAAAATGCTCTTTCTCGTTTGGGACCAGCTTCTTGATCTTGGTCGGCTCACCCTTGCGATTCATACCGGGAACCACCTTCACATCATAGCCGAATGGAATCATGCCACCCAACTTCTCAGATTTTGACCGTTTGTGGTCCAGTCCAAACCTAACTCGCTGAGCAATCAGCTCTCTTTCAAACTGATGCATAGACCCCATGATGTGATAGAAGAGTCTGCCCTGTGGGGTGCTCGTATCAATCTGCTCTACGAGACTCACCAAATGTGACCCCTTCTTTTCCAGGATCTTGGCAATTTCCATCAGGTCTGAAAGGCTTCTCGTCAGCCTACTCCATGAATACGTAGCCAGGATGTCACCTTTGCCCATCTTGTTGAGGATCTTCATAATATGACGCTTCTTAATGTCCCGTCCACCACTCACCCCGTCCTCTGTGGAAATACCCTTCACAATGTGCCCATGATTCATAGCCCATTTTCTCAGGGCTGCATCCTGGGCCTCAATGGAAAGGTCCTGGTGATTTGTCGATGTTCTAGTGACCATGTACACATCAGCCATATTTCCCCCTTATTATATCATGGTTTTTGTGATTCCGGTTTCTTCAGGCGAGTAAGTTTGATTTCCCCTTTGTGTTCTTCTTCAAAGGATGCCATAAGCTGCTTGCCTTGCTCAGTTTCAGCGAACTTTGCCAGGTAGAGATCGAACATCTCGTTGACAATTTCCCTTGTCTTTTTATCCTTGTAGGCTGCTATCGCCTTCATCTTACGGAGCTTTATATCTTCGATGTAAAGGGTAAAAGCCCTCAATTTTTCCGCCATAACTTGGCCCTCCTGCCTTATTTATTTTAAGAATATCATAAAATAAATATATAAATAAAACAAGATAATTACTCATAAAAACTATTTTTCCAGACTGAACAAGGTTTTGAAAAAAGTGTGCTACGATAGTCTGTACGATTGTTTATTCGTCGAATAAAAATTTATAGGAGAATCACAATGGATCTGGGAGATAAGGAAATTTGGGACGAGGACGAGTTGGATTTTTTGAGTATAGATTTAAAGAAAAGTTTTAAGTGTCAGGTCCGAGGAACATACGGTGATATTTTTACCTGGGATTACAATGCTGATCAAGGAATCCTGACATCAACTTATTCGAATGGTGATTGTTATAAATATAAGCTTAGAGAAGGCTTTCACCGTTGGGCCTGGATTCCATTGAAGGATTAGACACAGTTGCGGCGGGGCCTTAAAAGGACTCCCCAAATTCATCGAGGGGCATAAAAAAGGCCCCGGCATTGCACCGGGGCCAAGGGAGGTCTTTCGTAGGTGCGGGTTATATTTTTATATCTTCATCCTGAGATCGACGAATATTGAATGATCTCCGGCCTGGTATCGCTCAACACTGATGCCACAGTCTCTCATCTCAAGACCGGACTCCTCAACTGTATTCCTGACCTGAGCTAAGGCCACAGTAAGAATACTGAACACCCTGTTTTTGACTTGATCCGCTTTTGCCTGACGTTCAATCAGATCCATATCGCCCCCTAGCCTTTTATCTTTATGGTATAGGTGTCATCCTTCTCGGTTACAGAATGTCCTTCTTTCTTGAGGTGTTTGATGTGCCCCCGAAGTTTGCCGGTAGCCGTCTTCTCAGGACTGTTGAACTTGTCCATGATAGCCTTGACAATGACGTCCTTCTTCGTGCCTTTCAGGAGGAGTTCATTGATCAGGCTGGACTGGGTATTGACTCTGTTACCGAAAACATCTGTTTTGATTTCTTTGGGGGCTGCTGTTTGATCGTCCTTGATAGCCGCCTTTTTCTGGACTGGTTTGCGATTGATCTTTTCAATGGTATCGCCATTGCCTGACTTCTTAACTTGTCCCTTTTTTGCAACCATAATTCTCTCCTTTCATAGGCTTTTGATATAACAAGATATATTCATAATAATTTTTATTTATTTAAAAAACAAGACTATCTTTCACATTTCGTGAAAGATATAAATTGATTGTATTATTAAAGAAAGATATAGGAGATAAGGTTTTGCCCTGACCTGTTGAAACCCTATCCGAAAACCGTGTTTCATCTGAAAATATGATATAATGTAAGCATGATGAACGAGAGAGGTGAAAAATGGGTAAGTTAAAAAATGGTAAGGTTGCAGGCAGTATAGACATTGGCGAATTGTTAACCCAGTTATGTGTTTTGGATGACATGCTCAGTCATATTGAATGGTGTGACCTTCTAGATGTTACCCCTAATTGGACCGACAAACGCATAAAGAAAGCAAAAAAGGAGCTTATTGCACTTGCTGAAGATTGTAGAACGATAGTTGGTAAATACATAACCAAAGAAATGAAAAGAGCAGTCTGGGTATCCCTATATGGGGAGCCAGAAAAAGGAGAGTCAAGCAATGGAATATAAGTTTATAATGATTAGTGGAACGATGAGAGACGGGAAGGCCAAAGGTTTTAGCGTTCAGTTTGGAGTATATAGTTCAATGGAGGTGACTATAAAAGATAGGAAGCCAAGAGATAATCAAGGGGATGAGTTAAAATGGGATAATGAAATTGTAACTTACTTAAATCATCGCTATGCTTCATATGTTAATGGAGCGGTTTTAGTGGCTATAGAAGGATAAAGGTTAGCCCCGACCTCTGAAAACCCCTATCCTTTGAGGTCTGCAAGGGTTGTTATTTCGCCATTTGTAACCATATTTGAAAGGCTTATTTTCCCATCTTTGAATAAATCAAACCTTCCAGGGCCTAAAACATCCTTGACGAAGCCGGGGTCGGATTCTAATTGCGATTGCATCCACTCGTTGTATGTGCCGTCAAACCTCTCAACTCTTTCATCTGTAACGGCTGGACGATCATCAGTGTTAGCACCCTCACCACCTACTAGTGGAATGTAGCAACATCGGCAGCACCAATGTAAGGGTAAATCTTCTTTTTGATCTGTAGGGCCATATGTGGTTCCATCCAAATCCCCACACACCAAACACGTCCTCGAATCTAGCGTGGCGCAATATTGCCAGCCCGTGAGCACATCCCCGAAGCCCTGAGTAACGGTTTGTTCACGAGCATAGTTTGCAGCCGAAAGCATACTGGTTCGGGCAAGGCCAGTGAGGTCTCGATAACTTCCCTCAACGCCCTCCTGGCGTAATCGTTTGACCATTCCCCCCACACTCTCGCCCTGAATGAGGGATTGTCTTTGTGCCTTAATTATTCTGTCGGCTGTGGACTGTTTTAGCTTATTGAGCCAGTCTGTGAGGGTCGAGCCTTCGATAAGGCCGGTCTGGAACCATGCCTGGACAAGTTCAGGGTCCAAGTGGAAGAACTGGATGTCAAGGCCAGTGCTATTGTTCATTGTACTGATCGTGTGTACGGTTGTCGCTGCGATAACGTCTTCTGAGGCTGATTGGAGTTGATCTCCAATATTGCTGAAAACACTATCAAGGGTATCTTCAACCTCGTTCCTCTGATGCAGTAAGAAAGCCTGTTTACGTTGAAATGTCTCGGTGTTGTAGTCGCCTCGAATGTAACGATCTTGCAGATCAGCCAGTTTTCCAAGGATTTCAACCCTTGCAGCATCAAGCTCTCGGATCATATCCGAGGCAAGAGCATTGCTTCGTTGATCTACACGATGCTGGAATTTTAAGATGTCATTGTACATGACTTAAGTAATTCTTTGATTGCTATTTCTACAAACTTGCACATGGGCACACCTTGCCTGTCGGACTCAGTCTTAAGTTGCTGATGAAGATCCTTGTAAATCTCAATGAAGAACCCAACCCTATTTTCCATCAGTTTTATACTTTTCTTGGGCCTACCTCTTTTACGTTCCATGCTTCATCCTTTCTTGGAGGCTGGGGAGCAAGGCCGATCCTTGCTCCCCATTTAAGAATATGACACAGGTCTGAGTGGCAGACCGGTCGGGTAAAACACTCACTCCTGGGAGTGAGACACTATTATGCGTTTTTAATTCCACGTAGACGCGCTGCTGCCCTTGAGTTAAAGACAGCCATGCCACTGATCCACTCGATCAGCGTTCTGAACTTGATACCGCCAGCGTACAAGCCGAGATCGAGCACTTCTATAGGACTGACCTGCAATCCTGAAACGTACTGCCCTGCACCAAATTTAACTGCATAAATTGAGGTGGTAACAGTAGCACCATCACCAGGCGCAGGTTCATTGAAATCAAGGATTTCATTACCTTTTTCATCGATCCAAATTATCCCGATTGGTATGGATGCATATGAAGGTATCTGTTGACCGAAGGCATCAGAGACCGTCTCGATTGCTGCACCGGAAGCACGAATCAAGGCATTGACCTTTCTCCTCATGGTCCTGTTCATAAACAAACAATCAACACCCCATGGGCAGCAGTCGATCAGCTCGTCGAGCATGGCAAGGGTCAAGGTGTCACCACCTGCACTTGAGCCCATATCGAGGAGCTGCGGACCAGTCAGACGTTTTTCAAGACCATCGAATCCTCGTGGGTTGACTGTAGTGTCACCCTTAAAGAATTCTTTAGTCCAGAACAGGCTTAATGCCTTGGCCTTTAGTCCGTCATAAATTGCCCGAAGATCGTTTACATTTCCCTGTGTTTTAATTAGAGCACGGTCAACATCGCTAAACCCACCTGAGATCATGAGTGTCTCGATCTGGGGATTGAGTATGCCAGTGCTTTCATTATAGCTCTCGTTCACGCCTCGAAAACCGACACCTGGCAAAATTTCTTCCCTGTTGTATCTGTAAGTATCACTTGAAACTGACATAAAGGGTAGTCGTTGAAGCACCTCAGAAGTTCGCGGGTACTCTTCGATAATGCCTTTTTGAAGCGGATCAACGCAAAGTTTAGCTTGATCTAACAATGTTAAAGCCATTGATTTTCCTCCTGTTTCCACGTCAGAAACAAGGGCTCTTCAATGGCCTCTAACTATGTTGAGACAATGGATTTATTTTTTAGTTTTTGTAACCAAGTTTCCTTAAATCGTGTGTACTAAGACCTTCAAGATTTCTGGGGGCCGTATTCCCGGATCTCTTTGTGTCTAGCCCATCAGGAGATGTCTTCCCAAAGATTCCCTTTTTCTGCGCGTTCCTGATCCACATTATTTTAACTGCTGGTGATAGGTCAGGGACGAGGTCTTTAAACTCTTCCGGGATGTCCTCGATGAGTTCATCAACAATGGATTGCAGGGCTTCAAGAGCCTCTTTTTTCTGCTGGTTGACCTGATCGAATCGTTCCTTGGGAATCATCTTGCTGCCTTTTTCGGTGGCATTGTCCGTGCCCTGGGCCTGGGCTTTTTCCTTTGTTTCATCGCTTTTTCCGTCTGCGTTGACGATTGCTTCTTTTTCCATTAGGGTACCGTCCTTCCTGGATTTGGGGTTATGGGATATCCCTCATTGAGGGTTCTCATCTCGGATTCTACAGTCAGCAAATATGCGAGGGCATCTTGTCTACTCGTTATGTCAGGATTGCGAGCCATGACGATGTCCACAGGCGATATGACGCCCATGCCCATCAATGCAGTCCATGCGTTCGCTTGGACCAGAGGATCAACTTCTGGTTTAGGATCTTCAAATGATACTTTTAATTCTGCATTCTTGGAAAACTGTTTACCAGGATTGTGATGGTTCCATAGAACCTTGAACATATTGAATAAGTTATGCTCGTAATCCATGAAAAGCTCGACCTCGTCCTGCCGGGCTTCATCTAGCTCCTGGCTAGAAATTATCTTGCTAATTCCGGAAGATCGTTCCGGTTCGTCAATTAGAATATGCGCGGACAGGCCATACGAGACAGCTGTCTGACCTATGAGAAATTTTATTGCTTCGATGATCGCGCTGATTGGGGCGTTAGTTGAGGCAAAGCCCATGCTACATCCCTGTGGCAGTTGGGTTACTGCACCTGGTCCCAAATAAAAGTCGGTGCTTTGTGGTACACCGATTGTATAAGGCTGACCGTATCCTTGAAGGCGTAAAACATAGCATAAATCGGTCAACCTCTCGTTAACGGCATCCTGGGCTGTGATCAGATCGTCACCGCCATCGATCCAAAAATCTCGAACTGGAACACCATCCCAGATCGGGACGAATGGCAAAACGCCGTAAGGATTTGGCTGGCTTGCAATCACTTTATTTCTGTAGTCAAGCGTCTGGAACTCTTGGGCAGTCCAAAGGCTATATGTTAGGTCTTCGAGCTTTCCTGAGTCAGGATAGATCGTTATTTTGACCGATAGTAACTGCTCCGGAACATCACCATAAGTGACATCGGTTTTGTCACCCGTTATCAGGTCCAAGTCCATGTGACCATCACGCCATATTGGCCTGAGCAGAAGGGTTTTAAGGAGCTTGCAATATCGACTTGCCAGCTTGAGTTTTCTTCCAAGAGACGATGTGAGGGCAATTGCTTGGAAAAGTTCGGTGTCGGTTGTTGAGCCTTTGACGATCTGCCTCGTGACCGGATAAATGTAAACCCTGGCAATGTTGTTTATGACTTTTCGGGTCACATTGATAAACATCGGCGTGATCTTGCTTGCATCTGCGAAATGTCGGGTAAGCTGCATCCGCAGGAAATCTAACTGTAAGTCGTGGTAATACTCAATCCTGCGGAGGTGTTCCTGCTTCCGCATCAAGACGGGGTCAGTCGCACTGAATCCCCATGTTCGAAATGCTACATCGTCAACAACGCTGTTCCAAAACATTCACTAACCTCCTAAAAGCAAAAGAGCCCCAATGGTTTGGCCGTCGGCTGGCCTCCATGGGGCTCTATGCATGAAAAGGGGGCTTTTCGTGATATATGTTATTATAGTTTTTTTCTATAACAAGACGAAAACTTATTTTATTCTTTTGATGATCTCTCTGGCCTTTTTGTATCCTATCGTCTCTTCTTTCAGTAGGGCTTCCACAATGGCTGTAATAGCTTTACAGTTCTGTTCAATGAGATTTTTGCACTCGGGCTCAAGTTCTTTTAGTTTTTTGTCAATTACATCTGGTTCTGTAATCCCAAAATACTTTTCAGCCTTGTTCATGATTAACCGCAAGTCACTTTTTGTATACCCGGGACACACCTCATAGCCTTTGGACTTGAGATAAATTTTTTCGGCAATTGTCCCGGCCATATCAAGAAGAAATTCCCTTTCCAGTACCTTTTTCCTTTTCTCAAAGGATATTGGATTAACGCAGACGAAAGATTTAACATCTGGACGTTCAGACATGGTTCCATTGATAGTCACATAAGCAAATCTCACTTTTTTGAGGTAATGCATCACCACATGACCGGCCTCATGGTGGGCGTAAAAAGCCCGCTCAAGCTCGGGTGGAATCCTCGTCCATTTGCCATTTTGCTTGATCATTATTCTTCCCTCACGTTAACTGCCTGATCTCCCTTCGGGCCTTCCTCGATGTCGAATCTTACGGAATCGCCTTCAACCAGCATCTTGAACCCATCTCCTAAGATGTTTTTCCAATGCACAAAGACATCACTTCCACCGTCTACTGTGATAAACCCATACCCTTTTTCTCTGTTGAACCATTTTACTGTTCCTGTTGCCATTACTTGTTACCTTCCTTATTTTTTTATTACCCCGAGTGATGCCAATGAAGCGCCATGGGCTCCAAGCCTGTTTATCCGGTCACACTTCCCACATTTATGAAGCAGGAAAGATCCTGGTGGGAATAAACCTCTCCCAAAATATCTCCGGCAGGCTGCACATCTAAATTCTATCTGACCATCTCCTATTAATGGGAGCCATAAATCTTCTGTCTTCTCGTACATTACAGCACCTGATATTGTTTGATGGTGTCTTTGGTCTGGACGTATGCCTTGAAAAACTCAACCAAGTTAAGCTCGCTGTCCAACTGATTGAATGCCAGGAAGTCTTGGTGCATGTCCTGGACTGAATGGAATGCAGCACAGCCTTCAGAGCAGTGCATGACTTTTGAACCACCAAATAAGAAACATAGAGCCCGTTTGAGCGAGGATTGATTCTGACAATCGAGTAGATCAAGCTGATACATGCTAAGAATCTCATTCCTGAGAGAGAAGATCGCCCATGCAGTGGCGTACACGGCATCGTCATGGAACTGGCTTGATGAATGCCCAAAGCTGTATTGTCCATGTTTCTTTGCGGTATAAATGAATGAGCGCATTTCATCGGCAAGCTGGGTGCAGTTTGCCGGGATATGGAGCCTACCGTCCTTCACTATGCGGTAGAACTCAGGGAATATCGTGTTCTGTGCGACGTCTGTTGCATGGATTGACTCATGGGAAATTTGCATTTCTGCCAGATATGGGAGAAGGTCTACTGTCTCGAATGATTCTAAGACAACATTGGTGAGGGTGTATCTCTTGTGATTCTCTATGATCCTGGCCTTTATTGCCTTGCTGAGGTTCAAGGTAAAATCGTGCATGTCGAGGATGAAATATTCGGGCTCACCTGATGTCTGGGCGACCTTGGCAACGGTCGTCAGGACGCTGTGATCTCCTCCCATTATCGGAGACAACAGCTTTGCTCGGTCTAAACCAGCACCGACCTTGTAGGGTCTGCCATGGGCGAGGTCTTTGATGTCAAGAACGGGGATTTTATAGCTGTCCATAGCTGCCCTGATAAGGATTTCGGGGAAGAGAGCATTGGCTACTGATGAGCGTTTGCCGAGGATGTCGCGCTGGTAGTCTGCTTCCAAGGCTGTTCTTTGTATGCGCTTGGCTCTGGATCGGTCAATCCATGCAGGGGCTTTCTCTGTAAACTCTTCAAAATCCTTGTATTCCAGGTGTCTGCAAAATATTGAAGGGTCGGACATGGCTTCTTCTTCCAAGCCATGAACGGGACCGCCTATGGAATCTGCATTGCTGTCTATGAGGATCAGGGAATCTTCCGAGTCTAAGAGTGAGGCCTGGACTGCGTTGAATATCGAGATGTCAGGGGCTGCATGGAGGTCCGATACCCATAGCAGATTTATACGCTCTCCGAATGCGGATGCACTTGAAACGCCTTGCTTGATTATTTGGTTTCCCCAGGTTTCCTGGCGTATACAGTCATGAAGGATGTCCCTGTCGGGGTCTATCCGAATTCTTAAGCCTCCGGTATGCTGGATGATGGACTTGAGCTTCCTGAGCATTGTCCTATCGGTGTGCGTATCGTTATTACCTAGCAAAGAAATGGTGTAGTTCTTCCTGGAACAGAAAAAGAAGAGTGCTATGATTGCAAAGACTGTACTCTTGCCGTGTCTACGAGGCTGAATGGACAGGATCATGGAGTGCTTAAGCTTTCCATTTTCTTGTGTGAAGACGGCCTTGATGATTGTCTTCTGCTCAGGTGTGGGTCGGAAGACCTCATACCTACCTGATCGTGTAAGGATCATGGGCTTGACATCTTCCAACCAGGCATAGAAGGCTTCTTCCGTGTTCTCCTGCCAGCGCTCGGCTATCCTCGGAGGCCTTGGAGATCCTTTAGGGAACCCTCTCTGTTTGGTAGTGGGTATGTTGGTTTTATGTTCCTGATCGATGTCAGTTTCAGGGTCAATGGTAGGGTCGATGTCTGGTGCTTTATCCTCTTTGATTGGGAATCTGGTTCGTGTAAGTGTCATTCAATTACCTCATAACCCGTTGTATTTATTTATTACATTTCAAATGATTAGTTTATTCCTCGTTTTTTATGCCTTCTTGTGCCAAAGTCTAAAGTATAACTTAAGACTTTAGACTTGGTAAGCCCGGATTAATCCTCAAAAATCACCATATGGCTCCCGACTGCCTTCATACCCAGCACATGGGAGGTCTCCCGTAACCAATCGGTTCAGCAACAACCCATACACATACCCATCACGCCTCCAATATTTGAGTGATGTAAGTAGCTCCCGATCATCCACCCATCTTACAGTGGCGAGGGTACTTGGATTGATCTTCAATGAATCATGTGCTTCTTGGTAGATGGGAAATCCCCTGGCACTGGACCCGAATAGGTCACTTGCCAAATGGATACTGAGAAACACTCTGGCAACCTTTGAAACCTTCAATTTCATATGGAGCCTCCAAAACTTAGGCTCCCGACTAAAATTCCCCTAATGGGGAAAAACAAACTCTTTCAATCTGAATGGGATAGTCTTTCCATTCCTTCCATTGAAAAAGAGAAGAGGGAGATAGAGCAAACGAAGTTTGCTCAATGTTCTTCTGAACGAAGTGAAGAAGAACCTATTGGTACTATATAAGGGATACCTAAAAATAGGTATAATATGTGCCACAATTGATTTTTTCAATTTATCGTGTAACATATTGTTATTCAACATTAATCAACCAACCATCAAATATGATAAAGATCTATCCATGCCCCATGGCTAGATCTTTTTACAAACCATGGGTAGATCTTTTTACATTTCAAAATCACTACATCTTCTCCCTGAATTTGAAATTAATCAGTGCTTTTTGACACGCTGGGTTACTCTTCAAAAAAGGATATGCACGGCCATAAGGAGCGTGTGATGTCACTATGTAATAGCCGATTGCATAGTTCACTGGACCATTGCGACCTATCCGACGGAAACTTCGTAAGAAGCCACACTTCACGAGTGCATTGAGACAATAGCTGATCTTTCTTTGATCCAGGTCTCGGGCTTCTAAATAATCATAATCAAGTGGAGCACACATCACAAAGGGCCATCTCCGTTCCTTTCCCTCATCATCGTATTTATGCGTATTGTACAAACCAGCGTTTATACGTTCAGCAATAAATTTACTCTCGAACAGATCCAGCCTTTTCTCCCATAAGTGTTGTAGGATTGTAATCATGTGATGGAAACTCCGATCCTTGGGATTATTGAGTCTGCGCCAGATACTTTTGTCCTTCTCCATCCACCCGAAATTGAGGGGCCATTTGCTATTGTCATGCTGCCATCTGGTCTTACCTTTGATAGTCTTGGGCTTGAATTTAGGGTCATTATGATAGATTCGTCGTGAAACCCGTTCCATTATGCCTCCTCGGTGCATGTTCTCCATGGAATGATAAAAAGTGGGAAGAACGGTCCAAGGAGTTTACCGTTCTTGTCGGGAGCGACCCTATCCCACCTGTTCTATAGAATCCGCAAGAATGCGGTTCCTTTCTACAATGAGTGCTTTCCTTCCTGAGATGTCCCAGGTGATGTTTATTTGACAAACATAGGGGTTTATACAGGCCTGGGATGTTCATTGTGTTTTTAATGATTTGTGATTGTCGGATCTTTCGACTGATAACGTATAAAAACAGCCTGTTTTATTGATTCGACGATTGGTAAGACGAGATCAATGTTAAAATCTCTATTCCGCAGATCCATCGAAAGTTCACCAAATTTGTCAGCGACGAATTCCTTGAATTCATCATCACTGAACGACATTGCCCATTCCTCGAAACTCTCACACTCGCTGATGTTTTTCATATTACTTCGTCCTCGTGAGTTTGACTGTTATAGGTTTACTGAGATCGGTAGTGGGGTCGGCAAGCTTCTTGTGATAGGCTTCTCGAAAGAGTTTTTCCTCGAAATCATCCACGAATTCCTCAATCATCACGTTCGCTAGATCGTTAATAGCCATATTTTTTATAGCTGCGCACGATTTGAAACGCTGCCAGGAATTCACATTTATGTGAGATAGATGTATGGCTTTGGTATTCATTGATGTTCCTCCAAAATATTTTTTATCTTCATTATAAAATAAATTTCATTACACCAAAGCTTAAAATATATTTTACATCAATTTGTCAAAGTGGGTTCCAAGTTTATGATACTATTACGATATTGATGATCTATGGGATGCAGAGATTTTGCCAGTGACTATAAAAGGGAGTATATAAGAAGATTTAACATTTAAGCGGCCACAACATGCTTGTGCGTACGCTGGCCCATGAGTTCGGCCATGCCCAGGGTCTCGAGCACAGCAAAAACCCGGGTTCCATCATGTATTACAGGATTAATTCCGATTGCAAAGGGCTTGCCCCTGAAGACATCGCTGCCATGCAGGCGCGGTGCGGCAATAACTAAAAACCAGCTGATTCAAGGTAAACCACACAACCAGGCGCGATTACCCGGGCGCAGGCATGGAACCCTTCCGGCCCTTTGACAAGACCTCCTCCATGATGAGCTGCTGTGAAATTCCCACCGGCGTGCTTGAGGACAGCGATGATACGATAAATCCGTCTCATTTTTTCTTGGTCTGACTGGTTTTTCCCTGATCCGAAGTTATTAATACATATCTGGTGAAATTTAGATAAAGCTATAATCAAGCATACTACCGGGAAAGGATTAGATCATGGCAAGAAAAATCACCTCACTTGCTGATGACCTGATTGAGGCATTATGGTGGGTCAGCGTTATTCTTGCAGTCCTCAGCTATGGATTATTGAAGTATGCATTCCCGGCAATGTGGGGTAATTACCATGCAGCACCAAGTCCCAACGGCATTCCTCATGATATCTTTTTGAGAAGCCTGGCGCAATCAGGCCCGACATTTGCCAACTCGGCCTTGTTCTTTTTTCTCGTAACGGCAGGCCTCTTTTTCTTGAATTCAGTTTTCATCCGCAAAAAGAGGATCGTTCTTTTCAAGAGCCGGAAGAATTGGGAAACACTCCGGGCACTGAGCTGGCGGGATTTCGAGCGGATCGTGGGCGATGCATACAGAAGAAGAGGCTACACCGTCATTGAGACCGGAGGCGGCGGGGCATACAAGGGAGTGGACCTTGTCCTGAAAAAGAACGGCGAGACCATCTTTGTCCAGTGCAAGCACTGGAAGATGGAGAGCGTGGACGTCGTCATTGTCCACGAACTGCTCGGAGTCGTTTACGACGAGAAGGCCTCGGGAGGAATCGTTATTACCTCAGGCATCTTTACCCAGGAGGCGATCGATTTTTCCAAAGGCAACCCCATCAAGCTCGTCAACGGCAAACAGCTCTTTGCAATGATCGGCCGGAGCAAGGCCGATCTCGTCCCATTACCAAAAAACAAACCAGCAGCCTTTCAGACACCTGTCCGCGATAACCCTGCACCACTGCCGTGCCCCTGGAGCGGCAGCGCGACGATACTGCACACTGCAAAGAAAGGCTCGACACCCGTCAACAAACTTTACGGCTGCTCCACCTATCCCGAGCGCAAGGAGACCGGGCCGTTTGAAACATGATTTGGTGATGGCTTCAAGAAGTATATTGATTGTTGGGACCTGACCCCCATCTCTTTTTCAGCAGCCAGTCATCCTTCTCCAGAGGCTCGGCAAAGGGGCCATAGATGAGGTACTTACCATCGGGGTTATCATACTCGATCATAACCTTGACGGCGAATGGGTCGGTTTCATCGAGCCGCAGGATTTGAATACCCTCCAAGTTCAGGTTCGCACTGTGTCGCTGAATTCAGAACCTTCGTCATACTAGAACACAATCCGGGGAGAAGAGAAAAGATTTTTAAGTCTGGCCGCAATCTCTACATCCTTCACGGTCTTGTCCCTTCCGAGAGGATGTCGATGTACTGCTTGTACACATACCGTTTATCCCGCTTCTTGCCCGTGATCTCCTTGAGGATGCCGTTTTTCTCGAACTGAGTCACGAGGAGCGATGCCGTCTGATAGGAGATGGAAAATGCCTCGGCCACATTCATCACGGACATGTATGGGGTATAGAAGAGCTTCTCCAGGAGCCCCACAGCCAGCGGTGACGACATCTTCTCCTGCCAGAGCAGGTTCCGGTGGTTTGTCTGTAGTTCAAGGATCTTCTTCGCAGTCTCTATGGCCAAATCCGACACCTCGGTGACTCCCCTGAGGAAGAAATCCAGCCACTGCTCATAATTGCCAGAGTTCCTCACCATGGTGAGGCGGTCATAGTATTCCTGCCTGTTCTTCTTGAAGAAGTAACTCAGATAGAGCAACGGCTTGTGCAGGATGTCTTTCCAGTAAAGGTAGAAGGTTATGAGCAGGCGGCCAATCCTGCCGTTACCGTCGAGGAACGGGTGGATGGTCTCAAACTGATAGTGGATGAGGGCGCAGTTGATGAGGGCTGGGAAGTCGCTGTCGAGGTGGAGATATTTCTCCAGTTCACCCATGGCCTTGGTTGCCTCATGAGGAGGTGGAGGGACAAAGCTTGCATCAGCCAGGGTAGATCCCGGAGAGCCGATCCAATTCTGGGTTCTCTTGAATTTCCCTGGGGTCTTCCTTGCGCCACGCACCCCCTTGAGCAGCACCTCATGGATCTCCCTGATGAGGCGGTTGCTCATGGGCAGGCTGTCCAAGCGCTCCATGCCATAATTGAGGGCCTTGATGTAGTTCACCACCTCATCCACATCATTGACCTTCTCGGGTGACTGTCCACTCTCGTACTGGAATAGGTCCTCAAGGGAGGCCTGTGTGCCTTCGATCTGCGAGCTGAGCACTGCCTCTTTCCTCACAAACATGGCAATGAAGAGATCCACATTGGGCAATATGTCACCAAGGCTGTCCAGCCGAGCTAAGGCTCTGTCCGCCTGGGAAAGCAGCTTTGGCATATTCCCGCTGAACTGGATGGGTGGGTCCGGGGGCAGAGGCTTGGGTATGAATGCCTTGTATCCTGACGATTGCTGGATATACACTCCACTCCTGTTCATCTTCATTCCAGCCCCCTTATTCAAGGATTGTTGAACAGTATAGTACCATGCACATGGTTATTCAAGAATAATTGAATAAGAGCACTTCTGAGCAATCTTGTTCAACAATGCTTAAATAACATGTGCACTGCTATAGTGACCCCCTGATGGGCTAGAAACAAACCCGCAGCCTTTCAAACACCTGTCCGTGATAACCCAGCACCACTGCCGTGCCCCTGGAGCGGCAGCGCGACGATACTGTCCACTGCAAAGAAAGGCCCGACACCCGTCAACAAACTTTACGGCT
>Ga0187881_10001178_pt1 | contig 28412 bp, 23 predicted proteins | sample June2016WEW_19_1_2_FD_133017 | JGI IMG/M metagenome (GOLD analysis project Ga0187881, IMG submission 133017) | Peatland microbial communities from SPRUCE experiment site at the Marcell Experimental Forest, Minnesota, USA - June2016WEW_19_100 | ecosystem: Environmental > Terrestrial > Soil >... | reverse complement strand
TCTCGTTCACCATCGCGAGCCGGGCCGCGGCCGGCACCATCACCGCCACGATCCAAGCCCCCGCCCGCCCGCCCGCCGCCTCGCTCGTGGTGCGTTTCCGCCATCCGGAGAAGAAGCCAATTCGCTCCGTCGTCGTGAACGGAAAACCGTGGACCGACTTCGATCCCGTGCTCGAATCGGTGCGACTGCCCCAAGCCGTGGCCGCCACGTACACCGTCACCGCGCGGTACGGAGCCGAGGAGCAGGCGCAATGAAACGACACCCACTTTCCCGCGTTGGACACTTGATCGCCGGGGTGCTGCTCACCGGCATGGCGGCGCGCGGCGCCGACCCCGCCGAGACCCTGCTGGCCCGCGAAGTGCATGACCTCGGCTGGATTGCTTTCAGCGCGGCCACGCCGGCCGGGGACTGGGATTTGTTCGTCATGCGGCCCGACGGCTCGGAGCGCCACCCGTTGACGGACACACGCGAGTTCAACGAAGCCGGGGTGCGGTTTTCGCCGGATGGGACGCATCTGCTCTACTACCGGATGCCGGCAAAGGAACCGGTTGACAACAACACCTACGGGACCTTCGAGCTGGTCATTGCGGACGCGAACGGCGCGCATCCCGTGAGCTACGGCAACAACTTCCCCTGGGCCGCGTGGGGGCCGGACGGAAAATCCCTGGCGGCGCTGAAGCCGGATGGAATTCACATCGTCGAGATCGCCACGCGCAAAACCGTGCGGACGATGCCGCGCCAGGGCATCGTCCAACAGCTCGTCTGGTCGCCCGACGGAACCGGCTTTGTCGGCACGGCCAACGGCCTCGGCCCCTACTGGAACATCGGCTGGCTGCGGGCGGGCACCGGCGAGATCAGCGCCGTCAGCGAAACCGACCGGTATAACTGCACGCCCGACTGGATGCCGGATTCGCGGCAGGTTGTGTATGCGCGCGGCATCATTCCCAAGGAGGGCGGCCGCGCGGAGCTGTGGATTGCGTCGGTGGACGGCCATGAGAAGCGCATGCTCTACGCCGAAGCCGGGCGGCACATTTACGGCGCGTGCCCCTCGCCCGATGGGCGCCATCTGCTGTTCACGCGCAGCGAGGAGGACCTGGGCCGGGTGGCTCATGCGAAAACCACGATGGCGCTCATTCGCGCCACGGACGCGCCAATGCTCGGGGATCAGGATGCAACGCTGCACGCGCGGTATCCGGACGCCAAGGCGACCCGGCGGCTCGATCTTGGCGCCGGCTGGGAACCGCACTGGACCCGATTCGAAATCCCCAACCCCAAATGAAAACGCCCTTCATCACGGTCGCGCTCCTGTTCACCCTGGCCTTGCTCGCGGTTTCCTGTGGCCAACCGAAATCGGGCGAGGACGCCCAGGTGAAAACGCTGGGCACGGTCGAGGTCACCGCCCGGCTCGTCGAAGTGCCCGAGGGCGCGGTGTTCCACCGTGAACTGTACGACTACGCGACGATCCTGAAATACGAGGTCGTCGCCGTGCATCGCGGCCCGGTGGCAAAGGGCGCCGTGATTTACGTCGGGCATTACGACCCGTGGAAACCGCGCGCGGAGGCTGCGGACCAGCGGGCGAAGAGCATTGGCGGCAACTCCCGGCAGTTTCGCGCCGGTCAGCTTCAGCGCATGGCACTCGCCACGCCGATGGACGACTTCTTCATGGGCGGCATTGTGGACAAATACTTCGGCAAACACGCCGGCCCGTCGTATTGGGCGGTCTGGACCAACGACGCGGATTAGCGCGCGATGGTTTTCACCTCGCACATTTTTGTCTTTTATTTTCTGCCGCTGGTGCTGGCGGGGTATTACGCGCTGCCCGCCCGCTCGACGTGGCGCAACGCGTGGCTGCTCCTGACGAGCTACCTCTTCTACGGCTGGTGGAATCCGTGGTTCGTGCTGCTGATGTTCTTTGTCACGACGGTCAACTACGCCTGCGGCCGGCTTATCGCGCGGCCCGGCGCAACCGCGCGGCAACGGCGTGCCGCGGTCACCGCGGCCATCGTCGTAAGCCTCGGCTTGCTGTGTTTTTTCAAGTACTGCGGTTTCTTCCAAACGAACCTGAATCACGTCCTGGCAGCGTTCGGCGCGGGCGGCGTGCGGGTCTGGCGGATCATCCTGCCGATCGGCATCTCGTTTTACATCTTTCACGCGCTGAGCTACGCGATTGACGTCTATCGCGGAGTCGCGCCTGCCGCGCGCTCGTTTGCGGATTTCGCCTGCTACATCGCGCTGTTTCCGCAATCGATCGCCGGACCGATCATCCGCTACAACACCATCGCCCACGACCTGCGCGACCGGTCGCACCACGCGGAACGCTTCGCGTCCGGCGTGGCGCTGTTCATTCTCGGCTTCGCCAAAAAGGTCCTGCTCGCCAACCCGATCGGTCGCGTCGCCGATGCCGCGTTCGGCGCGCAGACGCTCGATGCGCCCGCCGCGTGGTGCGGCGTGCTCGCCTACGCGTTGCAGATCTATTTCGACTTCGCCGGCTACTCCGACATGGCCGTCGGCCTGGGCCGGATGTTCGGCTTCGAGTTCCAGCGGAATTTCAACGCGCCGTATCACGCGGACAGCATCACCGACTTCTGGCGGCGGTGGCACATTTCGTTGAGCACGTTCCTGCGCGATTACCTGTACATTCCCCTCGGGGGCAACCGGCTTGGTGTCGGGCGCACCTATGTCAATCTCGCCATCGTGATGTTGCTCGGCGGTTTGTGGCACGGCGCGAACTGGACCTTCGTCGTCTGGGGCGCGTACCACGGCGCGCTGCTCATTGCCGAGCGCTGGGCGGACCGCAAGCCCCTCTACCAGCGCCTGCCGCATCCCGTGCGCATCGCGCTGACTTTCGTTCTCGTGCTCGGTTCGTGGGTCTGGTTCCGCGCCGAAACCCTCCCGGGCGCGCTGGCATATTTCCGCGCGCTGTTTGGCGGCGGCATGTCAACCGAGACCACGGCGCTGCTTGGGGCGCAAGTGTTCGCCCCCGGCAAACTCGCGCTCATGGCCATCGCCGCCCTCTGCCTCTTCGCCCCGCGCCAGGCGCACGAGTGGAGCGCTTCGCTGACGTGGCCGAAGGCATTGATCCTCGTCCCCGCGTTTGCCTTCGCGCTCATGGCGATGTTCTCGCAGACCCTGAACCCGTTTCTTTATTTCCAATTCTGATGCCCCCATGAATGCCAAACCCCTCTGCCACCTGCTCGCGCTCGGTTGCGCCGTGTCGGCGCTCGCGCAAAACATCGAGGTCACCGTCGGATTCAACGACCCGCTCGGGCCGATGCGCATCGAGCAGATGGCCCTGGGCCAGGGCGGGCTCTCCGAGCAGCCCATGTTCGACAGCCGCGTGGCCGAAATCCGCGCGCTGCATCCCGCCGTCATCCGGCTGTTTGTGCAGGAGTACTTCAACCTCCTGCCGGCGCCGGGGCGCTACCACTTCGACACGCTCGACCGCGTGGTGGACACCATCCGCGCGACCGGCGCGCAGCCGCTGATGTGTCTCTGCTTCAAACCGCGCGTGCTCTTTCCCGAAATCAACGATCGCATCGTCGAACCGCGGGACTACGCCGCGTGGGACGAACTCATCTTCCAGGTTGTGAAGCACTACCGCGATCGCGGGACGGGCCTCCGCTATTGGGAGGTGGGCAACGAGGTGGACATCGGCGAGGACGGCGGCACACCCTACCGGTTCGAGCCGCCCAGCTATGTGCGCTACTACCGGCACACGGCGGCGGCCATTTTGCGCGCCGACCCGTCGGCCCGCGTGGGCGGCCCCGCGCTGGCGAACGTGCGGTCGCCGATCTTCCCCGCGCTGCTCGACTGCTGCGCGACCAACGGCGCCCCATTGCACTTCGTTTCCTGGCATCTTTACAGCAGCAGTCCTGACGCGATTCGCGAGACGATCAAATACGCGCGTGGTCTGCTGGACCAACGTCCCGCGTTGAAGCCGGAGACCTTCCTCGACGAGTGGAACATGGACCTCATGAACCCGCCGCTCGACCCGCGCTTTCAACCCTGCTACGTCGCCGAGACCATCTGGCAGATGAAAGACGCGGGCCTTGACTGGTCGTGTTACTACCATATCCGTGACTGGTACGTGGCCTACGACACTTTCGCGCGCTACTTTTCGCCGGGCGGCACCGCGTTCATGACTCGCTGGTGGAACCGTCAGCCCCAGTTCGACGGCTTGTTCGATTACCAGAACCAGGTTCGCCCCGCCTATTTCGCCTTCAAACTCCTTTCGCGTCTGGCGGGCGAACGCCTGCGGGTCACCTCGAGCAACCCCAAGGTCCACGGGTTCGCCACCCACGACTCGCAACTTCAGATGCACAATCTCCTGCTGTGGAACTTTTCCGGCGAGCCGGTCCAGGTCGAGTTGCGCCTGGCCGCGTTGCCGAAGGACATGCGCGCCCGCCACGTCATCCTCGACGCCACCGGCGCCGGAGCGGATGAAAACCAGCGCCTCCGCCCCGACCCGCTCCAGACCATCAAATCCGGCGATCAGACGATCTCGCTGAAGCTCGAACCGTGGGCCATTCACTACTGGTCATTGGAATGAATGCCGCCTGGCCCAACCGTTTCCTCATCGCCGCCTTCCTGGCCATGCTTGCCGGCGTCCCGCTGCTTCAGACCGTGGTCGAAGCCCGGCGCGGCGAATGGCCGCAAGTGCTCGAACTCGTCACGCGCCGGCCGACCCAGGCCAATCTGCGCGCGGGCGAACACGCGCTAGAGGAGGCGAGCGTGGTGGCCCGCGCATTGCGCCCATGGATGCAAGCCGCGCAATTCTTCGGCCTCCACGAAGCCGGCGAGAAGGCCATGGTCGGCCGCGACGGCTGGCTCTTTTACCAGCCCGGCCTTTCCTGCCTCACGCAACGCCCCCGGCCCGGCGACTCCATGCCGCGCGAGGCGTTGGCGGCGGTGCTGGATTTTCGCGACCAGCTCGCCGCGCGCGGCATTGAACTCATCCTTATGTCGGCACCGAACAAAGAGAGCGTCTATCCCGACAAACTTGCGGGCCGCGCCACGCCGCCCGCCCGCGTCATCGGCGCCGAGACGCGCGAGTTTCTCGCGCAATGCGAACAGGTCGGCCTCGAAGTCATGGACCTGTTTGCGATCTATCGCCACGCCCGCGAACAATCCGCGACGGGACTTTACCTCGCCCAGGACAGCCACTGGTCGCCGGCCGGCATGGAACTGGCTGCCGGAGCCGTCGCCGAGCACATCCTCGCGCGCGGCCTGCTGGCGCGTGGCGCCGTCACCTACGACCTCCGGCCCGCACCCATCCAGCGGCCCGGCGACCTCGTGCGGATGCTGCGTTCGCTGCCGATCGAAGCGCGCCTCGCCCCCGAACCCATCGCGGCGGAACAAATCGTCCGCCATGCCGATGGCGCACCGTACGCTGACGATCCGGCTTCGCCGGTGCTGGTTTTGGGCGACAGCTTCCTGCGCATCTACGAGCAGGACGAGCCCGGCCACGCCGGTTTCATCGCGCACCTTGCGCGCGCGCTGGGCCGCCCGCTGACCAGCATCGTGAACGACGGCGGGGCCTCCACGTTGGTGCGCCAGGAACTGTTTCGTCGCCCGCAGTGGCTGGCCGGGAAGAAAGTCGTGGTCTGGGAATTCGTCGAACGCGACCTGCGTCTCGGCACCGAGGGCTGGCAGCACGTCCCCTTGCCGCCGGAGCCCAAGCCATGAGAAGAGTTATCCTCGCCAGTCTTGCTTTGGTGGCAGTTGGTTTGCTCTCGGTGACGCTGATTTCGCGTCTTGTGCCCAACGGCGGTCGTGCTACACTCCCGACTGTTCGCCCAGCTTCTCACACGAGCGGCTGGCATTGAACACCTGGACGATGAAACGGAAACTGGCTGCTGACGGCGAGTGCTTCGGGATTGCAGGGGGATACCATGAGGCGTTCCCAGCGAACCTCTCCAAGGCTGGCTCACTCTGCTCCACAGACCCCGTCCGCACGCCATGAAAAGGCTCCTCGCGCTGGTTTTGTCGTCTGCGGCGGTTCTTGCGACGGACACCGGCATCCAAGTCGTCAGCACGGTCAGGACGAACAAGTCAGGCACCTTGGACACGAGCGATGTGTTCACGCGGGAAGGGCAGACCAATCTCGTGCGCTTCATTTCTGCCAAGCCAGAAGCCATGCAGATGCATCGGTTTTACTATCGTGGTTTGCTTGTTGGCGAGTTCGTCGCCGCGCCAAAGTCATCTGGATTCACGACGGAGGCTGGTTCTCCCTATTCCGTGAGTTGTGAGTTTGGCCCTTCCAGAGAAGTGAAGTCTGTCATGATAGGCACGAAGGAGGGCGTCATCCTGGACGCATTCATGGCCACGAACGGAGTTTTCTACCCGGCCGACATTTCGACCATCCAGAAGTGGAACGATATTAACGGAGACCTGAGCAAACTGCTTTTACCGGCCCACGTTACCAACACGACACCCGGACAGTTCCGGCATGAGGTTGAACAGTTGATTGAGACGCACAGCACCAATCAACAGCCGTGAAGTCGATGTGCAACTCCATCACCGTCACCGCCTGGCGCCCGCAGTGGGCCGGCAGGCCGCAGATGATGTGGAGTCACCGGACCGGCCCCACGCCCATGACGACATCAGCCCGCAATCCGGGAGTCTCCCGATATGGACGGAGCGCGCGCGCCGCCTCAGCCGCAGCAGCATGAACAACTCCGCCGCGTCAGGCGTATTCCAGCACGCCCAATTGACGGTGGCGCTGCGGCTGGTCTCCGACACAGCCGCGCTCCGGAAAACGGCAAATCAGGACACTGTCCGCAATCCCGGTCGCTTGAAACACTCGTAGGCATACACACCATGAGTCATTCAAACAAGCGACAGCGACGCCTGGTGTTGGCGAAGCGCGGACGGCTGATCACCGGGCTTGGGCTGGTCTGGCTGGCGGCTCTGGCCGGAGGCTGCGTGCGCTGGAGTGAACAGTCGGATCGGGACTGGAAGCAGTATAACCCCGAATGGAAGTCGCCGACACCACCGGACCCGCGTCCGCAATGGGGCCTGCCCGCTTGGCCTTAGGAATGGTCAGTTTCCGTGGAGATTGAGGTGCGACGAAGCTCCCGCCGAAAAACCCAAGACATTGCATTATCTTGGTGGGGCGCTGACGAGCCGCTGGTGCAAGCCGGCCGCGGCGAGTTTGGGTGCAATCTGGAGTTGCCGGGTCGCAAGGTAAGCACCCAGGCCTGGGAGCGTGTCCCCTTGCCATTGGGATCCACGCAGACATCCACGCCTGAAAATCGGTGGCAGGCCGCCGGCCTGGCGGGGTAATTTGCCCACATGAAACAATTGCCGCCCCGCGCCGAGATGGAACGGGCCTACCTCGAACGCGATCCCGCCTACCACGGGCTCTTTTTCCTTGGCGTGCGCACCACCGGCATCTTCTGCCGACCCACCTGCCCCGCGCGCAAACCGCGTCCGGAAAACGTGGAGTTCTTCGCCACCGCGCAAGCGGCGCTGGCCGCCGGCTTTCGCCCCTGTCGGCGGTGCCAGCCTTTGCAGCATGACGACCAGCCTTCCTGGGCGGCGAAACTGCTCGCCGACGTCGAACGGGAGCCTTTGCGCCGCCTGACCGAAAGCGATTTGCAGGCGCGCGGGACCGATCCCGCCACGGTGCGCCGCTATTTCCAACGTCGCTATGGCATGACCTTCCAGGCGTTCGCCCGCGCGCGCCGGCTCTCGGCCGTTCTGCATCGCATTCGCGAGGGGATGTCCCTCGATGCCGCGGTGTTTGACAGCGGCTACGATTCGCACAGCGGTTTTCGCGACGCCTTCATCCGTCTGTTCGGCGAGCCCCCCGGCGCGTACCGCCACGGCGAGTGCGTGCGCGTCACCTGGATTAACAGCCCCCTCGGACCGCTATTGGCCGGCGCCACCGCCAAGGGCATCTGCCTGCTCGAATTCACCGATCACCGGATGTTGGAGACGCAATTCAAAGCGGTCCGCCGGCTCATCGGGTTGCCGGTTGTCCCCGGAACGAACGAACACACGAAAGCGTTGCGCGACCAGCTCGCGCGTTACTTCGCCGGGAACTTAAGATCGTTCACCGTGCCGTTGCTCTATCCGGGCACGGTGTTCCAGCGGCGGGTCTGGGAACAGTTGCGGGCGATCCCGTTTGGCGAAACCCGCTCTTATGAGGGGGTGGCGGCGGCGATCAGTGCGCCGCGCGCGGTGCGGGCGGTCGGTCGCGCCAACGGTCTTAACCGGCTCGCCATTCTGATCCCCTGCCACCGGGTCGTGAGAAAAGACGGAACGCTCGGCGGCTATGGTGGCGGTCTGCGCCGCAAGGAATACCTGCTGGCCCTGGAACGGGGGGGCGTCATCCCACAGCAACCGGCCCTCCCTGGAGGCTGATCACGCTCATAACCCATGTCTTACGTGGAACTGGTTGCCCCTGAGTGCCCATACTTGATCCCCCAGTTTTGCTGATTTTATGCGTTTGCGATCGTTTGGCCCGTTTCCTTCGCCACACCAGCAAGGGCCTGAAGCTCCAGCTTTTACATCGCCTTGATGTTCCAATTGAGGTTGCGATCGGCCAAGGGGCGGCATTTGAACCTGGATTGACACATGCTCGCCTCGTGCTGATACTGCGCCACGGTTGGCAGCCGCCCAAGGGTGTTCGCAATTACTGTGGTGCACGCTTTATGAAAAGATTCTTCCTGCTCGCCTGTCTTGGCGGTCTTGTTGTCCGACTCGGTGCCGCCGAACCCTACGCCGACCGGTTCGTCTGGGTTTTCGGCTGGGGACTGGGAAAGGACAGCGATGTGGCCGCGATTTCCAACATCCTCCAGTCCGCGGGTCAGCACGGATTCAACGGCGCGGTCGTTTCCTTTGGCCTGGACACGCTTTGCCAGCAACCCGCCGACTACTTTCGCCGCCTGGATGAGGTCAAGGCGGCCTGCGACCAGAACCACCTGGAGTTGATACCGGCAATCTTGTCGGTGGGCTATGGTGGCGGCGTCCTTTCGCACGACCCCAACCTGGCCGAAGGCTTGCCGGTCGAGGACGCTCCGTTTCTCGCAAGAGCCGGTGAGGCGCGGTTGGTGAGCAGCAACACCGTTCAAATCGTCAATGGTGGGTTCGAGGACTATAACGGGAACAAGCTCAAGGGCTTCGACTTTCACGACCAACCTGGCGAGATCAGTTTCGTCGATACGCAGGTCAAACACAGCGGCAAGGCGTCGCTGCGGTTGGAGAATTTCACGGCCAATCCGCACGGGCACGGCCGGGTGATGCAGACTATCCGGGTGTCGCCCCACCGCTGCTATCGCCTGACCGTCTGGGTGAAGACGGAGGCTTTACAGCCCACAAGCGCGTTTCATTTGCTGGTGCTGACAGCAGATGATCGAGAGATTGCCCCGCGGGACTTCAAGCTGGCTACCACCGGCGACTGGCGCAAGATCATGATGCTCTTCAACAGCCTGGACCAGGACAAGGTCCGGCTTTACGCAGGCTTGTGGGGCGGCAAGACCGGCAAGGTCTGGCTCGATGACTGGACGGTGGAGGAGGTCGGCCCGATTAATGTTCTCCATCGGCCGGGCACCCCGGTGACGGTGCGGAGCGAGGATGGGGCAGTGACTTACACCGAGGGGAAGGATTATGCGCCCTTGATTGACCCGAACCTCACCCCCTGGCGCGATACCGGCGAAGCCAGGGCGCTCAAACTGCTGCCGGGCGGGCGTATCGTCGAAGGCGGGCTTCTGCGGGTCAGTTGGTATCACCCCATGCTGATCAACGACTCACAGATCGCGGTTTGCATGGCCGAGCCCGCTCTCTACGACATCTTCGACCACGAAGCCAAACTCCTGGCCGAAAGGGTCCGTCCCCGCCGCGTATTCTTGAACATGGATGAGATCCGTATGGGCGGCACCTGCCGCGCGTGCCGGGGGCAAAACATGGGTGAGTTGCTCGGCCGGTGCGTCACCCGCCAGACGCAAATCCTCCGGAGCCACATCCCCGGAGCCCAGGTCTATGTCTGGTCCGATATGTTCGATCCCAGCCACAACGCGCACGGCGGCTATTACCTGGTGGACGGGGACTTTACCGGTTCCTGGCGGCATGTGCCCAAAGACCTGGTGATGGCCGTCTGGGGCGGTAAGCCGCGCGAAAAGAGCCTGCGCTTCCTCGCCGGAGAGGGGTTTCCCACCCTGGTTGCCTGTTACTACGATGCGGACGATTTGACCGAAGTAAAAGGCTGGCTCCAGCTTGCCCGCCAGGTTCCGAATGTGCGCGGCTTCATGTACACCCCCTGGCAAAAGAAGTACTCGCTGCTGCCCGCCTTTGGCGATTTGTTGCGAGAACAGCCCTGAGGGGCACAAGGGCGCTGAAGCCTCTTCTGCGAGATGCAGGATCAGAAGAAGCAAGGAGCCGCCGAGAGCGGAGACGGGCGCGCCCAATTGCCGTCGCAACCGCAACGGCCCTGCGGCGTTGCTTGTTCACTTTCACCGTGACTGGGGCACCACCGCCCCGGTCATCAGTGCTTCGCTGGCAAAGCGTGTCCAGGCCAAAGGAAACGACCGTGCCGTTGAATCCGTGCCGACCCGCGGACTGGAGGACGTCGGAAGTCGCGGCCACATCGCCGTCCTTTCCCAGTCCCCAACCAAAAACCCAGACGAACCGGTCGGCATAGGGTTCGGCGGCACCGAGCGGTTGACCGTCTCAACGGTCCCAGAACGCAAAATTAGCCCACGGAAGAAGGATGCGGCCAGGCCATCGCAGCAGTTGCCAACGCGGAGGAGCCGACCACGGACATCATCGGTCTTGACACGCGCTCGCCACGGCACAGACTGGCCTGCAAATCCGTGCCCCGTCGCCTCTGGCCCGTATGCGACGTGGCAACATTGCAACGGCATGAAACGCAGCGCTTTGGCCGAAGGAATGGTGCGTCGCTCCATCAGGGCGGCGCGAACTTGCAACCCTGGCCGCTCAATACAATGTTTCGCCGCCAGCCGCCGGCCGCCGGCCGCGACAGGCCGTCAGCGGGGTTGCCCGGGTCGGCCACGGGCCGCGAGGGCGTCCGATTGCCCGGCCAAAGGACAAACTGACTTTGTCCTCGTCCCGGTGAATCAGGGCCAGCCTCGGCGTCCCCGTGCGCGGACCACCGGCCTTGCGCAATACCTTGTGCACAGGCTTGCTGGGCACGGCCCGGACGGCTACCATCGCCCTCACCTGAGCAGCCCCTTGCCACTTAAGCTTTCGCCCCTGGCTTTGTCCCAATAATACTGTTAGGCGCATAAACGCCGCTCGTCCAATTCTGTTGCACAGTTGCGCGAAACCCGAAACATCTGGAGCTTTTCTTGTCATCTAATCCTTATCCCGTTCGACAAAGCAATCGCACCTTGACCGGCTTAGCCTGGGGTATTACACTTCTCGTAAGCACCCTACCCGACATTGCTTGGGTTAAGCTGGCAGGCGGCGCGCCACCCTGGTTGCCGTTCGCCAAGATGGGTTTGCTTCTGGTCCTGGCCTTGACGGCTTTCGTTTTGAGACCGCTACGCCCGCTGCGCAATTACTGCTTGGTGTTGTTTGCCTTCTTTGGCCTGTCGGAGCTGCGCCCGCATATCAACTTTACCTTGCCCGCCGTGCAAGCGGTTTTCGGCAGTAACGTTTTTGATGTCCGGATGCAGGCCGAGCAGAGCGGCAAGCTGGCGGTCGCATTCGCAATGATCGCCACGCTGCTGTTTCTCGGTTACAAGCGCCGCGATTTCTTTCTGGCGCGCGGCGACCTGCGCGCGCCGATCGAACCGGTGCCCCTGCTCGGCTTCCCCAAACCCGACCCCTGGCCGTGGTTTGGTTTGCAATGGGCGATCTATATCGCCGCCGCCCTGGCCGCCTTGCTATATTTTGGCCTGCGACCAAGCGGCGCGGTGCTGCTCAGGGTCGTGCCGATCCTGCCGTCCATTCTGTTTTATGCCGCCCTGAATGCGTTCAATGAAGAAATGACCTACCGGGCACCGATGCTGGCAACGCTCGAAACAGTGGGCGGGAGCAAGCACGCGCTGTGGATGTCGGCCTACTTTTTCGGTATCGCGCATTCCGTTGGAGCGCCTGGCGGCATTGTGGGCGGGATTGCGTCAATCTTCATGGGTTGGATTTTGGGCAAGGGCATGGTCGAGACACGCGGCCTGTTCTGGTCGTGGTGGATTCATTTCCTCAGCGACATCGCCATCTTCTCGTTTATGACTGCAGGTTTGCTAAAGTAACCCCTTTTTCGAGAGTTGGTAATAGGATCATAGCCGGCCTGACAAAATCACTGGAGCGAACGCGGGCGGGTCACGTCAGTTGCCAATGCGGAAGCACTGGGCCGCCCGCGTCGCTCAGTTCTGTCGTTGGGCCGACCAAGCGATGGAGCAGCGAAAGGATAGCAACCATGACACCTATTACATCAATTGCCACCGCCCCAGATTGGCTTCGAACCACACAAATGGCTCGAATACTGATGGTTCTGATTGTGCTTGTTCTAAGTGGTCTGACTTCCTTGGCGCAGAGCAACAACGTGACCCAATTCGAGGGCTTGAAGCAGCCGAGAATATCCACGAAGAAAAATCAAAAGATGGTGGTCGTCGAAGCCAAAGGCGACCCGAACGTCATCGGCGGACAGGCCTTCGGTCTCGTGTTCCAGCTCTACTACCGCATGCCGGAGACACCCAAAGGTCCATTGCCGGCTTTCCCGCGGGCACGTTGGCCCGAATCTCTGCAAGCGCCGAAAACGGAATGGACAGGTTTGTATGCACTGCCGGTTTCCGAAACCGTGGCCCAGCTTCCACCACATGAGCCCCAGGAGGGCTGAAAGCTTCAGTGGCAACCTGGGAGTATGGTGCGGTGGCTGAGATTCTGCATCTCGGTCCGTATAGCCGCGAGGAACCGGTTCTGAAACGGTTGAGGGAATTTGTCCGGGAACAGGGATATGTCATTCTTGGTGGTCATGAAGAGGAGTACATCATCGATCCCACGCCGAGTGGGAAGGGAGATCCTGAAAAGTATGTGACCATCATTCGGTATCGAGTGCGAAAGCCAGATAAGAAATGAGTGGATTCAACTTTTGCCTTTTCCGGGATTTTCCTGCGATATTTCATTGGCGGGGATAGAGGGCCAGGCCGCCGAGGTGGAGGAAAATATCGAGTTTGAACCGTTTCCGGGTTGCGGTGACCGACAGCGTTCCGAACTGAACTCCTGGCCGGCGCTGAACGGCGAGTGATACGTGCGCTGGCAGTAGCCATCGGGGTGAACTCCCCAAACTGCGTTATTTGCTTTGCCGTCAACGGGTTAATCCGGTAAACAAGGCAACAAAATCGGTCAAGTGACGCCGCGCAACTGGAAGAAGGCGCGTCCCTCCCAACTCGCGCAGGCGGCCTGAATCTCATTCAGCGCCGAGCCAACCCGCAATCCGATCACGCCGGTTCCGCCGCAACACGAGGAACCTGCTTCACCGCTTACGATAATTATCTACCACGGCTTGTGTTTATTCAATGCCGCGACGATGGCGCGTTTGAGGGCAAGGGCATCAACACTGCCGATTTCGCGATAAATGATCTTGCCGTCGGGAGCGATCAAGACAGTATATGGCACTTCGCCCTGCCAGTTCGGGTCGAAAGCATCAATCAATTTTTCCCGGTCGGCCGATGCGAAGATGAGGTTTCGGCATGATGCCTGGTTCTTCTTGAGAAAACCGAGGACGTCTTTCTCTTCGTCGGGGCGATTGAGTGCCACCGAAACCAACTCGAAATCGCGGCCACGATACATGCGGTTCAGGGTGACGAACTCGTGAAACTCGGCCACGCAGGGCGCGCACCAGGTAGCCCAGAAGTTTACCAGGCGAAACTTGCCGGAGTCATTCTTCCGCAATGTTTTAAGAACGCCAGCGTCAGCAGGAGCAAGCGACACCGGTTCGGAGGCGAGTTTTTCCATGTCCTTCTTGACGGACTCGCGCTTTTCAGCCCATTTGATCGAGCAGCCTACAATCTTTGTTTTTGCCACCGGCGGTTCCTTGCCGGCCAGCAAGGCCTCCAGCGCTTCGCGCACGTAGGATTTTGTCACATGCTGAACGCGTTCGGAATCGTCAATGGCCCCGGCATAACGCAACCTGCGTGTCGCGTCGAAGACAAACGCATGGGGCGTGGCCACCGGGCCGTAAGCGCGGGCCACCGCTTCGGTGTCCCCATCGTAAAGGTAGGGAAAGTTGAACTGGCGGTCACGGGCGCGAATCTTCATCTCTTCAAACGAATCACCCAAATCGGTATATCCCAACTCGGCAAGGCTCACGGCGTTGGGGTCGTTGGGCATGATGGCAACCACGGCCACGCCTTTATCATTGTAGTTTGTGGCGAGCGACTTGATGCGTTCCTCGTAATACTGAGCAGTGGGGCAATGGTTGCAAATAAAGACAATGACGAGAATCTTGGCCGCCGCGAAATCCGTCAGCGCATAACCGCGCCCATCAACCCCAGGCAGATTAAAATCCGGCGCGGCAGCTCCAATCGGGAGAGTCTCAGGTTGGAACCCGGCAGCGTGAGCACTGCCTGACGCGGCGAGGAGCGCAAGCAAGATGAACAGCATTCGCTTGACGTGGCACGCCTGGTTGATAATCCGAAAGTGTGAGTTGCCTTGCTTCATAAGGAATAGGTTATCATGGTTTAATTCAGGACCAGCCATACACGTATGCTGGAAGCCGGATAGTGTGGCTGGCTGTCATTGTTGATGTCAGACATTTTGGCTGCGCGTCGGCGAGTGCAGCAGCACGAGAAGGCACCTCTTGGGCCGGGCATGGCGCGGAAAGCGGCATGAGGGCGAGGCCGAGGAACGCGGAGACGAAGGAAATGCGAGTTTTCCTCGTCCAGCCATTCCGACACGCGGCTTTTCGGCTTGGTGAATGACCGCACCCGCAATTGGCGACACAGGGTTTGTTCACAATGGAGTTTCTAGCCTGCCAGCCCGGTGGGTTCAAGCCACGATTTCGCCGCCCCTGGAGATGCCGTTCATGTCGTTGTGCGAAAGGCTCGAACAAGACATGGGCGTCGTCAATTCGAGTATTTTCCGGCAGCCGCATGGGACGTCACAACATCCTCACCCCCAAGGCCTTTGATCCGCGTCATCAACGCCGGCTCGCGGTGTTTTCGAGTACACTTTGTTCTTGTTCCGCTGCCACGGCATCACTACCCTGCCAGTCGAAAGAGCCCACTTATGCGAGACACATTAAGCCGCCGGGCATTTATGCTGCCCGTTATCGTCACCGGACTTGGCCACTGGGACACTGCCCGCGTCTATGCGCAAGACAAACCGGAAACCCAACCCAGCCACTCTGCCACACCCCCAGCCGGTTCCACTGGGTCTCAGGCTTTCCCGACAGCGGCCGACAAAGCATTGCTGGCCATGGTGACCCGCGCCGAAGCTCTCCAGATAAAGGGCGTTGCGGTGGTGGCGTACATCGAGGGTAACAGCGTTACCGCGTGGTCTTCGAAAATGACCGTCGTAGGCTCAATGAAAAATGCCCCATCTGCAAAAGACCACGGCTCAAACCTGCTGGCGATCGCCTATTCCAAGGCGGCCGAGATGGCCGATTCGTTGAAAGAAAGTGGAAACGCGGGGCGTCCGCCCATGACCGGGGAATTTGGCTGGCCCGGCGGCGTAATCTCCAAGGGGAAGACAGGTTACCTGATTGCATCTTTCAGCGGTGGCCCTTCCGAGGACGATGTCCGGGTATCCCGGGCGGGTCTGGAGGTCCTGGCCCGCCTGTTGTAGTCTGAAATAGATCCACACCGCTCTGTCCCCTCCCATCGCTTCAGCGAGTTTATGTCCAGGACAGGAGGCCTACAAATCCCGATTGAGGCGCGATGTGGGCGCGGTGTTGACCTTTCCCGATGTCACCAGGCTGGTTGAGTTGTATAAACCCCGGTTGATGCGCTCATGGAGGAAATCGGGTTCACCATCACCGGGACCACCAACCCGGTCATCGTGGTGGAAGCCTGCACAAACCTGGCCAATCCCTCCTGGTTTCCGATGGGAACCAATACCCTCGCCGGCGGCTCATCCTATTTCAGCAAACCCCATTGGACGAATCATCCCGCCCGTTTCTACCGCCTCTGCTCGCTGTGAGAAGGAAGGCGGTGCTGCGATGCCGCCCCATCTTTCGTTACGCGCGGAGCGCAAGGCGAAGTCACTGCCGCGGAACACCCAGCACTGGCCCCGGACCGCGGTTGTCTCGAAGACCAGCCGCAGCGCCACCGCTGCAATGGCGTGCCGGGATACGCCGGACGCCGCGGAGTTTTTCAAGATACTGCGGCTGGTGAATGGTACACAGCCGCGCCCCAATCCGGCAGTTCTGGTTTGGTGGCTGCCCGATGCTGGACGAGCCGTTGCGGCGCAGAAACGAAAAGGCGTCTCGAGGCGAAGGGCCGAAGGACCGAACCGAACCAACCACGGCGCTGGAACGGGCGGCGGAAGAACGGACGAAGCAGCGGGGCGTGACCACTGCGGTCGCGACCCCGGACTGGCTAACGGCAGGCCGAAGGCCCCCAACCTGCCGGAGTGTTCGGCGTCACCGGAGTGCGTTCATGGAGAGGAAGACTTCCGGACGGACCAACCGCCGGATGCGGAAAACCGCACGTTCGGCAGTGTGGGAGGGTGCCGGGGCGCAATCCCCGGCACCCGACCCGATCCGGTTTGTTGCGGTCGGTGGCAGCGCCCGAATGCGCCCCTCACGGCAGCAGAAGCAAACTCGTTGGCGCGAAGGCGTGCAGCGCGCACACGAAGGCGCCGCCATACGCGGGGATTGCCGGGCCGGCCGGCCGGCTGCGCAAATCCACCGGCTGGACCTGTGCCGGTCGCAGCCCCTTGGGCAGTCGCACGCGGCACGTGCCCGAGCGACCCGCCAGTTCCCACAACCGCAACACGGTGCCGGCACCGTCCGGATTCGCGCCGAACGCCGTCACGAGGACACCCTTGCGGGAAAGCTCCAGTCCGGTCCGGGTGCGGGGCTGCGTGCCGCCTTTGCCTTCTGCCATCGTCGCCAGCAGCGGGTAGCGCGCTTCGAGCGAAGGCGTGACGAGCGAGGCTTCCGTGTCGGCCGCCGCCGCGACCGCCCAGATGCGGACGCGCGCGGTCCATGTGCCGGCGTTCCAGAGCCGGAAATTCGTGGTCCACTGGTTGTTGAACAGGTTGACATAGACGGTCGGTTTGCGCGGCACGTCCTCCACCGAGTATTTCCAGCAACCCGGCTCGCCGAGGCTGACGAGCGGATTGTCCAGCGCGCACAGGCCGGCGCCGCGGCCCTGTGGATCGGCGATGGTCAGGCCGGTGTTGAGTTCGAGCAGATACCGGTTCGCGCCGGGCACGATGTCCTTCGCCGGGTCAATGATCGAGCCGGGCCGCCCGAGGCGGAACTGCGGCGACATGATCTTGAACGGCAGGCAAATCCAGCCCGCCTCCGGCCAGGGATCCGCGGGTTTGTCGTGCAACGTCAACTCGAGGTCGAACCAGGGTTCATTGGGATCGAGCAGCACCTTGGTGGTGACCACAAACGGCACGCCGTTGCCGGCGGGCGCTTCCATCAAGGCGGCCTGCGTTCCGGATGAGCGCGTCGTCGGGAGGAGTTGAAAATGGGTCGGCGAGGCGGCGCGATACGGGATTTCGCTGGCGGGCGGCAGGTTGGGCTTGCCGAGCTCGTTGGTGGCCCAGGAGGCGTCAATCTTCACGTAGGCCTTCACGAAGCGCTGCACCTCGTTCGCCGAGAACCGTTCGTAAAGCAACTGGCCGAAGCCGACCTCCACGCCCGCGTCCACGAGTTCGCGGCCGGTCCGCTTGTCCACGACCGATTTGATGGTGCCGCGCTCCGGATTCAAGGTGATGCGGAGAAAACGATTCTCCAACGTCGCGTTCGGTCCCGGGGACGCGAGATCATCCGTGCCGGCGCGCTCCAGCCGGTAGGTCCGATAGCCGTTGGCCGGAACATTCTCGACGGAAAGTCGCAGGGTTTGGCCGTCGTTCTCGTAACACAATCGCGGTGATTTCGCGGGATCCTTGACGACCCAGTCATGCGATTGGCGGCGGGCAAGCGGCGTTCGGCTGACATCCATGGTGACAACGCCACCGCGTTTCCACGGCAGTGGATTGTACACGACGATCCGATCCTCACCGTTTTCGGCGGCCACGGAATCAGCCAGCGCCTGGAGTTCGTCTTGCAGCAGCGGCAGTGTAAGATCACACGCCTTCTCGATGTAGGCGGTGTGCTCGGCCCACGAAGCTTCGAGCCGGGTGAACTTGCCGGCGGCGTGCGCCTGTCGCCAGTCCTCGCCGTATTCGAGGCTCCGGCCGCCGTTGTACTGCGACACCCAGTAAAGCGCGCCGCCCCACGTATGCTCGCCGTATAGGAGGCTGTGCTCATAAGCCGCGGCGATGGTCTTGGCAGCGTCCGGGGCCGCCATCTGCCACGCCCGCAGCTCCGTGTTCAGGGCCTCGGCGATGGCGATCTCCGGCCGGAGGTTCCGCGCCAGCCTGGCGCCGGCGGGATCGCACATCGGTCCATGAATCCATGTGTCCGGCATGTCGCCGCGCACGACGGGCAACTCCGGTTTTTCGGCGAGCAGGGCGTCGGCGAAATCGGAAAGCTGCCCGATGCGCACGTTGACGCCGGGGAGTTTTGTTTTGGCCTCGGCGAGCAACTGTTTGACCTCCTCCGGTGTCGGCGGGCCGTGGTTGTCGCCGGTCTGGATCAAGGCCAGCCACGTCCGGTGCGGCCAGTCCGCCGGCGGGACGAGACCGGTGCCGTAGCCTTCGGCGCTGTACATGGTCAGCAACCGCGAGCCGTCGGGACCCTCCCACCAAAACAGCAGCGGCACGCGCGGGGAACTGCTGGCCGCGTTGCAGCCGAGGTGGAGGAAATCCACGCCGGCATGGCGGAGGAGCGTCGGCACGATCCACGAATGACAGGGCACGTCGGTCATTTTCGCGCCCCGCGGGAGCGGCAGACCGGCGGCGCGCGTCAGGCGCGAGGCATAGCCCAGCCCGCGGGCGAGGTCCTCCGGCTCCAGCGATTCGGTGTGGGTCGAGAACGGCAGCGCGTGCACGGCAAAGCGCCCCTGTTTGAAAGCATCCATGATGCGCCGCTGCCGGTCGGGCGTCTGTCCCGGCCAGTCGTCGAGAATGCGCGCCATCGGCCAGCCCGGAATTGTCCAGACGAACTGCTGGGCCGGCGGCAGGTCGCGGTTTTGGTCCACCACGGCCAGCGCCTGATCAATCATCGTCGTGCGATAGCGCTGGACGACGTTGCTGGCGAGGTCGGTGTAGCCGATGTCGAAATGGGTCTTGAACACGACGACGACCTGCTCGAGGTGCGCGGCGGCAAAACCAACCGGGGCAAATCCGATCAACCCGAAGAGGAGCGTGACCAGCAGGGGACGAGTCAGGCGGGCGGAGGAGTTCATCGGGATTCGATTGTGAACGGCGCGGCCGGCAAATCAAGCCCGGCGGTGTGCGCACCTATTTCGCAAGCGGAGTGCGGGTTTGCAACCCGCAGCGGCTTCTTCTGCAATCGCAGTCTCTCGATGAGTCCGTTGCGCTCCTTGCGGTCAAGGCACTGCGGCTCACAGAACCGCGCCCTGGCTGGGACGCTTTCAGCGTTCTTGTTGTGCCCCAGCGCGTCGCCGTGCCGCTCGTCCGGAGGGCTGTGCCCGGCATGCGCCCCGGCGAATTGGCTTCCGCCACCGCCGTCGTGGCGGATTATTGCGTCCGGATCGCTTTCACCTGACCCGTGTTGGGATCGTATTGGAAGGCCATGCCGTAGGGTGCCTTCGGCATGGCGCCCAGGTAGTGGGTCGTCACGAGTTCCTCGAGGCTCTTGGGATAGCGGTCCTCCATCTCGTGGAACTGTTGGATCGCCTGGGTCAACTGCGCGAGGTCAATGACTTTCTCGGAGTATTTCTTGGCCTGGGCCACGGCGCCGAGGTAATCCACCGGCGCGGTGATCGGGTTCCCGCTCGAGGTGGTTTCATTGGTGGCCTTCGCGGCCGGCGCGTTGGTGGCCTTGCCGCCGTTCGTAGCCGGCTTCTGACCGCAACCGGTGAGCACCAAAGCCAACCCGCACAGCAGAACAACGAGCTTTTTCATGTCAATACTGTAGCAGACCTGTTGCCAAAGCCAAGCCTGTCGCAGCGGCGTCCAGCACGCGCAGGCCACTGGCCGGTGTTGTCGGGCGACCCGCCCGACGAAACGGTGCGCGCTGGAAACTGACTGACGCCGCTTGACTCCAAGCCTTTCCCCCATTCCGCCCGGCGAGTCGCCGGGCGGGGCGGGCGAGTCGCCCGTGCCACCCAGCTTTGATGCGTTTGCGTTGTGTCGCTCAACCATCCGCCGGAAGTTGGACGGCCAGCGCTCGCGCCCGTTCCACCAGCGCGAGATCGGTGGCCAGGTTTGCGAACCGAAACCGCGGCAGGCCGCTCTGCTCCTGGCCCAGCAGCTCGCCGGGGCCGCGCCACTGCAGGTCCGCCTCGGCAATCCGGAAGCCATCGGTCGTCTCGCCCAGCACGTTCAGGCGCGCCTTGGCCTCCGGGGTCCGCGCCGCGGCGACCAGGACGCAGAACGCCTCGTGCGCGCCGCGACCGATGCGGCCGCGAAGTTGATGGAGCTGCGCCAGCCCGAACTGCTCCGCGTTCTCGATGACCATCACGGTGGCGTTCGGAATGTCCACGCCGACCTCGATCACCGAGGTCGCGACCAGTGCCTGCAGGCGGTTCGCCCGGAACGCCGCCATCACCGCGTCCTTGTCCGTCGCGCTCATGCGGCCGTGGAGCAGGCCGACCTGGTGCGGCGCCAGGGTCGCGCGCAGCCGTTCCGCCTCCGCCATCGCCGCCTTGCCGCCGGCCACCGCATCCGCGGTTTCGACCCGCGGATACACAACGTAGGCCTGGTGGCCTTCGGCCAGTTTTTTGCGCACGAAGTCCCAGACCTTCGGCAGGCTTTCCGCCGCGCGGACGAAGGTCTTGATCGCCCCGCGACCCGCCGGCAATTCGTCAACCACCGACACGTCGAGGTCGCCATAGAGCGTCAACCCGAGCGTCCGCGGGATCGGCGTGGCGGTCATCACCAGCAAGTGCGGGTAGCGGCCCTTGCGCACGAGTTGCTCGCGCTGGCCGACACCGAATTTGTGCTGCTCGTCCACGATCACCAGCCCGAGCCTCGGCAGGTCGAAACCCGCCGTGAGCAGGGCGTGCGTGCCCACGAACAAGGTTGAGGGTTGAGGGTTGAGGGTTGAGGACACAGGCGGAAGGTGGGCCTCAACTCTCAACTCACTTTGTCTCTCAACTTCCGTTTTGTGGCTGCCGGTGCGCAGCTCGACCGCGACGCCCAGCGGGTCGAACCAGCGGCGGAAATTCTGCCAGTGTTGCTCGGCGAGGATCTCGGTCGGCGCCATCAGGGCGACGTTAAACCCGCTCTCCAGCGCCATTAGCGCCGAGCACGCCGCGACGGCGGTTTTCCCCGAACCGACATCCCCCTGGAGCAGGCGGCGCATCGGGTGCGGGCCGGCGAGGTCGGCGCGGATTTCGCGCAAAACCCTCGTTTGCGCCACGGTGAGCTTGAAACCAAGGCTGGCGAGGAACGGCTTCATCAACCGGTTGTCGCCCCCGCAGGGCAGACCGCGGGCGCGCGCCTCGAAACTGCGCCGTCGCTGCCGGATCGCCTGCTGCAACGGAATCAATTCGTCCAGTGCCAGCCGCTGCCGGGCAATCTCGACGTCGGCCATCTGGTCGGGGAAATGAAGCATGCGGAGGGCGTTGGCGCGGGTCGGGAGGTCGGGCAGGGCGAGTGTCGGCCACGGCTCGGCAATGACGGCCTCGAACTGGGCCAGCGTTCGCCAGATCAACGCCCGCAGCCAGCGCTGCGGCAGGCCCTCGGTGAGCGGGTAGATGGGCGCGATGCGGTTGAGGTGGATCATCGTTTCGTCGCCCGCCTCGCCGACTTCCGTTTCCGGGTGATCAATCGTCGGTGGCTTCAGGGAAACCAATTTGCCGTAGGCGAACACGTCATCCCCCACATGGAAATAGTTTTCCATGAACGGCAGGTTCCACCAACGGCAGTGCAGCCGGCCGGTGCCGTCGTCGAGTATCAGCTCAAACACCGAGCGGGTGCCGCGCCGCCAGCGTTTGACGCCTTGGGCCACCACCGTGCCATGCACGGCCACGGCTTCGCGCGCGGTCAGGCTCGCAATGGAATGCAGGTGCCGGCGGTCCTCGTAACGCCGCGGCCGGTGCAGCAGCAGGTCGGCCACCGTGTGGAGGTCGAGCCGGGCGAGTTGCGCCGCGCGCTCGGGGCCGACGCCGCGCAAGTCACCGGCGGGCTTGTCCCAGGGAGCTGACGGAGCGGTCGGCACAGCGGCGGTTATAGCGCGGGCCGTTTCCCGGCCAAAGCGCAAAAGCGCGTCCGCGCGTCGTGGCGACATTGTGCGCAGATAGGCTTGTCAGCCTGCCGGGAGTCATTAAGTTGGGGAAAACCGCTCGTTGCATGAAAGTCTTTGCCAATCGTCGTTCCTTTTTGAAACGGTCCGCCCTGGCGGCCGGTGCCCTGTCCACCGCGCGCGTGCTCACCATGCCGCAGCTTCTCGCCCAGTCATCCGGCGACCGGTTGCGGTGCGTGCAAATCGGTTGTGGCGGGCGTGGCATGGCGCACCTGGACTGGGTGGTCGGCCAGAGCAAGGAGCGCCTGGTGGCCATTGTTGATCCCGACGAGAAGCGCCTGGCCAGCGTGCGCTCCTGGTTGAAAGCCAGGGGGCAGGATCCCGACACACCCCAGGGGTTCACGGATTACCGCCGGATGTTCGACCGCATCGGCAAGGAGATTGACGCCGTGTTCATTGCCACGCCGAACCACCATCACGCGCTGGCTTCGATGATCGCCATGCAGTTGGACAAGGGCGTGTATTGCGAGAAACCGCTCTGCCGCGACATCGCCGAGACCCGCAAGTTGCGCACGATGGCGAAGGCGTCCAAGGCCCCGGCGCAAATGGGCAACCAGGGTCATTGCGAGGAGGGCTATCGGCGGCTCTGCGAATACCTGTGGGCCGGTGCCATCGGCAAGGTCCTGGAAACCCACAGTTGGACCGACCGCGCCAACGGCGGCGAGGGGCCCCGTCCGCCCACGCTCCCCGTGCCCGCCGGGTTGCACTGGGACGAGTGGATCGGGCCTTCGCCGTTCCGCGATTTTAGCAGCGACCTTCACCCGCACGAATGGCATGGCTGGTATGACTTTGGCAACGGCTCGATTGGCAACATGGGCTGCCATGTCCTGGACGGCGTCTATTGGGCGCTCAAGCTCGAGCACCCGACCAGCATCGAGGTCGAACAAATGCGCGGGGGCAGCGACGAGCGTTATCCGCTTGGCTCCCGGGTGCGCTGGGACTGTCCGGCCCGCGGCGACATGCCCGGCTTGAAGGCTTACTGGTATGAGGGGCTCAACGCCACCACTCCGGCGGGGCCCGTCGGCAGCCTGCACGCGGCCACGGGCGACGCCTGCAACCTGCCGCCGTTGCTGAAGGAACTGAAGGAAAAGTATCCGGACGAGGTGTTCGACAACAGCGGCACGCTGTACGTCGGCGAAAAAGGGATCATTTACACCGCGACCTACGGCGGCGAAATGCACATCCTGCCGCGCGAAAAAATGAAGGACTTCGCGCTGCCGCCCAAGACGCTGCCCCGCGTCAAGAACGTCATGGCCGATTTCCTCGACGCCTGTCGGGCCGGCAAAACGGAAACCGCCGCCAGCTTCGACTACGGCGCGCAGTTGACCGAGTTCACCCTGCTCGCGAACCTCGCCCAGCACGTCGGTCCCGGGAAGAGAGTGGAATGGGACGGGCCGAACATGAAGGTTACGAACCTCGCCGCGTTGAACGAGTGGGTGGGTCGTCCCTACCGTGAGGGCTGGCGGGCTTGACGCGCCGACAAACGCAGCCCGGCATTCCCGCCCGTCACTGTGCCCTGGCCCACGCCAGGCCGTCCGTGCCGCGACCGGTCGGGATCAGTTTTTCGACGAGCCAATCCTTGAGGTCCAGCACCGCGACCTGCTGGCTGGCATCGCACGACACGTAGGCCGCCGCACCGCCGGGTTGCACCAGCACTTCCTGCGGCGACGCCGGGACGCTGAGGGTGCGTGCCAGTTTCATGGTTTCGAGATCAACCACGCCCACGAGGTTCTTTTTGCTGATCGCCACCAGCAGCCAGCGCCCGTCCGGGGTCGGGGCCGTGCCGTAACCGGTCCCCGGCAGCTCAATCCAACTCCGGATGCCGTTCGTGGCCGTGTCAATCACCGCCAGCCGCGGCTGTGTCTGGTCGGAGGTGAAGACGAAACGGTCGTCCACCGAGAGCGAAATCCGTTGCGCCTTCGACGAAATCGGAATCACCGCCCGCAGCCTGCGCTGCACGAGGTCGAGGACGGAAACCGTCCCCGGTCCGACGTTCGAGGTGTAGCCGCGGCGACCATCGCGCGTGATGGCCAGCATGTGCGATTCCGCCTGGCCCGTGGGTACGGTCCCGACGATCGCCAGCGTCTTCGGGTCAATCACGGTCACCGTCCGGTCCAATTCGGTCGTCACGTAAAGCAAGCCGTCGGGGCCGACTACGGCGCAATGTGGCCGCACGCCCTTCGCAAAATCCACGGTGCCCACGATTTGTCGCGTGGGCAGGTCAATCACCCGCAGCAACCGGCCGTCGGTGCCGATCCCACCCACCCCCGAGTTGCCATAGATCGGCACGAACGCCCGCCGTCCGTCCGGTGACGCTGCCACTTCGTGCCCGGTTTCGCCGTCCTCGGCCACGGTCGCGAGCGAACGCCCGGCCACCGGATCCACGATCGCCAGCGTCTGGTCGCCCTTGTTGGCCACCAGCAGCCAGCCCTTGCCGTCCGCGTGGCTGGGCGCGGCGGTCGCGAGGGCGGCGAGCACGAGCCCGCCCCACCGGCGCCGCCTCCGGCCCGCGCCCGCGACGCGGGGGCCTTTGCCGCCATTCCGACCGGGATGAACCGGCTGCTGGACATCATTTGAAATCATGATGGCCCAAAGTTGATCGAAAGGACGATGAAGTCAAACGCGGCTTCGCGAGCGGCGCCGCCAGGGAAGTGCATCGGCTCGCCGGCAACGCGCCAGACCCGATCTTGGAGCGTTTGGCGGTGAGGTGGAATGGTCGAAATACCCGAGTATTTGAGCAATCCGGGAAAACACCCGATTGGGGAATGCGGGGCGGGCGAAATGCCTGGGGATAGGCCGATATTGGGCGAAAAACGCGCGAGGAGAGTTCAGCCGGAATTCGGTTTCCTCGTTTGGGCGAGGGGACCCTGCGCGCTGCCCCCTACGCCGGGGAAAGACAAGCCGGGAACCACGTGACCACCTCAACCCCAGGGCCGGGTGATGAGTTGTACCTCATGGATTCAGTTGCGCTTCCTGGGTCCAGTTGACCGTCCAGGTGATTTCGGGGTGCGGCTGGTTGTCGTTGTTCCACCGCGCGCGCCACTCTACGTTCGCAGGATCAATCACGTTCTTGCGGATGGCGGCTTCGGCATGGCCGTCGGTGAACATGATGTCGGTCCGGCGATTGTGGCGGTTGGACGGCCACTGGCTGTCCTGCGTCGGGTCAATGTTGGCCTCGAAGGAGTAACCGGTCGCCAGCGCCTGAGTGTCGGCCAGCATCATCATCTGGCTGGGGGAAACCACCATGGTGTCGGTCACCTGCCCCCAATAATGATTCCCATCAACATCGCCGCCCAGTCCGAGTTGCGGCTTGTGGCTGAGGCTCAGCCCCCAGTCGTTGTAGCCGTAGGAAAAGCGGGATTTGCTGGTAATCGCCCAAACATCATAGCCGCCGGAGGGGGACGTGCCGCCGAGGGTCTGGTTCACGTTCGTGTCCCACGCCGCGCTGGGAATCGCCGCGGGGCAGTGAAACGAGGCCCGGTTGGTGCCCATCTGCTGCAGGAGACGGCCCGGCCAGACATAATAGTAGCCGTTGACAACCGAGATGTTACCGGGGTAGACGCGGTTGTCGCCCACATACATGAGGGTGGCAATTCCGAGCTGGCGAAGATTATTGATGCAGGCGGTCTGCTTGGCCTTGGCCTTGGCCTTCGCCAGGGCCGGCAGGAGCAGGGCGGCCAGGATCGCAATGATGGCAATCACGACCAGCAGTTCGATCAGGGTGAAGCCGAAGCGCCGGGTAGTGCGCTTTACGGGAGGGGCGATTCGAAGTTCCATCACGGTTTCTCTCCAATTGAGTCTGAACGTAACTACGCCTCGCCTGCCGGCCTGTCAAGGCGCCCGCACCCGGTGTCATGGATCCCTGCCGCCGCCAAGATGGCTCTCCACCATGCACAAATCAATTCGACGAGGTCTTGATGCACGGCATGGATGCGCCAGGTTATCGGGACCGGGAATTATTGCAGGAAAATCGCCCGGAAATCGGAAATGTTGCCGTCGAGATGGGATGGATCCTGCTGGCTTTGTCGCGCTTTTGATTTCCTGGGCCAGGGCGGCAAACAAGGCGTCGTATGGTTCCATCGCGATCCGAGCGGTCATTGGTTCAAGCTGACGGTGCGCCGCAAGTGCCGGATGGACGGGGGGGCTGCTGTGCCACAAGACGCACACTTGCCAGGCAACGGTGCGTCGAGTACACCACTCCCGAAGCACACGCAACTTCAAGCAATGCGGGTGACTTTATGAAGTTTTCTGCGCCAACTGCCCCGGCCCGGAGTGATCATGGTTTTACCTTGATCGAGTTGCTGGTGGTCATCGCCATCATTGTGGTTTTGGCCAGCCTGCTTCTGCCCGTGCTGTTTCGAGCCAAGGCCAAGGGTCAAGGGATCACTTGTCTGAACAATATCCGCCAACTGATGCTCGCCTGGAAAATGTACGCTGACGATAACAACGGCAAACTGGTGCGCAACGCGGCTTTCAATGGGATGGCGCGCTACCGTGCCGACACGGGCGGGTGGATTCACGGCTGGCTGGACTATAGTGACAGAAATACCGACAACACGAACATCTTGAAATTGATCGGCTCGTTCGATGGGCAGACGGCCCTGTTTGGCAAGTACATCACCGCACCCCTGGTGTATAAGTGCCCAGCGGACCCAAGCACCGTGAAAATCGGCGAACACATCCAACCGCGGGTGCGCAGCCTATCCATGAACCAGGCGCTCGGCTCCGGATCAACCGCCAGTTGGTTGCCGCCTTCGACTTACATTGTCTTCCAGATGGAAAGCGACATGATCAATCCGTCGCCGGCGAACCTGTTGACCCTGTTGGATGAGCATCCCGACAGCATTAACGATGCGGGATGGGCGTTTCAAATGCACGACCCCGATGAGCAATCCCGGGCGAGGCTCATTGACATTCCGGCCAGTTACCACAACGGAGCCGGCAGCCTGTCTTTTGCGGATGGCCATTCGGAGATTCACAAATGGCTCGATGCGCGCACCAAGCCGCCGATCCATCACAGCAACGACGTCTCGAACGTCGCCACCCCCAACAACCTGGACTCGGATTGGCTGGCGGCCCGCGTGTCCAGCCGAAAAGACGGCACCAAGTCATGGTGGTAAAACTGCATGCCACCGGTTTACATCCGCTGTATCCCGCCCGCCTTGCAGGGAATCGAAACCGGCACTGCGGCCGGTGGGAGGAGTGAGTTTGTCCACGGTGACGAGTTGGTCGCCTTGCGGGTTGTCGCTCTTGTCGCTGGAAAGCAACATCCCTCTGCCGTGTGGATGTTCGGATCGCCCGCTATACCCAGCGCGGCGACGCGTGAACACGCCGACGCCGTTTGTCAGTTTCCGTTCCGCGCGGAAACACGTTCGCCCGACAGCGCCATCCGGAGAGGATCCCAGGCGTGGGTCTGGGGCTGATGCGGATTTTTGTCGAGCACGTCGCCGCCGGCCTTTGGGGGTGACCGGGTGGCGTCCGACCGCAGCGGCGATCGCACGCTGGGCAAAACCAATGGCCCGCCGGGCGGGCGGGCCATTGCCGTAACCTTGCTTGGGAAGCGAACTAATTCACACGGGTCGGATTGATTATTTTGGAGCTGGTGCGCGGCTGTATCCATTCAATGTCCGGGTCCCTCGGTGCAGCTATACCGAGCGACAGCAATTGGCCGGGTTGCAGTTTCGGCATCGTGCGGGCATCCTGCCATTTCTTAATCTCGGAATGACCGTCGAGGAAGGAGAAGCCACCGGCCCCGTTGTGATAGCTGGCTTCATAGTCCACCTGGATCTCGGCGGTTGGGTTGACGGGGTCGAAGCCCGACATGTCCACGGCAAACCAGCCGTCGTTGATGCTGTCCTCGCGTTCATCGAGGAACACCCAGCACTTGGAGGGCGAGGGGTTCGAGACGTCGCCGATTTTCTCGAACTGCCAGAAGCCGGACGTGTAGGGCGCGGCG
>Ga0187881_10001160_pt1 | contig 28597 bp, 22 predicted proteins | sample June2016WEW_19_1_2_FD_133017 | JGI IMG/M metagenome (GOLD analysis project Ga0187881, IMG submission 133017) | Peatland microbial communities from SPRUCE experiment site at the Marcell Experimental Forest, Minnesota, USA - June2016WEW_19_100 | ecosystem: Environmental > Terrestrial > Soil >... | reverse complement strand
GGACCGCCCGCCCGGCGGCGACCATCGACGGGATGCTGCGCCAGTAGCCTGGTGCCAGGTCCGGCGCGTAGTAGTCGTTCCACGGGTTGATGAGCGCCGAGGTGTCGAGGCAGTAGATGCGCTCGTCCGTCACCGCTCGCCGCCTGTGAGCATGTCAACACCGCCCAGGCGCGCCTCGACCGCGGGCAGGTGCCGCAAGCGGATGCCGAGGAGTTCCGAGACATCGCCTCCGGTGAGCGCGTTCGACCGGTAGGCGTCAATGACGAGCCGCGCAAACGGCTTCCCTACGTCGCGGACGGTCATGACCGCGACGCCGGGCCGCCCAGTGGTCTTCTGCTTGCGCTCGGTCGGCAGGCTGGCTCGCCAGTGCCGGTAGAAGTCGAGGCTGGTCCGGCCCAAGGCCAGCAGCCGGCGCAGCAGGACCTCTCGGCTGACCCGGAACCTCGTCGCCAGGCGGTCAAGGTCCTCGTCCGTCCAGGTGCTCGCTGCAGTTGCTCGAGCCACGATCGGATCGGCGACAAGCGCGTCGCCCGGAACCAGCACGGCCCCGGCGAAGGCGTTGCAGAACGCCTCGACCGGCAGCGCCGGATTCGACGGATGGCTCAGCTCGGCAAGGTCGCAGCTCCCGCCCTCGCCGAGAAGTAGGTGCCCCATCTCGTGGATGAGCGTGAATATGCGCCCATTCGGCGCATCGCTGCCGTTGAGCGCGATGACGGGCAGCACGCGCTCGCTGATCGAGAACCCTCGCACTTCGCGCGGATCAACGCCGCTGAAGTGGAACACGAGCACGCCCAGCTCTTCGAGCGCATTCTTCCAGCCATTGAGCGCCGCATAGTGGTCCTTCCAGGCGTGCTGGTCTTCAAGCGACACGCCTAGCAGCGCCCGTGCCCGAGCGGCGAGGTCCTCCCCTCGTTCGTCATCGGTCGCCGAGCCGACGAACTCGACCGGCGGCGTCTCGGGTTCTAGTTCGAGTACCACGTCACGCCGGTAGTCCGCGACCCGGAAGGCATACAGCAGCGCCGTCGAGTAGGCGATCGGAGGCTGGTGAGCCAGCCGTCGGAAGTCCTTGGCGACCGTGAAGTTGCGAGGCGGAGCCGGCAGGTAGAACGCTGCCATCGGTCGGTGGTAGAGCTTAGCGAGACGGCGGAGCTGCGGGATGCTTGGCTTGCCTGCGCCGGTCTCCCAGGAGAGCAGCGTCTCGACCTTGATCCCGAGGCGCTTGGCGGCCGCCTCCACCGCGATGTTGGCGGTCATCCGCGCCCAGTCCGTCATCGCCGGGTTGATGTGGGCGAACTGGCGGGGCGAGCGCGAGGCTCGCTTCAGAGTGGCAGGCACGGTTCGGGTAGCCTCAGGTTCCGCGCCCCAAACGGGGAGCTGGCCCTCATCCCCTCTACCCCGGCGACGCGACGGGTTGTCTGTCACGGTGCCCTCGTTGCCGACGCGGATGTGCGCGGCCTTCATCCTACCAGCCACCCCCTCGGCAAAGCCGGCACGCTGCGCGTCCAACGTCGCTGCGACCGAGGCGGGCTTCCTGACCGTGGCGAGCAACGTGGACGTGCCGGCGCGGCGGCCACACGCGACTGGACCACGAGCGCGCTCAATCAGGCCACCACCACGATCCCGGCATCGCGTTGCTATGCAGCGCGCCAAGAGTGATAGATGGTGTCCACTCACCATCAGGAGATGCACCGATGCCGCCCCTCTCACTCCCCGCGCTCCCGTCCGGCAAGCCCACCGTGTGGGAGGAGTCGATCTACGCGTTCCTCGTCGAAAAGCGCAGCCGGTCGGGCTCGACGCGGACGGTAGAGTCCTACGCCCGGATGCTCTGGCCGTTCTTCGCCAACCTTGGCAAGACGCCGGATCGAGTGGTACCAGCCGATGTACTCGCCTGGGTCCACGGCATCGGCAAGTCTGGCAGGACACCGTCGGCGACGACCGTAGGCGCAAGGATCGCGTGCCTGTCCTCCTTCTATCGCTTCCTGATCCGAATGGGCTTGGTCTTGTCCAACCCATGCGACGCGGTCGAGCGCCCCAGATCCACTCCCTCGACGGCGCGTGGTTACAGCGCCAACGAGGTTCGGCGACTGCTCGGGGTCGTCCCTGACTCCGTCGCCGGCAGGCGCGACCGGGCGCTTCTCCTGACATTCATTCTCACCGGCCGACGAAGAGCCGAGGTCATCGGACTCACCGCCGGGGACATCAACCTGGAGGGCGAGACGGCCTACTACACATATCGGGGCAAGGGTGGGAAGCAAGGTCGCCGAGAGCTGCCTCGGCCAGCGTACGACGCGCTCTGTGCCACTCTTGCCGACGCTGAGCTGTCATTGGCCACGATGGATGCCAAAGCGTCGCTGTGGCAGGCGGGAGCAAGGCCGGAGGGGATCACAAGCGGCACGTTCTACGGCCGGTTCCGGCGGTACCTGGCGGCGGCAGGTCTCGCTCCGAGCGGCCTCCACGTCTTGAGACACAGCGCCGCGAAGCTGCGCAGGGATGCCGGGGCGTCGATCGAGGCGGTCTCGAACTTCCTCGATCACTCGAGCCTGGCGGTGACGAGCGTCTACTTGCGCCGTCTCGAGGGTGAGTCAGACCGGACGTGGCCCGATGTGGCCGGGGCTATCGGTCTGTGAAGACGAATACAGGGCGGCTCCGGGAGCACGTCTTCGCATCACGTGCCCGACGCGCATAGGGTTACGTGCCGATTTGTGCATCCAGTCCCGTTTCCGTGGCCGGATAGCTGCTGACAGCCTGATCGGCGATCCCCCAGGGACTCCATCTGGCACGCCGACGCCGCGTCAGGCCGGCCGGCGCGTCAACGCACGCATGTAGTCCGATGCTCTCTGAGCCTCACGTCCACGGCGCGATCGCGTTGGCCGATACTAGGAGGCGTGTTCGATCCACTGTTCGGCCCCAACCCGATTGACCAGGCGTTCGACCTCCGGCGCAAGAGAGCGTTGGGCTGCATCGCCAACCAGCCAGCCAGCGAGCTTCGCACAGCCAATCTCGACGAGTTGGCGGCCCACCTCGTCGCGCCCTATCTCATGGAACCACTCGAACTTCGGTGGAAGGAAAGGGCCCGGCTACCGGAAGAGAACGGAATAGAGGTCGACCACGACGGTTCTGGGCGCCCTCTTCCGGTCAGCCACATGGGCGAGTTCACTTTCGGAGTGCCCTATTCCGGAATGCTCGGCCTCTTTGGCCTGCGACCGACAAGACATGTCGGAGAACCGCCGCGCGGCTACGTGTGGGCGAGTCAGGAACTTCTCAAGTACTCCGTGGCCGGCACCGATCCCGCCACAGCCCGGCGTGCCCGCCAACAGGTAGAGGCTGCCATCAAGCGGTGGGTGGCTTGGGCGAACCAGGATGTGAGCACGTTCAACGCAGAGCTCCAACGCTCGATGCGCGCAAGACTCGCGGCCCGACTCGATGAGATCCGTGCGAGTGACGACATACTGGCAGCCCTCGACGTTCCTGAGTCGACACTGGAGCTGCGGCAGACCCCACGTGACCCGCCGCGGCATCCCGGCCTGGCGAACGGACGTCGCCGCATCCAGGCCAACGGCGGGGAGTTGACGGCGGCGCCGGAACCCGCTTCCGTTCCAGGCCCACGGAAGGGCGCTGGCCGGCCCGGCTGGACACGTGAACTCTTCGAGGAGCACTGGCGCGAGGCTATGACGGCAACACCCGAGCCCCGTACGTTCCCGGCCCTGGCAGCCCACTTCACGGCGCTCAATGGCAACTTCGGTGGCGTCGGCGGCGATCACTTGCGAAGGCTGCGTACGAGGAAGTTCCCCGAGTAGCTCGCCGAATAAGAGTCGGATAAAGGTCGGAAACCGCCCCCTGTTTCGGCCGGTCCGGTTGCAGTCTACTCAGAGGGCCGTGAAGACCCTCACAATCGCAATCCCGGAACATGCCGCCGAGAGGCTCGCCGAGCTGGCCCGACGTCAGTACCGGGCCCCGCGGCAGCAGGCTTCGCTGATGCTGCTTGAAGCGATCGAGCGAGCAGCGGGGGCACCAACGGAGCGTACGGCCGAAAAGCGGCACGGGGCCGTGCCGCAATGACCGCCCGCCTCGCCAGCCGGACGAGACGCGGGTCATCCGTCCTGCCGGTGATCACTCTCCGCACGATCGCGACCCCAGCCGCTGGGACGACGACCCCCGGCGGAGGGGCCTGGGCGACCAAGGCTCCGTGCCGCCTTGCTAACCCGCTCCCGATCGAGGCTGTATGGACGCCTGACCGCGAGGCGATGGTGGCTGCCCTGCGGGTGGCCCTCGACCTCCCGAGACAGCTTCCCGACCGCGGCCAGCGAGGTATCCGATGACGCTGACAGCGAATGTTGCGGCGGTCCGGCGGGTGGCGATCCTGACACGGGTCTCGAGCGACGATCAGGCCGAACGCGGAACCATCCAGACTCAGACTGAGGAAGTTCGTCGCCATCTCGCCAACGAAGAGGGCGTGGTCATCACCGGCGAGTACGCCGACGACGGCGTGTCCGGGACGACTCCGCTCGCAGATCGCCCAGCCGGAGCGAGGTTGCTCACGGACGCCCGAGCGGGGTTGTTCGATGAGGTCTGGGTCTACAAGCTCGACCGCCTTGGCCGCGACCTCATCGAACTTGCCATCGCACGCCGCACCCTCGTGGGGCTCGGCATCCGTCTGGTGAGTGCCTTGGAAGGCGAGCCAGACGACTTCATGTTCGATATCCAGTCGGCGGTCGCAGCCAACGAGCGACGGGTCTTCCTGCGCCGCACCGCTCACGGGATGAGCCGGGCAGCCCGTGAGGGTCGGTACTGCGGCGGCATCGTCCCGTTCGGCTTCCGGGTCGAGGGAGCCAAGCAGAACGCTCGCCTCGTACCAGATCGGACGATCGTCTGGGCCGACAAAAGCGCAGCCGATCTTGTCCTCGATATCTACGAGCGCTTGGCCCTCCGTGGTCAGAGTTGCCGAGCCATCGCCCGGGATTTGAACGCACTTGGCATCCCCACCCAGTACGCCCGAGATGGGCGCGGCATCAGGGGCAAGGCGACCCAGGGTTTGTGGCGTCCGGGTCGCATCCGCAATCTGGTGGTCAACCCCGTCAATCGGGGCGAGTTGCAATACGGCCGGCGGATCGACCAGCGCGGTGAGAAGACCGAGCGGCGCGGCCACGAGATCACCTCGGCGCCGATCGAAGGTCTGGTCTCCCCTGCCCTGTGGCAAGCCGCTCAGGATGCCCTTGTCGCGAATCGCCGGGTCGCCAAGAACACAGCGCGGGTCTACCTCCTACGTGGCGTGATCCATTGCGGCATCTGCGGTCTGACCTATGTTGGCTCCTGGAGCAACAACGTGGGCTGGTATAGGTGCAACGGAGAACTCGGCGAACGAGGACCACTCGCAGGACGATGTCCTGGCTGTGCCATCCGGACTGACCGGATCGAGCCTGACATCTGGTCCGAAGTGGAAGCCTGGCTCCGAAACCCAGGTGATGTTCTGGCCGCGCTTGACGGCACCCGAGAGCGAGAAGCGCAAGGGGCAATCGCCGAAGCTGAGGCAGTCACGCTGCGCCGGGCCCTCGACGGCCTAGAAGCTCAGCGCAAGGCGGCCATCGGCCTGCACATCCGTGGCCGTCTTCATGACGCTGATCTCGATGTCGAACTTGACCGCATCGAGGCTGAACGAGCGGCCCTGGAATCCCGGGTGGCCGCCGCAGGGGCCCCCAGCAGCGATGTTCTGCCCCAAGAAGCCCACGACTTCCTTGCCCAGATTCGGGCCCGCCTGGACGCTGGTCTTACCGACGAGCAGCGGGCCGAGATGGTCCGGCTCCTGGTGGGCATCGTCATCCATACCGACCTGTCCGGCCCGAAGAAGACCGCCAAGGCCGTGGTGACGTTCCGGTTCCCCTGTGTAGTTAATACCTTCACGCCCACGGGTTCATTGCCGCGATCAGCTGGAACCGCGACGGAAAGACGGCCGCTCGGCCAACTCGGGAGATAGCGACTCGACCATCCTCGAGAGGCTGGCGCAACGCCTCCAGTGTCGCCCGGTCGAACTCGGGCAGCTCGTCTAGAAACAGGATCCCGTCGTTGGCGAAAGTGACCTCTCCTGGAGACATGCGCGGTCCCCCGCCGACCATGGCCGCGTAAGAGATAGTGTGGTGGGGCGACCGGAACGGCCGAGTGCGAACCAGGCCCGTCACCGGCCCGCGTCCGGAGACCGACGCAATGACAGTCGCGACCCGAGCCTCGTCGTCATCGAGGGGTGGCAGAAGCCCCGGTGCGGTTCTCGCCAGCAGTGTCTTGCCGGAGCCCGGCGGGCCGATCATGACCATGGAATGGCTGCCCGCGAGGGCAAGCTCGAGAGCGTGTCTTGCTTCCAGCTGGCCTCTGATCTCGGCCAGATCGGGACCCGGATCTGTGCCGACGCCGCCCACCAGCCCGACCTCGTCGGGGCCGCTTTCGGCTGCGACGTTACTAGCGAGTTCCACCCGCGGCGGCCTGCTGCGCGTTCTGCCGCGCCGACTCTCGCGCAGCAATGTAGCGGCCTCGGCCAGCGTGGCAGCCGCTGATACGTCGATAGAGTCGGCCAGCCTGGCTTCGGCCAGGCCCTCCAGCGGTACGACGACGCGCCTCACTCTCCGCCGGGAAAGGGCCACGACCATTGGCAGTAGACCGGGGACGGGACGCAGCTCGCCCCCCAGCGAGAGCTCGCCCAGGACCGCCCAGGGGCCGTTCGCCCTCACCTGCTCCGACCCAACGAGGATCCCCAGGGCTATCGCGAGATCGAGCGACGCCCCGCTCTTCCGAAGGTCGGCCGGGGCAAGGTTGACCGTGATTCGCCGAGGCGGGTACTCGTAGCCGCTGTTCCGGATAGCGCCGCGAACGCGCTCTCGGGCTTCCTGAAGTGCCGTGTCCGCGAGACCGACGATCGAGAAGCCGGGCAGGCCGGGCGCCACGTCAACCTCGACGCGAATCGGCCGTCCGTCCAATCCTTGGAGCGTAGCCGAAAGAAGGGATGCGAGCACGCAGCCACGCTAAACTGCCCCGCTCACCCGCGACTTATGCGCCAATTCACGCTCTTGAGCGACCGACTCTAGCGGCCTGCGCGACTCACGGGCGGATGCTCGGCGAATTCCTTGTCCATCGTCTTGACGAAGTCCAGGACGCTCTTGCCTATGACCGAGCCTGGCTTTGTAGACATGAACGGCGCGCCGCTGTTGAGAGCCGAAATCGCCAGGCGATACTCGTTGATGATCTGGAAATCGATCCGGTGTTTCAGCGCGCTCTCCGCGTTCCTGACATTGATCCCGGTGAAAGCGTTGGAGCGATTCAGAATGAGCTTGACCTTGTCTTCGGAGTAGCCAAGGTGGCCGATCATTTCGAGCACCATGCGAACGTTCTTCAGGCAGGATATGTCCGCTGTCATCACGATGTAGATAACGTGGGCCGCGTCCATGATTCGGAGATTAACTTCGTCGAGTCGCTTGTCGACGTCGACGATGATGTAGTCGAACTCGTTGGACATCTGGCCGATGATGTCGGGCAAGACATCATCCGTGACAAGTTCCGCCGTCTCCGGTGACGGCGGCGCCAGCAGCAACTCGATCCCCGATTCGTGCTTGACCAGGATGTGTCTGATCAGGTCGACGTCAACGGCTGGGGCTGTTGCCAGGTCGACCACGCTCATTCGGTCGAGCCCGAGATCGAGAAAGGCGCGATGATCCCCGAACTGAAGATTGGCGTCGATCAGGCAGACACTCCGCCCGAGCTGCTTGTGGAGCGCGATCGCGGCGTTAATAGCGATGGTCGTCGTACCCACGCCGCCCTTGGCTCCGTAGAAGAGAATGACCCGGGCGGGCTCACGTTTCTCGGACGTTGGCGCTACGGCATGGATCAGGTGGCTGGTCCGCGAAGATGCCTGCGCGCGCTCGTCCTCAGGCATATAGCGGGCCAGGAGGCTGCGCAAGCGAGCCATCAGCTCGGCTGGGTGGAACGGCTTGATCAGATAGTCGTCGGCGCCCGTTCGAAGAGCCTTGCCGCGAGACTCGGCCTGATCCTCGGCCAGCAGGAGGATCACGGGGATGTGAGCCGAGGGCCCCTCCTCGCGCAATCGTGCCACAACGCTGAAGCCGTCGACACCCGGCAGGTTCGCCGCAACGAGGACCAGCGCCGGCTTGTCCGACTTGATGACGTGCAGCGCCTCCGGACCGTCGCCCGAGGTCAGGACCGCGAAACCTGCCTGGGACAGGGCGAGGCCGAGGGCACGCTGGACTGTCGGGTCGGCATCGGCGACCAGGATTGTGACGGCCATACTCAAACCTGATAGCGAAGATTCGAAGGCTCGTGTGCTGCCGGCGGCGTTCGGCAGGCCGCATTCATCCTATCGATCGCCACGAACGGCCGAATTATAGGCAGCCCAACGCGCGAGAGGATCGGACGTTGCGGGCCCGGTCTCCGGCACGTATCCACGTGAAGCGCTCGGATCCGGCCGGATCGAGACCTACGGCTTCGCGTCAGGGCCCTTGCCCATCCCGGTCCTGACCATCGATCCGATCGGTTCGATGAGCTGAGTGAATTCGAGCGGGATGACGAACTTCGTCGCAGGTCCGGCACCCAACGCCTTAAGGGCGTCGAGGTACTGCAGGGCCATCGTCTTCTGATCAATGCCCTTGGCCGCTTCGAAGATCGTCTGGAGCGCGTTGGAGAACCCCTGGGCTCGCAGTATCGCGGCCTGCCGGTCTCCTTCCGCGCGCAGAATCGCCGACTGCTTGTCGCCCTCGGCAACATTAATGGTGGCCTGGCGGGTGCCCTCCGACTCCGTGATCACCGCACGCCTGGTTCGCTCTGCCGAGAGTTGACGATTCATGGCCTCCTGCACGGCTGGCGGCGGCAGAATCTCACGGATCTCGACGGTTGTGACCTTGCCGCCCCAGCGCTCGGTGACTTCATCGAGCTTGAGTCGCAACGTCTCGTTGATCTTCTCCCGCTGCGACAGCACGTCGTCCAGCGGGATATCACCGATGACCGACCGGAGCGACGTCGCGGCGATGCCTTGAAGGGCGCCGGCAAAGTTGGCGACGTTGATCTGGCTCTGCAGCGGATCGACGATCTTCCAGTAGATCAGAAAGTCGACTGCAAGCGGGGCGTTGTCCTTCGTGATCGCGGTCTGGCGGGGAACCTCGATGAACTGCTCGCGCAGGTCGACGCTGAAACCTCTGTCGACGAACGGGATCAGAAACCGAAGACCCGGGTTGTAGACGAGCTGCGGTCCAGTCTGGCCCCAGCGGTAGACCACGAGCTTGGCCCACTGAGGCACGATCCTCACCGAGAGCGCAATCAGGGCTATCAGAAGCCCCAGCAGGATGATCACAACTACGAGACTCACGCTGCCGAGATCCATCCCCGTACCTCCTGCTTGCGGCCGCCTCGGGCGGCCCAACTACCTTACGAACGTGCTTCTGCTTTCGGCGAGCCCAACGGTCAGTCCACCTTCTCGACGATGAGGATCAGGCCCTCCTGGCCCACCACGCGGACCTTCGTGTCACGCACGAGTGGACTGCGATCTCTAGTCCTGGCCGACCACTCTTCGCGGCCGACGTAAACGGTGCCGACGGGTGCCAGGTCGGCGCGCACCTCCCCGACGAGCCCACCAACCTTGTCGATACCAACCAGCCCGGCGCCCACCGGCACCGGCTGCCTTCTTATTTGTATGAGCGCCCCAACCAGCAGAAGCCCGTAGGCGGCAGCGGCCGCGGTCATCACCCCAACTATGGGCCATGCCACAGCGGCCGTTGGGAGATACGGACCCGGCGATCCGTAGAAGGCCACGGCTCCAACAACGAACGACCCGATTCCGGCCACCGCCAGCAAGCCGTGGCTGGGTATGTTCGGCTCGAGAACCAGCATCCCGATGCCGAGCACCACCAGGATCACCCCAAGCACGTTGAGCGGCAGGCTGCCCGATCCGTAGAACGACAGCGCCAGCAATAGGGCGCCCAACAGGCCCATGAGCAGCGTCGGGTGGAAAAGTTCCACGGCTACACAAAGCACGCCGATCACAAGCAGGATGAAGGCGATGTTGGGGTCGTCAAGGGTGTGGAGGAACGATTGGATGAAGTCTTCTCCCAGGGTGACCGTCGTCGCGCCCTTGGTGTGAACGACGACCGAGCCGACTGACGTCGTGACTGTTTGGCCGTCAGCCTGAGCCAGGACATCGTCGATGCTGCTGGCTACGCCGTTGATGGCCTTGGCAGAGAGCGCCTCTTGAGCCGTGTAAGACTGGGCATTCTGAACTGTCGAAACCGCCCACGCGACCGCGTCCGGGTGCCGCTCCTGGGCGATGCTGCGCATCGTTGCGACGGCATCGTTCATCACCTTGTTCGCCTCGGTCTGGCCGTAAGCGGCGGCGATGTCCGCGCCGCCAGCCGCGACCGGGGAGGCGGCACCGATGTTCGTGCTGGGGGCCATGTACGCCAGATTGGCCGAAAGCGTTATGAAAGTGCCGGCGCTCGCGGCCTTCGCTCCGGACGGCCCGACCCAAACGATCGTAGGGATCTTCGAGTGCAGCGCGCCGTCGATACGCAGCATGGCGTCCTCGCTGCCGCCGAGCGTGTCGAGCTGGATGATCACGGCCGCAGCCCCGTCCGACTCGGCCTGGCGAACCGCCCCGGTCACGAAATCTGCCATCACGTCATCCACGACACCGCTCGTCGGGACGACTACCACTTCCGGACTGATCGACGCCGTGGCCCCTGGATCCGGCCGCGAGCTAGACGCCGGTTGAACTATGTCGGCGCCGCTACCGCCGGTTCGTGCCTGGCCGACCAGCAGCAGGAATGACCCGGCCACGGCAACCGTCACCCCCAACCGGGCGAAGGCGAAGACTGCGCGACGGAAGCCGCCAAACCCGCCGCCCATCCCCGCCGCGAATCCGAACGGATTCGTCCGCGGCCGATCAAGCTGGACCGTCCACGGCAGCTGCGCAACCGCATCGGGCAGGGCCGGCTCGCGAGAGTTCCTGGCGAAACTCGCCAGACGCTGATCCATCTCGAGGTCCAGGTCGTTGTGCGCATCAGACTCTTTCATCGGCTGCCCCCTTCCACCGGCTCTATCCGGCGGCGCAGCGCCCTCAGGGCGGCGTGGTGTCTTGACTTTACGGTGCCGATAGGAATGCGCAGGCGGTCGGCAATCTCGGCCAGCGACAGCTCTCCCCAATAGCGAAGCACGACGACCATGCGGAGCTCATGGCTGAGCGACGACAGCGCCCGACCGATTGCATCGCGGGCCAGAGCCGCCCGGAACGGGTCCGCGCTCTCGAGATCGACGTCGTCAACGTCGAGCGTTCGCCTCTTGCTCCGCTGGCCTAGCCGGGTGCGGCACACGTTGACGAGAATCTGGCCGAACCAGGCGTGGAAGCGGTCGCGGTCACGAAGGTTCGTCCAACCACGCCAGGCTCGAACTGACGCCTCCTGCACCGCGTCCTGAGCTTCGGCCGAGTCGGCGAGCAAGTACCCAGCGAGGCGGTAAGCCATCGCGAGCTCGGCTTCGAGAGCCGCCACGAAGACGGTGTCGAATGCTCGGTCTCGAGCGATTACCGGCCGAACTGGCGCCCGAACGGCATCGCCACCCAGGTAGGCTTCTTTGACGAACATGCCACTCTCTTTGGACGACCCGAGCGGGTCGCTCATCCGTGTGACTCGGGACTCGACCGATCGGTTCACTCAGTACCGTCGCGATCCGCTCCGCGAACCCCAGGCTGCGGCCCGAGATTGGCCCCGACCATCGCGTCGAGAGCGAGCTGGCTCCAGGTCTCCATCCGATCGTAGACGCCCAGTACGAAGTCGAGCCGCTCGAACGAGCCGCTCAACTTCTGCGTCTCACGGATCCTCACCGGTCGACCTGCGGCATCTGCGACGTACACGACTCCCAGGTGATGGAGGCCGACGTCGACGGTGTCGTCGTTCAGCAGGCCAACGAACTCGAAGTCGGGGACGAAATCGGCCTCGAGTTCCTCGCTCCATTCTCGAGCCAGACCACCCAGGATGCCGCCGTCGCCGGGGTTGAGGTGTCCACCAACGCCGACCGTGTAGAGGTCGTGGAGCCTCGCGTCGCCTCCGGCCCTCGTCCGCTTCATCAGGAAGACGCGATCCCCGTCGCGCAAGACAAGATACGGGATGATCTGCTTGAGCGACCGGTCGGTCTCGGCGAGGGGCCTGGGCACGTAGTCGCCTGCGCTCATAGCGTGTTCCAGCACGCCATCGATGCTCTCGCGCTTCACCCCAAGCCAAGGCGCGACCGCGTCGAACAGCACCTCCCGGGGCACCGCGTAGACGAGCTCGTCGTCGACGTCGCTCATTGCCGATCCGACTCGATCAGTCGTTGTCGCACGGAGTCGAAACGAGCCAGGAGCGTATTCACGTCGGGCCCGCCGTCTCGCTCGAGCTCGGCAAGCCATGAGTCGATGACCGTCCGCAGGTCGCGCAGCCGGCTTGCCAATGCGGCCGAATTGGTCGCCGCGATGCCTACACCCATAGCGGGCTCGCCCCTGGCGAGACGAGTCATCCCCTCCCAACCGGTGGCCGACAATACCTCGGCGGCCCGCCAGTCCGGGCGCTCCAACTCGCCCGGGCCGCCGGCCACCGCCTCAACCATCGCCGCCGAAACCAGGAGCGGCATATGACTGATCGCCGCCACGGCGTTGTCATGGGCAGCTGCGTCCATCGGCACCTGTATCGCCCCGCATGCCTCGATCAGCTCGCCGATGCGCTCGCCGTCACATAGTCGGGCGTATTGGCCGAGCACCGTGACCCACGGACGCCCCACGAACAAGTCTGGCACGGACGCGGCGTATCCGCCGACCTCACGGCCGGCCATCGGATGCCCGCCGATGAATGGCAGCTTCAGCTCGTCCGCCAGGCCGACGATGCGGGCCTTGGAGCTGGCCACGTCGGTAACCGTGCAGTCCTCAGACAGCAAGCCTCGAAGTGTCCCGCCGAAATGGGCTATCAGGTCCAGGCAAGCCAGGGGCGGCGCCGCCAGGACGACGAGGTCCGCGCCCCGAAGGGCCTCCTCGAGGGTGGCCGGCGCCTCATCGAGTGCGCTCTCCTCGACGGCCTTCTTGACCGGTCCAGGATTGCGGCTCCAGGCCATCACATGCCACTGGCCGGGCTCGGCCCGCTCGCGCAGGGCTCGGGCAATAGAACCGCCGATCAGGCCGAAACCGACGATGGAGACTCGCACGAAGCCATTATGGCCGCCCGGCCTAACGCGGTGGCGAACTCCTCTGGCATGGTTCCGGTCTCCGCTCGGCCGCGAGTCCGACATCATCGTGGCCGGTGTGGCCGGCAGCGTCACCGAAGCGAAAGACATCGCTCGTGAGCGACTGGACGTCTACCTGCTGGACTATCGCCCAGCGCGTGGCCGCGGCACGTGAGCGAGGCAGGAAGCGCCGCCAGATCGAGCCACTCACTCGCCGCGAGCCTGAAGTGCTCAAGGCCCTGACCGAGGGCCTGGCAACGCCCGAGATCTGCGAGCGGCTCTCCATCGCCCCGAGCACACTCCGAACCCACGTCCAGAACATCGTCGGCAAGTCACGGGCCCACTCCAAGCTCGAGGCTGTGGCGTTCGCGCTGCGCCATCGTCAGGTGAAGCTGCCCAAAACGGACGACACCCTGTTCTGACGATCGGCTTTCCGCCCCACTGGCGGACGCAGCGCGATCCCTCCCCGTCGGCGGCCGAGGCCGAAGCGCCCCGGTTCAGGCGGTCCCGCGACGCTGGCCCGTCCGACGGTCCGCAACTCGCCTCTCCTTGTCCTTCGGCAAGAGCTCTGCTTCGGTACTACGCCGCGAGTGGCTGCGCCGCTCCGACACTCGCCGATCATCCTGAAGATTGGCCCCACACCTTGGGCAGCGTCTCTCTTCGGCGAACAGCTGAGCCGCCGGTGCTGTGGCCCACAGAGTTCGGCCGCACTTGAAACATACAAGTCGTGGCATTCGGCGATGCTACGTCATTCCGGACAAGGTTGAATCCGGCGCGTGCTCACGATCCCCGGCCTCCGAACGTGTCGCCGTGATTACGCTGGATTAGCGATGACCGCATAGTCAAGCCCGATGAGTGTTCATCTCGTTCGCCCACGATGGCGACTCAATGGTCACTCGGCCAAGGAGCCGAATCGGCGCGTCGCTTCGCCCCCAGGGGCGACTCACTTCGAGCAGCGCTCCTGCTCTCTTCCTGCCGAACGCCATCTTCTACGCTGGTGTCAAGTTGGACCCGTGCCGGGAAGTCGCAATACCGCACACGGTTGGGGCTGCTCGGCCCAAAGACCAACCTGGAGTGATCCGCCGCCAGTCGTGTTGAATAGCCGTATTCTGCTCCAGACGCCGCAACCAAGAAAGCGGACCGCGCACTGGGCGCGGCCCGCTTCGTGTCCCAGCTGGTCGGTTAGATCGCGCTGCCGACCGTGCTCAGGATGCCTTGGATCGCGCCGCTAAGGAACAGCACCGCCACAATGCAGAGGACGGCGATGAGTGCGAGGATCAGGGCATATTCGGCAAGGCCCTGTCCCTTTTCGAACCGGATGGCCATTGGTGGCCTCCTTATGAGAGCGCCCTCCAATTGGAGGATGGTCACCATTCTGTCTATCGCCCTACGGGGCGCACTGGACAGAGGTAATAGGACCATTGACTACTCTCTACCTCGCCACATATCGCAAATCGAACACCTCTGCATTTCCTGTCGCGCCGAGGCACCGGAGGCCTCACCTTCCAGTGGCCATGGCGGCGCCGGGAACGCTATTCGTGTGAAGACGCCCGCCGGGCCGACTACGGCGCCCTCCTCCGGTGGTGGATGCGGTTGTTGGGTCCGGTCCCGAGAACTGGAAGAGCCGCACCACCGCGTGCGGCTCTTCCCTCGTGGCCAGTGTGGCGTTACGCCTCGACCGCCTCGAGCGCGTGCTTGACCTCCTCCGCCGGGTACTCGTAGTCCTCGAGCTGTCCGGATAGATAGCGCTGGTAGGCGGTCAGATCGAAGTAGCCGTGGCCTGACAGGTTGAAGAGGATGACCTTCTTCTCGCCGGACTCCTTGGCCGCCAGAGCCTCATCGATCGCGACGCGGATCGCGTGAGTCGACTCGGGCGCCGGGATCATACCCTCGGTTCTGGCGAACTGGACGCCCGCCTCGAAGCAGGGGCGCTGATGGACGCTGCGGGCTTCGATGAAGCCCTCGTGTTTGAGCAGGCTGACCTGCGGCGACATGCCGTGGTAGCGCAGACCACCGGCGTGGATCGGCTCTGGGATGAAATCGTGGCCGAGCGTGTACATCTTGACCATCGGCGCCATCTTGGCAGTGTCGCCGTAGTCGTAGGCATACCGCCCGCGAGTCATGCTCGGTGCGGCCTCAGGCTCGACGGCGATGACCCTGTACTTGCGGCCGCCGCGGAAGGTGAGCCCGAGCCACGGGAAGCTGATGCCGGCGAAGTTGGACCCGCCGCCGGCGCAGGCGATGATGATGTCAGGCTCCTCGCCCGCCATCTCCATCTGCTTGATCGACTCGAGCCCGATGACCGTCTGATGAAGCATGACGTGGTTGAGAACGGAGCCCAGGGAGTAGTGGGTGTCTTCGCGCCCGACCGCGTCTTCGACGGCTTCGCTGATGGCGATGCCGAGAGAGCCGGTGCTGTTCGGATGCTCGGCGAGGATCGCCCGGCCGGCCTCCGTCTCCATGCTCGGACTGGCAACGACGCTGGCGCCGTAGGTCTCCATCATCAGGCGCCGGTAAGGCTTCTGGTCGTAGCTGGCCCTGACCATGTAGACCTTGACTTCGATCCCGAACATTGCGCCGGCGTGAGCGAGCGCGCTGCCCCACTGGCCGGCTCCGGTCTCGGTGGCGATGCGCTTGATGCCTTCTTCCTTGTTGTAGAAGGCCTGAGGGATCGCAGTGTTGGGTTTGTGACTTCCTGCCGGGCTGACGCCCTCGTTCTTGTAGTAGATATGGGCGGGCGTGTCGAGCGCCTTCTCCAGCCGGTGAGCACGGACAAGAGGACTCGGACGGTACTGCGTATACAGGGCGCGAACCGGCTCGGGGATCTCGATCTCCCGTTCGGCCGAAACCTCCTGCAGGATCAGGGCCATCGGGAAGAGCGGGGCGAGATCGGCGGGCCCAAGCGGTTGATGGGTGCCTGGATGGAGGGGCGGCGCCTGGGGGACCGGCAGATCCGCCGAGATGTTGTACCAGGCTCGCGGGATTTGATCTTCGTCGAGCATGAAACGGGTGCGTTCGACCATCCGACTCCTCCCGCCGGCTACCGGCGTAATGGCTCATAGGCGCCCGAGGTCGCCCCAACACGACTGTAGCCGCGCAAGCCTAGCGGCAATCGGGGGGCGGGCGCAAGGCGCCGAGCACGCTACGAATGGCCCGGCGGCAGTTCTTGCGCGCCGGTTCGCCGGCTCGCTATTCGAACTCTGCCTCGGCCAGGGCTTCATACCGTGCGGCACCGCGGCCGAGGAGGCTCTTGTAGAGAACAAGCCGATCGACGTCCCACGACAGTCGAACGTCCCGCGCCACCTCGATCAGGCGCCGTGCCCTCTCATCCGCCCCGGGAATCCCATCGGCACGGGCCAGTGTCAGATGCGGCGCGAAGGACCGTCCTTCGGGAGGCCAGCCCAGCGGTTGCAGCAAGCCGTCCAGGTGCCGGGCGAGGTTCGCGAGCTCCGTGGCACCTTCGCCGATTCCGATCCACAGGACGCGCGGCCGGTTCGGATTTGGGAATGCGCCGCCGCCGGAAAGAACCACACGGAACGGCGCCACTCCTCGTGTGGCGGCCTCGATCGCCGCCGCAAGCGCCGGCTGCCGCACATCCGGCGTAGCACCGAGGAAGCGCAGCGTCAGATGTAAGCCGTCGACGCGGACCCAGCGCGGCTGCCCGGATGCACGTTCGTCGATCGGGGCCCCGGCCACGTCCTCCATCAGTTCGCCAACGGCGACGCGAACGTCGTCGGCGACCGGAACCGCGACGAAGAGACGGCTCGTGCCGGGGGGGTCGTCCGGCGGCCGAGCAAATGGGCGTCTCCCCCGCCCCGGCCCCTCCTTGGGTGGCCAACCCTCGCCAGGCCCGCGGTCCCAGCTCACAGAACGCTCACGGTCAATCGTTGTAGAGGCGTTCTTCGATGAGCTTTTCCTGGACGGTCCGCCCGACGGGATTGAAGCACGAGTACTCGAAATGCTTTTCAAACTCGAGATCCACATTGTCTTGGCCGCCGCGGTTCTTCTCGATCGTAATAATGGCCCAGTCGCGGAACCGCTGAGCCTGGTACGGATTGAACTCGATGTTGACCTTGGCGACGATGTGGTATTTCTCGTTGATGATCAGGATGATGTCGGCTTCGTAGTTGATGGCCGACGAGCCGCGAAGGTGGTGGTTCCGCAGGCGTTGGGCCTTCAGGCCCTCCTTGTCCGCGGCCACAATGGCGATCATCGCAACTTGCTCCGACAGGGCGATGTCCTTCAGACCGTTGACGACGTATGTGACCTTCTCCTCCTCCGTGTTCGGTTCCGGGTGCATCGGAACCTTCTGCAGGTAGTCCACGACCACGAGCAGCCGGCGATCGCCGGACAGGACGCGGTGCTGCTGGACCAGCTTGCGGAGGTTTTCGATCGTGCTCGCGGTCTGGGAGCCAAGCATGAGGAAGAGGTTCTGGCCGTAGCGAGCGATCCGGTCAAGGCTCGGCCGCAGCTTCTGATTGGCCGTCAGACCGGCACCGCCGCTCCCTTCGCTCAACCAGGAGGACATAATCTCCTTGCGGACATCCTGGATCTTGATCGCTCCGGTTCTGTCTGGCAGGTGCGCAAGGGCCGACTCCAGCGCCACGAGGCGGTTGAGGAGGAATTGCTCCTCGTGCTCGTAGCAGATGTACAGGACGTTTGCCTGGCCGCCGGAGGCGACGTTGCGAGCCATCTGCAACGCCATCGTGGTCTTGCCGGTGCCCTGGGCCCCACCGAGGAGCATCAGCTCGCCCGGCCTCAGGCCGCCCCCGATAATCTTGTCGAGCAGTCCAAACCCAAGCGGGACCGGCTGGTACTCGCCAAATCGGCCGCTGGCAAGGTTGTCGTTCAGATCGACCAACACGTCCAGCGCCGAGTGCGGGACCAGGCTGCCGTTGTCTGTGTCGAGCCGCCAGGCGACCTGGGAAGCGGCGGCTCCAGAGTCTTGCGGTCGATCGGTTGCGGTCACATGTGCCTCCAGCCAAGTCTCAGTCGGAGGGTTGCATCTGGCATCGTATCAGCGACCCATTGCTCGAACCTTCAGCCAGATTGCACACGCCAGCTCCGGCGTCTGACCTAATGCGCTCTGAACCGCTTCCCAGGCGCACCAACGGCGGCTCCCGACTCTAGAAGGCCTCCACCGCCGCCACTTCATCCCAGAACCTGGAAATGGCTCGTATTCCCATTTCGTAGTTTGCCATCGACATCCATTCGTTCGGTGCGTGAAATCGCCCGTCAGGTGGTGCGAAGCCCAGCAGCAGGGTCGAGAGCCCGAGGATCGACTCGAAGCTGGCGCAGACAGGAACCGAGCCGCCCTCGCGGATGAACAGCGGCTCGGCCCCGAAAGTCGCCATGAGCGCACGAGCGGCGGCCTGCGTAGCCGGCCCATCGATGGGAGTCAGGCTCGGCTTGCCATCACCCAACCGCTGGATCGAATACCGGACCGACTTCGGCGCTACCTCCTCGATGTACCGGGCCACGAGCCCGAAGATCTTCTCGGGATCCTGGTTCGCAACCAGGCGACAGCTGATCTTGGCGTGGGCATGAGCCGGGATGATCGTCTTGGGGCCCTCGCCCTCGAAGCCGCCCCAGATACCGCAGACGTCCAGCGTGGGCCGGGCTCCGATCCGCTCCAGGGCCGTGTAGCCCGGCTCGCCGTGCAATGCCGGAACCCCGAGCGACTTCCGGTATTCCTCCTCGTCGAACGGCAGCCTGGCGAGGGCTGCGCGGTCGCGCGCAGTCAGCTCGACCACGTCGTCGTAGAAGCCGGGAACGCGGATCCGGCCGTCCGGGCCCTTGAGTGCCGCGACAATCGCGCACAGGGCGTTGATCGGGTTGTCGACGGCTCCCCCGTATCCGCCCGAGTGCAGGTCGATCGTGCTGCCGGTGACATCGAGCTGGAAGTAGACCAGACCTCGCAGGCCGACGGTGATGGCCGGCAGGTTTCCCTCGAAGAAGCCGGTGTCCGAGATCACGGCGAAGTCGGCCTTCAGACGATCCTTGTTTGCCTCGAGCCAGGCGTCGAGGTGAATCGAACTCGATTCCTCCTCGCCCTCGATGACGAATTTGAGGTTGACCGGCAGGGCGCCACGCGTCCGCATGAGAGCCTCGATCGCCCGCAAGTGCATGCTAACGTGGCACTTGCAGTCGGACGCACCGCGAGCCAGCATCTGCCCGTCCTTGACCACAGGTACGAACGGCGGCGACTCCCACACGTCGAGCGGGTCCACGGGCTGGACGTCGTAGTGGCAGTAGACGAGGACCATGGGCGCCCCAGCCGCATGAAGCCAATCGGCGTAGACAACGGGATGACCGCCGGTTTCGGATACCTCGACGTGCTCCATACCGACGCCCCGCAGGTCGGCGGCCACGAACTCCGCGGCGATCCGGCAGTCGGCGGCATGGGCAGGTATCCCTGAGATGCTGGCGATGCGCAGAAGGGCTTTGAACGACTCTAGCCGGGCGTCCTTCGTGTCGTCCAGGAATCTCTCGAGGGCCGAATCCGGTCCGGCGTTGGCCGTTGCTTCCGACATCGCCATCTCCATCTTGGGTTGCTCTGTCCCGATTGTATCGAGCTGACTGCGGAATGAACGCGATTGTCTGCGGGGCCATGAGAAAACCGGGCGGCCTTACGGTCGCCCGGTTGAGATTGGCGAGTACCCAGCCTAGGATGGACTGGGCGTTGGACTTGGCGTCGCCGACGGCGGCGCGGCCGGACTCGGGGCGGGAATCGGGGCGTCCAGCACCGCAGAGCCGGTCAAGGCCGGGACGATGCCGTGCAGGTTCTGCTTGGGTGGCACGTCTTCGAAGAGCTTCTCGAATTCCTCTGACTCGACCGTCTCCTCCGCGATGAGCTTGTCGGCCAGGGCCAGCAGCTTCGCCTTGTACTCGGTGAGGACCTGGGTCGCACGAGCGTAGCCATGCTCGATGAGGGCGCGGACTTCCTCGTCGATCATCTTGGCGACATCGTCCGAGTAGTTGCGCTGCTCTCCGATCTCACGGCCAAGGAAGATCATCTCGTCGCGCTTGCCGAACGACAGTGGGCCCATCTTGTCGCTCATGCCCCACTCCGTCACCATCCGGCGGGCCAGGTCGGTTGCCTTCTCGATGTCATTTGAGGCGCCCGTCGTGGTGTCGCCGAAGACGAGCCGCTCGGCGGCGTTGCCGCCGAGCAAGCCGGCGATCTTGTCTTCGAACTCCGTCTTGGACTGCAGGTAGCGGTCCTCCATCGGCAGCGCCATGGTGTAGCCGAGAGCCATGCCACGGCTGATGATCGTGACCTTGTTGACCGGATCGCACTTAGGAAGGATCCGCTGCACGACGGCGTGGCCACCCTCGTGGATGGCGATGATGCGCTTCTCTGCATCCGAGATGATGCGGCTCTTGCGTTCCGGGCCGGCCACGATCCGCTCGAGCGCCTCGTTGAAATCGGGCATGGTGATGACCTTGCGGTTGCGGCGCGCGGCCAGGATGGCGGCCTCGTTGACGAGGTTCGCCAGGTCGGCGCCGGAGAAGCCGGCCGACTGGCGGGCAAGGTTCTCGGGATCGATGGTCTTGTCCAGCGGCTTGCCCTTGGTGTGGACCTTCAGGATGGCCACGCGTCCGCGCAGGTCCGGCCGATCCAGGATCACCTGGCGGTCGAAACGGCCGGGCCGCAGAAGCGCCGGGTCGAGGACGTCGGGCCGGTTGGTGGCGGCGACGACGATCACGTTGGTGTTCGTGTCGAAGCCGTCCATCTCGACGAGGATCTGGTTGAGGGTTTGCTCGCGCTCGTCGTGAGAACCGCCCAGGCCGGCGCCCCGCTGGCGGCCGACCGCGTCGATCTCATCTACAAAGACGATGCACGGCGAGTTGCGCTTGGCCTGGTCGAAGAGATCTCGGACCCGGCTCGCGCCGACACCGACGAACATCTCGACGAACTCCGAGCCGGAAATCGAGAAGAAGGGCACGCCGGCCTCGCCGGCGACGGCTCGGGCCAGCAGGGTCTTGCCTGTCCCGGGTGGGCCCACGAGGAGCACGCCGCGCGGAATGCGTGCGCCGAGCGAGTTGAACTTCTCGGGGTACTTCAGGAACTCGACGACTTCCTGCAAGTCCGTCTTGGCTTCGTCGACCCCGGCGACGTCGGCAAAGGTGACGACCGTCTTGTTGCCCAGGAACATGCGTGCCCGGCTCTTGCCGAAGCTGAGGGCCTGGTTGTTGGTGCCCTGCGCCTGACGCATGAAGAAGAAGATCAAAAGGATGACGAGGCCCACCGGCACGACCGTGCTGAGCAGCAGCATGATCCAACCGGTGTTGGGCGGCGGGTTGACCGTGTAGCTGATCGACTTCAGGTTGGGGACGCTCCACGTTCCGAAGATGGCAAAATCACCATTCGCCGGAGCATCATCGACGACGGTGTATTGCGTTCCGTTGGCATCGGTGACCGTGAGGGTGTTGTCCTGGCGGACGATGGTCGTGACGTTGCCGCTCGTCATGTCCTTGTAGAAGTCCGAGTAGCTCTTGGAGGTCGGGCTGGACGGCTGAATCAGGGCGTAGAGAAGTGCGGCGGTGGCGGCAACGAGAACGAGCATCACGATCCCGTTCCGCATGAAACGCGTGTTCAAGGTGTAACGGAGCCTCCGGGTATGGCGGTCGGTGCGAGGCCGACCGGCCGCCGCAGTATACGCCCGAAGACCTTACGGCTTGGTTGAGCGAGCCTTCGGTGCACGAGCCCGAAGTCCCGGTCGCAAGCCGCGCGACGGGCTTCACCTGAAAGACTACCGAGCACCGCCCTGTGTTCGGCTGAAAACCAGCTCATCCGCAAACGTTTCACCTCGCAGCCCCGGGCGAGGTGTCGGGTTCGTGCCGCGGCGCTACCGGCCCCGCGGCGGGTCGCCTCGTAAGGACCGAACGACCCGAAACGGACGGCCCGAGCGTCTGCCCGGGCCGCGGGGGCGATCTTTGGTAGCGGAGACAGGATTTGAACCTGTGACCAAGGGCTTATGAGTCCCCTGCTCTACCACTGAGCTACTCCGCCGTGGCGCGGCGTAGTGTAGCCGATGGGCCCGGACGAGGCCAAGCCGCCGAGGCCTCGCAGCGCCGTACCGGGAGGCAGATGCGTGGCGTCTGCGCCGCGTCCTCGACCCTGTCACTGTCGGCTGCGGCGGCATGGCGAGCCGTTCGCATTCCCAGCCGGTTTCGGCTGTTACACCACGCCGTGGGACGTGACCATCGGGGGATTGCCGCCCAACGAGCGATGCTTGTATATTCGACGCGTGAGGGGGCATGACCGCGTAGTCTCGAGGCCAACGAGGCACGTTTGGCTCGTGCAGCCGCAGGGTCCACAAGTACGGAGACAACGCATGAAGCTCATTCTCGGCATCGTGTCGGCTTGTCTTTTGCTCGCAGCCGTGCCTGCAACGGCGGCGGCCGCCGCCCCGGCCGGCGGTTCCGCCAGTCCCATGTTCCGCGTGCGGCCAGCGATCACGTCGGCGCCCAGCGGTCTGTCGCCGGCGACGATCAAGTCCGTCTACGGCTTCTCAACAAGCGCCAGCATCGGAGCCGGCAAGACGATCGCGATCGTCGACGCCTACGACGATCCGACGGCCGCAAACGACCTGGTCGTCTTCAGCAGCAAGTTCGGCCTGCCAGCGTGCACTTCGGCGAACGGCTGCTTTAAGAAGGTTAGCCAGACGGGCACGACCCGGTATCCGCAGGCAAACTCCGGGTGGGCGCTTGAGATCAGCCTGGATGTCCAATGGGCCCACGCCATCGCGCCGGGAGCGAAGATCCTCCTGGTCGAAGCGTCGAGCAGCAGCTTCTCCAACCTGATGGCTGCCGAGGACTACGCCGGAGCCCATGCCAACTACGTGTCCAACAGCTGGGGCGCCAGCGAATTCAGTGGCGAGACCGCGTACGACTCCAACTTCTTGCAGCCGGGCGTCAGCTATTTCGTCGCCGCCGGCGACAGCGGCCTGCCGGCGCAATGGCCGTCGGCGTCGCCGAACGTCATTTCGGTGGGCGGCACGACGCTCACCTTCTCTGGTGGCAACTTCTTCTCGGAGACCGGCTGGTCCGGCGGCGGCGGCGGCTGCAGCGCTTATGAGACGGCGACATCAGCGCAGTTGGCGTTTTCGGGCTTTTCCCAGGTCAACTGCGGCACCAAGCGCGCCACGCCCGATGTCTCGCTCGACGCGAACCCCGCATCCGGCGTCTCCGTCTACGACAGCACCCGCTACAGCGGCCAGTCCGGCTGGTGGGTAGTCGGCGGGACGAGCATTTCGTCGCCGATGTGGGCCGCCCGGTCCGCCGACGCGGGCGTGTGGGTGAACGCGGCCTACGTCTACGGCTCCGCGATCTCCTTCCGCGACATCACGACTGGTAACAACGGCGCCGCTTGCTTGGTCGGCTTCGACCTATGCAGCGGCCGCGGCAGCTGGACCGGCAGCGCTCCGTAACACCGGCCACCACGTATCGAGTCGCCAAAAGGGCGGCGAGGCGGTCCAACCGCCCGCCGCCCTTCTCTTCGTCTAGCCCCGATCCAGCAGTTCGAGCACGGGCCCGAGAGCCTCGAGGGACGCGAGCGTGATCGGGTCGACGACGAGCTGGACCTCCTTGACGCCTGCTCTGGCGTAGGCGCGCAATCCCTCGGCGATGACTTCGGGAGGACCCTGAAGCGGATCCGGCGCCGCGCCGGGACCGTAATCGCCCTGGCGCCGGCCCTTTCCACCGGGCATGCGCACGAGCGCCGCTACCGTGGCATCCACGGCCGCTGGATCGCGCCCTACCTTCGCGCAGATCGCCGCCACTCGGGCCCGCAGCGGAGCGACACCGCCGGGACTGTTGCCGGTGTCCGTGTACCAGACATTCCAGGACTTCACGTGGGGAAGCGTGATTTCGAGCATCCGCTCGCCCACTGAGCCGATCAGGATAGGCGGCCCGCCCGGGCGCGACCGGGGCACGAGCTGGCAGTCGCGAGCGCTGAAGTACGTTCCCTCGTAGTCGATCTCGCCTTCCTGGAGCAGCGTCCGAATGATGGTGAACGCCTCCTCGAAGCGGGATATTCGATGGTCGTAAGGCACGCCGTAGCCCCGGAACTCAACCTCGTTCCAACCGGCGCCAAGGCCCAGGACCAGTCGGCCGCCGGATATCTCGTCGACCGTGGCCGCTTTCTTCGCCAGGACGGCCGGATTGTAGAAACCGACTGGCGTAACGAGAGGTCCGAGCTCCACGCGCGAGGTTATGGCTGCCGCAGCCGCCAGAAGCGACCACGCATCCCAGGGCGCGTCGGCCGAGCCGTCGGCCATGCGGTACAGGAAATGGTCGCCCGTCCAGAGCGAATCGAAGCCGACCTGCTCGATCCTCCGGATCATCGTCGCCAGCTCCGGCCACCGGATGCGCCGTTCTATCTCAGGAAGCTGGACGCCGACCTTCAGAGGACGGCGACGGGAAACCGCTGCTGTGACCATGACGGGATCGTAGCGCTCGGCGCGCTACTGTTGGGATCCGAACAGCACCTGCAGCCAGGAGTCGAGCGGACTGGCTGTCTGAGCCGTCGCGTCCGGCTTTATGCCAATCGAGCCCGGAGCGTTGGCCGGAAGAGGCGGCGCGCTAGGGTCGAGGACGAACGGAATCTCCTTGGGCGATCCGAGCAGATACCCGCGGGCCATCTGCGCCACAAACCCCGGCTGCTGGATGAGCTTGAGCTCCTGCTCCAAGGAGGCGACGTCGCGCTCCATGGCGGCGTTTCGAGCGCGCATCTGGTCGGCCTGGCTGGCCGCTGATGAGGCCTCCCCGACCTGACGGGCGAAGACGCCCACCAGCCACAGCGAGAAAAGGCCGGCGACTAGCAGCGCAAGTCGCCGCCTCGTGAACGAAATGGCGGGCCTGGGCGCGGACGACGCAGTCGAGACGTCGTCCGGAGGAGGCTCCGGGTCGCGTCCGTACATTCCAGAATCGTAGCTTTGGAGCAGCTGACGTGTCAACACGAGTTCGCACTTGAAAACGCTGCTACACTGGCCCATATTTCGCACGTACGTTCTGTTTGAGGTCTCGCGATGCGCTACTACGAGCCCGCCGGCGTGGGAGCCGTCCTGGATCGATTGATGGCTGAGCCATCGATGTCGAGCGGGGTGCTGCACCACGCCCACATCCCAGCGCGCACCGCCGATTTCGTGCCGCTGCCGGAGTGGCTTGATAACGGGCTGAGGACCGGCCTGGAAAGCCGCGGCGTCACCGCGCTGTATCGCCACCAGGCCGAGGCGCTCGAGGCGATCCGGCTGGGCGAGGACGTCGTGGTCGCCACGCCGACGGCATCCGGTAAGTCGTTGTGCTACATCGTGCCGACGCTCCAGGCCCTCGCCGAGGATCCTACGGCACGCGCCCTGTACCTCTTCCCCACCAAGGCCCTGGGCCAGGACCAGGTCGCCGAGTTGAGCCAGCTGAGCCGGGCCGCCAGCCTTCACGTCAACGCTTCGACTTACGACGGCGATACGCCAAACCCAATCCGTTCCGCCATCCGATCGGCCGGCCAGGTCGTAGTCACGAACCCGGACATGCTGCACGCCGCGATCTTGCCGCACCACACAAAGTGGTTCCAGCTCTTCGAGCAGCTCCGCTTCATCGTCATCGACGAGCTTCACACCTACCGCGGCCTCTTTGGCAGCCACGTCGCCAATGTGCTGCGCCGGCTGCTCCGAATCTGCGCTCACTACGGCTCGCACCCGGTTATCGTCTGCTGCTCCGCCACGATCGGAAACCCGGGGGAGCTGGCGACCCTGCTGACGGGGCGCGCCGCGCGGGTCGTAAACAGGAACGGCGCCCCGTCCGGCGAGCGGCACATCGTGATGCTGCAGCCGCCGCTTCTCGATCCCGTGACTGGCGCGCGCGGCTCAGCCCAGACCCTCGCCACGAGGTGGGCACTGCCGTTCCTCCGCGCCGGCCGCCAGACGCTCGTCTTCGGCCGGTCGCGAGTTGGTGTCGAGCTGATGCTGTCCAACCTTCGGGAGGCGCTCCGTCTGGGCGACGGCCCCAGGACCCGGGTCCGGGGCTATCGGGGCGGGTACCTGCCGACGGAGCGCCGAGCCGTCGAGCGCGGGCTTCGGGACGGCGAGTTGCTGGGCGTCGTCACCACAAACGCACTGGAGCTGGGCGTGGACGTCGGCCAGCTGGACGTGTCGATCCTGGCGGGCTACCCGGGCTCCATAGCCGCGACCTGGCAGCAGATGGGGCGGGCCGGGCGCCGGGCGGAGACGAGCGTTTCGGTCCTGATCGCCGGCGGTGGACCCGTCGACAGGTACGTCGTCGAGCACCCGGAGTTCCTCCTCGAATCGCCTCCGGAGGAGGCTCGTCTCGACCCCGACAACCTGCACGTCCTGCTCGGTCACCTCAAGGCGGCTTGCTTCGAGCTGCCGTTCGAACCGGGTGAGCGATTCGGTCCGACCGAAGCGGAGCCGCTCCTGGAATTCCTCGCAGAGGAGGGCCTGGTCCGGCATGCCGGCGACGGCCGTTGGTACTGGTCGAGTGACAACTTCCCGGCCTCGTCGGTTTCCCTGCGAGCCGCTGCCGAGGAGAACGTCGTGATCATCGACACGACGCCGGATCGGCCTCGGGTGATCGGCGAGATCGACATCTTCGCGGCCCAGACGCTGGTCCACGAAGACGCGATCTACATGCACGAGTCGGCCCAGTACCACGTCGACAAGCTCGACTGGGACGAGCGCAAGGCATACGTTCGACGTGTCGACATAAACCACTACACCTACGCCGATCGGGCGGTCACCCTCAAGCCGCTCGAGACCTTCGCGACGGCGCCTGCGACAGGTTGCGATCGCGCTCACGGCGAAGTGATGGTCTCCAGCCTGGTCAGCATGTTCAAGAAGCTCAAGTTCGGGACGGACGAGAACCTGGGCTGGGGTCCGGTTCATCTGCCAGAGATCGAGCTTCAGACGACGGCTTACTGGCTGATGCTCGGTTCTGCAGCCGAGGGCTGGCGGCGGGCTGACCTAGACATCGCCCTGCTCGGCGTCGGGCGAGCGATCCAGGCAGTCGCGGCAGTCCTGCTGATGGTCGATCCTCGAGACCTGGGCCTCGTAAGCCAGGTCAGATCGCCGCACAGCGGGGCGGCCACGTGCTACCTGTATGAAGCCGTGCCGGGCGGCGTCGGATTGTCGGAGCGGCTATTCGAGCGCCATGACGAGCTGGTAGCGGGGGCAGCCGACCTGATCGCCCGGTGCGGCTGCGAGAGCGGATGCCCGGCCTGCACGGGCCCCAGGCTGGAACGGGACGTGGACGCGAAGGCCCTGGCACTGAGGCTCCTGCGAGCACTCGCCCCCGATGCCGGCGCCGCACGATCTTCGGCGCGGCACCCGGCGGCGGGGGCCGCGGGCATTGCAGGCCGGCCGGCCGCCGCGCCATGACCATCGACGGGACCCGCCTGCAGCGCTACCTCGACGAGAAGCGTAGGGCCAGGGCGGCGGTCGCGCACGTCGATCGCAGGGGCGAGGCCGACCCGGACATCCGCCGCGTCATTGCCGCGGTCGTGGCCGCGGGCGAGCCCTTCGGCACGCCACAGCCCGTCTGGCGCGGCATCGGGCCCGTCGATCCGGCATCGCTCGCCCGGCGCATGGCCAAGAGCCTGGACGCCGAGGCCATCGAGACCCGTCGTGGCTGGTATGTCCGCCGAGAGCTTCGGCCGGTCTACCTGCCTCTCGATCGAGCGAGACTGGCCACTCTGCCGGGGATGCCCGGACCCAACGCTTCCCTCCTCTGTCTCGACACCGAGACGACCGGTCTCGGATCGGCCGCCGGAACGGTCGCATTCATGATCGGAATCGGCTGGTGGCAGGGCGACCTGATGCATCAGGTGCAGTTACTGCTGCCGGACTACTCGGAGGAAGGCGCGCTGCTCGACGCCCTGGCAGACGCCACACCACTCGGAGCCCGCCTCATTACTTACAACGGCCGAACGTTCGACTGGCCGCTCCTCGAGACGCGGTATCGGATGTGTCGCCGCGTGCCACCTGAACTCGACGGACACCTGGACTTGCTGCCCCTCGTCCGGCGGCTCTTTCGGCATCGTCTGCCCGATGCACGCCTCCAGACCGTGGAACGGCATCTGCTCCGCCGCCATCGTGCGCCGGACATTCCGTCCTGGGAGATTCCAGCCGTCTACCACTCGTTCCTGCGTGGCGGTCCGGCCGGCCCGATCAGGGTTGTGGCCCGCCACAACGCCGAGGACGTCGTCACGCTGGGCCGCATCCTGGCCCACCTCGAACGCGGCTACGGCGAGGGCCAGGTCCGGCGCTGGGCTCCTCCCGGCGACCTGGTCCGGCTGGCGCGCCTCTTCCGCCACGAGGGCCGCATCGAAGAAGCGGTTGCCTGCCTGGAG
>Ga0187881_10001152_pt1 | contig 28722 bp, 27 predicted proteins | sample June2016WEW_19_1_2_FD_133017 | JGI IMG/M metagenome (GOLD analysis project Ga0187881, IMG submission 133017) | Peatland microbial communities from SPRUCE experiment site at the Marcell Experimental Forest, Minnesota, USA - June2016WEW_19_100 | ecosystem: Environmental > Terrestrial > Soil >... | reverse complement strand
GACCTCAGAACCATTGTTCCACTCGACATTGACACAGTAGTCTCCTCCGTGAAGAAAACGGGAAGGCTGGTAACTGCGGAGGATTGTTGCAGAACCTCAGGTGTCGGGGCAGAAGTCGTAGCGCAGATTGCAGAACGTGGGATGGACTATCTTGAGGGAGTAGAGCGCGTCGCCTTTCCGGACATGCCAGCTCCTTTCAGCCCACCCCTTCAAAATGCCTTCATGCCTAGCAAAGAATCGATAATTGGGGCTGTAAAGAGAATCGTATAGCTAGTAGCTTCGATTGAGCTAAGCCTGTTCTGTAAGAGAGTCAGGATTTTCCAGGAGACGCTTTACTTCCACTAGAAACTTCGCTGCGGGTACACCATCAACAACCCTATGGTCGAATATTAGTGACAAAGTAGCGCGAACACGAATCGCAACTGAGTCTTCCACAACAACGGCTTTCTTAGTCGCCTTTCCCACCGCGAGTATGGCCGTTTGGGGAGGATTGATTATCGGCGCGAACAACTCTACTCCTTCCCCCCCAAGGTTGGTTACAGTGAAGGTCCCCGCGGTTAATTCATTGATCGTCAGTTTGCCCGAGACCGCCATGTCCCTGAGCTCAGAAATCCGTTTTGAAATTGCTGCAAGATCAAGTTCTTCAGGCCCAAAGATAACTGGGGCAGTTAGACCAGCAGGAGTGTGCACTGCTACTGCTATGTTAATGTCATCGTATACTTTGATTCCTGCGGAATCGAAAGAGGAATTCAGAAGCATATGCTGTCGCAATGCGCGCGCAGTTGCCTTCACTATGAATGCCGTGATTGAGACATGTACTTCGGCTTGTTGGCATGCTTGCTCCACCGCTTCCAGGTCCACTTCAGTAGTTATCAGTACAGGAACAGTTGTGTGGAAGCTGTATGCCAGTCGCTCCGCAACGGCCTTCCTTATTCCCTCAAGTGGTATGACTTCCTTGACTCGTATGTTTTTTCCCAGTTTCTCTGCGGGAGTGCTCGTAGCCTTTTCGGCGTTCAGAACGTCTTCAATTAGTATGCGGCCACGTGGGCCCGTACCCTTTACTTTTGCCAGATCGAGGCCCTTCTGCCGCGCAAGAGCCCTAGCGGCCGGTGAGGATCGAATCTCACGAAGGCCTACCATTTCTGTTTGCATCGTTGAAGGAACAGTTTCTTGAACTCGGCCGGACTCACCCGCAACTGGAACAACGCTCGCCTCTGGCATCTTCTCTCCCGGCTCGCCGATAATAGCAACGACTTGGCCAACCGGCACCTCAGTTCCCGGTTCGCTCAAAATCTTCATGAGAACTCCAGACATTGGCGATTCAATTTCGAATGTTGTTTTCTCCCCCTCGACAAGCAAAATCGGCTCTCCCTTCGCAACTTTTGCATCTGGCTTTCTCAACCATTCAACAATTTTCCCTGACTGCATCGCCGCATCTATTCGCGGCATCAGAACGTCATGCACAACTGAAGCCTCTCGACGTTGTTGCTTTGGTTTTGGCCTTCAAAAATGTTACTGGTGAGGGGATTCTGTGGACCAGAAAACCTCTCTTTCAGAAGTTCACTTGAAATTCTTGCGTGAGGATGAATGGTCGTCACTCGACAAACTCGTAGCGCCAACCATTTCCCGCTACTAAATCGCTTACTTTTCATGATTCAAATTCTACGATCTTTTGAGGAGTTCAATGATGATACTCGGTTCTTCCGGGTTTTGAAGATAGGCGAATTCCGCACCAGGTCTTTTGCCGCTCTGGACTACTTTGAAACCCAGATTGTTCAATCGTGCTATGCTTTCGGCGATATTCGATACAAATGATGCCACGTGATGCAGTCCATCACCGTGGCTCTGAAGAAACTGTGCGTTGAGGCTCTCTCCTTCGAGCGGTTGCACCAGCTCTAACTCAATATTCCCCAAGAGAGCCAGCGCCACCTTCATCCGGAAATTGCCGGGTCTTCCTTTCAGAGTACGTTCGGCGTAGTCAGGTGTCAAGATCTTCCATTCACTTACATTGAAAACTGCACTGTAGAACTTCATCGCTTTTTCAAGATCTCTGACGGCGATACTGATCTGGTCTACTCGATCTATGGGGGGCAGTGACTTTCACCATGGCATGCTATCAGTTAGGATTGGCCGTTAGGGGACTAACGTCAATAGTGTGATTCGCTGAAGATTGCAATCAATGACCCCTCGTTGTTATCTTATTGGGGAAAACTCTGCGAGAGTGTCTTTAAGCTTTCCACTTGGTCGGCGGTATCAACCGTTCCGTCCAGATTGGAGGCGACAAGGACGCATAAGGAGACGCCTAGTGTTCAAGTTCAAGTTTCAAGTTCGGATATTTGTCTTGTTTTCACTTAAGCTGCCAGTAAGAACCAGTCTGCGTTGTCCGTCAGGATCAATATGGTCTGGTCTTGTGGCCTTCGTGTAGAAGCCAATCCGTACACAGATTTCTTTTTCGCTAGGTCCAGGCATGCTTCTGAATTCTGAAACAAGGTGATTCCTTGAAAAGGTCCATAGGGTAGATGTCTAGATGCCATGCGTCCCCAAGTTCGGCAGCACGTCTCATTGCGGCTCTGCTGTTGCCGCCTATCGATTATGAAACAAGGACCTTTCTTCCCCTAATTCCTGTGGTTTGAGGCGCACTGAAGGAAGCTCTTAGGCTCACGAATGTGACTGCGATTCGGAGGACTAAGAGCAGTCGACAATGTGTCCCTTGAAGTGAAAGCAGGCAGCATAACCGCCCTCATGGGCCTGAATGACGGTGACTTTGGTGGAAGGTATGGCTTGTTTCTGAGTAACATCATCAGCCGGCAAGGCTTAAAATGGCGGACGGACGGTGGCTCTCTCATGAGGACTTGGAGACTTGAGTTACGGAATAATGGGAGTCGATTTTGAGGAAAGAGTCAATTTCGAACGGTTAAGAAACGAACGCTTGGCAAAAGCGAAAGCTGCTCTTAAGTCGAGCGGCCTCGGTTCTTTGGTCTGTTACGATTTCGATAACGTGCGCTATATCACTGGCACGCATGTTGGAGAATGGTGCAGAAACAAGCTAAATCGTTATTGTATTCTCCCCAAGGATGGAGAGCCTTTGCTTTTCGATCCCGCCACTCCTGCCAAGAAGATCTCCTGTCCTTGGATTGCTGATCGCGTTTTTCCTGCGGTTGGCTCCATGAGAGGAGCCATACCGCCGGAGGTTGGAAGCGTGGAGAAGGTCGCAAAGGATACCCTGCAACGATTGAAAGAGTACGGTGTGGAGAGAGAACCCGTCGGCATGGACATTGCAGACATTCCTCTTGTGCGAGCTCTAGAGAAGTTGGGCTTAGAAGTGGTGGATGGACAGCAAGTCTTGCTGGACGCACGTATGATCAAGACCAAAGACGAGATTGAATTATTGAAAGCTTCGGCGGCAATGGTTGATGCAGCCTATGGAGAGATTGTTCATGCAATACGACCTGGCGCCAGAGAGAATACACTAGTGGCAGTTGCAAACCATGTTCTCTATAGTTTGGGCTCTGAACTTGTAGAGTGTGTGAACAGCGTTTCTGGAGAAAGGGGAAAACCTCATCCTCACACTTTTTCCGACAGAATAATCCGCCCAGGGGACATGGTATTTCTAGACATTATGCACTCTTACATGGGATATCGCACATGCTATTATCGCACCTTCGTTTGCGGTAAACCTTCCAAAGTTCAGTTGGAAGCTTATGACCTAGCCTGGAAATGGCTCAAGGCCTCGATTGATGCGGTGAAGCCGGGAGCGACAACCGGTGACGTAGCAAAGACGTGGCCGCCTCCTTCCGAATTCGGCTTGAAGACAGAGGAGGAAGCTTTCCTGCTTCAGTTCGGACATGGAGTGGGCCTTAGCCTCTGGGAGAAACCAGTAATTTCAAGGCTCTTTTCCTTAGGAAAACCATACCCCATTCAAGAAGGAATGGTTTTCGCATTGGAGACCTATTGTCCGTCAGCAGACGGAAAAGGCGCTGCGAGAATTGAAGAGGAAGTTGTGGTTACCAACACAGGATGCGAGCGAATCTTTCGATATCCAGTTGAGGAGCTAATTTCCTGCGGAGTCCCAGATACAATGGCTTACGTATGATGGTTGATTAACTCTTATCAGGACCGAAGTAGAGCAGGGTGCAGGGTACCTCGGCTGAATTGTGTCCCTCTCGATCACGCCCCAGCGAGATATGCGTTGGCTTGACGGGGGACTGATCCGAGTGCCTTCGTGGCAGAACCGGGCACGTCCAGGGGAGTTTGCCCAATAGCGTTCCGAGGGATTTTCTTTACTCGCATGCATCGGTTTTGAAGATGAGGTGATCGATGAGCCCGAAACCATTGCCACGTTCGTGCAAGTCCAATGGGCTGAGTCTTGAATGGTTCGTCGTGGACTCGTAGGCGAGAATGGTCGCTACTGATATGCTACTCTCGATTTGCTCTCTTCATGGCTGGCTGCAGATGTTTGGAAGGCTCGGACTGATTATGTCCGAGCGCCGTTCTTGAGTCACCTTATTTTGAGCAGTCTTAAAAAAATAGGGTGACTTCCCGCGCTAGCTCTCTTGCTCTAACGCCCTGATACTTCTCGCTTGTTGGCGCGATAAGCGCTTGTACGAGGTTGAAGTGGGACGATGAATCGTCACTGCTTCCGATTGCGCCCGGTGGCTGAGAAGTTATTCATGCTACCGGAACGGTATCCGCTCATGTCCAATGCCACGTGAACAAAACCCAACCCCCGGAGGGCGTTGGATACATAGTCTAGCAGCTGCTCGTCGAAGAACAACTTCCTCTCATCCGGTCCAACTTCAACCCTAGCTACGCTCCCATGATCTCGTACCCTTAACTCCCTGACGCCGGTCAAAGACCGAATCAGGTTCTCGGCTCGTTCGATCCTAAGGAGCCTCTCGGGGGTCATCACCTCACCATAAGCGACTCGGGATGATAGGCAAGGCATCGAGGTTTTGTCGTAGTTTGACAGGCCGAGATGCTTCGCGAGCTCTCTGACTTCCGCCTTCGTCAACCCTGCATCCGCCAGAGGCCTCCGCACTCCCTTTTCGGATAAGGCAGGAGCGCCGGGCCGGTGCCCCTTTAGGTCTTCAGCGTTTGTTCCATCGACCACCGTGTAACCGCCGAGTTCTTTCGCCAATTCCGTCAGTTTTTCCGCTAGCTCCTTTTTGCAGTAGCATCGGTTCGCTGGGTTTGCAAGGTAGTTCGGGTCTTGCAACTCATCCGTCTTGATCACCAAGTGCCTTATTCCAATCTCGGTTGCGATGCGCTTGGCGTCGTTCAATTCCGCGGCTGGAATGCTTGGCGAGTCGGCGGTTGCAGCTAACGTCTTCTCGTCCAACGCCATTTTAGCTAAGAACGCAACGAGGGTACTGTCGATTCCGCCTGAAAACGCGATGAGCACGCTTCCGTAACTTTTCAATTCATTCAGAATACGCATCTTCTTTTGGCGAAGCTCCTCAGAGATTTCAGGTTGCAGCGGTGGTGTCGTCGTTCGCGTCACTTCTGTTAACATTTTATAGTAGCTGAGCGGTCTTCGTACTTAGACGTTTCCTAGTTGGCGAAATCTTTGCGCGAAATTCTCGAAAAGCTTGCCAAAGGCAAGATCACGGTTGACGAGGCTGAGAGAGCCTTGAAGATGAACGCGATAGAAAACGTCGCTAACGTAGCAAAGCTCGACGTCGGCCGGGAAATGAGACGAAACACTCCGGAAATCGTCTTCGCAGAAGGCAAAGCGAGAAACGACCTGGCCAAGATTTGCGCTCGAATGCTAGAGAGGAATGGTCGGGTTATTGCAACGCGTCTTAACGATGAACAAATGGAAAACTTAACGAAACAGTTCAGGGATTTCACTGTGCAGAGATTTCCGCGTTCGAGGTCTATCGTGTTAAGGAAGAAAAGCCTACGACCGGCGCGGTCGGGTGGGAAGGTTGGTGTTCTGACGGCGGGGACCGTGGACTTGGCGGTTGCTGAGGAGGCTACGATGATCGCCCAAGAGATGGGGTGTGAGACATATTTAGAGGCGGACGCGGGCGGTTGTACTATTCACAGACTCGTACAACCGTTAAAGAAGATGCTCAGTAACGATGTTGATTGCCTGATTGTTGTCGCCGGCCGCGAAGGTGCCCTGCCCACCGTGGTTGCGGGTCTAGTGGATATCCCGTTGATCGCTGTACCAACGTCTTCGGGCTACGGGTACGGAGGCGGCGGTGAAGCGGCGTTGATGGCTATGTTGCAAGCCTGCTCCTTGGGGTTGGCGGTGGTTAACATCGACTCTGGGATTGCCGCGGGTGTGGTCGCGGCGCAGATAGCTAATCGGGTCGCCAGGGCTCGCTCGGGGCGCAGAGTCAAGGGACGCTAACAGTCTTGAGGTGACTGCATGCGGTCTTTACGACTTCAACCAATCAAATAAGGACCGACTTCAAAGAGCTGTGTGATAGAGGTCTGATTCCAAACGCATTCAGAAACTTACTCACAGAATCATACGGCTTTAGACTTCGAGCAGACTACGGACGGTGGACTCACAGCGGGCGGATAATGCCAGATCTGACGCCTAACACGGTGCGGAGCAGCGGTCTTGAGCTCGCTAATCAGCTCGAATGAGGTGATATCTTGAACTGGAGGAGTTTAGAGATCATTGCGCCTAGTTCCTTCCCAACGTTCTCCACCGGAGAACTCATTCGGTCCGATACTCAAGATAGTCTAAGAAATATCGTTTGCTTGGTCGCTTCCTCGACAACCTGTTTAGCATCGTCGAGCATTTGCTGGTCGACGGTGGAAAACATAGTAATCAACCAATGGTGAAGAGATAATCCTTGACTTTCGTTTCCTTTGTGCCGACGCTGACTCTTCTTAAGATTTGTGTCCCTCATCCAGTTTTCGCTGCGCCGGAGGGAAGATATAGGTAGTTCAGGACCCATCGGAATATTCGCGCAGCAGGTCGCAAAGGCATCAGGTGCCTGAATTGTTATTGCGGTAGGACGTAGACGAGAAAGATTCAGGTTGGGCCTCGCGCGAAAGATTGGGTCAGCTGACATCTTCTTGAGCACAGAAAAGGAGGACATAGTCAAACGGACTATGAAGCTGACTAACGGAAGAGGAGCCTATGTCGTGATCGAGCTCGCTGGAGTCGGCTCGGTCGGTCTTCCGGCGAAACCCGTGGAAATAGAGTAAGCGGGCCAACCTAACGGAATTGATAACTGACAGACTTCCACTCGACAAGGCCGAAGAAGGCTTTCAACGCGTCATGAAAAGGGAGAGCGGGAAGGTTCTCTTCATACCGTGATTGCATTGCACCCAGCCGTTCAGGAAGCCAGCTTCTCCGGGGCTTCCAAGAGTTGCTTTACTCTCTGCAGGAACTTGGCTGCTAGAACACCGTCAACGACTCTATGATCTAAGACAAAGGTCAGCGTCATCATCTGTCTAATCGCCATGTTCTCTCCTGCAACGACGAGCTTCGGCACTATTCTACCAACCCCCAGTGTCGCTGTCTCTGGAGGATTGACCACTGGCGCGAACAGTTCGACATCGTACATGCAAGTTGCTAACGGTGAACGTCCCTCCAGACATTTCCCTAGTTGCTAGGGAACCACTTCTTGCTCGCTGCGCAAGTGTCTTCGTGTTCTTCGAGATGGCTGCAAGTGATAGGCGGTCTGCGTTTACGGCTCCGAGTTGGTGTTGGTTGTAGGCTTCGAGGATCATGGTAGGGTGGTTGCCCGTCTTCCCAGGTGTCCACGGGGCTGGGATCGATTCAACTAGGTCCTTGGCTTTGGTTAGGAAGACATTAACTTTAGAACATCATAGATTCTATAGTGTAAAGCCATATATTAGCAGAGAACGAACACGCGCCTCGCTGAATGATAATTTTGAGTGAATCAAAAGGCCTATGGCTTAGAAAGTCATCGGGCGTGATACGGCACCTCGGTCCGAGGGATGCGTTCGTTTTCGCGTTTATTCTCCCGGCGGTACAGTTGTTCTAACTACCCACATCTGTCATGGGAGTGGTAAAGACGTCGGTGTCTTCGGCGTGTCGCTTGGGTTGGACTACTTGATAGCTTTTACAACGCGCAATCCGATACTTGCCATTATCCCCGCCATAGGCAATGAGCACTTACTTGGGAAAACGAATTTATGAAAGAATCTAAGAGTTTGAGCTAGGAGGCTGGTTTCCCACGAGCTTCAAGATGATTACTGAGAAGCTAGCTATTCTAGTTCCAAATGAACAGGGCTTCGCCACGGTGGAGTTATTGCTGAGGAGCACGCTGGACGGTCTCGAGAAGGCCAGTGTGCTCGACCTCACCAACGTTGAGCCAGCGACGTCTTTCAGGCCAAGGGCCCAACCATGAACCAAGATAAACTGTGTTTTCTTAGGATAAGCGAACTCGCCGAGCTGATTGAGAGCGAGGAGGTGTCGCCCGTCGAGGTCGCGCAGTCGTTCCTAGATCGAATTGAGAGATTAGACAAGCGGCTAGGATCATACATCACGGTTCTCAGAGAAGAGGCACTGAGATCTGCTCACGAGGCCGAGAAATTAATTTCCCGCGGCAGGTACAAAGGTCATCTTCACGGAGTACCTATTGCCCTCAAGGACTTATTCTACACCAAAGGTATCCGAACCACCAGCGGCTCGAAGATCTTCTCAAACTACCTCCCGGGCTACGACGCCACAGCAGTTGAGAGGCTGAATAACGCTGGAGCCATACTGCTAGGAAAGCTGAACATGTCCGAGATAGCGATCGATCCCACAAATGAGAACCCACACTATGAGAAATGCCGGAATCCTTGGAACACGGACTACATACCCGGAGGCTCAAGCGGGGGTTCAGGCGCAGCACTTGCGGCGGGACTCTGCGCAGGGGCCCTGGGAACGGACACCGGAGGGTCCATCAGAATACCGGCAGCGCTCTGCGGAATAGTCGGTCTTAAGCCGACCTATGGAAGAGTTAGCAGATTCGGAGTGACTCCGCTCAGCTGGTCACTGGACCACGTGGGACCGATGGCTAGGAGTACAGAGGATGTTGCTATTCTACTACAGGCTATCGCCGGACCAGAGCCAAGGGATTCGACAACAGTCGATGAACCCGTCCCCGACTATTTGGCGGACATAAACGGCGGCGTCGAGGGCGTTAGGATAGGGATTCCCAAGCAGTTCTTCTTCGAGGACATCGACGAAGTCGTGGAAGAATGTGTCCGCCGGGCAGTTAAAGTGTTTGACGGGCTGGGCGCGGAGGTGCTTGAGATTTCTCTCCCCAGTATGCTGTACAGCCGAGTCTCGACCTTCATCATAATGATGTGCGAAGCCGCCTCCTATTACGAGAAGTACATGAGGACTAACCTGAATGACTTCGGCGAAGGCGTAAGAAGTCACCTCGAGCTTGGAAGCACGCTGCCAGCAACACACTACTTGAGAGCTCAGCGTATCAGGACTCTAGTCGTTAAAGAACTGAAGCAGTCCTTCAAATCAATCGATGTCATAGCGACTCCCACTACCCCTATCGCCGCGTCAAGGATCGGGGATGAATTCGTGAAGACAAGGAGAAATGAAATACCGGTTACGGATCTTCCCAAGTACACGGGCGCCTTCAACGCTGCCGGAGTGCCGGCTATGTCCATACCGTGCGGATTTACGGAGTCGGGACTGCCTGTTGGGCTCCACCTTGCGAGCCGCTGGCTAGACGAAGCGACGCTGCTTAGAGTAGCCTATGCCTACGAAAAGAAGACACTGTGGACGGAACAGCATCCGAAAGCCTGATGGCTCAAACTCATCAGACTAAAGTTCGACCGAGTACAGTGTTGAGATCAGTAACGGAATTTATGCATTTTCAAGTGGAACTTAGGACAGGCAGCTGGGGGGGCAATCGCTTTGTAGAGTATAGGTTGCCGCTACCTCATTAGACTGGCGCACCGAGTTAGTATCATCGTCTTCATCGCCTACCGTTTCCACCTACTATGATTGATGCCGAAGTTTGAGTCTCCTCGGACTGTTTTTGCTGTGGTTGAGTGATAACAGTAGCGGGGCGCGGAGCAACTACTCGGGCGGAAGTTCCTTGAAAGCCAAACTGAAGTCAGGGCCTCTCTTCAGCTTCGCCACCCCAAATATTATGCAAAGTATCACTACGAGACCTACCACCACTCCAATGGCTATTGGTGTGTTTGCTCCATATATGGAATTTGATAACAGCAAGTACGCGATGATAAGCCAACCGATTAGCGTCACCGCACTGGATGCATACAAGACCGCACCCCGCGTCGGTGAGCGTTCGTAGATTTGCGGTTTCAGCTTCGGAAGCAGCATCATCGCTATTGAAACTATGCAGATGAAAATAGCAATCAACAACGTCACTACAGACGCGAACAAATAGGCGTAGGTCGATGACTGTGGGATCTCAAGAATGATGAAGAAAGCACCTGCGATTATCACAGCTGTTACGGTTGCGTTCAGGGGCCCATGTGTCTTCTCCGAGACGTTCGCAAACCAGCTTGGGAGGACACGATCGAAAGAATAGGCAAACAGGCATCTTGAGACCCAAATGTAGGCATTCGGCATAAAGATGAAGAGACTTGCAATTGTAGCTAGGCCGATCAAAGCACCGAGAACGGGGGTTGCGGCAATCATGGATAGGAAGGTCGAGTAAGGCAAAGCCGACAACGCGATCGCGCCCGGATTGTTATATAGCAAATAACCCATGGATGCCATCCACTGATATCCCGCCACATTGTACATCAGGACCAGCAAAATTGTCTCCACAATAGCCAAAGCCGCATAGGACACGATCATGCTGAATAGCAAACTACTCCTCGCGCGCCGAATCTCTCCGCCAACCTGAAGTTGTGCATTTACCCAACCTGCGGCCGGACCGGCAACAACAGGCACAATCAAGAGTCCTCCCCATAGCGAATCTGCTGGGGGCGTGAACCCACTCGACTGCGCAGTCGCGGTTACATTAGAATAGTAGTCACCGGGCTTCCCGATGTATTGTCCTACGAAAGCATTGTATGAAGACACGAAACCGGCGTGCGGGATGGAAGCGAACACATAGATCATAGCCACGACTGCAGCCATAGCCAAGACACAACAAACGTTCTGGATTCGTAGGTAGGTCTTCAAGGAAAAAGCGGCAGGGAGAAAGCTCAGGAGTAAAGTTACAGTTCCTATGCCCGCAATCCAGGTTTGAGTTGACACAGCAACGCCAAAGTTTACCCACGCCGCATTGTTTAAAATAACTCCAATATAGGTGAAGAAAGGTGTTAGGGCACTAGTCTCAAAAACTATGCAGTTCATACCAGCAAAAAGTACCATGGCAAGGGCTGCCAACCAATTCTCAACAAAACCTAACAGCGGGGACAGTGTTCTGCTCACAAATACGTAATCCCCTGCACTACGCGGCATCATTGTTCCTACGGACCAGAACACAACAATTGTAGGGACCATTATCACCGTCAGCATAAGGATTGATATGCACGCAGAAAACGTGCCGCCAAGTAAGGGTTCAAGACTATACTGGTAATTGAATATGAATAACCAGTTGAGATTAATTATGCTAAACATTAGCAATGAAGTTGCAGAAATCTCGCGAACCAGTCCCGTCGCTTCTCTCACAAACACCTTTCCACTACTCAAGACGTCCAATCCAAAAAGTGCAATTTGACGTTGCGAATATACAACTTCTCAACTTACGGTATATACAAAAAGTAAATGAGAGAAAATCTGTTCTGCCCAACATATGACGAAGATACTGGTTCTGGGCGTAGGCAAGATAGGAACGGCTCTTATCAAAGATCTCTCTAACTCTAAAGAAGTTACTGAAATCGTTGCGGCAGATGTGGATGTCGAACTGGTAGAACGCAAGTTGGAACCGTTGAACAGCCCGAAGATAAAGGCTGAACAGCTTGATGCTAAGGACATGGCAAGGCTCAACAAGGTCTTGTCAGGAGGGTTCGATGTCGTTGTAAGCACGGTCCTTCCAGAACTTCATTACAATATCACAAAAGCGGCCTTCTGAGCAGAGTTTTGAAGATGAAGATCTGCACAACTCGGCCAAGGATGCGGGAGTCACAGTAGTACCAAGTATCGGAGAGCACCCAGGATTAGAGGACGTGATAGTGGGTGTTGGGGTCGGCCAACTTGATAAAGTGAAGAAAATCCACGCATATTACAGTGGCTTTCCACAGAAAGGAACGCAGGCCTACAACAACCCTTTGAAGTACAAGTTCACGTGGAACACAGGTATTGCCTTTTACCTGCCATTCTTAAGTCCTGACCTAAGGGGAAAAGCGAAGATACTGCGAGGTGGAGAGGTTGTAGAAGTTGATATGGCTTCAGGGCCCGGAAATCCTGAACTCATAAGGTTCCCTGAGCCCATAGGAGAACTTGAAGCAATCTTTGCCGATTGGCCTAGGGAAGCTATAAAACAGCTCGGCCTAAAGGACGTTGAAGAAGCTTGGGAGAAGGCTCTCCGATTGCCTGGACATTGTCAGCGATGGACCATTTTGCGCGATCTGCATCTCCTTGACTATGAGCCAGTGACGATAAGTGGAAAGAAGGTCGCACCGAGAGACGTATTGATAGAAATCGGAAACAAGTATCTTCAGTACGAGAAAGGAGAAGGAAATGCCTTGGCGATCAGGGTCGAGGTCATAGGTGAGAAGAACGGGAAACCGACAGAATACAGCTACCAAATGATGGACTTCTATGATCCCATTGCAGATGTTACGGCCATGGGACGAACCACCGCTTTTCCATGCTCTATTGCGGCCCAAATGATTGCACGCGGCGAGATCGAGAGAGGCGTCGTCCATCCATCTAAGATTGGGCGGAATCCCTCAACAAGAAAGATATTCTTTGAGGAACTGGCCAAAAGGAACATCACCGTACGCGAATCGGTAACGACCATGATCGCGTAGAATTGACATGAGAGAGAAGAAGAGCCTCAAGTAGTCGTCGGAAGTGTTTCGGTACGCCTAGGCTGCATGGAGCTCGCTTCTCGTCTCCACGCACGTGGGCTGTTCCACGATCATTCAGCAGATGGACACGAACATCACCATCTTTGCCTTCATGCAGGGAGCGTCATCCTCTGTCCTTCTCCTCTAAACGAACCCAAAATGGTTTGTATGGCGATGGAGGGGAAGCCATCATAAAAAACCGCATGTCAGAGAGAGATTAGTGAAAACCTCGTCGTCTTTACGGCTCGACATGTAATGAGCCTCCGATTACTCATTAGGCTTCCATCCGGTATATCTCCATCCGATTAGACCCTCATCCTTCTCTATGGATTTTTTCCCTATGCAATCTGGACAGATTTCGTTGTATAAAGGTACCCAGTCGCAGCAACACCCACCATAGAATTTTCCGCGTTTAACTTTCTCCGCTATGCCCTTGTGCTCCTTAGCGCAATCACCGATCACATAGACAACAGCATCTTCAGCCTGGGCTCTCGCAACGAGGTCAGCTGGCACCTGCGTCTGCATACCCAAGATAACGTAGAGTTTGCGTCTCTTTCCCGGCGGAACCTTGTACTTGCCAGTAGCCAACGCCAACATGTCAACGGCCTCCCGAGCCATACAATAGCAGCCTCCAACGCATGTCCCTCCTGTGTACACCTCTAAAGGATAGTTTAGTCCATCATACCGCTGATACCCTATCACATCTGGTAAAGCACGTCTAAAGTATCTGCGAACCTGATCGATCTTCTTACCACTTACTTCTATCTTATCAAGATCTGCTATGCCCAAGCCCTGTTGCGCAGCGAGGCGTGTGATGGCAACTTCATAGGGATGGATGCCCATCACAGCTGAGCCTACCGCATCCACAGCGACAGCATCCTCTCCAGCTATGAGTATGTTCATGTCTTTGACCACGTCCAGGCTCAGATATGGCCCTTGACCTTCAAGAGCGATAAGCCCGTCAATGATGTTAAGGTCCGGCTTGAGACCCTTGTAGTACTCAACAACCACCTGATGTATGTTGTCGTTATGATAGTCTAGGTACGAGCCTGGGCCAATACACGGTGGAATACCAAGCAGGTTCTTAAGGCACAAAGTCGCAACGGTTGTAACATGGGTCTTCAACTTTGGGACGTTTATGAAAACGTCAGCTTCAGTGTAAGTCTTGGGTACGGTCGCCTTCAGAAGTGGCACTTTCTTAGAGCTGAGCAAACCCATTGCGCCAGGTATGTCCACTTCGGTCATCGTGTCGTGCTCGTACCCAATCACCTCTGCGCCAGTATTTTTAGCAACTTTATTCATGCCCGAAGCATCGAATAGCGCCGGTCCAGCCGCCCTCTCCCATTCGCCAATTATCACACGCTTGGGTCTAAACTCATTTAAGATATGGATTAATGCCTCTACGACTCGCGGATCCGTATTGCACGCAACTTGTGGCGGTTCAAGAAATACACAGTTAGGCTTAATGAGGACAACGTCGCCTTGTTTTACAAACTTGCCCATACCGCCCAGCGGCTTGAGGCACTCCGTAAGCATCGCTTGTATGAACCTAACATCTTCGCGACTGTAGTTGTCTTTGTATGGCGGGACTTTATCCTCTTTGACGATTACTACGCGAGGCTTGATTTTGCTCTTTTCCTCCAAAATCTCACGTTCTCTCTCGGATTGTTAATCTTTCACGCGTATATAACGCCAAATAATATATGGTATGTAATTACCAATATTCTATAATCCGGGAGTCAACGACATGTCGGACGGCTAGTTGAAGTGGATTGCTGCTGGTGTTTTGTAGTCTCCTGTCCCGAAATCGAAAGCTGGATCTCATACTGTTGTAATTATTTCACCTGACGAGATGGGACAGATAACTAGGCTCGGACAGGAGTCGAACAGGCAACTTCTTCCCCCGGTCAAGACAGCTTTGGGTATTCAGCCCGACATCATAGTCATCGAGGGTTTCGCGTCAATGTTGAAACATTTTTCGCGTCCGTTGCTGACTCTCGTTATGGCAAGAGATGAGGACGACCTGTCAAGGTCGCTGGACAGGGTGCGTCGCTCCGTCTTTGCAGTTTCAGGGCGAATAGCTGAGACCGCTAGTAAGGCGAGTCACAATAAGATTCCCATTTTGAAATATCCTACAGATCGTGAGCGCCTGTTAAGAACCAGTTCCAACACTCTACAATTGTGAGTCTCTCTACAATTGACCTAACTGGCGTGTAAACCCTGAATCTCTTTCTCGTTCCGGCTAACCGATCATTGAAAGCATTTCGTATTCTTGCATGCATGATCCTAATGATCCTCAGCTGAACCTCGCGTGTTCAAGTCTGCTGAAGAGCGTTACGTCGATCTCCTGCCCCTTTCGAATAGCGGTATTTGGCGGGATTAGTACAAAGCCGTTTGCTTTGGACAGAACTCATTATGTTCGTTCCCCCGTGAATTGGTTCGCCAAGCAGTATAGGATCCAATCATGCCCTCTCCCAACTCTCCACAACTGTTCGTCTCTTTAATATAGAGAGACACATGTGGGTAGCTAGCTTACGCCGCGTGATTTTTTTTGAAGTAAACCTATTAACCATGCGCCACTCATCGAGGACAACATGGCAACATCGACTAAACCAGTCGTTGGCTTCATAGGACTAGGCAATATGGGCAAGCCTATGGCCAAGAATGTTTGCAAAGCGGGCTATCCGCTCATCATCTTCGACATCATCTCAGAGCGAATGGAGGAACTGAAACAGGTGGGCGCAAGGGGAGTATCGGGTCCAAAGGAGGTCGCTGACAAGGCGGAGATCATAATCACGATGCTGCCTAGTCCGTCAGCTGTACAAGACGTAATCATGGGCAAGCACGACAAAGATGAAGGATGGCCAGGTCTCATCGAAGGAATCCGTCATGGCAAAATCGTCATAGACATGAGTACAAACAAACCAACCTTGTCAGCGAGGCTTGCTGAAGAAGTCAGAAGAAAAGGCGGGGAAATGATAGATGCATCCGTTTCTGGCAGCGTTAAGCCCGCTACGGATGGCACTCTAGTCATCCTAGCAGGCGGCAAGAGGGAAACGTTGGAGAAAGTAAGGCCGGTTCTTGAAACGATGGGAAAGAAGATCTGGTACATAGGAGGAAACGGTACAGGATGCTTTGTAAAGCTAGCCCTGAACATGCACTTGGCAACCATGATGGTCTCTTTTGCAGAGTGCTTTGCGTTCGGCGCCAAGTCCGGGCTAGATCCAGCGGTTATGCTGGAGATATTCAACAACAGCATCATGAAGACGTATGTTTCAGAGACGAAAGGCCAGAAAGTCCTCAACGCAGATTGGAGCACCGCATTTGCGTTGTCCCTGATGGCGAAGGATATCGACCTTGCTGCCGAGTCGGCGAAGGATGTGAAGATGCCTCTTCCACTGCTTAGTGCGGCTAGGGAGGTCTATCATGCTGCCATGGCAAACGCCAAAGACGATCTAGACTTCTCGGCAGTCGCGACGCAGATTGAGCAGATGGCGAACGTGAAGATTGCGTCTGACCAAAAAGCCTAGCCGAAAGCGTGACATGGCGATAGAATTACCAGAAGTGTGCTAAGTCAGGAGCATGAAAGAATCACCTGGAGTCGAAAAGTAGCTACATGGCACTCTATTCAGCCGCCCTTGAGAACTAAGCTCGCAAGTCAAAATGGACGAGTATTCCGAGCGAAACAGGCTTCACCGAAGGTGTGAATGTGGTAACGCGCACATCTTCGACGCGCTTCGATGTCTTTTCCGCAGAGACCTTGACCACTTTCATTGCCAAATCTTACCTTGGCATGGACCTGTGAATGCCCCCTCGTCCAAGCTTTCAAGGTCCCTGAAACCTACATCGATCGCGGCAGAAATGTGATCTTCAGTCAAATCCTCGCAAAGGCAAAATAACCACTTTCCATTCAGAGTCGCGTCATATTGTATCGACGTGAAGTCGTCATAATTGAGGTGACAATTATCGTCGGCCGGCATGTGTGGAATCGTTCTCTATGACAGACAGGTACGGATATGTCCGAGTTTTCATTGGCGCCTCGATCGTATGGGGTCCCCAAAATCACCGTTAATGCCTTGCGCTTTGTTGACTTGCCCATACCACTCGTTTTGGGAACGGACGACTTAGGCTTTCAGAATCGCAGACTGCAACTGTCCTCGTCGTTCACGTATCGAATGACATTGATTTTTCTATTTTTGCGTAAATATATTCGGCAGTGTTATAGGAAAGATGCGACCACCTTCAAGCTTGCTGAGTCACGAGCGAAGTATGGGGAGCGTTTGGATGAGAGTTCTGGTAGTAGGTGGCGCAGGCTACATGGCCGAAGCTGTCGAGAGAGACCTTCTAGAGATTGATGCGTCTGATGTTTCAGAAATCACGGTCGCAGACAAAGCCGCGCAAGCGGTGAAGCTAAGGGTTGCCGAGCTAGAGAGCTCAAAAGTAGAGGGGTGCGTTATAGACATACATGACCATGCCAGCCTGGTGAATCAGATTAAGAAGCATGACATTGTTGTGAACGCAGCTTCAAGTACCACTACATACGAAATCGCAAAGGCCGCTTTGCTAGCCGAACGCAATCTCGTTACATTACTCACATTGAATACCTCTCTCGCGGCTCCCGGAGCTCCCGTAGACGAGTTTGGTCAGTTAACCGAGGAATTTTGCCGCCGCTTTGACGATGAATACAGAAAAGCCAATCTCATTGGGGTTATGGGACTGGGAAGTATGCCCGGGACATCTAACGTTCTAGGAAGATATCTAGGAGACAAATTTGACACCATCGAGACAATGGACTTTAGCTATGTATACGCTCATTTGAGTGAGCAAAAGACGTTCTTTCCGTTTGATGCACTTGGCATGATAATGCAATATAGCCAGCCTGCATTGGTCTTCAGAGATGGGAAGTACGTGAAACTACCTCCGCGAAGTGGCCGAGAATCTGCTCATTACCCAGAACCGATTGGTACGGCTGAGAGATTCTATATCGATCATACAGAAGCAACTGACTTTTCCCGGCACTACAGGGATAAGGGAATACTGAATGTGGGTACAAAGACGGGTTGGAGTCGAGGGTTTCTACAAAACATGGAGTTTCTTGACAGCTTGGGAATGCTCGATTTGCAACCAAGGAAAGTGGGTGATGCTAGCGTAGTTCCCGCTGAGGTTCTGACCTCAGGACTTACTGGAAGGGTCAAGAAAAGCGCAGCAACACATGAGTACGGATGCATGAGACTAGAAATACGAGGGAAGATAGCCGGCCAAAGAATTGAGTACACAGCAGACGTATTGAGTACCCCCTACAGAAATCTTGGTGTGACTCAGCATAGAACTGGGATTCCAGCCGCCATAGGAGTCCACATGATTGCGAGAGGTAGCATCACAAGCAAAGGATGCTATTCTCCAGACTATGGTGTTGACCCTGAGGTCTATTTTCATGAGCTCCAGAGAAGACGAATTCAAGTCTCGTATAGCGTGAAGTATCTTCTTTGAATGCAGATAGGGGTCAACGGAAGTGCATATTCTGGCTGTTGGTGCACTTTGCGCCGAGGCAAAGACCGCTCAGGGAAAAGTTGTCCGTTAGCTGATGGCAACCTGCCATAACAGCACCGCGAGTTTACCCGACCTCTGGGATACCTACCAGGGCAGAGCGCCCGACGAATACAAGAACGCAACCAGATTCTTCGAAAAGACCCAACTCACTAGAGGTCTGAGGACACTACTGGATGTTGTCGAGCGACGCCTGCAAGGCAAGGGCGGAGACCCAGTCATACAAATTCAAACCCCCTTCGGAGGAGAAAAGACCCACGCACTCGTTGCGATGTATCACAAGGCCAAGGAATGGAATGCAAAAACTGTAGTTATCGTCGGCACAGCAATGAGCAAAAAGGACACCATCTGGGGCATGATCGAGAAACAACTTGCCGGAAACGTCAGCAAACTCAGTGGCGAAGTTTCTCCGGGCAGAGAGGATCTAAGAGCAGTTCTAGCCTTCGCTCTGAACCAAAACATCGTCTTCCCCGGCAATCCACCGACGCTAACTCCGCTCCTGGGCTCGAACCGCCCCCAACCTTCTCCACACTCAAGTATTCGCTCCCCTTCAGTTGGTCGCGTACCTCCATCGTACTTGGCCCGAGAGGGTCCTTATGCAGGATTTGGCGTATTCAGATTGATTTAGGCTCGCTCGTTTACTGACTAAACTCGGCCCTCCAAGATTCTGGTTTTGGTAATTTCGACATTCTGCCCCATAGCCACTTCCTGTTTTATGAATTCGTCAGCAGGTTCCACAAGCCCTGGGAGAAAACACCCCTTCGCTTTGATCTGGCCCTTGGCCAGCAGCACAGCAACCGTTCCGAGTGGACTACCATTTCTAAATGTTCCACCCGGGGCTCCGAATCTCGCACATCCCATGTTCTTAAGTTTTTGCACGAGGCCCTCGGAAGGCCACTCCTGGATGTTGTACTCTATCTTCTGGCCATCTTTAGTTCCTTTGACAATGACCCCGCCCCCGTGGCGGATATCCGGGGCCTTTTTTGTCTCAGGAGGCTGATTGTTTGCTAACGCAAAAAGTACAGTAGAGGGAGATATCATCTGGCCATTAACATCTATTGGTTCTGTTTTGTTAAAGCCAAGGCCTGCAAGGAACTTGCATTTCTCGTTAAATTCAATTCCAAGGGCCTCTTTAAACGTGATGTTTGGAATATCGGGGAAATTTTCATGGCAGTAAACCAACGACTCTCCGGCCAATCCAGCCACCAGAGTTGTTCCGATGGGGCCTTTAAAGGTGAACATCTCTGGTTCGGCTCGTGGTGGCAGCTCCACCATCTTCCCGTCTTTCACGTGCCTGGAAGGTAAAGTAAAATGGTGCAGTATTATACCCCCGAGTTGAATGCCCCAGTATAATTGACGGCTATGCTCTGATGTCGGAACGATGTCGACAACAGACCATCTGAAATCTACACTCGCTGTCTTATCCAATCTCTCAATTGCATAATGGGCTAAGATGTTGTCTAACCCGGGAGAAAAGTACATGTTGACGATTGCCAAAAGTCCTTTCTTTTTGAATTCCCTGTCCAACTCCAGCCGTGCTTTCTCAGCACCGAACCCACTATCCATGTAATTAGCACCCGCTTCAAGTGCGGCTTTCGCTTGTGGCAGTTTGTCAGCAAGGCCCGAAACGTTTAGCACCAAGTCATAGCCTTTTATCACTTCGGTCAATGCATCGTAATGATTAAGGTCGAGGATCTTAGCGGAGAACCTCTTATCATCCAACCACGCGACTTCCTCTTTCAATTTGGCTCCATTTATGTCCGTGACCAATACTTCTGAAATGTCCTGTTGTTCCTTCAAATACGTTAAAAGGGAGAGGCCAATTATGCCGCAGCCAGCAAGAACTATTGCTTTCATGTTTTCTAGTTCCTCGGATGAGCTATTTGAACGATATAAATGTGGTTTGTGTTATCCCATGACATCTTGCACATCTCCGAAGAAGACTTCTGCTGGCGTTTTATAGTTTAGTGACATGCGTGGTCTTTCGTAGTTGTAGTATTGGATGAATTTCCTGTGGAGAGGGAATCGAGCGTGTTCAAGGTCGTAGGTGCGGAACCAATGTTCAATCTTCCCTTGCGTTGTGGGTTTTCCGATGCCTCCAGCAGCTTCGCTTGGGAGATTCTTCCTGTAAGCTTGACGAGTCCATACCTGTAACACGTAAGGAATCCGCCATGCCTGAACGAGAGCTTCGTGGAGTGATGCCTGAAGCACATGAACTTGGCGAGCTTCCATTCGACAAAGCTTTGAAGATGGTTGTATGTCTCGGATGCGTTGGAGTCGCGTTACAAAGACCGCTCAGGGGAAAGTTGTCCCTTTAGCTGATGGCAACCTGCCATAACAGCACCTCGAGTTTACCGTTTGAAAGTCAGTATGAGCTTTAATATGGATAAAGCATAGGAACAGTTGGAGAAGCCTTCCAAGCATCAAGCTGACGGAAACATGAGATCATGGCTGTTTAGGTCTTTGAAATCTAATACAGTAATGAACTGGGAGTTTTCAGTAGTTCTTCTTGGTCTGAAGATGAAGCTTGCATTTACAGCAATGAGACATTCGTCCTTCAAGGCTCGCCTCAAGGAGAAGAATTTGACTGTCCAGATAAAACTCAAGGACAACTCACGCGGCAGATATTTCACCCTCAAGGAAGGGAAGATTACTTCAAAAAATGGTATTCACGTGAGTCCGGATATTACGCTAAGCTTCGCAAGTGCCCAAGTTGGACTTGACATGCTTCTGCCACCTCGGAACCAACTGGCTGTGATTAACGCCATGAAGAGCTTCCAGGTGGGGTTGACGGGTCCCGAAGAGTTGAGCAACTGGTGGATGGAAACACTAAGCTTCATGCTGAGTGCGGGCACGAAATATGGAAAGAACGTTGGGAAGGGGGTGATGAGATACACCACTAATACTAACGGTGGTCCTCTCTTTGTCTACGTTAAGGACGGCAAGATCTTACGACTCACGCCTATTGATTTTGATTACGAGGATTCGAAATCTTGGATCATCGAGGCTAGGGGCAAGCGTTTTTCGCCGCCCAGCAGGACGACCGTCTCCCCTCATGCTCTCCTATTCAAGTCTATCGTCTATTCGCCGGAGAGGATTCTACACCCCCTCAAACGGGTTGATTTTGACCCCAAGGGTGAACGAAACTGTCAGAATCGTGGAATTTCAAACTACGAACCCATAAGTTGGGAGGAGGCCCTTGACGTTGTGGCGAATGAGATAAAGCGAGTAAAGAGAACTTACGGTCCTGGGGCTATTCTGAACGGGAGCGGATCCCACCACTTATGGGGGGTCTTGGGCTACTGGCTAGGCGCAAGGCTTCGATTTTTCAACAACATCGGCTGGACGCCGGTTGTACATAATCCAGACAGTTGGGAAGGCTGGTACTGGGGGGCGATGCATCATTGGGGCCAGAGCATGCACCTCGGCGCTCCGGAAAGTTACGGTACCGTTGAAGATTGTCTCAAAGAATCTGAGATGGTGGTTTTCTGGTCCAGTGACCCAGAGACTACCAGTGGAATTTATGCCGCCTTTGAAGGCACCGTCCGGCGTCAGTGGTTAAAAGAACTCGGGATCAAAATGGTACACATAGACCCTTACTATAACCACACGGCCGCCTTACTTGGCGGCAAGTGGCTTGCTCCAAGACCGGCAACGGACAACGCCTTAGCCCTGGCGATTGCTTATGTGTGGATTATCGAAGGCCTCTACGACAAGGAGTACGTTGCGAAACGTACCCATGGATTTGACCAATGGAAGGACTATGTTCTCGGTAAGGAAGATGGAATTCCCAAGACTCCAGAATGGCAGGAGGATGAGACAGGAATCCCGGCAAAAGATGTGAGAGCTTTAGCTAGGCGGTGGGGAACGAAAAAGACTTCCCTCGCAGCTGGAGGGGTATCAGGTTTCGGTGGCGCTTGTCGCTCTGCCAACGGGAACGAATGGGCCCGTTCCATGGTCTGTCTAATGGCTATGCAGGGCTTGGGCAAGCCTGGAGTGAATATGCAGGGAGGCATGCAACAGGGAACACCAGTAAACACGAGTTTCTATTTTCCCGGGTATGCTGAGGGAAGTCTATCCGGAGACCTAGAACGCACTGCCCTTCCAATTACTCTTTTTTCCAGATTCCCACAACTTCCTTCCGTTAACACTGTCTATCAGCAAGTGCCTAGGCTGAATATCCCCGAGGCAATCCTTGACGGTCATACTTACGGTTATCCCACTGACTCCAAGACGATCGAAGGTCAGTTCCGCAGGTTTGAGTATCCGGCCCCAGGATATCCACCCGTTAAGATGTATTACAAGTACGGAGGCTCCCACATTGGCACGATGGTTGACACAAATCGCTATGTTAGGGCCTATCGATCCGACGGGCTTGAATTTGTTGTCAATCAGTCCATCTGGTTTGAAGGTGAAGCCAAATTTGCAGATATCATCTTGCCAGCGTGCACCAGCTTTGAACGATGGGATATCAGTGAATTCGCCAACTGCGCTGGGTACATGCAGCATAGCTTTACTCAGGTCAATAACCGCGTAATCGTCATGCAACACAAGTGCATCGAACCTCTGGGGGAGTCAAAATCAGATTTCCAGATCTTCCTTGAGATAGCAAAGAGACTGGGATTTTCCTTAATCTTTTCAGAGGGTGTAACAGAACTTGATTGGTGTAAGCGGCTATTCGACGCAACCGATCTCCCCAAGGCTATAACCTGGGAGAAGTTCCTGGCGAAAGGCTACTACGTAGTCCCTGCCCCGAAGGAGGAACTGAGAGATCCGGTTTCCTTCAGATCATTTGCAGAGGACAGGCTAAAAGATACGCCGGAGATAGCGCCGTTACCGGCCGACTACGGCGAACAAGTATTCAGAGGACTTCAGACTCAATCAGGCAAACTTGAGTTCGTCTGTTCAAGCCTACAACGATTTGATCCTGACGATCCGGAAAGACCTGTGATGACCAAGTACATGCCTTCCTGGGAGGGCCGTCACACGACCGAACTTTATCAAAAGTACCCGTTGCAATTGATAACTCCCCACCCTAGGTATAGCTTTCACACCATGGGCGACGGCAAACATAGCTGGATCAACTACATCAAGGAACACCGAGTGCTAATTGACGGATACCCCTACTGGATCATACGGATTAACTCTGAAGATGCTGCAGCACGGGGAGTCAAGGAAAACGACTTGGTCAAAGTGTTCAATGACCGGGGAACGGTTATTTGCGCGGCTCAGATAACCGAAAGGGTGCCCCCCGGAACAGTACACTCGTACGAGTCGTCTGCGGTATATGATCCCGTAGGAGAACCAGGCTCATCGCCGGATCGCGGAGGATGCATGAACATATTGACACCTAGCCGGCCCATTATCAAGAAATCTCACAGTATAGCAGCAAATTCATGCCTCGTTCAGGTAGAGAAATGGCGGGGAGGTCTAACATGAAGAAATGGTTCTTCATTATTGATGTAGAGAAATGTGAGAACTGTGGGAACTGTTTCTTATCCTGCAAGGACGAGCACGTAGATAATGAGTGGCCGGGATATGCGGCACCGCAGCCCAATCAAGGTCAAAGCTGGATACAGATCCAGGGAAAGGAGAGAGGAAAGTACCCGTTCATCGATGTGGCCTACCTGCCTACACTGTGCATGCACTGTGAAAATGCTCCATGTATCAAGGCAGCAAAGGACGGGGCAATATACCAGAGACCTGACGGCATCGTCATCATAGACCCGCTCAAGGCAAATGGACGCAAGGATCTTATCGATTCCTGTCCGTATGGTGCGATTCAATGGAACGAGCAACTTCAGCTTCCTCAAAAATGCACTCTTTGCGCTCACCTACTTGATGAGGGATGGAAAGAAACTCGATGTGTGCAATCTTGCCCGACAGGAGCACTCACGATACGTCGCGTCGAAGACACTGAGATGCACCAAATCATCGAAAACGAAAAGCTCGAAGCATATCAGTTAGAACATGACGCGAGTCCTCGCGTTTACTACAAGAATCTGTACCGATTTACGCGATGTTTTATCGGCGCCAGCGTTGCGATGCGAGTAGATGGCAAAGAAGAATGTGTCGAAGGTGCAAGGGTGACTCTGCTAAATTCGGCCAACGAGACGATTGGGCAGAGTACGACAGACAACTTCGGTGATTTCAAGTTCGATAACCTTGAGGAGAACAGTGGCAAATACACGCTCCGGATTTCCTTTGCGGGTCGTGATACGAAAACCGTTGAGGTAGAACTAACAGGTAGTATCAACGCGGGCACTATCTTCCTCTGAGCGATGTTTTTTCCTAGTCGTGCTCGTATCATTTCCAATAATAGTCGCTCTACTTTATCCTATTAGCAAAGTCAATGTGCTCAGATTTCTGTTTGGAATGCGAACGAAGACACGCTCTTCAGAGTCAAAATCACACGAATACCTTAGAGGAGCGTGAAGTAATTCATGAGTAGTCGTCGTTCGAATACGAGGATCGAATCACTAACAGACCTCATATTCTATCTCAGAAGGCTGGGGGCTTTTTGCAGGAAACATGAGCTTTTACCGGCGGATTTTGCGCAGATGGATTTGAAACGCGCGGAACAACTCCTAATGGAGCACGTCCCTGAGGCTGAGGATCACATGCACAATAAAAGAAATAAACTCATTTCGCCGTTGGTTCAGCGTCTTGGTCGATGCCTACGATCCGTCTGGTCGTTCACGTGGGATTATCGTATAGTTCGAGCGTTTCGCCTCATGAAAATAACGAATACTCCCCCCAGCAATAGGTTATTTTCTTTCCTCTTACTCCTTTCAAGTATTGAGTTACGGCTGGTGGAGTCACGTCAAGGACGCGTGATATCTGATTCACTCTGAATCCCATGTGTAGCAGTCGGTTGGCGACGCTTGCGCGGACTAACGGAAGCATTTTCTCCTCACTATTTGCTCTCATGCTCTTCACTGAGGCGTTAACTAACGGTGTTAATGGGGAGTGTTAACGTGGTAAGAGACTTCCTCCGTTGATGGTTGTTGCACAAATGATCTGATTACCTAACCGTTTACTCCTGTATCAATAAACCCCGGATCACTTGGCTACGGGAGCTTCCTGACTTGGACCATTAAGAAGAGGTAGTATTCGATGCGTTGTCATTAGAGTTACCATCGTTTCACGGGTTTCCTCCGACATGGCTGTTCGCATCGTTCGATTCCCCATGTACAACCCGGCGATGGGTACCGCAATCAGACCGGACAATCGACAAGTGGACATGTCCGATTGCTACATGGCCTACAACTGCAACAATGCCTATTATGAATAGTAGAAGTGCAATAAGCCAACCCGGTGGGCCGAGGAAAAGCAGGAATTTTTGTCGGTTAAGCATAGTTGGGCCGGCTAGTCTTTTCCCAGCATTGACAAGCGTCGTTTCAGAGTTCATACGCCAAGATGGTATAGTCCGACCCACGATCCAAACCTCGACACAACACTTTGTTTAAGCCCTGTTTGTCGCTATTTGCAGCACTTGCGAGATTTGGGGCAGATTTGATTGCGTCGCATCTCCTTGAGGGTAATTATCCCTTCTGTCAAGATTACGGGTGACAAGCCCTCCTCAAAAACATTTGAAGGTTTTCGGTGAACGTGATGATCAGAGTTAGGATGGTGCGTTTCTAGATTCAGGCAACTATGCATTGTGACACTTTCGTTTTTCATGTTGGTGCATGGCCTAGGTATATTCAACGCGAGAGGCTAAGACCTACGTAAGAGCTTAATATGAAATCCAATGTGAAAGACGCATGGCCAACACTAGGATTTTCTTCACTTCGGACGTGCACGGATCGGAAGTCTGCTTCCTGAAATTCTTGAATGCGGCCAAATTCTACCAGACAAACGTGCTAATATTGGGTGGCGATATCACTGGCAAAATGATTGTTCCGTTGGTGGAACAAGGAGATGGGAGTGCGGTCGCCGATTTTCTTGGAATTCGTGAAGTAGTGAAGACCCCCGACGAGCGGCAGGCCCTAGAAAAGAGGATTAGGAACAGCGGGTACTACCCATATTCGACGAACCCTGACGAATTCGAAAAACTTCAAGCCGACAAGAACTTGGTCAACGAACTCTTTTCGAAGGTGATGGCAGCAGGGGTTCAGAGGTGGGTTGGGATTGCCGATCAACGCCTCAAGGGAACGAACGTCAAATGCTACGTTAGCCCTGGAAATGATGATCGCTTCAACATCGACGATGTGCTCCGAGCCTCAACTGGAATCATCTACCCAGAGGAAGAAGTTGTCTCAATCGATGACCACCACGAAATGATTACGAGCGGATGGGCAAACACAACCCCTTGGAAAAGCCCCAGGGAGGTACCGGAAGAAGAGTTGATCAAGAAATTCCAACCAATGATGGATAAGGTTCAAAATATGGGGACCGCGATCTTCAATTTACATATTCCTCCATACGAGACTCCGATCGATCTTGCCCCGGAGCTTGACGCAACCCTCAAACCGGTAATCAAAGGCGGAGCAATGAGCATGATCCACGTCGGAAGCAAAACCGTGAGACAACTGATAGAGCAAAATAAGCCAATGCTCGGACTCCACGGCCATATTCATGAATCACATGGCTTCGTGAAAATCGGACGGACGCTATGCATCAACCCTGGAAGCGAATATGGAGAGGGAATCCTTCGAGGCGCAATCATTAACCTAGACCAGAAAGGAGTCAAGAACTACATGCTCACACAAGGCTAGCTTAAATCAACAACCAGATTCGAAATAGAAGGGATTCTCCTGCATATGTAGGAGAAGCCAATTTTCCAGCGCCTCAAAATGAGGCGTTCTCAGTTGTAGGCGAGTAGCTTCTCTATGTCGTGTTTCCTTTTTTCAGGCGTTGGGCTTTTGCTTCTAGCATGTTATTGTATGCGGCGATTTTCATGGTGGCTTCAATCTCTGACATTGTGTCGTGTTCCATGAGCACCGCGTCGCGTAGTTCGTTGCTGGGGTCGATGTACTGTTTAACCCATATCTTTACGGGCTCGAAGCTGACGGTTTCTAGCGGCATGGTCACTTTTTCCTCTTTCTTCCGCTCCTCGTTTTTTGAATTCGCGGATGATACTTCTGTATTGATTTTCCAACCGCTTTTGCGATCGCCCCCTCGAAGGGAATTCGTTTGCTCACGCGTTGCTAAGGCACAGTTCGACGCGAGAGCAAAGTTTACGATTGTTACAAGGTGTCAAAGTTTATCGTTTGACACCTGACACCTTACAGGTCCTCCTCAGGATAAATCGGAGGAATAAGGACCTTATTCTTCAAGACGCCCAGAATCAAACGCTAGGTGAAAAGCAGGTGGAATATGCGTGGCGCCGCCCAGAAAGTCCAAGAAAACGGGCGTCCCAGCCTTCGAAAAAGTGAAGGTGTCAAAGTTTATCGATAGGAGCGACTTGGCGTGTCAAATTGTTTGTAGAAATGTTTACGGCACAAATTTTTCGAAAAATCGCTCACGGTTGTGACCGGCAGTCAACCGACAACAAGCTAAATTTCCCTAGGGACTTTGCGCGCTTCATCAAGTCGAAACGACGGGGGAATGTCAAGGCGTAGTTCCTTGGCCTCTTACTATGGAGGTTGTCGGGAAGGGCCCGGATCCGAGGTTGTGCTCACAGTGCGACCTGTACGTGGACTGCCCTATCTTGGACCGGCTGCAAACCAAGGTTTCTCTTAGTCTAAGGAAAGCTGCGGGAACCTGAATTCGTCATCTACTCGTTTTAGCGTTGTTAGATCATCATGGGCATCTTACGCTGCTGGGATGTCTGGTCTGCGGCTTGCGTAGCTTGCGTCGGTGCGGCGGATGGTGTTGGGTTGAGTTCGGGGAATCTTGATTTTATCTTCTCTTCGGCGAGCGTGTCCGCCTCTTGGAGGATCTTATCCGCCTCAGGCGAAGGACCCCCGACCGGCGCAATACTCTCAGTAACGTCGCCCGCGTTGACCACTATGCCTTCTAGGCTTTCGTTGATTTGACTCAGTTCGAATGAGACTTCGGGCATCATGTGTTGAATTTGTTGCCCAACTGTGGCGACAACGCCCTTGATGGGATGAATTAGGAAACCGATGTCCCCCATCATTTCAGCCGTCTCCAGTTTGAATGTTAACTGTTCCAAGGCAAGTTCGGAGTTTAGGGCGATCTTAGCCATCTTCCTAACCTCGGCGCATTCCTCAGCGTAGAGATTGGCGCGCGCCATATCGCCTGAGGCTCGGGCTGCAACGCACTTGT
>Ga0187881_10001147_pt1 | contig 28774 bp, 24 predicted proteins | sample June2016WEW_19_1_2_FD_133017 | JGI IMG/M metagenome (GOLD analysis project Ga0187881, IMG submission 133017) | Peatland microbial communities from SPRUCE experiment site at the Marcell Experimental Forest, Minnesota, USA - June2016WEW_19_100 | ecosystem: Environmental > Terrestrial > Soil >... | reverse complement strand
GCAGCAAAAAAAAGGGCGATCACGGCACCGAACTATGTGCAGCGATTACGCTGCTGCGCAGAGCGAAACGCGCCCCAAAAACACCCGATCACTCCACATAGCTCGGCACGCAACATAACACAACCATCCCAGCGGGGACTCGTCGCCAAGTTCCGCCGACCTGCAGGTCACCCGCCAGCTTCGCGAGGCCGCGCGGGCCGTCGACATCGAGCTGGTCGATCACATCATTCTCGGAAGACCCGAGGTCGACCCGAATCGGGTGGGGCACTACTCGTTCCGCGAGTGCGATCTGCTCTGACTGCGGCTGCGCGGCAGGGCGCCGCGGCAAGAATCGACCAATCGCGCTGTTCCGCCGGGCTGATTTTTTGTCGCATCGCACCGGGTCTTTTTCATTCTGGCAGTAATCCGCGCCCGGGTGGTGGAATTGGCAGACACGCCAGACTTAGGATCTGGTGTCGAAAGACGTGCAGGTTCGAGTCCTGTCCCGGGCACCAAATAGTACTTGTCCCCAAGAGTGCTGTTTGGCGTTCCGGATGTCGGGTTGACCAATTGCTGCTGAGGGCCAGCATCCTCCTAAGGGTAACCTTTTCTTTGTACCCGATGTCTTGGAGAGCCTACGAATGAACTACTGTCCAAACTGTGGATGTAAGTTAGAAAAGAGTTTTACACTCTGCCCGAGATGCCATCAACGCGTCAAATTCACTGGAGAAGTTGGAATATCCGCTACGACCGTTGGAGTAATCCAAGGGACCGAAATCGTGCAATGCGCCCATTGCGAAGGTAGCGGGAAGATCTGGGTCGACAGCCTCCACTCGAAACTTGGCGTCTGTCCCGCGTGTGGTGGTAGTGGCGTGCAAAGAGTCTGAATATTCTGACCGCGCCGGCGTTCACAAGCTGGCTCGTAAATACCATATTTGCCTCTGCATTTGGCGTCTATACTTGGCATCTATACTAGGGCCTGAAAATTGAGGTTAATTGGGATTAATCGGGAATTTCTAGTAAAGCGAACGGCCGCGATTCTTCAGAGGGAAAATGGAATTCGGACGGGGTCGGATTAGTTCAAGAAAAGTGGGAAAAATTGCCGATTTCCGCCTTAGAAGCCCTTGCCGAAAGGCTTGTCGGTTCGAGTCCGGCCCCGGGCACTTTGGATATTTGAGAGCGGATACCGGAAACCGGATGACACGGTCTTGCGGCCGGCACCGCTGTTGGTGGGACCCAAGACGGTCGAAGGGTCTACACCAAAGATTGGGGAGGGGCTTGGTTGGGTTGAGGATTAGGGTTTAGCCGCATTGGGCGATGACGCGCAGGCGGTAGTTGTGGAAGGAGCGGAAGCCGTAGGCACGGCGCTGGAGAGCTTCTTCGTCTATGCGATTGTGTGCGCGGTCGACTTCTTCCCTTGGCGGCTGGTGCAACGGAGCAGGGTGGTGTCCGCTGTCGCGGGGCTCTGAACCCTTGGCAAGGAGGCCCCTTTTGCCGGGCTACGGCGCGGCAGGCCGGCGGACTGGGAGCTCAACCCGCCCGGAGGTCGGGTTCCACCGTCTGCTTCCCGAAGCGGCGCTCCCACGCAAACAGGTATTGCTGCGCCAGGCCGGCGTGCGGCCCGAAATGCACCCGGCCGAAGTGCGCGATCTGCTGGGGCGTCCAGCCGTGTAGGCCGTAGCGCGTCTCCATCGCCTTGATGATCCAGACGTCGACCGGAAACGCTTCGAACCGGCCCGCGCCGAACAACAACACGCAGTCGGCCACTTTCTCGCCCACGCCGGGCAGTTCGCGCAGCCGCTCCTTGGCCTCGGCGTAGGGCAGCTTCTCCACCTGTTCCAGCCAGTCCGTCCGCTCGGCGAGGAACTGGGCGGTCTGTTTCACGTAACGCGCGCGGAAGCCGAGCAGGCAGGCCCGCAGGTCCTCCTCACTCACCGCGGCGAGTCCGGCCCACGTGGGCAGGCGGTGGACCCCCGACACGATTTCGCGACCGTGCCGCCGGGCCAGCAACTCGACCATCTGCCGGATCTGGACGATCTGCTTGGTGGCGCTGCAGAGGAAGCAGAGCAGGGTCTCGCCCAACGGTTGGCGCAACAGGCGCAGGCCCCGGAACGCCTCCCGGCAGCGCGCCAGGTGCGGATCGCTCCGCCAGGGTAAAGCGTCGGCCAGCTGGGCGAAGCTGACCGTCGTCGCGAAATATTGCGGCAGCTTGTGCACGACCGCGTCGGCGAGGGTCTGCGGCGCGGACCACAGCAGCCCGCCTTGCTCGGACGGCTTGAGGCGAGCCACGCAATCGGACCACACGCCCTGCCAGACGCCGTCCGGCGTGCGGCCCCAGCGGAAGGCTTGGCCGCCGTCGAGCACCTCGGCGAGCACGGCGGGCGAAGGCACCTCGGGCAGGGCCAGCCCGTTCGACGAGCTCAGGGCAAGCCCGTTCGATGAACTCAGCTCGAGCGGTCGCCAGTCAGACCAGACTAGGAAGGAAGACATCGTGAAGCGTCGGGAACATCACGTGTAGAAGTCAGCCCATGGCAACGCCGGAAGCCGGGACCGCGACCAGATAGCCCTGTTTGGGAGGCACCACAGAGCGGGTATTCAAGACCCTAATGGCATTTCATGGTAACTGTCCTGGCAGCAGAGACGTCTTTTTAACACCTGCGAGATTCCTCGTTCGATTCGCCGTGCCAGCCGGTGACAGGTGCAGCCATGAATTGTGAGCACAAAGTCATCATCACTGGCACCGGCCGGGTGGGTACGACCTTCTTGGTCCACCTGTTGACGGAGCTTGGACTCGACACGGGCTACGAGCCGGGCGAGGTGCGGGGACACATTGATGGCCGGTGTCATGCCGGGCTCGAGTACGATTGGTGGGAACAGCGGCGCAAACGGACGGTCCGCGACTGGTTGCGCCAGCCCAAGCACGCGATTCGTGATCTCCTGAACGACCCTCCGCCGACGCCTTACATCATCAAAAGCCCCGCCTTATGCGAGACCCTCGGGCAGCTCGTCACGGGCCGGGACTTGGCGATCGATCATGTCTACATACCGATCCGTGAGCTGGAAGCGGCGGCATTGAGCCGGGTGCGCGTCGGCGGCGCGCATGGCAGCGTGCCTGGCGGACTCTGGAAGACGGACAATCCCCTGCATCAGAAGGCCGTGTTGGCCGAGATGTTTTTCAACTTGGTGCACACGCTCGCGTTGCATGACCTGCCGCACACCTTCCTGCTGTTTCCCCGCTTGGTGGAAGACTGGGTCTATGTCCGCCAGAAATTATCGTTTCTGGTGAAAGATATCGACCAACAGTCGTTCCGCGCTGCGTTCGAAAAGGTTGCGGATCGCAGCTTGGTCCATGACTTCAACGCTGGTGCAGTGCCGGCCGCGCAGCGGCGGCTCGGGGAAAACCCTGCTGGCGCCGCTTGGAAGCTGCGGTCGGCCCTCAGGCCGCTCCGGCCGCACGCGGCGTGAGATCGCCGGCTCCTGGTTCGCGCTGCGTCGCGGCGAACTTCTTGCCTGCATCCGGGTCTATGGCCTATGCCTATCCGGGTGCAATAGAAGCCCGTCAACTACACTCGCGGCGAAGAGATCGCCAACAGTCTGACGCACGGCCTCGGCTTGGTCTTGAGCATTGCGGGCCTGAGCGTGCTGGTGGCGTTCGCCGCGCTGCGCGGCGACGCGTGGACGGTGGTGGGCTGTGCGGTGTTCGGCGCGTCGCTGGTGCTGCTCTATGCGGCCTCGACCCTCTATCACGCGCTGCGGACGCCCCGGGTGAAACAGTGGCTGCGCGTGCTCGATCATGGGGCGATCTTCCTGCTGATTGCGGGCACCTATACGCCGTTCCTGCTGGTCAGTCTGCGCGGGCCGTGGGGCTGGAGCCTGTTCGGCGTGATCTGGGCGCTGGCGGTGGCGGGCATTGTGCTGAAGCTGTTTTTCACGGGGCGATTCCGCCTGCTGTCGACGCTCATCTACCTTTTCATGGGCTGGCTTGCGCTCGCGGCGTTCAAGCCGCTGGTGGCGGCGCTGCCGCAAGGCAGCTTGGTGATGCTGGTGGCTGGCGGCGTAGCCTACACGGCGGGCACGCTGTTCTACATGTGGAAGCGCCTGCCCTACCACCACGCGGTGTGGCACCTGTTCGTGCTCGCCGGAAGCGTCTGCCACTTCTTCGCCGTATTGGGCAGCGTCGTGTCGCCGGGCGTGTAGGGCGGCGCGCTCTCTCCGCGTAGGTTCAGGGTTCCGGGCCGGGCACAAAGTGCACGCCCAGCCGCTGCCAGCGCAGGCCGCAACCCTGAACCTCGAATCCCGGATTCCGAACCTACGGTTTTCCCGGCAGCTCCCAGAGGAAGCTTTCCTTCGCAATCAGCGTTTTGCCATCGGTCGCAAGCAGACGGAGGCACCACGCCGCCGGTCGGGCCTTGGCGCCGGGCCAGTCGGTACCGGTGAGGCCGAGCTGGTAGAGCGAACTGCCGGCGGGAATGTCGGCGGAGAAGGTGAAGGTCTTCGGCTCGGGTGTGGCCGGCGAGATGACCTGCAGTTCGAACTTGGCGCCGGCCAGCGGGGCGCCCCCGTTCTTCAGCCGCAGGAGCCAGTAGAAGCCGGCATGCTCGCCGGGCTGCGAACGCAGCACGGTGATACCCCCGGTGTTTTCCTTTCCGCCAAGGTACTCGGTCACGCGCTGGAACGCCGCGGCGTCGCGCCAGCCGGTGAACACCCGCACGATTTCAAGGCCGGCGGCCTGGACGGAGGCGGGCAGCAAGAAAGGGAGCAGGAGACAAAGCGGGGAAAGGCGCCAAGGGAGGCCCATGCGCTGAAGGATGATGGGCAAACCCGACCGGCACAAGGGCGCAGAGCGGGTGGCGGGCGGGGGAGGAAGGGCGCCCGCCCTTACTTCTCCAGATATACGTTCTTGTACTGATGGATGCCGAGCAGCGCCGGTTGCCAGTTTCTTACTGCCGGATGACAGAGGAAGACCCGCGTGCCGAAGAAGATCGGTGCGATGGGTGTCTCGTCCATGAGGATCGCCTCGGCTTGTTGGTAGAGTTCGTAACGCCGATTCTGGTCGACCTCCGCCCCCGCCGTCCGGACCAGCCGGTCGTAGTCGGCGTTGGCCCAGCCGGTGGAGTTGTTGCCGCTGTCCGAGGTAAACAACTCCAGGTAGGTGCTGGGGTCGACGTAATCGCCGATCCAGTGGGCGTAGGAAATGTCGTAGTTGAACTGGCGCTCGTCATTGAGCCAGACGCGCTGCTCCTTGTTGGCAAGGGTGACCTCGATGCCGAGTTCGCGCCGCCACATCTGCTGGACCGCCTCGAGCAGCCGCTGGTTGAGCTCAAGGGTGGCAAACTGAATCTCCACCTTCGGGAATCCGCGTCCGCCGGGATAACCGGCCTCCGCGAGCAGCCGGCGGGCCGCTTCGAAATTGTCGGGGATCGCGGCGCGGGCGGTGTAGCCGGCGGTATCGGTCGGCGTCAGGCAGTGCGCGGGCTGCTGGCCACCGAGAATGACGTCCCGCGTCAATGCGGTGCGGTCGAGGGCGCGGGCCAGCGCCTGGCGCACCCGGCTGTCATTGAAGGGCGCCCGCTTCACGTTGAAGCGCAGGAACGCGGTGTCGAGGAAGGGGTCGATCCGCAAAACCGCGGGATTGTCCCGCCGGTACGCGGCGATCTTCGACAGCGGCACGTCGGAGGTCAGGTGCAGCTGCCCGGCGCGGAAGGCGGCCTCCTGCGTGGAGGCGTTCTGGATCGGATAAAAGATCATGCGGTTCAGCCGGACGTGGCGCGCGTCCCAGTAATTCGGATTGCGCCCGACGACGACGCGATTGCCGGGCGACCATTCATTCAGGATGAACGGCCCGTTGCAGACCATGTTCTCCGGCCGCGTCCAGGGCACGGCGCGGTCGTCGAACCGGCCGAGCTTTTCGATGCTGGCGCGGTGCACCGGAAACCACGCGGGCAGCGTGGCCGCCGCCGCGAGGTAAGGGGCGGGCCGCTCCAGCGTGAACTCGAGCGTAAAGTCATCGGTGGCGCGCACGCCGACCTGCGCGAAGTCGGTTCCCCGTCCCGCATTGAAGGCTTGGGCGTTCTTCAGCGGATAAAGTACGTAGGCGTACTCCGATGCGAGTTGGGGCGACAGGGCGCGATGAATCCCGAAGACGAAGTCCTGAGCGGTGAGCGCATCGCCGTTGCTCCAACGCGCGCCGGGCCGCAGGTGAAACCGCCAGATCAGTCCGTCGGCGGAGGTTTCCCAGCGTTCGGCGAGGGCGGGAATGGGTTGGGAGGTGCGTTCGTCGATGCCGGTCAGGCCCTCGAACAGTGCCAGCACGATGTTGAAGTCGTTGAACGAGACGACGACGTGCGGATCGAGGTCGCGCGGCTCGTCGCCGTTGCCCAGGTGCAACACCTGGTCGCGGATGCCGTCTTCGGCCGGTGTTTCGCGGCGCGCGCAGCCCGTAACCCAGAGGACGGAGGCCAGCAGACAGAGGACAACGACTGGAGGACAGGGATCAGAGAGCAGAGAACGGACGCCGGAAACATTGGCAGGACGCATCATGACCGGCGCGCAATGAAGCACGGGTCACACCATCCGCCAAGGGCTGTTTTTGAGGTCGCGGCCCCGCCGCCGGCCGCGCAGAACCGTTCCCGGCCGATTGTTTCTAAGAAATGCGCCGCCCGCGCGTGATATGAGGAGTCAACCGCCAGTGAATCCGGACCCATCACCGTCCGCCCGCTCCCATGAAAACGCCGCGTTTGTGCGCTCCGCCGTCGAGCAATTCCAAGCTCCGCTCCTGCGTTACGCCACGCGCCTGGTCAACAATCCCGACCGCGCGCGCGACGTGGTGCAGGACACGTTCGTCCGCCTCATGGCCCAGCCGCCCGCCATGGTCGACAGCCATCTGGCCGAATGGCTCTTCACGGTGTGCCGCAACCGCGCGTTCGACATCAACCGCAAGGAGGGCCGCATGAAAAACTTCGACGAAGGCGCGGCCGAGCGGGTCGTGGCCGCCGAGCCCCGGCCCGGCGCCGCACTCGAAGCCGAGGAGACGCACGCGGCCATCGTGCGCCTCATCGACCGCCTGCCGCCCAACCAGCAGGAGGTCATCCGCCTGAAGTTCCAAAATGGCTTCAGCTACAAGGAAATCAGCCGCATCACGTCGCTCTCGGTGGGCAACGTGGGTTTTCTGATCCACACCGCCATCAAGACGCTGCGGCATGCCTGGGCGGCGGAGGCGAGGTGAAAGTGAGAGTGAATGTGAAGGAGGAAATCGAGCCGAAGACGCCGAAAGAAACGAGGACCGAGCAATGAACGACACAAAGATTTTTTCTGATGATCCGCGCCTGACCGCCTACGCCCTGGGCGAGCTCGAAGGCGAGGAGTGCGCGCAGGTGGAGGCGGCGCTGGCCGCCGATCCGGCGCTCCAGGCCATAGTGGAGGAAATCCGCGCCACGGCTGGCCGGCTGACCGCCGCGCTCGAAGCCGAGCCGCTGCCGGAACCCACGCCGGTGCACTTCGAATCCTATCACACCGTCCGTCCGCCTAGGATCTTCCGCTTCCCGTATTGGACCGTCGCTGCCCTGGGCGCCGCGGCGTGTTTCGCCGTCATCATCGCCCTGCGGGAGCTGCCGTTGGCGCAGAAGGACGCGAAGCAGAAGGTCATCGCGCTTGCCGGGCAGGTTGGCGAAAAAAAGTCCGCTGTTGCCGAAGCGCCCGCCGGCACGGTGCAGCCCACCACCTATATCGACATTGTGTTTCCGAGAAGGGAGGCGGCGGGCGAAGGCCAGGCGCAACCGCAGCAGGCCGGAAGAACGGATCAGTGGGGCGTGGTGGTCCCCAATCCGCCCTCGACTGCCGCAGTGGTTGTGTCCGGCAAAATTGCCGGCGGCGCCAAGGATGCGGAAGAGCAGGTCATCCAGATGCAACCCTTCGTTGTGAAGACGGATACTAACGGCGGTTACCTTGCCGCGAATACGCTGGCCGGCAGCCGCCTGAAGACGACGTCGGCTGATTCCTCCAATGCGCCCGCCGGGATGCCGTCTTCAGGCGGTGTCACTTACGGCGCGCTGCAAAGGGCCGTCGGCGGCCCGGCCATGCCGGCAGCGCCTGAGCCCGTGCCGCTGCGCCAGTCGTTAGCGGGCAGCATGGTGGCGACCGGCAGCGGTCAGCCATTCAACACCGAGACCTACGACTACGTCGCCGACAACGACTTTCTCGCCGCCGCGGAGAATCCGCTTTCGACCTTCTCCGTCGACGTCGACACCGCCAGCTACTCCAACGTGCGGCGCTTCCTGATCGGCGGCCGGCGTCCGCCGCGCGACGCCGTGCGCATCGAGGAGCTGGTCAATTATTTCACCTATGACTACGCCGCGCCGCGCGCCGCCGATCCCGCGCCTTTTGCCGCCTCGCTGGAAGTGGCCGCTGCGCCGTGGGCGCCGACGCACCGGCTCGTGCGCATCGGTTTGAAGGGCCGCGAACTCTCCACCGCCGACCGCCCCGCCGCCAATCTGGTCTTCCTGGTCGACGTCTCGGGCTCGATGGACGAGCCCAACAAGCTCCCGCTCGTGCAGGAGTCGCTGCGGATGCTCGTCGAGAAACTCAAGCCCGAGGACCACGTGGCCATCGTCGTCTACGCCGGCTCGTCCGGCCTCGCGCTGCCCTCCACACCGGCCAGCCACCGGCAGGAGATTCTCGACGTGCTCGACCGCCTTCACGCTGGCGGCACGACCAACGGCGCCATGGGCATCCAGCTCGCCTACGACGTCGCCAAGGCCAACTTCATCGCCGGCGGCGTCAACCGCGTCATCCTCGCTACCGATGGCGATTTCAACATGGGCGTGACCGATCGCGGCGACCTCGTGCGCCTGATCCAGGAAAAGGCCAAGAGCGGAGTCTTCTTGACCGCGCTCGGCTTCGGCATGGGCAACTACAAGGACGCCACGCTCGAGCAGCTCGCCGACAAGGGCAACGGCGCCTACGCCTACATCGACTCGGCGCGCGAAGCCCGCAAGGTGCTGGCCGAACAGGTCAACGGCACCCTCGCCGTCATCGCCAAGGACGTGAAGGTGCAGGTCGAGTTCAACCCGGCGAAGGTGCAGGCCTACCGCCTCATCGGCTACGAGAACCGCCTGCTCAAGAAGGAGGACTTCAACAACGACAAGATCGACGCCGGCGACATCGGCGCGGGCCACACCGTGACCGCCCTCTACGAAGTCGTGCCCGTCGGCGTGGAGTGGAAGTCGGAATCGACCGTCGATCCGCTGAAGTACCAGAGACCTGTAGGAAGCCCGCTCGCGGGCGATGAATCGCGCCCAAGGGCGCTTCCTACAACGAACGAACTTTTGACCGTCAAGCTCCGCTACAAGGCGCCGGACGGCGACACGAGCAAGTTGCTCGAGTTTCCGCTCACCGACAAAAACGCGGCGTTCGCCGACGCGAGCGCGGACTTCAAGTTCGCGGCGGCGGTGGCCGGCTTCGGCATGGTGCTGCGCGACTCGCCGCACAAGGGCGCGGCGACGCTCTCCGAGGTGCTGCACTGGGCCGAGCAGGGCACGGGCTCCGACGCCGGCGGCTACCGCGGCGAGTTCATCTCGCTGGTGAAACAAGCCGAGACCATCCTGCCGTCGCAGGGGTGACGAGCCCGCCTCACGCCAAGTCCGCCAAGGCTGCACGGGAAAATCTGGAATCAATCATCGCTCCACCGTTGCGACCATTGTGTCCGTTGCGTGAGGAGAGACACTGGCTGATTTGGTTACCACTCTGCTGCGAAAAGCCGTACTCAAGAGATTTGCCGGTTGAAAATCGGCGGCTGACATACTGGGCTTCCGCGGAAGGTCCAAACTGGAGCCCACGCAAAGCCAGAACAGTTTGGCCCAAAAGCTCTGTTCGCCCCCAAAGATGAACCTCCGCATCCTTTCCACTTTCTTTTTGACACTGACGCTCTCCGCAGCAGCGCCCAAACCATTGCTCGTGGTGGTGGAGCAAAATCCGTGGTTAATGGTCATCGGTTCCGATAGTCCGACATTCGTTCTCTATAACGACGGCACCCTGATATATCTTCGATCGAAACCGACTCCAGAGGAGCCATTTCACAGGCGCACAGTTTCCGATTCCGCGAGGACAAAAAGAGAGCTTATTCCATACGACATCAGCAAGATGGCGGAGCATTACGAACTGTCAGCTGCCACTGACCAGATCACGACCATTGTATGGACGCCTGAGAAACGAATCGAAGTATATGGGGGCTGGCGCAAACCGCGCGATCTCGGGGGAGACAATGATTCTCGATGGAAGATGATCGTGGAGAGAGAACGAAAGATGTGGGAGTCGCTGCCTGAAAACTTGCGCAAGACACTCTATCGCATCGATGAGTTGCGTGGCAAAGACGGCATTGCTTGGCTTCCTACCATGGTGGAGGTCATGTTTTGGCCATACGAATATGCGCCCGACGAATCGATAGTGTGGCCTAAGGAATGGCCAGGTCTAAGCGCACCGAACACAAAGAAGCGTGGCAAGGACTCGTACAGCATTTTCCTGTCATCTGAGCGATACGACGAGTTTCGTCGCTTTCTTAAAACACGGAAAGAAAAGGGCGCTATATTAATTGACGGTAGGAAAATGGCCGAGTCTCATCGGTTTCCTTTTCCGGAAGAGGAACTATGGATGAAATGAAGGAATTGATCCAATCGAGTTGAAATTAGGTTGATTGGAAGGCGCCAACCATGCGCGAGCAACCGATGGGCAGGACGAGGCGGGTGCACCCCTACCAGTGGCTGTGGGAGCCGCTGGAGGATGATCCCACGTTCGTGCTGCGGCCGATGTTCGGCGGCAAGGCGGCCTATCTCGACGGCAAGCTGATGCTTTACTTCACAGCAGGGGAGGAGCCGTGGCGGGGCGTGCTGGCCTGCACGGACCACATCTATCATGCGTCGCTGCTGGCGGAGTTACCCGAGTTGTCGTCGCATCCGATCCTGCCAAAGTGGCTATATCTCCCGGAAAGCGCCGACCGCTTCGAATCCGTGGCCGAGCGTTTGGTCGCGCTGGCAAGACGCCGCGACCCCCGGGTGGGTGTCAGTCCTCAGCCCAAGAAAAGAAAGCGGTCGAAGGCGTAGCAGTGGACGCGAAGGAATCCGCGGATTTCACAACAGGGGCTTCAGCACCTTCCACACCGTCTCCGCCACGATGGCGTGGCCTTGGACGTTCGGATGGATGCCGTCGGGCTGGTTGAGTTCGGGCCGGCCACCGACGCCCTCGAGCAGAAAGGGGATGAGCGACACGTCGTTTTTCTCTGCCAGCTCAGGGAAGATGGCGGCGAAGGCGCGCGTGAAATCCGCGCCCATGTTCGGCGGTGCGGCGATGCCCGCGAGGACGATCTTCGCGGCAGGATATTTGGCCCGCACCCGGTCGATGATCGCCTGCAGATTGGCGCGCGTGGTCTCGGGCGGCAGTCCGCGCAAGCCGTCGTTGCCGCCCAGTTCGAGGACAAACACCTCGACGTGCTGGCGCAGGATCCAGTCGACCCGGCGGAGTCTGCCCGCGCTGGTTTCGCCGCTGAGGCCGGCATTGACCGCGCGCCAAGGCAGACCGGCAGCATCGAGTTTCTTCTGAATGAGCGCCGGAAAGGCCTGCGTCGACGGGTCCTCGAGTCCGAGGCCGGCGGTCAGGCTGTCGCCAAAGAAGAGGATAGTCTTCAGTTCGGCGGCGCCCACACCGATTGCGCCGGAGGCAAGCCAGAAAAGGAGGAAGCGGAGCAGGCGGACATTCATAAGGAAAATCGACCGCTTAAACTAGCCTTCGTGCCTTTTCCTGTGTTTTGTAACCAGATTCTTCTAATGAGTGACCAGACCATGCTGAAAGTCGAGCGGCTCACCATGACCTACGCCACGGCGGCGGGGCCGCTCACGGTATTGCACGAAGTCACGTTCAGCGTCGAGGCCGGCGCCATGCTGGCGATCGTCGGCCCGTCCGGCAGCGGCAAGACGACCCTGCTGGGACTCTGCGCCGGGCTCGACCAGCCGACGGCGGGGACGGTCACGCTCAACGGCATCGAGCTCGGCCGCCTCACCGAGGACGAGCGCGCCCTCGTGCGCAACGACTGCGTGGGCTTCGTGTTCCAGAACTTCCAGCTCATCCCGACGCTCACCGCGCTCGAGAACGTCCTCGTGCCGCTCGAACTGCGCGGCGGCCACGACGGCCTGACCGAGGCGCGCGACCTACTGGCCCGCGTAGGTCTCGAGGATCGGCTCGGGCATTATCCGGTGCAGCTCTCCGGCGGCGAGCAGCAGCGCGTGGCCCTGGCCCGCGCTTTCATCAACCGGCCGAAAATCCTCTTCTGCGACGAACCGACTGGCAACCTCGATGACGACAACGCGCGCGTCATGCTGGATCTCGTCTTCGGCCTCAACCGCGAGCGCGGCACCACCCTGGTGCTGGTGACGCACAACCACGAGCTGGCGCGGCGCTGTACGCGCCTCATCCGCCTGCGCGGCGGCGCCGTGATGGCTGATGAGAAGACTTGAGTGCCCACGGAATACACGGAAGGCACGGAAAGGATGGCTGATGAGTAAATTGATACACGAAGCGGAGACCTATAAAATACTCGGCGCATGCTTTGAGGTGTACAAGGAGAAGGGCGGTGGCTTTCTGGAAGCAGTTTATCAGGAATGTCTGGCGATTGAGTTTGAACTGCAGGGCATTCCGGCGAAACCGCAAGTGCGGCTGCCGATGAGCTACAAGGGCCGGCCTTTGCACAAGCATTACGAAGCCGACTTTGTCTGTTACGACCGCATTCTCGTGGAGATCAAGGCGGTCTCGCAATTGGTGGATGAACATCGGGCACAGATCATCAACTACCTCAATGCCACCGGCCTGAAGGTCGGTTTGCTGATGAATTTCGGGCACTTCCCCAAGGTGGAGCACGAGCGTTTCGTGTTATGAGGGTTTCCGTGTATTCCGTGTGTTCCGTGGGCTCTTCATGAACTTCATCCTCAAAATGGCCTGGCGGGACACGCGGGCGAGCCGGCGGCACCTGCTGCTGTTCTCACTCTCGATCGTGCTTGGTGTCGCCGCCCTCGTCGCCATCGGCTCGTTCCGCGACAACCTGCGCCGGGCCGTGGAGAACCAGTCCAAGGGTTTGCTCGGGGCCGACCTCGCCGTGACCTCGCGGCAGAAGCTGCCCGACGCGGCGCGCGCCTACCTGGCCGGCCTCGGCGGCGAAGCGTCGCGCGAAACCGCCTTCTCGTCGATGATCGTCTTCCCGACGCGCGGGGGGCAGACCCGGATCGTGCAGGTGCGCGCGCTGGAGGGCGGCTTCCCGTTCTACGGCGAGGTCGTCACGGCGCCGGCCGGCGCGTTCGCCAGGCTGCGCGCAGGCGACTGCGCCATCCTCGAGGACACGCTGCTCGCGCAGTTCGGCGTGAATGTGGGCGATCCGGTCCGGATCGGCGAGGCGACGTTCACGGTTGCGGGCGCGCTGCAAAAGATCCCCGGCGAATCGCCCGCGGTGGCGATGCTGTCGCCGCGCGTCTACATCCCGCTGCGCGCGCTGGAGCAGACGCATCTCGTGCAGGCGGGCAGCCTCGTGCGCTACCGGACCTACTTCAAGTTCCCGCCGCAACTCGATGTCGAGGCGCTGGTGCGCGATCTGCGCGAACGATTCCGCGGGCTGCAGCTGGGCTTTGACACGGTCGAGCATCGCAAGCGCGACCTCGGACGCGCGCTGGAAAACGTGCATTCGTTCCTGAGCCTGGTGGGCTTCATCGCGCTGTTCCTGGGCGCGATCGGCGTGGCGAGCGCGATCCACGTGTACATTCAGCAGAAAGTGGCGACGATCGCGATGCTCCGCTGCCTGGGGGCGACGGCGCGACGGAGCTTCGCCATCTACCTCGTGCAGGGGCTGGGTCTTGGCCTGCTCGGCGCGGGACTCGGCGCGGGACTCGGTGTGGCGGCGCAGCTGGCGCTGCCGGCGTTGTTCCGGAGTTTCCTGCCGTTCGAGGCGGACGTTTTCGTGTCCTGGCGTGCGGTGGCCGGCGGCATGGCGGCGGGGCTGGTCATCTGCCTGCTGTTCACACTGCTGCCGCTGCTCTCGATCCGCCGGGTGTCGCCGCTGCTGGCGCTGCGCTCGGGGTTTGGCGAGGAACCGCCCGTCCGCGATCCGCTGCGCTGGGCGCTGTATGTCCTCATCGGCGCGGCCGTGCTCGGTTTCGCCTTGTGGCAGACCGACCGCTGGCAGCGCGGCGTGGGCTTCGCGCTGGCGCTGGCGGCGGGCTTCGGCGTGCTTACCGGCGTGGCGCGACTCATCGCCTGGACCGTGCGCCGGTGGTTTCCGCGGCGGCTGCCCTATGTCTGGCGCCAGGGCCTGGCCAACCTGTACCGGCCCAACAACCGCACCGTGCTGCTGCTCGTCTCGCTCGGCCTCGGCACGTTTCTGGTCCTTACGCTCTACCTGGCGCGCGAATCGCTCCTGCGGGAGTTCCGCGGCTCGACCGGCGAGGACCGGCCCAACCTGCTGTTCTTCGACATCCAGGACGACCAGCTCGCCGGCCTCGAAGCGCTGGTGCGCGCCGCGGGTGCGCCGGAACGGCAGGAGGCGCCCATCGTCACGATGCGCGTCAGCGCGCTCAAGGGCCGGCCGGTCGACGAGGTGTTGCGCGACCGCGCCCTGCGCATCCCGGCGTGGACGCTGCGCCATGAGTATCGCTCCACCTACCGCGGGCATCTCACCGACACGGAGCGGATCATCGCGGGTTCGTTTGTGGGCCGGGTGGCGCCGGGCACGGCGGTCGTGCCGGTTTCACTGGAGGAGGGCCTGGCGAAGGAGATGCAGGTGCAGGTGGGCGACGAGATCACCTTTGACGTGCAGGGTGTGCCGGTCCGGACGCGCGTGGCGAGCCTGCGCACCGTGGAGTGGCAGCGGCTGCAGCCGAACTTTTTCGTGGTGTTTCCCGAGGGCGTGCTCGAACCGGCGCCCAAGTTTCATGTGCTCGCCGTGCGGGCGCGGTCGGCCGCCCACTCGGCGGCGGTGCAGCAGGCCGTGGTGCGCTCCTATCCCAACGTGTCGGCCATTGACCTCGGCCTTGTGCTGCAGACCTTCGACGGCATCTTTGCCAAGGTGTCGCTCGTGGTGCGGTTCATGGCGATGTTCGTGGCGGTCACGGGAATCATCGTCTTGGCGGGCGCGGTGCTCACGGGCCGCTTCCAGCGGGTGCGGGAAAACGTGCTGCTGCGCACGCTCGGCGCGACGCGCCGGCAGGTGCAGCGGATCATGCTGGTGGAGTACAGCGTGCTCGGCGTGCTCGCGGCGGTCACGGGCAGCGTGCTGGCCGTCGGCGCGAACTGGCTGCTGATGCGCTTCGTCTTCGAAACGCATTTTGTGGCCCCGCCGCTGCTGCTGCTCGCCGCGGTGGCGGCGGTGGCGGCGGTGACGCTCGTCACGGGTCTGCTGTCCAGCCGCGGTGTCTGCGACCATCCGCCGCTCGAAGTGCTGCGACAGGAAACCTAGGGCGCGGAGTGAGCCACCCGCCGCGCAAGTGGCAGGTGCCGGGGTTCAAGTCTGCGTCCAGTCGCCGAGCGTCTCGATGTACGCGGCGGAGCCGTCGCGCTGCCAGACGTCCAGCAACGCCGGGTCCTTGAGCTGCTGGCCACGGGCGCGTGGCACGGCGGCGAAGACATTGGCGCATTCGGCCAGCGCGGACATGTCGCCCCAGAGTTTTTCGAACTGCGCCACGGGGTACACATCCTCCTGGCCGTGGCCCCAGCGCTTCTTGACGTCCTTGAGCGTCACGTAGGTCGGCATGCGCGCCGCGAGGGTGCGCACAGCCGTCGCGGTCTTTTCCGGGTTGGCCAGATCGCCGCGGTCGAGTCCGAAAAGCGCCAGCAGGCGGTCGATGTCGATCCAGCAGGTGTTCGTGCTGTACCAGGTGAGCGTGAATTCGTCCTCCTCGCGCGGCAGGGCGAGCCCCTCGACGAGCCGTACCCGGCCCTCGATGCGCGCCAGGCCGCCGCCGTGGTCCTCGACGCGCTTGGCCATGACCTCCCAGCCGAGCGTGGCGCCGGTGGTGCGGAACCAGCCGAGGAGGGCGGGATCGGCGGTGGCGCCAAGCGTGTCGATGTTGTGCACGAGCAGCGTGCGCAGGGCGGGCCGCGCGGCGAGCAGGCGCGCCAGCACGCCGTTTTTGAGCAGATTGGGAATCTCGAACCAGTGGCCGACGGGATGCAGGCACTGGCCGGGCAGGTTGTCGGTGTAGTCGCTGCCTTCGCCGGCCTGCCGGGCCCAGGCGGTCAGGGCGGCGCGCACGCTCTCGCGCATTTTCTCCTGCTGTTCGTCGAGCTTTTGCTGCGCCGTCTCCTCCCACGCGAAATGCAGGTCGCGCACGGCCGGCACGAGCCGCAGGCCGATGGAGCGGCCGGGCGAAAGCCACACCGTGCGGTCGAGCGCGGCGCCGGCGGTCTCGCGCAGGAAACGCTCGATGGGAATGTGCGTGAGGTAGCTGGTGGTGAACACGTGCGGAATCTCGCCGCCGAAGATGCGCGCCGTGCGCCGCGTCTTGGCGAGATGCACCTCGATGAAGTTGCGGTGACTGCCGCCGAACGTGGCGAACGGATGCAGCCCCTTCACCACGCCGGCGCCCTGGGTCCAGCGGCTGCCCACCCCCGCCGCGTAGGTCACCACCGCCACTTCGCCGGCGCGCAACGCGGCTTCGCCCTGCCGGCGGAATTCCTGCGTTGCCGACGTGGCGTCGAACAACGCGCCGGCGGGCACGTCCTCGATCCGGGTGCTGGGCGGCAGGCGGTTCATGGCGAGGCCGATGCGTCCGCTGCGCAGGTCGGCGCGGATCTGCTCGTGCTGCGCGCGGTCGAAGCCGTTCTCGGCCAGCAGCTCGTCGAGCCGGCGGGCCTCCGGCTCCGCTCGGCTGTCCAGCAGAGCCGAGGGCAGCATCCGGTCGAGCAGCGACGGCATCACCGCGGCGAACTCCGGCTGGCTGCGCACCGCCTGGATGAACTGCTGCAGGTCCGCGCGCTCCCGTGGCGTGAGGAGGCGCGCCTCCTGCCGCAGGCAGCGCGGCACGGTCAGCTGGTAGTAGCCGGCGGGCAGCAGCGCCTCCGCGCCCGTGAGCAGCGCGGCGACGGAGCCGTGCTCGTTGATCGCGAAATCGTACACCACCGGGTCCATCGCGAAGGGCAGCGCCGCCTCCAGTTCGCGCTTGGCCGCCAGCATGATTTCCTGCAGCCGCGCCTGCCCCTCGCGCCGGCGCGCCGGGGCGAAGATGAAGCCCATGCCGCCGCCCGACATGCCGCCCAGCATCCAGAAACCCCAGAAATCGCCGCCGAACGCCGCGCGCGTGCGCTCGATCAGGCGCCCGGTGTAGAGGTTGTTGACCCATGGGATGATGGTCTGCAGCGGCCCGAAAAAGTTGGCGGTGAGGGAGCGGCCGAGCGCGCGCACTTCGCCGGCGGCGAGCTGGGCGAGAATCTCGTCGAGCGTGGCCACGGCCCGGCGCCGCGCGGTCCACTCGGCCTCGCCGCGCAGGAGGTATTTCTCCGTCACCATTTCGAGAATGGGGCCGACATTCTGCGCCATGCCGCCGTGCACCAGCACGAGCGACTCCTGCAGCCGCGCGCGCGCCGCGGCCGGCACGCGATCAAGGCCGAGCAACGTGTGGCGGGGCAGCAGACAGCCGCGGCTGAGGCCGTGCTCGACGTCACCCGGCTGCGCGGCCACGCCTTCAATGAGCTTGATGCCGGGCCAGAGACCGCCCGAATCCTGCCAGCCGCCGCCGGAGCCGCCCAGCCATTCGCCAAGGATGGCGCGCGCCGCGACCATGCGGCGCTCGGCCTCCGCCATCGGCCCGCCGAGCGACCGGATCTGCCCGGTGGCGCGCATGCACGCGCCGATGAGCGCGCCAAGCAGGGTGGTGGAGACGGCCAGCCGCGAGCCCTTGGGAATGCGGTTGACGTTGCTGACGAGCTCGAAGCCGCGGCCCGGCCCGAAAATGACACCCAGCAGCTCGGCGAGCCTCGCCCCCGAGCGCTCGATGCCCGGCGGCACGAGGCCGGCGGCGATGATGGCCGCCTTCAGCAGGCCCAGATAGTCGCGGCCGAAATCGAACACCTCGTCGAGTTCGCGCACCTCGGCCGTGGCCTCGAGGTCCACGCTGGCGAGGCGGATGACGGGCTCGTCGATGACCCGGAAGTATGCCTCGACCGGCGGGCGCGGCTCGGGATCGCGGCCGTGCATGCCGAGGTCGATGGAGACATTGAGCACCCGCGCGCCTTCGGGGAAGTCCATGCCGAGGAAGAAAATATCGCTCCAGCCGCAGTGGGTGAGGTCCATGCGCACCGGGGTGCGCTCGCGCAGGATGGGCTGCGGGGCGTCGCCGCCGTTCCGCAGCAACTCGGGCCGCACGCGCAGCGGCTGGTCGAGCGGATGACCGAGGCGGAAGATCCAGGCGTTGCCGCGCGTGGAGCGCACGGTGTGGCGCACCTGGTCGGCGAGCGTCTGGAAACCCAGGGCATGGTAGGCCGCGGCCAGCGCGCTGGACAGGGTTTCGTTCGCGCCCTGCGCGGTCTGCGCGTGCAGAAATCCGCTGATGGCCTCCTCGAAACGCCGCTCGAGCATGCGGCTGAAGCCGTCGTAGGGCACGCGGCCCGGGCGCGGGAACTCGGGCCGCGCCGGCAGGTGATAGCGGTGGATCGCGGCCAGGAAGAACAGCGCGCGGACGCGCTTGTAGAGGTTGGTCTCCCGGCGGCGATAGGCCTCCAGTTCGGCGCAAGCGGCCAGCAATTCGGCCGCCGGCCGGGCCGCGCACCAGCGTTCAATGGCGAGGTCGCGCACCGCCGGTGCCGCCGCCTCGATGATGTCGGTGACGCGCACGCTCATGGCTCAGCCCGGGCGGGTGGCGAGAAGTTCGACCAGCTGCGTAAGCATATGATCGCGATCGCGACCGGTGAGGGTGAGCGCCAGCTGCGCGAACAGCAGGCCGTAGGGTGCGCCGATGTCGTAGCGCCGGCCGGCGATGCTGAAAGCAAGGTAGCGGCGCCGCGCCGCGAGGGCGTGGAGGGCGGGGGAGAGGCCCAGCGGCTGCCCGGGGGCGACGGCGCGCTGCTCCTCCAGCAGATCGAAGACCTCGGCGGGCAGCACGTGCATGCCAAAGAAGCACAGGTAGAAACCCGCGCGCAATCCCGGCACCAGCAGCAGCTGCTCGGCGACGGTGGGCGTGGGTTTTTCGAACACGGTCTCGATCTGGTAAAGCGGCCGGCCGCCGCCCACGAGCCGGCCGCCCACGGTGCCGTAGGCGGTGAGCAGGCGTTCGTGCGTCGGCTGCACGGCGGAGACGGGGGCGTCCTCGGCCGCGGCCACGTCGATGAGCTGCCGGGCGCAGCTTGTCGTCCCGTGCGCCACGTGCAAGTGGTCGCCGACGAGGTGCAGGAAAGGTTCGCCGCCGATGAATTCGCGGCCGCACAGCACGGCATGCCCGTAGCCGCGCGGGTCGCGCTGGGCGATGAAACGCACCCGATCGCGCAGGATGCCGCAGGCGCCGGCATAGGCGGTTTCATCGCCGGGGCACACGATCACGCAGAAGTCTTCCACACCGGCGCCGGCGGCCTCCTCGAGGATGATCTGCAGGGCGGACTTCGACTCGCCCTGCGGGTCGATGAGCATCTGGAGCGGCAGCGAACGCTGGCGGGGATTGGCGGCGGTGACGAGGGCTTTGCGGACTTTCATGGGAGCGGAGTTCGACCGGCGCGGCCGCCGTGGCCGGCGGCACGTTCTGGCCCAGAACAACGCCGGCGCAGGGGGGAGACAATCCGAAAGCAGGCGGAAAATCCTCCCGAGGTGGCGGACCCCGCATGGTCGGCGGTTGACCGGCGCCGTTTTCTGGCTACTAACTCCGGCTCCCCTTCGGCAGATCCCGCCACGGCCGGGGTGTTTGCAGACACTCGCGATTGGGCTTATGTTTCCCGCCGCGTGATCACCGACCGAAAACCAGCATGAAGATCCAACCGAAGTTGTACCTCCACCGCGCCGGCGACAAAACCGCACCCCGGATCGCGCGCGGCTACGACCGGCGGTTCAAGGTCACGCCCGCTTACCGCGCGGAACTGCCCGACATGATGCATGCCGTCGACGCCATCCAGGGCGCGAAGGTCCCCATCCAGCACGTGGGGGTCGCGAACTTCCGGCTGCCGATCAAAGTGCGCACGAAGCGCGGCGACGTGCTCACGCTGGAGGCGAAGGTGACCGGCACCGTGTCGCTCGAGGCTGAACTCAAGGGCATCAACATGAGCCGCATCGTGCGCTCGTTCTACGATCACAAGCACGGAGTCTTCACGCTCGAATGGATGGGCCGGATCCTGAAGGCCTACCTGCGCCGCATCAAAAGCAAGGACGCGCGGCTGAAGGTCGGGTTTTCCTATCCGCTCCGTCAGCGCAGCCTGCGCAGCGGACTCGAGGGCTGGCAGTATTACCAGGTCGCGTTCGAGGGCGTGCTGACCCACGCGGGACGCTACCGGCGCTTCCTCCATTTTGATTTTGTCTACTCCTCGGCCTGCCCGTGTTCGGCGGAGCTGGCGGAGCATGCGCAGGACCGGCGCGGGGTGTACTCGATCCCGCATTCCCAGCGCAGCAAGGCGCGCGTCAGCGTCGAAATCGCCGCCGGCCGGCATCTCGCCCTCGAGGACCTGCACGCGCACTGCCTCCGCGCGCTCAAGACCGAGACGCAGGTGATGGTGCGACGCGAGGACGAACAGGCCTTCGCCGAGCTGAACGGCGCCTACATCAAGTTCGTCGAGGACGCCGCGCGGCTGCTTTACCACGAGCTGCATGGGGACGCGCGCATCCGGGATTTCCAGGTCGCCTGCGCGCATCTGGAGTCGCTGCATTCGCACGACGCCGTCAGCGTCATCTGCAAGGGCGTGCCGGGCGGCTTCACCGCGGACTTCATGGATTTCAGCCAGCTCGTGTGCTGAACTTTAATTTCCGCGGATGACGCGGATGAACGCAGATGATTCACGAGGACCTCAGTGGAAAGATCATCGGGGCGGCGATGACGTTACTCAACGAGCTGGTCCCCGGCCTTGATGAAAAGCTCTACGCGCGCATCCAAAACCGCGCATGGCGGCGGGTGGGGCACGCTCCTACAGCAGCGTGCCCTGCTCGCCGCCGGCGGGCTTGAAGCCGACGGCCTGGTAGCCTTTCGGTGTGAGCATGCGGCCCTGGGGCGTGCGCTGGAGGTAGCCTTCCATGATCAGGAACGGTTCGTGCACCTCCTCGAGCGTGTCGGCCTCCTCGCCCACGGCCACGGCGATGGTGTTCATGCCGACAGGACCGCCGCCGTAGTGCTCGGCCATCACGCGCAGGATGCGCTTGTCCATTTCGTCGAGGCCGCGCACGTCGATCTCGAGCAGCTCGAGCGCAGCGGCGGCGACGGGCTTCGTGATCCGGCCCGACGCCTTTTCCTGCGCGTAGTCGCGGATGAAATAGATGAGGTTGTTGGCGATGCGCGGGGTGCCGCGGGCGCGGGCGGCGATTTCGCGGGCGCCATCGTCGTCGGTCTCCACCTTCAGCAGCCGGCAGGAGCGCCGGACGATACCCAGGAGCGTGATGGCGTCGTAGTAGTCGAGGCGCGTTTGCAGCGTGAAGCGCGAGCGCAGCGGCGCGGTAAGCAGGCCGGCGCGCGTGGTGGCGCCGACCAGCGTGAACTTCGGCAGGCTCAGGCGCACGCTCCGCGCGTTGGGCCCCTGGTCGATCATGATGTCGAGCCGGTAGTCCTCCATCGCCGCGTAGAGGTATTCCTCGACGGTTTTCGGAATGCGGTGGATCTCGTCGATGAACAGGAGGTCGCCCTCCTCGAGGTTGGTCAGCAGGCCGGCGAGGTCGCCCGCCTTCTCGATCACCGGGCCGGAGGTGACGCGCACGTTGCGGCCCATTTCCGCGCCGAGGATGAAGGCGAGAGTGGTCTTGCCGAGGCCGGACGGACCGCTGAACAGAATGTGGTTGAGCGCCTCGCCGCGGCGTCGAGCCGCACCCACCATGACCTTGAGGCGTTCGACGGTCTTGGGCTGGCCGGCAAAATCGTCGAACGCCAGCGGCCGCAGCGCCACCTCGGCGGCCGTCAGCGGCGCGGTGAGGGTGGAACGCAGGAAATCCACGCCGGCGGCGGGGCGATGTCCCGCCGTTTTGGGTTTGGGGTTTTGCGTTTTGGGTTCGGCCACAAAGGCAGGGGTTGAGGTGAGTCGGTCGCGCTCGCGTTCAATCCGGAATCCGCATTCCGCCATCAAACTTCACTGCCATTCCACTCCGGCGCCGAGGGCGCGGAGGTTTTCCACGAAGCGGGGATGGGCGCGCTGGATGATGCCGGCGTTGCGCACGACGGAGCGGCCGGGAATGCTGGCGGCCACCATGTAGAGCGCCACGGCGGCGCGGATGATGTAGGGCGCCTCCACCACGGCGGGCCGCAGCGGTTTGTCGCCGAAGACGATCACGCGGTGCGGGTCGCACACGACGACGTGCGCGCCGAACTTCGCGAGTTCCGGCAGCCAGGTGAAGCCGCCCTCGTAGACCTTGTTCCAGAAATGAATCTCGCCCTGCGCGCGGACGGAGAGCGCGATCATGCACGGCAGCAGGTCGACCGGGAAATACGGCCAGGGCGCGGCCTCGATCTTGGGCAGGAGGTTGGGCGTGTAGGTGGGTTCGATCACGAGCCGCTGGCTGCGGCGCACCACGGCGGTCGTGCCCTCATGTTCGATGGCAACGCCCAGTTTGCTGAACGAACGCGTGATCAAATCAAAATGCTGCGGCAGCGATTTTTCGACGCGCACCTCGCCGCCGGTGATCGCCCCCAGCGCGAGGAAGGTGACGATCTCGTGGTAGTCGCTGTTGATGGTGAACGTGCCGCCGCGCAGCTGCGGCACCCCCTGGATGCGCAGCAGGCTGGTGCCCACGCCCTCGATCTTCGCGCCCATGGCGTTGAGGATCGTACAGAGATCCTGGACGTGCGGTTCGCTCGCCGCGTTGATGAGGGTCGACACCCCCTCGGCGAGCACCGCGGCCATCACGAAGTTTTCCGTGGCCGTCACCGACATGTAATCCTGCCAGTGGCGGGTGCCGCGGTAGCGACCATCCAGCGTGAGCGTGAGCGCCTCGTCATGGGTGATGACAGCGCCAAGGGCCTGGAGGATTTCAAAATGCGGGTCGAGTTCGCGGATGCCGAGCGAGCAGCCCTTGGCTCCGGTGGGCACGATGATCTTCTTCATGCGTCCCAGCAGCGGTGCGAACAGCAGGACCGTCGAGCGCATGCCGGCGGGCATTTCGCCCCTGAGGCGGGCAGCATCGAAGGTCGAGTGGTCCACGCGCATCTCGCCCTTCGCCTTGTCCCAGGTGATGCGCGAGCCTTGAACGATGAAGAATTCCACTAGCTTCTCGAGGTCGGTGATCGTCGGCACGTTCAGCAGGCGCATCGGCTCGCTGGCCAGCAGGGTGGCGCACAGGACGGGTAGCGCGGAGTTTTTGTTGCCGGACGGGATGATCGTGCCGGAGAGCGGTTTGCCGCCGTTGACGATGAGATCGGCCATAAGGAGGCGGGAGACGAGAGGCTGCAGGGTCTGGAAGAAAAAAAGGCGCCCATCGGAGGATGGACGCCTTTCAATGCGATTCGAAGCGTAGCGGTTGGCAAGGCTTAACTGCCTTGCGGGGGACCGCCCTCGGGACGTCCGCCGCCCCGGTAATCACCGCCACCAGGGTGGCGGCGACGGCGGCGGCCGCCATGGTTGCGGTGTTCGCCACCGTAACCGCGCGATTCGCCCGAAGACTGACCGCCGGGCGGTCCGTCACGCGGGCCGCGCTGGTCGCTGCGGAAATGACGGCCGCGTCCGCCGCGGCGGCGGCGGCGGTGATACTGGCCCTCGCGGCCGAATTCCCTTTCGCCGCGGGTGTCGGCCTCGGGCTTTGGCGCTTCGGCGGACGAACCGCCGAAGAGCTTCTTCACCCAGCCGAACAAACCGCCGGTTTTTTTTGGCGTCTCAGCCTTGGGCGCAGAGGGAAATTCGGTCCGGCCAGGCTCACTGCCGGGGGCGCGACCCGGCTCATTCCACGCCGGGCGGGGCTCGGCGGGACGGTCATCCCGGCGTTCACGCTCCGGGCGGAAGGTGGGTCGTTCGCCGCGGCGGTCTTCGCGACGCGGACGCTGACCAGCGGGCGGGACGTCGGCGGTGTGACTCTGCTCACCGCCGGGGTGGCTGGCTACGCTGCGGAAGGAATCGCTCTCCCAGCTGTGCTCGACACGCTTGGTCGCTTCGGGCGGGAGGATTTTCAGCTCCGCTTTCGGTTCCGCTTCGGCGGGTGCTGTCGGACCGGGCTCATGGCTGCCCGGAGGGGCCTCGGCGGCTGGAGTCACGGAGGCGGCGGGGGCTTCGGCGGGCGGGGCGGCCGGAGTCGGGATTGGTGATGGTGTCGGAGTGTTCGCTTCGACCGGGGCGGCGTCCGCGGGAGCGGCGGCCGGTGCTGGCGGAGCGAACGGGTTCTTGTATTCAGTCGGGGCGGTGAGGATCGACACCGCCGTGGGTTTGTAGTCGGCCGCGGGAGCGGCGGAGGCGGCCTGGGCTGTTGAGCTGACCGGACGTTTGCCGCGGGCCAGGCCGGAGCCGCGGTTGTTGCTGAACGTACTGGGGGGTGGGGTTGGGTTGGGTGGTGTGCCTGGTGCACTCGCGGTCTCGGCAGCCGGGGTCGCGGTGCCGGACGGTTCTGGATCTGACATGTTATGTGTTTGTTTTTGAAACGGCGCTCACCGTTGCCGGGAGCAGCCTGTGGGTTTATGGAGAGGCATGCGGAACGCGCATCGCGCGCTCAACGCCTGCCATAAAGGGCGCACCATCGACCAAAAGCCCACCTCCAGCAACTCCAAAACCGTCGAGCGCACCAGAACGGGCGCCCGCGGATATCCCAAGCTTTTATTTCAAAGCGACTTGTGTGACTCGTTCGGCGGGCTTGCCAGCCGGGCCATACCCGCCTAGGCACACGGCGCATGGACAAGCTCGAAGAGATCTTTCGCCTGCAGAACGAACTCAACCGCCGCATCGGCGTGAACCTCCCGCCGCCCACCGACGGGGAAAAAATCAAATGGGTCCTCAACTACACGCGCGCTTTGCAGCAGGAGACGGCGGAACTGATCGACTCCGTGCCGTGGAAATGGTGGGCGAAGTACCAGAAGTTCGACGAACAGAACGCCAAGGTCGAAGTCGTCGATCTCTTCCACTTTCTCGTCTCGCTCGCGCAGGCACTCGGCATGAGCGCCGACGATGTCTACCAAGCCTACGTCAAAAAAAATCTGGTCAACCACCAGCGCCAGGCAAGCGGCTACGTGAAGAAGGACACGGCTGATTCGAAGCACATCTAGGCGGCGCCGAATTCCCCGTTACTTCGCCGCCCGACAACCCATTCGGATCAACCCCTTTCCACCTTCCGGCAATGCCCCCTTTCTCCGCGACCCAATCCGGTTTCCTTTTGGCGATGCGCCGTCGCTTCGCCTTCGTTTTCCTTTACGGTTTCCTGACGCTCGCGCCAGGGTTGCTGCGCGCCGACGCAGCGAATCCGGTTGCGCGGTGGCAGCACATCAAGACGTCGCTCTTCTTCACGAGCGACGACGTGGAGAAGCTGCTGGCGACGCCCGAGGACCGCCGGGCGACCCTCGCCTACTTCGCGCCGTTGCAGCTGTCGAAGATCTACCTCGAGGACGCGCGCGGGGATTCGGCCGCGGTCGCGTATCTCCGCGAGATCGCCGCCGCCCTGAAAGCCGAGGGACTCGAGGTTTCCGGCGCCGTCGTCCCCGCCGACAAAGGCCCGCTTTGCTACAACGACCCGAAGGACATGGCCACCCTCGAGGGCCGCGTGCGCGTGCTGGCCCAGGTGTTCGACGAAATCATCGTGGATGACTGGCTCTTCACGACCTGCACCTGCGCGAAATGCCTGGCGGGCCGCGGCAGCGATTCCTGGGCCGACTACCGCAGCCGGCTCGTGGCCGAGCAGTCGAAACGGCACCTCATCGACGCCGCCAAACAGGCGCGCCCGGGGGTCCGGGTCATCATCAAGTATCCGAACTGGTACGAGGGCCACCGCCAGTACGGTTACGATGTCGCCCGGCAGACGCCCCAGTTCGACGGCGTGAGCGTTGGCATCGAGACACGGCAGCGGGTCACCCACGACCAGCACATCCCAATCTACTCGGGCTACGTGTTCCAGCAATGGATCGGCGGCGACGCCGGACCAAAGTGGCGCAGCGCCTGGCTCGACAACTACGGCATGCAGGGCGATGCCAACGACTACGTCGCCCAGGTGTGGCAGGCGGTCCTGGCGCGGACGCCGGAGATCATCTTCTGGTGCGCCGGCCAGCTCCATTCCCCGATCCCAGCCTCCGACGTTTATCCGCATCTCGTCGAGCTGATGCCGGAATTCGACCGGTTGGCCGGGATGCTCAGCGGCCCGGCGCGGGGCATTGCCATCCACCTTCCGCTGGGCGCGGTGGGCGAGTACAACGTCTTCGGCTACCTCGGAATGATCGGGCTGCCGATGGCCCCGCGCACGACGTTTCCCACCGATACCAAGACGGCCATCTTCACGCAGCACTCGCTGCGCGACCCGCAACTCGCGGCGGAACTCCTGGCGCGAGTCCGGGCGGGCAAGGAGGTCTTCCTCACCTGGTCGCTCCTGCAGAACCTCCGCGACAGCGAAATGGGGCGGGTATTCAACGTCATCAGCGAAGGCGGCACCGTGGCGTCATCGACCTTCCGTGTCCGCGAGGGCTTCTGGGACTCCAAGCCTGTCGAGGCGGCCCGTCCCTTCACCTTCCCGAAAATCCAGCTCTCGACGTGGCCGTACGTGCGCGAGGTGGCGCTCGTGCGCGAGGACGCGGACTTCGGCGTCCTCCTGACCACGCCCTACGTGGAAGGCCAGGTGGATGTCCTCAACCTGCCCGACAACAGCTACGACCTGCTGCGGCTGCCGGAGGCCGTGCTCAATTCCATCCGCCGTCTCTTCTTCGAGGAGCTGGGCGTGCGTCTCGTCGGTCCGGGTGGCGTCGCGCTCTATCCCTTCGGCGAGCGGCAGTACGTTCTCTACAACATGAACGACGGGCCCGCGAAGGTCGCGCTGCGGTTCGCGGCGGGAACGCCGGCCCGTGCCTGGAAGGAACGGATGCACGGCACGAGCCTGACCGTCGGCGACGTCGAGGAAGGCCACGGGCCCATGGCGCGGCACGAGAGCGAAGTGGCGCTCACGCTGAGTCCATTCGAGATCGCGGTGGTCGAAGGCCAGTAGGCATTAAGCGGTAAGCGATAAGCGGAAAGCTTTAGGCTGGTTTGGAGTAGGGGGTTTGAGAGGTTCACGGCTTACAGCTTATTGCTTAAAGCTTATAGCTTGCGGCATACCGCTCACTCCGCCCGCAGCGCGACCATCGGATCGACTTTGGCCGCACGGCGCGGCGGCCAGCGCGAGGGCTTCGCCCGCCCCATCGGGAACGACCTATTGCTTTGAAATATCGGTGCCCATCCGTGTTAATCCATGGTTCAATTACGTGTTCAATTCATGGACTGCCGACCCGCATGTGGAGCCTGCTGTATCGCGCCATCGATCAGTTCGCCGATTCCCGGCATGCCGCACGGCAAGCCGGCGGGCGTCCCCTGCGTGCAGCTCCTGCCCGATTATCGCTGCGCGCTGTTCGGCAAGCCGGAGCGGCCGGCCGTGTGCGTGAGCCTGCGTCCGACCGAGCAAATGTGCGGAACCTCGCGGGCCGAAGCCCTCGCACACCTCACGCGATTGGAACTGGCGACGCGCCCCCGGTGATCTGGGTCAGGCGATGGAAGAACTCCGGCGTGAGATCGGAGCGGTGGCGGAAGGAGAGGACATCATAGAGTTTCGCGAGCTGGCGCTCGACCTGTTCGAGGCGCGGCTCGTCGGCCACCAACAGCAGCATGCTGCTGGTGGCACCGTCGCCCACGGGCACGCAGACGATGGCTTCAAGGTTGAAGCCGCGGCGGGCGAAGAGCCCGGTGATGTGCGACATGGTGCCGGGGTGGTTGCGCACACGCAGTTCGAGCACCGCGGTGGAAACCATAGAGGCACTGTCACTTCACCAATCAGGACACGGCTATACGGGGTTTGCGGCCGGACACCATGCGAGGATCTTTATTCGCTGGCGTCGTGCGTCGCCTTGAAAGCCAGCGCCGCCGTGGCCCCGCCGAGAAGATCGGCCACGAGGTAAACGCCGAGCTGGTGGAGTTTCTCGAGGCCCATGATGACCACGCCGAGGCCGACCGCCGGATTGAACGCACCACCCGAGACACCCCCGACGGCCACCGCGCCCATGAATACGGTGAAACCGATGGCGAGACCGTAGAAGGAATTGCCGGCCGTGGCTTTTGCCGTAGCCACGTTGAGCACGACCCACACAAGCGCGAAGGTCACCAGGAACTCCACGATGAGCGAAGGCACCGTGCCATGCAGCGGCGGAGTTCCCGCCGGCCTGCCGGCGACGTACGTGACGATGAAGGCCGCCACCACACCGGCGGCCAGCTGCGCGATCCAGTACGGAATCACGTCGTTAGTCGCGCACTTGCCGCGCAACCACACGCCCAGCGTAACCGCAGGGTTGTAATGTCCGCCGGAGATGTGGCCACCGGCGTAAACCATCACCATCAGCGCCGACCCGATGGCGAGCGGCCCGAGCGGCGCGCCGGAACGCACGGCAGCGCCGACCGTGCCCACGAGGAAGAACGTACCGATGAATTCAACGAGGTATTTTTTCATGGGGTGGAGGGAATGGGG
>Ga0187881_10001146_pt1 | contig 28789 bp, 19 predicted proteins | sample June2016WEW_19_1_2_FD_133017 | JGI IMG/M metagenome (GOLD analysis project Ga0187881, IMG submission 133017) | Peatland microbial communities from SPRUCE experiment site at the Marcell Experimental Forest, Minnesota, USA - June2016WEW_19_100 | ecosystem: Environmental > Terrestrial > Soil >... | reverse complement strand
CTCAGATGGTGATCGAGCAAGGCCGCCAGCTCCTTTCTGTCTGTGGCCGTGCGCGTCTTCTCGGTCAGGTCCTCTAAAATCATGCGCGCGTCGTAGGCATTGCGGAAAAAGGCCCGATCGATTCTTCCACCTACATTCCGGTGTATCCGCGTTCCTGTCCACAGCAAGAGGATGCCGAAGCCTGTCCCCAAGCCGATGCCCCCAGAGACGGCAGCTCCGGTCATCGGCATCAGATAGCGAGCAAAAGAGTGGGCGAAAGCCAGCGTCACACCTATACTCATCAGGGACAGCAGAATGATAAAACCACGTTGCACCAGCAGGTAACGAGCACTGCGCTTGAGCAAGACCGGAATCTCGAGCACGCGGTGCTTTGCGACGGCGTAGGCAAAAGAAAGGGGGAAAAGCCACAGCAGAAGGACAATCACGGCTCCCAGCCAGAAAGGCGCATAAAATCCGAAAAAGTCACTGGCTCCGAGTACCAGCGTGGCCGGTACGACTCCTATCAGTGTCCCCCAGAGTATCACGCGAATCTTCCGCCGCGCTCCTGGAGTGGTGGCGCTCGTGGCGTTCCATATCAGGGAAACAATGCCCAGTGCAATCAGCCCATAATCGAAAGCCAGTACGAACACTCTGCTGGAGTGTCCTGCGGCCAACCAGCCCATGAACGTGTTGATGAATTCACCTGCTCGCAAACTGGCCAACCCCATGCAGGCGTCCAGTATCAAGGAAATCCACTTCAACCAGGGAAAACGGCGGTCGAGCGGGGAGCGCACAGGAAAGATTGAGAAAAAGAAATAGAACAACGCCGGAAACAGGTTGTCGAAAATGGCCCGATAGGCAAGCGCGAACTGCCACAAGAATGGACTCAGACCCACTATGGAATTTGAAGGTTGCGGTATGGCGATGAAGCCGCCAAACATCAAAGCCAGAAGCCATGCGTTCCGGTCTTCAAGGCGAAGAAACAAAACCGCCAGGCCAACCACAAGGAATCCGATGGGATAGGTGTTGGTGATGTCCTGTCCCAAACGCTGAGTTATTCCTCCTTCGTTTGAGGTGTCGCGTCTGGCCCGAAAGACAGCGTGAATGACGGGCGGGGCAGAAACATTGGGGCGTTGAATGGTGAGCTCGACAGTTTCACCAGGCTGGTGCTTGGCCCAAACGTCGTTGAGCGAGATGGCATTCTCAACACGGCGGCCGTCAATCTCTAAAATACAATCTCCCGCCCTCAGTCCTGCCTTCTCCGCCGGGCTGTCCTTTTGGACGCTCCTGACAAGATTGCAGTGTCTGGACTCGACGAATTGGTTGTCGAAGCCCAGTTCCACCGGGCTTTGCCAGAGGCTTAGGTAAATCCAAAGCACGCCGTAAAGGATGGTGGCGGCACCAAAGAGCGTCGCCAATAATGACAGCAGTGGCCTTTTTAGCGACGAGACTTTGTGCATGATGGGAGATTATATCAATTTTCCCGCAACTCTACAGCACTGCGGCCGGGACTGACATTGTACCGAACCTAATATGCTCGGGGACTTGCCCTCTCGATTTTTTGACGTTTACTCTGCTATGAAATGCGGCGTATAAAACATGAACTCTGTCTTGTAAGAGAGCACCCATATGTCCCCTCGAACCGGCGATTGCGGCTGGCCGAGCCGAAAGGCGAATCCAGGCACGCAAGTATGATGAGGCGGTGAAACATGGCTACCAGCACCACACAGAAATGGCTGCTCGGCTGTGGAATCGGCTGCGCCGCAATGATTGTGCTGATCATCGGCGTGGTAACCGGCGGGATCTTTTTTATCCGCGGCAAATTCCATCCTTTGCAGGAGGCTGCAGACAGCCGCAAGGCTGTCATCAAGGCTTACGGTACGCTTGAATCTTACGTGCCGCCAGCCAGCGGGGCGATCGCTTCCGAACGGATGGAGGCGTTTCTTTCTGTGCGCGCCGCACTCAAAAACGCCCAGGACCAGCTGGATGTAGGACTGGCAAGATTCGATTTCGATAATCTGAAGCAGCCCTCTTTCGGCTCCTTCCTCAGAGTTTTGAACGACCTGAGCAACGTGATCATCCCGATCGGCAGGTACATGAATCAACGCAATCAAGTCCTGCTCGACAAGCGGATGGGGTTGGGTGAATACGCCTATATCTATACGATGGCTTACCATTCGTGGCTGGGTCATGCTCCTGACGAGGGTCCGCCCGTCCTGACAAAGTTTCGCTTACAGGATCGCAGCCAATCTGTTGGTAACGATTTCAACATCAGCCCGGAAAGTGTGCGCCGGCAATACCGGCGGGTGATTCTGCGCCTGCTCGGCAATCAATTGGACAGCATCAAAGGCCCAGAACAATCGCCATGGCGCAGGATGCTGAAAGCAGAGATCGATCGCATCGACAGAGACCCCGAGCGGGTGGCATGGCAGGACAACCTGCCGGCTCCGATAGAAGAATCCCTCAAACCATATCGAAGTCGCCTGGTGGCTGCCTACCATTCCTCCGCCAACTTCTTCGAATTTCTGATCCTTGAGGAGTTCAACCGGGTACAGTGGAATGGGCCATGGGGCGAAGGCACAACCGGCGGCAGTACGGGCAAGAATTGATGTCCGATTCCGCATGAACTTATCTGGGCGACTGGAGATGAGTATTGCATTCCCAGATTAGGATCCTGCCCAAAGGGTTACGGGCGGTCGCCCCACTCCAGCCGCTGCTCGATTTCTTCGATGATTGGTACGATGTCGCCGATCGTTTCCACGACGTAATGTGCGCCCATCTTGGCGAGAGAATCGGTCGCCTTGGCAATTTTCTGCCGGACGACGGCCTCGGGCAGTGCCGCAAGTTCCTTTTCGTTCAGGCCTACCTCATTGCCGGTCTTGGAGAGGCCGATCGTCCAGGTCCCGGCATTCAGTCCCTCGGAGATGTCCGGCTTCGTGTCGCCGACTTTGACTACCGCCTCGGAAGGGTAGACGCGGGCTTGCGCCATGTTGTCGAAAACCATCCAGGGCTCGGGGCGGCCGTAGGGAACCCGCGTCGCCCAGGAATTCGTGTCCGGGACGTAGCCCTGTTGCCTGGCCCGTTCGAAGTTGATTTCCATGGCTTCGGTGAAATAGCCGCTCGACGAGCCGATCTTTATGCCCCGCTTCTTGAGCTCGTTGGTCGTCTCCACCGTACCGGGGATGATCCCTGCGTAATCGCCGATGCATTTTATCTGCAGCGGCGCAAAATGCTTCTCAAACATCTCGGTCACGTCCGAGTCTGAGCACGGCCGGCCATGAACCTTGCGCCACTTCTCCGCGACCTCATCGCCATAGGAGATCGCCCTGATGTGCTCGGCCTTCTGCAATCCCATCGGCGCGCGCGCCTGTTCCATCGTGATCTCGACGCCGTACCGCTTAAACACTTCGATGAAGACCACTGCTGGCGCATAACATCCGTAATCCACGGTAGTGCCGGCCCAGTCGAAAATCACCATTTTCACGGGACCGCGATAGGTTCTGCGATATGCGAATTCCATGTTCTCCAGCCTCCGAATAGTTCTGATTATTGCAGCTCACCGGCAGATCTAACTCCGGTCAAACATCCTTTGTCCTCGAATGCCAGAAGAAAAACACCGGCACGCCGCTGAGGACGAGGATCAGGCCGAGCCAGCTGTATGTCGGTTTCATCCAAAGCAAATCCAGGGCGATCATAGCCGCCACCACGATGTAGGCAGCGGGAACAACCGGATAGCCGAACGCTTTGTAAGGACGTTCCAGGTCCGGCCGTTTTTTCCTGAGTACAAATAGACCGCTCATCGTGAGCACGTAAAACAGCAGCGCGGCGAAAACGACATAATCAAGCAGATCGTTATAAGAGCCGCTGAGAACAAGGACTGAAATCCAAATGGCCTGAATCACGAGCGAAAACACCGGCGTGTGGGTGCGCGGCGAGACTTCGGCGGCCCTTCTGAAAAAAAGGCCATCCCTGGCCATGGCGTAATAAACGCGCGCTCCGGACAACACCATCCCATTGACGGCCCCGAAGGTGGAGACGAGAATTGCGATGTTGATAAAGGTCAACCCCCAAGGCCCCATCAGGGTCTGCGCCACGGCGGTCCCGACCCGGTCCTCGGGCGCCGCCGCAATCCCCGCGAGCGGCAGGACCCTGAGGTACACGACGTTTGCGGAAAAATAGATCACGCACGTGATCAAGGTGCCGAGGAAAAGTGAAAGGGGGAGGTTCCGCTTTGGGTTGACAACCTCGCTGCCTGTGAACGTCACATTATTCCATGCGTCGGCGGCGAACAAGGATCCGACAAGCGCGGCGCCAAACACGGCCAGCACACCCAGATCCAACCCGGACGGAAACATACTCGTGAAGTTGGCATGAACCACCTCCGGCCTGGCCGGAACGACGAATCCCACCACAATCAGAATGAGCAGCCCCCCAACCTTGGCGGTCGTGAAAACGTTCTGGACCATAGCCCCCTGGCGCAGGCCCCGGCAATTCACCCAGGTGAGAAATGCGATCAAGAGAATGGCCGTGAGCTGCTGTGAGGAAATGCCGTGACCGATCGGGAGAGGCACTAAAATTCTGGATGCCGACACCCATGGGACGAAGACTCCCAGGAATTTGGCGAATCCTACCGCGATCGCGGCAATCGTACCGGTCTGGATCACCAGAAAGAGAGTCCAGCCGTAAAGAAATCCGTAAAGCGGTCCGAAAGCTTCCCTGAGAAAAATATACTGGCCGCCCGCGTGCGGCATTGCCGCAGCCAGCTCGCCGTAACTTAAAGCGGCCACGACCGTCATCAAGGCCGTAAAGGCCCACGCGAGCAAAAGCAAGCCGGGCGATTGCAGCTCCCGCGCCATGTTGGCCGAGACAATGAAAATTCCCGAGCCGATCATGCTTCCAGCGATGATAGTGGTGGCGTCGAAGAGCTTTAACCCTGGAACAAGCTGGCTGGGAGCATGATTCGCAGCTGTAGGGACGTTCGTTCCCATGTGTGGTCCTTTGCAAAGCGCGAGCGCGATGCGGCATTATGCCACAAACTGCTCGGATCCGAATTCCTGGAATCCGTTTACGAACGCGCGCCGGCGTTGCTCCTCAACTTTGGAATTCGAGATTCGAGATTGAGGATTTTGAATCTCGAATCTCGAATTTCGAATGGCAAAGATAGAATCTCTGCGTTGAATGTATAATGAAAACATGATTACAAAAAAGAGCCCACTGCTCTTCACACCAGGACCGCTCACGACCAGTCAAGCCACCAAAGAAGCCATGCTGCGCGACCTCGGTTCGCGCGATTCGGAGTTCATCGAAGTCGTCCGCTCTCTCCGGCGCAAGCTGCTGGAAATCGGTGGTGTCGCTGACGCGGAATATGAAGCCGTTCCTATGCAGGGGAGCGGCACCATGGCTGTTGAATCGGTTTTCTCTTCGGTAGTGCCGCCGGGAGGTCACGTGCTCGTCGTGGACAACGGCGCATACGGCAAGCGAATGGCGAAGATCTGCTCGGTGCTGAAGATCGTCGCCACGGCCGCCGAGTTTCCGGAAGACTCGCCTCCCGACCCGGCCCGAATATCAGCCGTGCTCGAAGCACATCCCGAAGTGACTCATGTCGCCGTTGTCCACTGCGAAACATCGACCGGGATGCTGAATCCGGTGCGCGAGATCGGGGAAGCCGTGTCCAGCGCCGGCCGCGAGTATATCGTCGATGCGATGAGCAGTTTCGGGGGCGTGCCGTTCAACCTGGCCGAATTCCGAATCGATTATATGATCTCTTCGGCCAATAAATGCCTGGAGGGCGTTCCTGGTTTCGCCTTCGTTCTCGCCCGTCATAGCAAACTGCTTGAAAAGCACGGATACGCAAGAAGTCTGAGTTTAGACCTGCTAGCACAGTGGCAGGGGCTCGAGTCCGGCGGCCAATTCCGCTTCACGCCCCCGACCCACGTCATCCTGGCATGCCATCAGGCAATCCGTGAACTGGACGAGGAGGGCGGAGTGGCCGGGCGGGCGCGCCGTTATGCCGCAAACCGGCAGATCTTGCGCGCGGGAATGAGCAAGCTCGGCTTCCGTGAGTATCTCCGACCCGAATATCAGAGCGATATCATAACGAGCTATTTATATCCGGGCAAAGACTTCGAGTTCGAAAGATTCTACCAATCCCTGGCCGGCCGGGGCTTTGTGATCTATCCGGGAAAGGTCAGCAATGCCGACTGCTTCCGCATCGGCACGATCGGCCGGATTTATCTCAAGGATGTGTCGAACCTGGTGGATGCCATCCGCGACGTCTTGACCGCAGCAGACGGCAGAGAACCCACAGATGCCCGCAATCAACTTTCTTGATTCCAAGCGTTGAATTTAACGCTTTTTTCATCGTTTTCAAGTCATTTCCTGAGTATTTCGGGGTTAGTCTTTGCTATTCCTACCCGGACTTATGGGCTGAATGCCTCGGAGTTTGCTCATAAGGCATTCTGCTCAGTGTGAAGTAGCCGGGATGGAAGATTGGTGTTCGGGTCTGTGCTTGCTCTATCTCGCCTGCTTCGACATCGACCGCCAGTGCCGCGTTGGGTTTCAATACTGTGATTCAGGAAGGAGTTAGGTAAATGATTAGGAGCATTAACATTCGAGAGAGGGGTGCGCTTGCCGCGTTCATCCTGACGATAGTCATCGGCGGTCTCAGCATTTCTTCGAAGGCGGTTACGCGAGGTGAAATCCTCCTTCCGGTTCCGGTCAGCCAATCCTCCTCTTCCTGGAGCTTCGGCGTTATGGCGGATACTCAATGGATTGGTGCTGATGATGGCCGGAATCCCAATTCAGTTGCAGTGGACATCATCAGCCAGTTGAACCGTGAGTTTATCAAGAAGGGTGTCAAGTTCGTGGTGCAAGTAGGCGATATCACCGACAAAGGTACCGATGTGGCGCTGGATACGCGTGCCACCTACGCTCAGGCGTTATACAACGCCGGAATCGGCTTTTTTCCTCTCCGCGGCAATCACGAATCCAAGCAGGCTGCCGCCGTCGAGTTTACGCGCGTGTTTCCGCAGACTCAGAATGGCTCGAACAACTCCACTCCGGTGAATGCCTTTGTCACCACCCCAGACGACGAAGCGACCAAGCCCGTCAAGAATACCGGTTCTCCCTTTATCCTCGGCTCCAACTTCAGCAGTCCGTCGGAAAACCTGAAAGGCCTGAGCTACAGCTTCGATTACAGCGATGCCCGCTTCGTGCTTCTCGACCAGTTCACGCCCCCAGACGGCGCAGCAAATACGATCGACAACCAGCAGGACTGGATCAGCAAGGTTCTTTCCGGCAGAGCTGCGGGCAGTCACGCCTTCGTTTTTGCTCACAAGGGCATCATCAACGAAAATCATGTGGATACCCTCTTCGGAAGCGATCCGTCCAAGGATGCAGCCGGCCAGGATGCTTTCATTACAAGTCTGGCCCACAACGGCGTGCGTTACTTCATGGGAGGGCATGACCACATGTACAATCGCAGCGTGGTGACCACGACCGATGGCGCCGCGTCAGTGACGGACATCATTTGCGCCTCGGACAGCTCCAAGTTCTACATTCCCAAAGACCCTTCCAATGACGACGCCTATGACGTCCCTGCTTTCGGAAGAAAACGCCAGACACAACTTGCTCGGGAGCTGAACACGATCGGCTACTACATCGTTACCGTAGACGGCCCCAATGTGACTGTTGACTTCTACTCGGCCTCGGTGGAAGCCACCCTTACCGGCAAGGAGTATACAATTACGAGCACGCCCCCACTTGTCTTTGCGAAGCACGATACTTTCGGATACAGCCTGAATGGCAAGTAGTTCCAGCGCCATTCTAATACTGATCAGTGCATTGGAAAATAGATATAGAATTTAACCGCAGAGACCGCAGAGAACTGAAAGAAACCTGTGAAAGGAATCAGACCTGTGGGAAGGAGCGAGAGAAACAGGGATTTTCCCTGCATTTCGCTCTCCAATAGTTTTTGTTTTCCTGTTTGTTCTCTGCATTCTTTGCGATAAAAACATGTCTGCTTACTGATGAACTTATTGGTATATCCCTGGATCGACAATTCCTCGGTTCAGCCACGTCTGAGAATGGCCGTCCAACTCAAGTGGGTTTCTGGTCCGGGCGCCACCTGAAATCCGGCCCGTTTGGCTTTTTCCATGAGAGCAGCGAAGTGCGCTTCCTTCACATGTCCTCTTGGTTCAGCCACCAGAAGCGATCGATTCTGCCCCATTGCATGGTGCATCTCGTCCAAAAAACGGCTCGCGTCCGGCAGTTCGTGAATCATGGCGAAGGCGAGCGCGAAATCGATGGTGCCGGCAAGATCGTCCAAGCCCATGCTTTCGGCCTGTACGTGACGTGCTTCAATGCGGTCATGGAGTCCGGCTTTGCGGGCGCGACGTTGCAGCACGGCGAGCATTTTGGGCTGCACGTCCACCGCAAATACTTTGCCCCGCGGACCGACGAGCCGGGCTAGCTCGAGGGTAAAAAATCCCATGCCTGGGCCGGGCTCCAGCACTCGCATCCCCTCAGTCACGAACGGCTGCAGAATCTTGCGCGGATTGTGCCACAATCGGCGGATCGGGCTGGCCAACAGGTAACCTAACCACCAGGGACATAATCTATGAGCCATGGTTTTCCTCGCGAATCAGCGCGCTTTCGCAACGATCAAAGTTAGATCGTCAGCCTGTGGTCCCTGACCAGTGAACCGTTGCACAACAGCTTGAATGTGCGCGATAAGGCCGCTGGCGGACAGTTCCCGTTCCGCCAGGAGAATCTCCAGCAAACGATGCTCTCCGAATTCCTCGCCATTGGCGTCGGATGCTTCGGTGACGCCATCCGTGTAGAGCACGAGAGCGTCTCCCGGATGCAGTAAGACTTCCTGGATCTCGCATTGCCATTCTTGAAACAAGCCCAACACCGTCGCGGTCGCGCCCAGTCTTTCGACCACTCCGCTCGCGCGGATCAGCAGCGGGGGGTTATGCCCGCAATTGGCGTAGCGCAGCCGCCGGCTCGCGTCGTCATAGTCGGCAAAGAAGAGCGTCGCGTAGCGGTCGTCCGGCGTGTTTTCAAAAAACAATCGGTTTACCGACTGCAGCAATTTGTGCAGATCATCAAGCGCGACAGCGTACTGGCTGCGCAGATTCGCCTGCAAATTCGCCATCAACAGTGCCGCGGCGATGCCCTTGCCGGAAATGTCGGCCAGCACCATGCCCAACCGGCCAGGTCCCAGGTCGAGGAAGTCGTAGTAATCTCCGCCGACCACGCGCGCCTGGACGCACGCTCCGGCGTATTCTAAAGTCTGCAGCGGCGGCATCATCTGCGGAAAGAGCCGCACTTGTACCTCTCGCGCAATATCCAATTCGTGGGAGGCGCGCCGGTCGGCTTCCATTCGTTCCGCCATATTCTCGGCAAGACGAATGTTTTCCAGGGCGATTCCAGCCTGGCCCGCTACGGAATCGAGCAGATGCTTGTCTCCTCTCGAATAAGGTTCTTCCGAGAGCCGCTGCCCCAGCACCAGCATGCCGATCAGGCTGGCATCGCGCCCGGTGATCGGCACAAGGCATTCGGGCGAAAGTGGGGCGAGCACGGCGAGTTCCTCGGCGTCCGGAGATCCCGGTAGAGGCACATCCCAGGATTTGCCTCGCAGCGCCAGTTCGGCCATGAGGGGTGTGTTAGCCGGAATTGTTTCGAGCTTGGCGGGTACCGTCCCGATAACGGCCGTCAGCTGGCCATCACCTCCTGCGAGATAACAGGCTAGGGTCTTCGGGTGCAACGCTTCATTCACGTGGTATTCGAGAAGCATGGCCATCTGGCGGCGGTTGCCCACTGTCCGCGTCTTCTCCGCCAGATCCTGCAATATGACACGAGCATCATAAGCGCTGCGGAAGAAGGCCCGGTCAATGCGCACGGTGCCTTGCTTGACGAGCGGCGCCGCGGCCGAGATCAGCACGATGCCGAAGACTGCGCTCAGAACCATTCCAATATTCGTATTCCCCTGGACGTGTTGCGCAAAAAAGCGTGTGAACAACGCAATAGCGGATGCGGCCGCGATGAAGAGCAGAACGAAGAATCCTCTTTGCACCAGCACGTAGCGCGCGCTGCGCCGCAGCAATACCGGAATCTCCATCACCCGGTGCTTCACAACTGCATAGGCAAACGAAAGAGGGTACAGAAGCAATATCAGCACTACGCCGGTATCGAGCCAGAAGGATGGGTGATATCCCGCGAAATCTCGCACCGCACGCTCGGCAATAATCGGCAGCACTCCCGCAATGGTTCCCCACAGAATCACCCGTGATTTCCGCCGCGCTTCCGGAAGAACAGAAGCCAGAAACGAGTTTTGACCGAGGGACACGATACCAAGGGCAAGCGAGGCGTACCTCGTAAACAGAAGGATGATCAGCGAACCACGCCCTCCTGTCAGATCCGAAACCACCTGAGGAAACTCCGAGCGGCCTGTGCGCAGCGCCGGCCACACCGTCGCACCTCCCAAGGCAAGCACCGTCCATTTCAACCACGGCAATCGCCGGTCGAGGGGCGAGCGCAACGGGAACACCGCAAAGAATACATAGAAGAGCGAGCAAAACATTCCGTTGAAGATGGCGCGGTATGCAAAGGCAAACGCCCGCGCTGCGGGCGAGAGCGCCAAGGGAGTCGCAATGTCCGGGGCGCCAGCGAACGCGCAAAACATCAATGCCAATAACCAGGCATTGGGGTCATTCAGCCTCAAGAATAGGACCGTGAATCCGACCAGAAGAAAAAGCACAGGGAACGAACCGATGACCTGCTGCGCATAACCCTCGGTCAGCCCCTCCCGCGTTTGACCAAGCGGGCGAGCCCGGAAGATTCCGTGCAGATCCACAGGGCCCGGCTCACCGGGGCGATTAATGGTCAATTCCACAGAGTCGCCGGGCCGGCCGCGGACGTAGGCTTCGTCATACGGGGCTGAGGTAGTCAGCATGCGCCCGTTGACCCCAATAATGCGGTCGCCGGCCCGCAACCCGGCCCGCTCGGCGGGGCTGTCCTTTACCACATCGTTGACTAGGAGCGAGTGCGTCTTCTCGTCATACGAATTGTTCTGTTGGTAGTTAAATCCCAGCTCCACTTGCACATCTTGGAGGCGCACGTCATACATCCACAGCCATCCATAAAGCGTCGCTATAGCTGCCAAGAACACGCCAACCGTGATGAGAAATGGTCGCGGTAAAGCGGACAAGCGGAGCATTAATTCAGCCACTCCTCAATATGCTGTTTCATCCTGCCGACGGATAGTCAGCGTGGCACGCTATCCCTGAAGGGGTCTGATCAGCACCGGAACCTTGCAGACGACTTCCAGAGGATAGCGGGCAGTTGCCAGTTTGCGCGCCAGCGGACCTTCTTCTCGATAACCTGCCACGGAGATCACAATAGCATCCGTCATACGGCTGACAACAACATGCCGGATCGGCTCCTCGCCTCGGCAGGCAAAGGCATCCGCCAGGCACAGGATTGCCGCGGCCAACTGCACCGCCCGTTTCTGTTCCTCGTTGAGGCGTGCAAAGGGTTTATCTTCGGACTCGCGAACCGCGCCGCGCTGATATCGGACGGCCAAGGCAGCAAGTCGGTAGGATTCCACGGAAAAACCCAGGGGCGGCTTGACCCTCGTTATTTCTTTGTAGCTTGACTTGCCGGCTCTCTTGCGACCGACATTGCGCATGATCGCAGCTGCACGTAGTGCGGAGCGCACGTCTGTCGGTCCCACCGTTGTGATGACTCCTTCGCGCTCCAGGCCGTCGAACAGCTGCATTGCCACATCGGCAACATCCTGGGTGCGCGCGAAATCCGGATCGCGGAATGAAGCCCAGATGCGGATTCTGGCTTCCGCCGCCTGCTCCAGTTCACGACCCGCGGGCAAACCGGAGCGCCATACAGGCCAGATAGAATCCTTGCCTACGGCCTTCTCCCGATAAGTCTGAATCCTGGCCCGGCTCTCTTCTTCGATCCGGGCACGCCAGTTGGCGCGGGCGTCGCGATTCGATAGCGCGCCGATTTGCAATGCGGTTCGCCAGAGGACATGCAGGTCGTGGAGTTCTCCGAGCACATCCTGCAACAATTTGAGGCCCTTGCCCCAAACTGCATGCCGTTCAGGCAGGAAATTCTCGACTGCGTAGCGGAAGCGCTTCAATCCGATCCGCAACCGGTGGAAGGCGATCTGGCTCCGGTTCCGCAGCGCCTGGCGGTGCAGTTCATGCGCTGCGTGCCAGCGCACGAACGCGAATTGCTGAAAAACCGGATTCTCCAGCGGGACCGGAGCCGAATTTCTGGACAATCTACCTTGCCACCTTTCCCATTTTTTCAGGTCAAAACGGCTCAACGCCTTCCTTGCCTGTTCGCGCAGCAACCCTTCCCGCTCGCCCAGGTAGGCGGCCAGTCTAATTCCCGCAGGATCCTGATCGCCGACCAGATGTCTGATCCATTCCTTCATGACCTGAGTGTCCCTCAATTCACCCAGGCGCCTGAAGAGTCTTCGGTCCTCCTTTTTCATTTCTCTCCAGGCAGGGAGCGGGTCAAGGGCTATGTGGATATCGGCAATGGAGCGGCACCGGCGCAAAGCAACACGTAAGTCATGGATGGCGTCCGGATCAAAATCCTGTCGCACCCGGCCCAGCTCAGCCACCACGCGTTCCATCCAGGCGGCCAGACCGATCTGCTCGCCGAGCGCAGGGATGGTCGCCTGTGCATCAGGAGCCAAACTGTTTTCATCACCGGCTGCTACCATAGTCACCTTGCCGTTGACGAACTCTAACGCGCGAGCAGGCGGGGTGGAATCAACCAGATAAGTTCGCCTTGGAGAGATGTCGGATCGCTCAGCTTTACGCACGTCAGCCCGCCTTTCTTGCAAACTACCCGGCCGCCTCCGATGAGCGCGCCGATGGTCTGGCTGAAACCCGGCTCGTGTCCTACCAGCATGAGCGCTTCACATGCGGCATGATCGCGCAAGATTTCCGCCAGTTGATCCAGGTTGAAACCTATGCCGAGGCGGCTCTCAACCAGCAGTCTGTCTTTTGCCTTGAGCGCTTCAACCACTATGTCAGCGGTTTGCCGTGCACGGGCGAGAGGGCTTGTGAGGATCGTGTCCAGTTCCAGGTCAAGCATGGAGAGTAAGGCTGCGGTTCGCGCCATTCGTTCTCTGCCATCCTCGGTCAGTGGACGCTCCGCGTCGTTACCTGTCCAATCGGGGCGATCCATCGCCACTCCGTGACGAAGAAAATAGAGTCTCATAATCCCATCCTAAGCTGGCGACCGCCTGCCAATGAGCCATGACTGGCTATCTGATGATTCCGCGCCTTCCTGGAGTTTCATGCGCACATACGTGCCGTCGGCCTGCATCTCGCGTGCCTTGACATTGTCTGCAAGATAAACTGCCAGCACCTGATCGCGCAACTGACGAATCAGTTTCGGATTCTCAACGGGGAACAGGACCTCAACGCGACGATCCAAATTGCGGGGCATCAGGTCCGCGCTACCGAGATAGATCTGTTCGTTGCCGCCGTTGCGAAAATAGTATATCCGGCTGTGTTCAAGAAAGCGCCCGACGATGCTGATGACGCGGATGTTCTCGCTTAATCCCGGCACTCCGGGACGCAGGCAACACATGCCGCGCACAATCAGATCGACGCGCAAACCGGCTTGCGACGCATTATAAAGCAGGCGGATCATCGGCTTGTCGACCAGCGAATTGACCTTGAAAATGAGATGCGCCTGCTCGCCTTTCTGGTGTCGATCGATTTCGCGGCGGATAAGAGACTCGATGCCTGAACGCAGATTGATGGGCGCTACCAGGAATTTGCGATAGTCCTTCTTGGCTGAATAGCCTGTCAGGTAGTTGAAAAGATCCGTGGCGTCCGCTCCCATGTCCTCGTCGCATGTGAACAATCCGAGATCCGTGTACGTCTGCGCCGTCGCAGGATTGTAGTTGCCGGTGGCAAGATGCACATAACGGCGGATGCTATCTCCCTCTTTGCGCACTACCAGCGCGGTCTTGGAATGTGTCTTCAATCCCAGCAGCCCGTAGACGACGTGCACTCCTTCACTTTCCAGCGCTTTGGCCCACTCGATGTTGCTCTCCTCGTCAAAACGGGCCTTAAGTTCTACGAGCACGGCGACCTGTTTGCCCCGGCGCGCAGCGTCCAGGAGCGCCAGAACCACCGGTGAATTGCGACCGACTCGATACAGCGTTTGCTTTATCGCGAGCACGTCCGGATCGCGCGCCGCGGCCTGCAGAAACTCTACTACGGGAGCAAACGAGTCATAGGGATGATGCAGCAAGATATCATGGCTGCGGATGGAGGAAAAAATATCCCCTTCCGGAAGAATCAGTGCAGGAGGCACGAAAGGAACAAAGGGTGGATCTTTGAGATCATGGCGATCGAGAGCGTACAGCTGGATCAGATCGCTCGTGCCCAGAGGCGAGCGCAGGGTGTAAATGTCGTCCGCTTCCAGGCCCAGGTTCTCCGCCAGGAGTTTTTTAAGATCCTCAGGCATCGCGAGATCGACCGTCAGGCGAACCACGGAACCAAAGCGCCGTTCGCGCACGCCGCGCTCAACCGATTCCAGCAGATCTTCGGCCTCAAGGTCCTGAATCTCCATTTCGGCGTCGCGGGTCACTCGGAACGGATGTGCCTCAAGCACCTGCATTCCGGGAAACAGGCGGGGCAGATGTTCGATGATGACCTGTTCCAGCCAAACCAAATGCTTTTCGCGCGAGTCCTGCCCCGGAACGGCTGGGCTGCTTGCAGGAGGCGGCACTTTTAAAAGGCGGGGCAGCGTGTTCGGCACTTTCACGCGCGCAAACCGGCGATTGCCTCCCTCATCCAGGAGAAGAATCGCCAGGTTCAAGCTCATGTTGGAAATATGCGGAAACGGTCGTCCCGGATCGTAGGCGAGCGGCGTTAGGACAGGAAATACCGTCACATCGAAGTACTGTTTGACATGCGCCTTCTGGGCTTCATCAAGCGCAGCAAAGTCGAGGATGTGAACGCCTGCCGCGCCCAGCAATGGCAGCAAGCGGTGCAGACAATCGCGTGCATCATTCATCAACTGCCGGGCAACCTCCCTCACCGCGGCCATTTGTTGCGCGGGTGTGAGCCCGTCGATGGATAACTCAATCACGCCGGCCTCGATCTGTTGTTTGAGGCCAGCCACGCGCACCATGAAAAATTCCGCCAGGTCTATGCCGACGATGGCCAAAAACTTCACGCGCTCGAGCAGAGGATTGCGTTCATCAAGCGCCTCCTCCAGAACTCGGCGGAAAAAGGAAAGCAAGGATAATTCCCTGTTGAGAAAGAACCTGGCATCTTCGGGAACCTTGGGCGCGATCGTTGCGGATGCTGACTGGGTACGGTGCATTTTCCGATGTGGATTCTTCGGCACGGCTCCCCCTTTTCATGCAGCCGGATATCGGACCTAACAGGCCATCTTACTTGATTTCCCAGGACTTGGCTATGGACCCCCATGATGGCGAGCCAGCGGGGACCCACGTGTCATAGTTTTGCTGCAATTGAATGTACGCCAAGCCAGAAAGATTATGCTGCCATTCCGTTTGAGCCGAACGTGAAGATTACGTTAACCTTCATTATTCATGAATCGTAGTGTCGCGATAGCCAAAAACAAAACTATTGGACACGGATTTACCCGGATTTACGCAGATAAGCCTGGGCCTTCGGCGCACAGGAAACTGTCTCGGCATAGATCCGTCAATCTGCATCTCGCTAAATTCAAAGGGGATCTACCGGCATTGATGTTCCGCAATTCTACGATCTGTGCATTAACCGAATCTTAACGGCAAATTTATTAATTCTTCATATTTGCTTGCCACACTTTTGTTCCCCCATTGGCGGCTCCTGAGGAATTCTAGCCGCATTGGGGAAAGAAACGTCGCCGATCAGCGAAACGAGAGTTGAATCTCGGTTCGCATGACTCTCCCCCAGCTTTATGACCGAGGGGGCATATGTCTGCTTCTGCCGCATCCCCGGCAATCGCGGTGAAGTTCGCCAGCCGCCCAACCAGACTGGGTCTGTTTTTGTTTTTGGCCGTGCTTATTGCAGGGATTTGCTATGCGGCCGTCAATCTCGCCTCCGACCTGTCGACGGTAAGGATCGCATCGATCTTCCCATATGTCCTCCTTGGCGTAGCTCTACTGATTGCCCTAGGATTCGAGTTTGTAAACGGTTTCCACGATACCGCGAATGCCGTTGCAACCGTGATCTACACCCATTCGCTGCAGCCGCACGTTGCTGTTGTGTGGTCAGGATTCTGGAACTTCATGGGGGTGGTCGTCTCCGGTGGAGCGGTCGCATTCGGCATCATCTCTCTGCTGCCTGTGAATCTGATCCTGCAAGTCGGCAGCAGCGCAGGTTTCGCCATGGTTTTTGCGCTTCTGGTGGCGGCGATCCTTTGGAACCTCGGGACCTGGTATTTTGGACTGCCTTCTTCCAGTTCCCATACCTTGATCGGATCGATCATCGGAGTGGGAATTGCCAACCAGATGATGTCTGCCAGAACAGGAACGAGCGGCGTCGACTGGGCTCAAGCCGCGAACGTGGGTCAGTCACTCCTCCTGTCGCCAGTGGTCGGTTTTTCATGCGCGGCCTTGCTGCTGCTGATCGCGAAATCTCTGATCCCGGACAAGCGGCTTTACCAGGCGCCGAAAGGAACTCAACCACCGCCGTTTTGGATTCGGATCCTCCTTCTGCTCACCTGCACGGGCGTGAGCTTCGCCCACGGTTCCAACGATGGCCAAAAAGGCATGGGATTGATAATGCTGATCCTGATCGGCACTGTCCCCACCGCTTATGCCCTCAATCATGCGGTCACCGCGCAACAATCGCAGGATTTCATCGCCGTATCATGGCAAGCCGCGGACAGTTTAGGCCATTATGCATCGCCCGCAGGCGCTGTGCCCGACCCGCGGGGCGACGTGACCGAGTATGTCCAAACGCGCGTTCTAGGCCCGAATACGGTGGTGGCCCTGCGCCGACTCATTCAGGATGTTGGCAGCGACATGGCTATCTACCGGCTCCTGGCCAACGTTCCGGCTGAAAAGACCCGCAACTTCCGGAATGACATGTACCTCATAAGTGAGTCGCTGCGCCTGATGCAGAGCCAGCGGCAGATATCGCAAGCCGATTGGGAGGTGTTGAGGAATTACAGCAATCATGCCGAGTACGCGATCCGCTACATTCCATTATGGGTCAAAGTGGCTGTGGCCCTTGCACTCGGGCTGGGCACAATGGTCGGCTGGAAACGGATCGTGATCACGGTGGGAGAGAAGATCGGCAAAAACCACCTGGCCTATGCGCAAGGTGCGGCGGCCGAGATCACGGCCATGGCAACAATCGGCGCGGCGACTGCATTCGCCTTGCCCGTCAGCACCACCCATGTGCTCTCTTCCGGCGTAGCCGGAACGATGGCCGCCAATCGATCCGGGATTCAATGGCGAACGGTGCGCAACCTCCTTGTGGCGTGGCTGCTGACGCTTCCCGTATCCATCATCCTCTCAGCCTTCCTTTTCTGGGCTTTCCTGAGGCTCGCCTGACACGCCGCGCTACGGTCTATTTCTCACTTTCGTCGTTTCTTCTTTGTGTCTACATATTATCTTCATATCTGGTTTGTAGGGTAGCAGCCTCGGCCAAGGAGGCTAATCTGTATGTTCAATGGGAAAATTGTTTGTGTATGTTTGTTAATGCTTCTCACCTGTCCGCTTATGGCTCAAATGGATCGGGAGGAGATCAATGGCACTGTCAGCGATTCTTCCGGGGCAGTGGTTCAGAATGCGAAGATTGAGGCTGTGTGCACCAGTAACGGCCTGCGCCGCGAGGCTACCACCGATGTCCACGGCATTTACCAGATCCCCTCGCTGCCCATTGGCCCCTACAAGGTCACGATCACCAAAGAGGGCTTCAAGCCGGTCGAAGTCCAGAACGTCGAGCTCGCGATCGGAGAGCCGCGCACGATCGACGCCAAACTGGTAGTAGGAGCGATCTCCGAAACGGTCCAAGTAACCGCGGCTGTTGAAACCGTGAACCGCACATCGGCCGAAGTGGGCGGTTTGATCGACGCAGAGCAGATCAAAGAAATCCCGATCAGCGGACGCAACTGGGCGAGCCTGATGCTGCTGGCGCCCGGAGCCGTCAACTACGGAGACGGCGCCCAGCGCGCCATCCGTTTCGCCGGTCATTCCCTCGATGACAGCAACTTCACATTTGACGGCATCGATACGAGCGGCGTTCAGGAACAGACGCAGAAGGCCGATACCCGGCTCAACATTGCACTCGACGCCATTGCTGAGTTCCGCGTCAGCACCGCCAATTACACCGCTGAGAGCGGAGCTGCTGGCGGCGCACAGGTCCATGTGGTATCGAAGACCGGCACCAACCAATTTCACGGCAGCACGTTTTACGCAGTCCGCAACGACGTTTTGGATGCGCGCTCACCATTCGACGACCCGACAACAGGACTCCCTCCGTTCACCCTGAATCAGTTTGGCGCCAATTTCGGCGGTCCCATCATAAAGGACAAGGCGTTCTTCTTCGCTAACTACGAGGGATTGCGCCAGAGTCTCGGCGAGACCTTTATCAATTTCGTGCCGAATGCCGCTTATCGCGCCCAGGTGCTGGCGATGTCGCCGGTGCTCGCGCCGATCCTAAATGCCTATCCGACCGGTGGAACGCCGGTTGACAGCCTGACCAATCAGATCAGCAAAGTAGCCACCGACACCATCCGCGAAGATGCGGGCATGTTCCGTTTTGACTACCGCTTTTCTGGCAAGACCTCGGCATATGCCCGCTACAATATCGACGATGCCTACATCGACAGCCCGACCGATGCTTTGGGATCGCACAATGTCGTTCCGCACAGGCCCACGAACATTGTGCTGCAGCTGCAGCACATCTTCTCTCCTACGACCTTTAACGAGACCAAGTTCGGATTGAACCGCGCCAATTATCACAATTGGAGCTATGGGACTTCCCCTGTCAGCCTCTCTGTACCTGGATTCGATGGCGTAAGTGGCACGTCTCTCGACACCGAGGTCGGCACGACGTTTTCCTACATCAACGATCTGACTCTTGTCAGGGGCCGCCATACCCTGAAGGCGGGCGTCGACATCCGGCGCATCCGACTGAACAACTCCGGCAACACCCTGACGACTCAATCGATCTCTTACAATACGACAACTGATTTCATCAACAACGCGGCAGCGGCGGCAACCTATCTTCAGGGAGAGGGTGTGGTTGGGAATCGCCGCACCTACTATCAAGCCTATTTTCAGGATGAGTTCAAAGCCACGCCTACTCTCACCTTGAATATGGGCCTGCGCTATGAGTACTACACGGTGGCGCATGAAATCCTTAATCGCTCCGCGGTAGTCGACATTACGGGTTGCGGCGGCTTCTGCCCCAAGGGTACGCCGTACTATGATCCAAACACGAAAGATTTCGGACCGCGCCTCGGCATGGCCTGGGCACCTGGCATGTTCAAGGGCGCGACCGTTATCCGCGGCGGATACGGCATTTTCTACGGCGCCAACCAGAACGATGACTTCAGCGATCCGGCTGAGAGCGCCGTTCCACGGTATTCACTCACTACTGCCGATTTCCCCGCGTTGGCGTATCCTCTCGTAGCTTTCCTGGATCCGAAAAACCAACTCTTTTCCCCGAAAGCGATCGACAGGCATCGCAAGGACCTCTCGTACCAGAGCTGGGATTTCATGATCCAGCAGCAGTTGCCGCAGGACGTTATCTTCCAGGTCGGTTACGTGGGCAGCGGAGGCCGCCACCTCTTCAGCAAGTACACCGTCAACCTGATCAATCCGGCAACCGGCAAGCGCCCTCTGACGAGTTTCAGCTCCTTCGGTTACAAGACGAACGACGGCAACGACAATTTCAATGCCCTGCAGGCTTCTTTGCAGCGCCGCTTCAACCATGGCCTGCTGATTCAAATGAATTACCAGTGGGCGCATGCCATCGGCGATACTTCCATCGGTTCAGGCGAGTCTATGAGCATTCAGGACATGGGTTGCCGCGCCTGCGACCGCAGCGACACGAGTGTCGATGTCCGCCACAACTTTAACATGAACGGCGTCTATCAGTTGCCCTTCGGGCCAGGGAGGCAGTTCTTGAACGGCAATAACCTTGTCTCGCAGGCTTTTGGAGGCTGGACGTTATCCGGAATGGCGACTGCACGCACAGGGTTGCCTGTCAACGTTACCATTTCAAGAAAGGCAGCCGCCATGCTGGACGGGAACACATCAAGTCAACGCCCGAATCTGAACCCAGGCCAGTCGATATACGCAAGTAATCAAACTATTTCCAACTGGTTCAACCCGGCGGCATTTGCAATTCCGGCAAGCCTTACATGGGGCAACGAGGGCCGCTATATCGCAAGAGGACCCAACAATTACGAAATTGACGGCTCGCTCCAAAAAACCTTCAGACTGTCGGAACGATTTGGTTTCAATCTTCGCGCCACCGGATTCAACCTGCTCAATAACCCTCAGTGGGGAAACCCTTCAGGTTCATTGGGCTCTTTCAGCGGTGGTGTTCCCTCTGCCAGTTTCGGAAAAACCACCAGCATCCTGAACACCGGCGCCACAGGAACTGGCGCTCCCCGCCGGGTTGAGTTCATGTTGCGTATCGAGTTCTAACCTTCTCATCAAGCAGCAGGCCCGGAATCAACCCCGGGCCTGCTGCTTGCACGCAGCAAAGCGATAGCATAATCCAAATATTTTGGGGATAACAAACAGGCGTAACTACCAGGTCGGGTTGGATCGATTACTAATCAGTTTAGAGATTCTTCGAGCCTTCAAGGTCAAACAGCCTACCTCCCAACAGAATTAGCCTTCCGGAGAGTGAACTCATCCAGCAATTCTCCTGTGGCGGCGTATCCGTGGAGCACAATCTGTTCGGGCTTCACATCTATTACTTGATACATCTGACGGTTCTGTATCGTTTTCGCCACTAGTGTGTCAAAGCGATTATCGTGTTCGTACATTTTGGGCCCGCTGACTGAAATCACGTATACCGTTCCCTTCGCGCTTTCAGGGACCACTTTGCCCGCCGCCAGCTTGAACGTGCGCGCGTACTGGTGATCGTGCCCTTGCAATACCAGATCCACGCCGTATTTATCGTAAAGCGGCAGAAGTGCGTCGCGCATCTCCTTATAGTCGCGTTCTTTTCCTACCGAGTACATCGTCTGATGTTGGACGACGATGGTCCAGCGGTTCGGATTTGCATTCAGTTCGTGCTCCAGCCACGACAATTCGGACTTAGCTATGCGCTCCCGCTCCGACGCCACAAAATCCGTATTCGCCCACACGTTGACGTCCAAGGCAATGAACCGCACACCCTGATAGTCAATTGAGTAGGATAGACCTCGCTGTTCAGGCGCATCAGGACCATTCGCCGGTAACGAGAATGTCGCATTCCATGGCGGTTCGGCGCTGAGAATTGCCTTTCCCTCGGCCGGAGGATGATGCAGGTCGTGATTGCCGGTCACGGGCAGACATGGAATCATGGCGGTAACAAAGCCCAGCGCGTGCGTCCATTCGTCCCAGAGATGCTCGTCGTAACTCTCCGCAACAAGGTCGCCGGCGTGAACCATGAATCGGGCGCCCGGTGCGTTCAGAACAGCGGCACGAACCACACGGGACCACATGGACGAAATGTCATTCTGAGCATCGCCGAAATAGAGGAACGAGAATGGGGCGGGTTTATCCGAGGCGGTGTGAAAATTATTCCATTCGCTCCAGCTCGAGTCGCCTCCCACGCGATAGCTGTACAGGGTGTCTGCTTTCAAGTCTTTGAACATCGCTGCGTACGAATCGGATCCGGTGTGCTCGGCGGATACGGTGAGTGCGCTCTTTGTGAATGCGGGATCGGCGTCGGCGGCCGAGATCTGAGCCTGCGGGTGGGAAATCGGCGTGCTCAATCGCCATGTGACCGCCTGCGAATGAGCAGGGTCGGCGGTGAGCGTAAGCACAATTCTCTGAGGATATGCAGGCGTTGAATCAATCGCCGGGAACAGCAGAGCAGCTCCAGCAGCTGCGGCTATGGCAAATACAAATAGAAGCCTCACGATTCTATGCAGTTTCATGGATCTCTCGACCACCTTTCCTTGTGCTACGGAAATACTCGAACTCCGGAGACACGAGTCCTGACAATTCATCCGTTACCCAGTCATTTGATTTTCAATTGGATTCTTCGACTTCCTGGAACCTGTAGCCGAAACCGCGCACGGTTTCCACACAGTCGCCCCGATCGCCCAGTTTTCTTCGAAGCGCCATGATGTGTACGTCAATGGTACGGTCGAGAACCGCGATATCTCTCCCCAGCACGTTATCGATCAGCTCACTGCGTGTGAAGACATGGCCGGGATGCGCAGCCAGGAAATGCAGGAGGCGAAACTCCGTGGCGGTGAGGACGACCGGCATTTCAGCACAGCTCACCTCGCGCCGGTCCAGGTCGATAACAAGATCTCCGCGGCGAATGCGCGTGGGAGGCTCTTCCTGCACGTTGGTGCGGCGTAACAAGGCCCTGATGCGTGCCACCAGCTCTCGCGGACTGAAGGGCTTGACGACGTAATCGTCCGCTCCCAACTCGAGGCCGACGACTCGATCGGACTCGCTAGATTTAGCAGTCAACATGATCAATGGAATCGCGGCTGTGCGCGTGTTTGACTTCAATCGGCGGCATACTTCCAGGCCATCAATCCCCGGCAACATCAGATCGACCAGCACGACGTCAGGCATTTCCTGAATCGCCTGTGCCAGACCGGATTCGCCGTCGCGTGCTCCGCTCACCTGAAAGCCTTCCTTTTCCAGGTTGTAACGGACCAGCTCGATCAGGTCTTTCTCGTCATCAATTGCCAGAATCGTTTTTTTGGCCATGTTTGCGGATGGAAATCAGTGATGGTCTGAATCGCAAAAGAAAAAGGGAAGCCCCTGCTCAATGAAGGCAACCATTTCGTAAACCCATGGCCTATTCCGGATCATTTGAATCAGGCATTGTGGATAAGGCACTTTGTTTGGGTTTCCCACAAGTGATGAATATTAGAGAACCGATGTTAAGCGTCCATCAGAAAGATGTGATTTTTTCGTTAAGTTCTAAAGACTCCGTGAAAGCAATTGTTCCAAATGTCTGATTATTCACGCGGATTTTATCAGGCCTTTACATATGCGCGGTATCGTATGGCTCAATCGTCCTAGCTATGCAGGTCTTGGACATCCACTGGTGAGGGGAACGTGACGGTTCAAGACCTGCTTTCCTATTCAAAGCAGGAACTTTGTGAGAATGAGGTCAGAAAATGGCGGATACAATTCATGGCATCGACATTCCAATTACCCTTGAGGATGTATTGCGTTTGCGGGAAATGGAGCAGGGCAGCAGTAAGTATCATCAACTCAGCAATAAATCCGATGACTCCGCAAAAAGCGTGTCGAACGAGGTTGATCAGAGAGGTGCTTCACGGGCGCGTTCGCGCCGGGCATGTTTAAAGCAGCGATGCACTGATTGAGAATCGCAAAAAACGGTGACAAACACCACGCATGGATCAAGATTGCGGCCCCAGGAGCGATCGTCACTATAATAGGCAAGACTCAGGTGAAGTAATCCCAGCTAATAGGCCTCCCAATACGCCCGATGCAATTCACTCCGGAAGAAATCAGGTTTTCCGCTGTGGAATGCCGTCCTGAGGAAGAGCCGGAAGATCGCCTTGCGGCCCATTTTACGGAACCGCCGGTTGGTACTGTAAATGCCCCCTCGAACCACCCGGAAACGAGTCCGTTCTATCTGACGCGTGAGTTGGTAATCCTCGGCGTACAGCGCGCGCTCGTCGAATCCGCCGAGAGCGTCAAACACGGCCTTTTCAACGAGCATGAACATGCCGGTTGCAAATGGTCTGAAAAATCGGGACCCGCGTTGCGCTATGTTGTTGAGGACGTAAAGGAGGTCATCGGACGGCCGCCCGTCGCGACACATGATATCTGTCGTAACGCAGTGCAGACGTTTCCTGTTCATCAGCGCCAGCGCGCGGCGCAGGAGTACCGGGTCGGCCAACTCGATGTCCGCATCAAGGAATAGAACATAGTGCGTGTCCGCGAGTTTCGCTCCGGCGTTGCGACCGACTGATGGGAGGCCCCCCGGGATCACCTTGATTGCTAATCGATCCCCGAAACTCTCAGCTGATTCAACGGTCGCATCACCAGACAAGGCATCAGCGACAAAGACTCTCGTATTCGACATCAACGGGTAATCCTGGCGCAGGAGCGAATTCAGCAAACGCGGCAACAGTTTCTCCTCGTTCTTCGCCGGGATCACGATTGTCAGTTCGTTCGACATATTCATTGATGGCAACCTCCCTCCCATCCACGGTGATGTACGTGGGACAGGCATTGGTCCATGCTCCTGTGTTGTAGTAATGAATTCCATTCGCGACTGCGCTGAACGGTTCGTGGGTGTGGCCGCAGAAAACACGTTCTGCGCCTCGCGACTGCACATAGGACAAGGCGCCTTCGGCGACTTTGGGCGTCAGCCTTTGCCAACGCGTGTTCAGCCTGTCGAGGAACCGCGAAAGACGCTTGCCGTTTTTGTCGAGCTTCTGAAACAGCAGATACAGTTGGGTCACAAACCGACTCATCATGAAGCGATTGCACACGATAAACTTGTCGAACTGGTGGCCGTGTATGGCGAGGTTCTGCTGCCCCTCGGACTCCCACATGTATTCCTGGTGAACGTGAACCCCGACGAGGTGCGACATCACGTCTGTGAGACCGTGGTCGTGGTTGCCTTTTACCCAGATCACTTCTACCCCCCGCTTCGGGTTCGAGAGCTTCCTGATGAAGGAGAGGAAATGCCAGTGGTCTTTAGTGAGTCGCCGGAAATTGAGATCGCAAAAGATGTCGCCGAGGAGAACCAGGCGACAAAAGACGAGCGAACGGAGCAATCGGAGAGCTTCTCGCGCTCTCGAGGTTTCGGATCCGAGATGCAGATCCGAGATAATCACAACCTCGTGAACCGGTGTCTCCATGCCCAGCTATTCTGGCAGGAGACTGTTACTCTCTGATGAGGGGCAGATGAAGTCTCGATAAAGAGAAAATGGTGACAGCCACCCTTTTTCGACCTACCTTCTCGGATCTGCCGAGTTTTTTCAGTCGAAAATTAGTGGCCGTCACCATTTTCTTGCCTCATTTTTCGGGCACGGGGTCCAGATTCAGACGCTTGGCTTCGGCGTTGAAAGCAGCGAGGTCGCGCGTGAGGACCTGCTGCAGATGGTCGGTCCGGACCTTGAGTTCCGCGACCAGATCTTTAAAGATCGGCTCCGCGTTGCCGATCGGTTTGCCGTCTCCTCGATTGACGACCGATAGCAGTGTCGCCAGCCGGTTATTGATCTTGATCGGGAAGTTCAGCGGATCCTCGCTGGCCTGATTGCGGACTTGATAGATGTCTTCTTCCACCGCGCTCAGGTTCTTGGTAAGCGTGTCGCCGGCGGTTTTGAGCTTAGCGTCCTGGGACTTCGACAGGCGATCGGCAACCTGTGTCCTGATGCCGCGGATCTGAATCACGGCGTTATTGGCTTCGCTGACTTTGTCACGAATCTGAATCGCCAGGTTGAACTGCTCCACCAAATCGGCGTCCGTGGCTGCATGGAGCGGGTGACGCTTCACCACGAGCGGCTGCGTTTGGGCTTTGCCGTCCACCGTCATGCGCACTTGATACGTTCCCGGCGGCGCCGCAGGCCCCGAGACACTGCCTCCCCAGAGAACCATACCCGGGAAGCTCGTCGCGTCCGGATAGCGCATATTCCACGTCGCCGTGTTGAGTCCCGCCGTCATCGGGGCAAAGGCGACGCCACCGCCGCGTCCGCCACGACCGCCGCCCCCCGCTGCTCCACCTGCTCCCGCTCCACCGCCGCGCCCGCCGGCCGCTGCACCGGTAGCCGGAACCGCACCGCCTGCAATTGATCGGACCACTGTGCTCTTACTGTCCAGAATGTCAATGGTCAGGCTCTGTGCGGGTCGCCGCAGCAGATAGGTTATCGTCGCGTTGCCGACCGACCGGATTGCCGATTCCGGCTTGAACAGGTACGAGTCAGCCGATGCAACCGCCGGCGCCCACTGCCGCAGGGGTTCGACGTGATCGAGAATGTAGAAGCCTCGCCCGTGTGTCGAGATCGTGATGTCATTCGCCTCGACCCAGATGTCGGAGACTTGCGTGTCCGGCAAATTCAACGAGAGCGATCGCCACGTGTCGCCGTCATCATAGGAAATGTAAAAGCCGTGCTCCGTGCCGGCGTAGAGCAGCCCGCGCCGCGTTTGATCCTCACGCACCGAGTGCACATAATCCTTCGCGCCAATCCCGTTCACAATCTTCGTCCACGTCCTGCCGAAGTCGTGGGTCCGGAAAATGTAAGGCGACATGTCGTTCAAGAGCGGCTTCTTCACCGCCGCATACGCCGTGCTTGCGTCAAACGACGAGGCATCGATGATGCTCACACGGCCGAAATCCGGCATCTCTTTCGGCGTCACGTTCGCCCACGTCTTGCCGCCATCGCGCGTGACGTTGATGAACCCGTCGTCCGATCCCGCCCAGAGCACGTTGACGTCGGTCTTCCCGGGTCCAAGCGCGAACACCGTGGCATAGACTTCAGGCCCGTTCATATCATGGGTGATCGGCCCGCCCGAATCGCCCATCGTTTTCGGATCGTGGCGCGTCAGGTCCTCGCTGAGTCGTTGCCACGTTTGACCGCCGTTGATTGTCTTCCAGACGTGCTGCGTGGCGGTGTAGAGCACATGCGGATCGACCGGCGAGAAGATGATCGGGAAAGTCCACTGCACGCGCTCTACCAGGGCGCTCGATGCTTCTCCCGAGAACATGCGCGTATACGGCCCGACCTCCCGACTCTCGCCCGTCCGGCGGTTTACCATGGTCAGGAACGAGCCGTTGTTGCCGCCGGCAAAAAAGACGTCGGGATCTTTCGGATCAGGTGCTATGTAGCCGGGTTCTGCGCCCCCAGGACTGTATGTCGCCGGCGCAGCGGGGCCGCCACGGCCACCCCCGCCTCCGCCCCCGCGGCCGCCGAAGCCTCCGCCGAGGCCCGTGTCGCTCGGCACGCAGATTGTGCTCGCGTCCTGCTGCGCGCCGCAGACGTGATAGGGAATGTGCTTCGTCGTGATGACGTGGTAAAACTGTCCGGTCGCATAGGCACGCGAGGTAAAAGTCGTGGGTTGCGACAACGCACTGTACGTCACCGCGCCGCCGCTGTCACTCGCGTGCAAAACGTGATTCGAGTCGTCAGGGTCAATCCAGAGGTCGTGCGAGTCCCCGCCGGTAAAGTTCACCATCGTCTTGCCGCCGTCCGTCGACTTGAATGTTCCGACATTTTCGACGTAGACGAGATCCTTGTTCTTCGGATCGGCGAACACATGCGTGTAGTAGAACGCGCGCTGGCGGAGATTGTTGTTCGGATTCACGAGCTTCCAGGTAGCGCCGGCATCGTCCGAGCTGAAAAGGCCGCCGTCGGCTGCCTCGATGATGGCGTAGACGCGGTTCGAGTCGGCGCCGGAAACTGCGACACCGATCTTGCCCATCACGCCCGGCGGGAGGCCCGGATTGCGCGTGATCTCTTTCCAGGTCTCTCCCCCGTCGGTCGATTTGAACAGGCCGCTTCCGGGCCCGCCGCTCGACATCTGATACTCGAAGCGATAGGCCTCCCAGAGCGAGGCGTACATCACGTCAGGATGGTTGCGGTCGATCGCGATGTCGGCCGCACCGGTCTTGTTGTCACGGAACAGCACGCGCCTCCAGTTTCTGCCGCCGTCCGTGCTCTTGTACACGCCGCGTTCGTCGCTCGTTGCCCCATACTTGCCGAAGGACGCGACGAAGACTATGTCGGGATTGGTCGGATGAATGCGGATCTTCGAAATTGCATCCGAATCGGAGAAGCCGACATGCGTCCATGTCTTTCCTGCATCCGTCGATTTGTATACGCCGTCGCCCGGCAGAATGTCGCCGCGGATGCACGACTCGCCCATGCCGATGAACACTTCATCAATGTTTGTCTCTGAGACGGCAAGCGCGCCGACAGAGGAGCTGTGAATCTGACCGTCGGTAATGGGCGCCCAGGTTTCGCCACCATCCGTGGTCTTCCACAATCCGCCCCCCGTCACCCCGAAATAGCCTTCCTTCGGGCGTTCCCTCACGCCGGAGATCGCGATCGATCGCCCTCCGCGTTGCGGGCCGATGCTGCGCCAGTGAAGGGTGTTGAGGATGAGCGGATCGATTGGCCCGCTCACCGCCGGCACGGACCCGGTTTGCCGCGCCGCCTGCAGGTACAAACTCAAAGCTCCGGTTATGGCGAAGGCACATACGATTGTTAAAATGACGAGGCGCGCTGGGTGACGCATTCGACTCCTCCTATATGGCAGGAACATTCCCGATTAGAAAGGGCTCGTCCTGACTGACACCACGGATTAGGACGAAACGTGGAAGCATTTTTATCCCGCCTGACTGCGTCGAGCAAGGAAATTCCGGTACGATCAGGGGCGCGCTTCACCGAACTTCATCCATCGCGCGAAATCAGTGATATTCTTGCCCCATGACTGTTTAGCATTTTTCTGAGATTCGGATCGCATTATCGAAAGGCAGGACAAACCTCGAAGACTCAAAGACTCTAAGAGCCTCGAAGAGGCATTGGCGATGAGCAGCCTGGAATTCTGCGTTTTGACCGGCCTGGGATCCGTGGCGGCCGGATTGCTGGGATCGCTTACCGGATTGGGCGG
>Ga0187881_10001138_pt1 | contig 28971 bp, 34 predicted proteins | sample June2016WEW_19_1_2_FD_133017 | JGI IMG/M metagenome (GOLD analysis project Ga0187881, IMG submission 133017) | Peatland microbial communities from SPRUCE experiment site at the Marcell Experimental Forest, Minnesota, USA - June2016WEW_19_100 | ecosystem: Environmental > Terrestrial > Soil >... | reverse complement strand
GATGCGGTCGTCACCGGGGAAGCCGAAGGTGTCTGGGCGGAGGTTTTGCGGGACGCCCAGCTCGGCACGCTGAAGCCCAGGTATGACGGAGGACTCGCCGAAATCGAGGGCATTCGGGCTGCCCGCCATGATCTCCTGGCCCGAGGATACGCGTTCGGTGCCATTCAAACCACGCGCGGCTGCCCGTTGAACTGCACCTTTTGCAGCGTGACGGCCTTTAACGGGGCCCATTACCGGCAGCGGCCCATCGCGGATGTGGTCCGGGAATTTCGGCAGGTCCGCGAGAAATATGTGCTGGTGGTGGATGACAATCTCATCGGCACCCGGCCTGAACACATCGCACGCGCCAAATACCTGTTCCGCGCTCTCGCGGAAGCGAACCTGCGAAAGGAATGGGTAGCCCAGGCCACCATAAACTTCGCCGATGACGAAGAGCTTCTGACGCTCGCCGCGAAGGCGGGGTGCAAGGGCGTCTTCGTCGGCTTTGAATCCCCCTCGCCGGAAGGACTCCACGAGATCGGGAAGAAATTCAACCTTCTCAAGGGGCGGGACTTCCGCGCCTCCGTGCGTCGCATACAGCGTCACAAAATACTCGTCGTGGGTTCTTTTATCATCGGTCTGGACGTAGACGAACCGGGTATAGGCGCGCGCATTGCACAGGCGGGCAGCCGGTATGGCGTAGACAATCTCAACACGCTATTTCTGACGCCCTTGCCGGGCACGCGCCTGTGGGACCAGATGAAGTCGGAGGACCGCATCGCCCTTAATAGGTTCCCGGAAGACTGGAAATACTACACGCTGACCTTCCCGGTTGCCCGGTACAGGCATTTGTCTCTTGCCGGCGTGATTCAGGAAATGATTACCTGCGACCGGCGTTTCTACTCCATGCCGCGCATCCTGCGCAGGGTGTGGAGCAACTTGTGGCAACGCCGCAAGCCGTTGATCAGTCTTGTGGGCAACCTTTCATACAGAAGGAATCTCCAATTGAATCGCAAGGCATATGCGGACTTTAAGCGTCACTCGGACAATAGGCACAATTCTGTAAGGGAGTCATGAAAGAGAATGGTGATCGGCTTTTTTTAAAACAATCGAGTTGAGGAAAATAGCCTAACGATGGCATCAACACCGACCGGGTATTGCCTACGTTATACGCTGTTTCAATTGGCAATTCTCGGTATTCATTTATTTTAGATCGTTTAGTAGGTGAAGCTTGGAAACTTGTCCGCGGCGGCCGACCGTATGGGAGCCGAGACCATTTTGCGCCATGACTGATAGAGAGAGTGAGCGGAAAGTGGTATAATCTCCCATATATGGTCATTTTCAACCCCCTGTCCGGGCGGTCTGCCCCGAGATCAGGGCAATTACCCAACATTTGTGAGGAGGAAGTGTGAAAGCTGTAGCCATAAATGGAAGTCCGCGCAAGGGAGGAAGGAAGCAATGACAGGAATAACGTCTTTCGCGTTTCTGGAAGGTGCGCTAATCGGTTTGCTGGTGCTTTTCGCGTTAGCGGTGTTTTTCAGATCGATTTACAGCATCGGCCCGACCCAAATCGGACTGGTCCGTAAACGGTTTGGGGCGAAACTGCCCGGCAACAACCCGGTGGCTTTCGTGGGCGAAGCCGGTTACCAGGCCGAGTTACTTATGCCTGGTCTCCGTTTCAAGCTTTGCCTGGTTTACGACGTCACGAAACATCCGTGGGTTCAAGTGCCTGCGGGCCAAATCGGCGTGGTGATCGCTCAGGTCGGTGAGCCAACACCTATCGGCGCAAAATCGGGCGTGTACAAACCCGAGTTCGGTAATTTCACTGATCTCAAAACCTTCATTGAGAAGGGCGGCCAAAAAGGCGTGCAGAGGCCGGTTCTATCTCCGGGCACGCTGGCTCCGATTCACCCCGTGGCTTTCTTGGTCATCACCAAGCCGCAGGTCTTTGGCGTGCCGGTTTCCGATGAATACAGGAAACTTGTCGAAGCAAAAGGTGGGCTTACGGTCGCAGCTTTCGGCCTTGAAGCAGTGCAACTGGAGGTCACCCGCATTGCGCCAAAACCCGCTGAGGGCGGAAAAGTCTTGGACATGATAGGCATCGTCACGACACTCGATGGCGAACCGCTGCCGGCCGGCGCCATCGCCAGTCGGCTTGGAAAGTTTGAGGACATCAAAGAACTTGAAAAGAAAGATGACGTCACCGACTTCCAACTAATGGGGTTAATCCTCGGGAGCAAGAACGACCTGCACAACAATTACCAGGATTTTCAGAGGTTTTTGGATGCTGGTGGAAAAATAGGCCTCCAGCACGACCCGCTTCTCTACGGCGCATATAACCTGAACCCATTTCTGGTACGCGTCGAACAGGTCCCGATGCTGGTTGTCGAACAAGGCCAGGTCGGTGTCATCAAAGCCTACGTTGGTTTGCCAACTCAGGATATTTCAGGCGCAGGTTTCAAGTTCGGGAGTCTGGTGCGACCCGGCCATCAAGGTATCTGGCAAGAAGCATTGAGAACCGGAAAGTATCCAATCAACCCCCGGATTTACGACGCCAAGGTGGTCCTCACGGCTATCCTCAAACTCGACTGGGCTAAAGACGTCACCGGGGCTCACGGGCTCGATGCACGCCTCGAACCTATCACCGCCAAAAGCAATGAGGGCTTCGTGTTTTCCATCGATCTCCAGGTGCTGATTCACGTTCCGGACACAAAGGCGCCCCGGGTTATTTCCATGGTCGGCTCCATGGAAAACCTGGTGAACGAAGTCCTGCAGGCGGCCGTCGGCAACCTCTTCCGCGACAAGATCGGCGGCATGGAAGCGATCAAGTTTATCCAGACGCGCCAGATCGTTCAGGAGGAAGCGTTCCAGTATATACAAGAAAAACTCGCCGAGTACGAAATCGAGACTCGGGGCGTATATATTCAGGACGTGATTTACCCGGAGCCGCTGGTCACGGTACTGACTCAGCGCGAGGTCGCTCATCAGGAAGTCGAGACCTTCAAGATGCAGAGGCAGGCCCAGGACCAGCGCGTCGAAACCGAAAAGGCCAAAGGAACTGCTGACATGCAGGCGGGGCTTGCTCAGTCGGCAGTCGGTGTCGATATCAAGAAGAATAACGCCGAAGCTCGCAAGGCCGAGGCCGACGGCGAGGCCACCTACATCGAGCGGACCGGCGCTGCCCAGGGCGCTCAAGTGAGGGCCATCGGCCTGGCTAGGGCTGAGGCCTATCAAAAACAGGTCGAGGCATTGGGTCAGGGAGCCACAGCTCTCGTGAACGCGGTCGAGGCTCTCTCGAAAAGCACCGTTCCGTTCACGCCCAACACCTTGGTCGTTGGCGGCAGTGATTCGGGCGGTGGAGTCCTGGAAGGGTTAGGGGCGCTCCTGATGCACAAGCTCGCGCCCGGGACCGTGGCGAATGTTCCCGCATCGGCTACAGAACACTCATCGGGTCAACCCTCCGCCGGCATGACAAAATAAGAACAGTTGGTCCAGCTCCAGTTTGATCCCCCCGATTAAGTTGCCTTGTGGCAACCTGATCGGGGTTTTTTTTCTAAAGTCAGAGGCGCCTTACGGGAACAAATGCGAACCTGCATCATGGGGTGATTTCAGGTTACTTGCCTGATAATGAGAATTTTGTTTTGTGGAGTCATTTTTAAATAATAGCTTATAAATCGCTTCACCTGACCGCAAATCCGCTGCGCTCCACAGCGGTAGGTGGGCTTGGTCGTCACCACTTTCAATCGTAAATCATCACCATTGGGTGTAAATTTGTTGACGTAACCGGAGGCTCCATCAAAGTCCTTGATCTTCAGCAATTCACTCTTGATTGATTCCGGATTGAACCCGCCGCGTTTCATCGCTTCTATGATGACCATTGCCGCGTCGTAGCCGTGGGCTGCGTAACTTCCCGGAATTTCGCTGTATTTTTCTTTCCATTCCTTGATGAATTTTTTCAGCCCCGTTGCTCTTAAGTATCCCGGCAACATAGTTCGAAGCAGGATTGCTCCCTTCGCTGCTGCCCCGGCAATCTGTTGATAATCGGGATCGGTCAGCGTATTCTGGCCCAGGATTTGTGTTTTTATTACCATCTCCGTGCCTGCTTAGTGATCAGTCCTGCATCGGGGAAAACCCCGTGAGCATCAGGGCATCAGGTTGCATATCCCTGGCCTTCATTAAATTGGCCCTAAACTCCTTTGCGTCTGGTGCATACGACTGGACCGTGAGAATCTCGCCTCCCAGTTCTTTCACCTTTTTCGTAAAAGCTTCGGCAATGGAATTGCCATACCCGTCGTTTCTGTTCATAATCGCGAATCGTTTCAATCGCAGTTCCTTTACGGAATATTCTGCAATTGGGTAGGCCAGGCCTATTGCAGCAACACATATCCGCAAGGCATAGGGATTACCTCTGTGGGTAATTTTAGGGTCAGATTGGATGTGGCCCACTATAGGCACTTTCTCTTTTTCCGCAATCATGGATGCTGCCAAAAATAAGGTCATCTTCCCCAGGTCAGCTTCTATGGGCAGGCCAGGGGAACTCCCAGTTCAATCAATTCCTTCTTTACTTTGAGATAGAGATCCCGCCATTCCGGTGTCGGGTCCAGAGTCTTCAGGTCGTAACACTCCTGGAAGCTCTTCCCGATGTGGGGACTCCGCAGAATATTTTCGTAGGTGGGAATCAGTTTTTTAACAATTTCATTACCCTGCCTGCGGGTCAGCCCGGCCGCACCTTTTAGGACTTCCGCACAGAATTTGCATTCTAACGGAGTGATGTGATCCACGTATTTACTGCCAGAGGTTCGTGGACCCAAAGCTCCCGACGCTCCTGAAACCGAGAGAGTGATCATCGCAACGGCACATTCATGCAAAAGCATTTCCGTGCAAGGCCCCCCCAGTTCGTTTTGAACTTCCTCGCCCAACAAATGGGTATTCCTGCTAATCGCTTGGGCGGACATTCCCTCGGCCCATTGTCCTTCCCGCCCGCAATTGCCCAAATATCGGACGTCGAATATGGATCCGCAATGGGAATCGGCCTGATGGACCGCCCGCTGCTGAAGGATGGTCGCGATCCGGGTCATGGCCGCTCCCTCGGGCGGGCCGGGATACCCGCCAATCATGGACGAGTAACCATTGGTCAGCATGGCCCCACAATTAATCGCATGGACCACTTTATGTAGCACCTCGAAGGAGGTGGTCAGTTCTCCCGGCGCGAGAATTAATGCCATATCCAACTGGGGATCGGAGATTCCGGCGACCCCGAATCCGCCCAGTTGTCCATAAGCTGTAGGACTGGAGGCGATGGCGAGGTTGGGCATTCCGGGGCGGCCAGCCCTCCAGAGCGCCTCTCGGGTTAATTCCGCCTGGTAACCTCCTACCGCGGTTTCATAAGGCGTCCCGGCTAGGGGAGGTCGGCCGAAGATCGTGTCGACGGTGCCGCTGCGAAGGAGGTCGATTTCGCGATGCTGAGCAATCCCCTGGTGCAGCTTGACATAAACATCCTCCGAGATTAAATGGCCCATCGGGGACACAGCTAGCGGCGGATGGGGATCCTCCGGCCTGCGGGCCTTCAAGATCACCAGGTCCCTTCCGCGACCCAGGGTTAGCTCCTGCGGGGCGCTCCGCAGGGCCTGATCCATATCCTCTGCCGTAAGAGTAATAATCCGGTCGGTATCCTGGCAGAAGGTCCCCATTTCGATGGCCAATTCATAGCCGGCCTGATAAAAACGGTCCGCCAGCTCGTCATCGGAATTGATCGGATTTTCGGGATCGAAGGTTTTCTTCAACCCGTATTTCTCCAGTTTTTGGGAGACAGTCCGGAAAAGTCTCATGCCCCACTCTTTTCCCGTGCAGATCGGACCAGCGTGTGCCTTATCCATTATTTTGAGGAAATACTCGAGAGATGCCATATTCATATCTCCTTCCGTTTTTAATTATTCACCACCAGAGTTTTAGTCAGAGGTGGAGGAGGCCCCTGTATGATTTTCTTTAACAGCTCCGTCGCCCCGGCCGCCGTCCGGGCATACCCATCCGCCCCAATCTTAACCGCCCATTCCGGCGTAACGGGCGCCCCTCCGATTACGACGTAATACTTCTGCCGGAGTCCGGCATCCTTGAGGTGCTCGATCAACAACCTTTGATAGTGGGATGTACTGGTCAGCAAGGAGGACATGGCGATCACGTTGGCCTGCACCTCCTCGGCTTTGGCCACAAACTGTTTTACGGCCACATTGATTCCCATGTCATAGATATCAAAACCGGAACCGCCCAGTATGGTGGCCACAATATTCTTGCCGATATCATGGATATCCCCAAAAGCAGACCCGATCACCACTTTTCCAGAGATCATCTGGTCCTTCTGCTCCGAACGGATATGGGGTTTAATGACATCCGTACAGGCTTTCATAGCATCCCCGGAGAGGATCAGTTCCGGAAGAAAGGCTTCGCAATTTTGGAACCTCCTTCCAATCTCGTCCAATCCTTTGGTCGCGCCCTGTTGAATCGCTTCTAAAGGGTCAATCCCCGCCTCCAGGATCGCTCGGGCCGTGTCAACCGCCTTTTTCCCATCTCCTTCGACGATTGCATTTGCTAATTGCTCCAGCAGTTGTTTTTTCTCCATTGATCCTCCTTTTATCTCCTATCATCCCAACCTACTAATTTATAATCCGAGATAAGCCGTTTTGATGTACTCATTCTGGAGGAGAAGTTTACTTTCTCCTGCCATTTCAATCCGCCCGGTGTTCAGGACGTAACCGCGGCTGGCCAGCTCGAAAGCAGTCTGGACATCCTGTTCAATCAACAGGATAGTGGTACCGCCCCTGTTGATCTCCCCTATTTTTTGGGCGATCTTCTCCGCCATTACAGGGGCCAGGCCCAGAGACAGTTCATCAATAAGGAGGAGCGTCGGATTCGCCATCAGCCCGCGCCCGATGGCGCACATCTGCTGCTCGCCCCCGCTTAAGGTCCCGGCCACCTGATGCCTCCTTTCCCAGAGAACGGGGAAAAGCTCAAAGACTTTATCCATTTCGCCTTGAATATGTTTTCCATGGACCTTTCGGGAATAGAGGCCCATCATGAGATTATCTTTGACCGACATTCCCGGAAAGAGCTTCCGGCCTTCGGGCACCTGGGAAATGCCCATTTTTACCACCTGGCCGGAATCAAACTGGCTGCAATCGACCCCCTGGAAATAGATTCGTCCCCTTGTCGTCCTCAGGAGGCGGGAGATCGATTTGAGGATGGTGGTCTTGCCCGCTCCATTCGATCCAACCAGGGCCACAATTTCCCCCTCTCTGACTTCTAGGCTTACGTCCCAGATCACCTGAACTTCGCCATAGAAAACTTCGAGGTTCATCAGCTGCAGCATGGCCTACTTATGTTTCCCTCACGGTTCCAGGCGGTGTCGGAGCCAGAGCATTTTTTTTCCTGGCTCTGCTGTATTTCCCCCCCAGATAAGCCTCTATCACCCGTTCATCATTGGCTATTTGCGACGGGGGGCCCTCGCAGATCTTACGACCATGATGCAGGACAATGATCCTTTGTGATAACCCCATAACAGCTTTCATGATGTGCTCAGTCAAAAAGAGGGTCAACCCCTTGCGGTTCAGCTCGCGAATCAGATCCATCATCTTGTTTAATTCGGCAGCATTCAGGCCGGCCATGACTTCATCGAGGAGAAGCAAATCCGGTCCGGTGGCCAGGGCTTTGGCCAGCTCAAGCCTCTTGCGGTCAGGAATCGTTGTCTCGTTCGGCCGCGCGTTTCGAAGATGTCTCAGGCCGACCAGCTCCAGGATTCTCTCTGACTCCAGAACAGCCTCCTTCATATTATGTCTGATTCTTTCGTTTCCAAAGAGGGCCGCGGTCAGGACATTCTCCTGTACGGTCATTCCTGGAAAGGGTTTTACAATCTGGAAAGTGCGCGCGATTCCGAGACGTGAAATCTGGTAATTCTGAGCCGAGGTAATCGCCTTTCCTTTAAAAAAAATCTCGCCCGAGGTCGGCTGGTCTGCTCCGGTAATGAGGTTAATAAGGGTGGTTTTCCCCGCCCCATTCGGCCCGATCAAGCCCACCATCTCCCCCGCCCGCACAGAGAAAGTGATGTCACTCAAGGCGGCTAAACCCCCGAAATGCTTCGTTATCATGTCTACGGTCAGAAGGTCCATGCTTCACAGTTTGTACTTTCTAACATTGCCCAACAGGAAGCGCAAGGAAAACTTCCACCGTCCTTGATGCCGGAGATCCATAAAGCCCTTCGGCATGAAAAGGACCACCACGACGATAATAACGCCCAGGATGAGTGTGTGGAATTCCAGGAATCTTCTCCAGACCAGCTCGGACAGAAGTTCAATGCCAAAAGCGCCAATAACGGGGCCCAAGATGGTTCCCCGCCCCCCGAGGAGCACCATGATCACCATCGAAATTGAAATATTGATATGGAAAACATCCGCAGGTTCAATATACGTCATCCAATAGGCATAGACCGAACCCACTAGACCCGTAAAACCGGCGCTGACGGTGAAAGCGAGAGTCTTGCAGCGGGAGGTGCAGATCCCGATGGCCGCAGCCGCATTTTCATCCTCCCGGATGGCCACTAGCCCATACCCGATCCGGGAGTGCACAATCCCATAAGTAGCCAGGACGGCGGCTATCATCAGGGCAAACATCATAAAATAAAAAAACCTGGAGACGGTTACGATTTCCCCCGCCATCATCGGTAGGGTCATCCCTTTCCCTCCTCCCGTTATCCCCAGAGGGTCCAGGCTCGCAAGGCTCCTGACAGCTTCGGCAATTCCGAAGGTGGCCACGGTGAAGTAATGGCCCCTTAGGCGCAGAAGAGGCTGCCCGATAATTAGGGCAAAAGCGGCGACCAAGATTCCACCCATCAACATCGAAGGCAGAAATCCAACGTGCAGCTTGGTAAGGAACGCTCCAAATGTGTAAGCGCCGATGCCGAAGAAGACCACATTTCCGAAGGAGATATAACCGGCGTAGCCCCCCAGGAGATTCCAGCTGAGGGAGAGAACGGCGAACATGTAAACAATGGTAAATAATCTGACCAGATACAGGTTCAAAAGGAAGGGAGCGGCCAGGGCCGCTCCAATAGACACGGGAAGCGCGATTTTGCCAAAACGGCGGATGGGGTATTCTAGGGTCATATTTCAAATCTCATAAAAGGCCTTACCCATAATCCCGGAAGGTCTGATCACCAGGATCAATACTAGCAAGATAAAAGCGATCATCTCCTTCGGTTGGGGGCCGAAAATGGCCGAAGAGAGACTTTCTACCAATCCCAGCACCAGGGCTCCCACCAGCACGGCGGGCATGGAACCTAGCCCTCCGAGCACGCAGATGACAAAAGCCTTTCCCAGATAGATTCCGCCCAGCACGGGAGAAAAACCCTGTACCATGCTGATTAGCGATCCGGAAGCGCCAGCCATGGCTGCCCCGATGCCGAACGTCAGGGCATAAATTCTGCCGATCTGCACTCCCATCAGCTTTGCCGCATCGCGATCCATTCGGGTCGCTGTGATCGCCCGACCCGTCTTCGTTCTGGACATGAAAAAGAAGAATAAAACGGTCAGGCTCACCGCGATGAAAAAGATGATTAACCGGCCAAAGGGAATGATCAGGTTGCCGACCGCGAAACTTGAGCCACTGTAGGGTGTCGTGACCGACCGGACATTGGCCGTCCAGAAATAGAGCGCCAGGTTCTCCAGAGCCAGTCCGACCCCGAAGGTCAGGATCAAAGTGATAAAGATCGGAGCTAGCGCTACTAGGTTGAATATATACCTCTGCAGGAGATATCCGAAGCAGAAGAGCAGGATCATGGACATGGGGACGGTAAGAAAAGGATCAACGGGCAGGAATTCGCATATCCAGTAGGTCGCATAGGCGCCCAGCATGATCAGAACGCCATGGGTGAGATTGATAATATTCATGACCCCCCAGACCAGGGAAAAGCCCAGTCCCACGCACGTATAAAGACCTCCCAGCAGAAGCCCATTGAGAATAACCTGCAGAACGTTATCGGTAAAGTTCATCGTCCGATTCAGTTGAAATTAGCTCCCCCACGGCGTATGCCCGGAGGAGCCCGGATTTGTTTGCCAGATTTACCGCTTATTCCACGGCGGGGCCGGAAATCTCAGTTTACCGGTCCTTACCTCGTCGGGCCACACCACGACCTGCTTGCCGTCCTGGATCTGGACGTAGACCATTGATTTTCCCACATTGACTCCGGTTTCATCAAATTTAACCGGGCCGTAAAAGGTGCTGAGATTAAGGCTGCTGATGGCATCCCTGACTTTTTGGGGGTCGAGGGAGCCGGCTTTTTCCAGGGCATATTGATAAACCATGCAGCAGGCTGCGGCCATGGCGCTGTTATAATCGGCTGCGTATCCGTATCGCTTCTTGATCATCGCGGCAAAATCCTGGGCTGAACCGAAAAAATTATCGCGGTAGGCCGCGTCCGGGGTCCAGAAAGTCGGAGCGAGGACATATTCGGCATCCTTTTTTAAGGCCTGGTAATAGTCCGGGAGTGTGGGCCCAACAACCAGCACTATCATCGGGAAATCATACCTCATCTCTTTGGCTTGTTTGGTAATCAGGATCGTGCCATTAAGGTGGGTGGTGCCGATCAGAAGGTCCGCCCCTCTGGCCTTTATCTGGGTCAACTCAGTGGTCAGGTCCTGGACGCCCACGGGAAACTTGGCCTGATAGACGATATCGATTCCGTATTTTTTGGCTTGTTTTGCTGCCCCTTCGGCACCCATGATGGCCCACTGCTCATCCATGGCTAGGATTGCCACCTTCTTAATTTTCAGGTTCTGCTTCTGGATCATGGCGAACAGGCCGTCAAAATAGTGGCTAGCGGTGGCCATTACGGTAAACACGTACTTATAATCCCGCTGGAAAATGGTGTCGGCCGCGCCAGCCCCCTCCACCATCGGGACCTTGTATTTTTCGTTAACCGAACTTGCGGCAAACGTGATGCCGGAACTGAAAGGCCCAAGGATGAATTTGATGTTGTCATCGACGATCAACTTTTCGACCAGTTTTGCGCAAGTGGTTGTTGAGCTTTGATCATCATAAAATTTCATCTCTGCTTTATATTTCTTGCCGCCGATATTAATACCCCCCTTTTCATTCACCCTGTCTCGCCATAGCTCATAGGCATCTTTGAATACCCGGCCGCCGCGGGAAAATTCTCCTGTAAGGGAGAGGGCCGCTCCGAGTTTGACAGTCTCTTGGGCCCACGATCGCTCTGAGAATATGGCGAAAGACAATACCCAACCAGCAACCATAAAGAACAAGAAGGCTGACCATTTCCGATCCATCTTCCTGACATCGTGAGACATTGCTTTCCCTCCTTGTCTCGAAGAGATGAAATCTCACCCTTTTTCCTTAAGCCTTATCCTTCTTCACTTTAGGCTCAGGAATGAGGTTCAGCTGCCATGCCCCTCATCCAGTCAGCAGCGATTGGATTTTAATATGTCATATAAAATATTTGATGTCAATATATATCGTATATCGTATAAAATATTTGATGTCAACACTTCAAGCACTTCAAGCCTTGCTTGTCAAGCCTTGCTCTTCAACTCAGACATAAGATCGGCCTTGGTCAAAAGCAGCAGGATCCTCGGTGTGTGGGCCATGAGCGTGCGGACGAGCTTGATGTCATTCTCGGAAAGGGGACGGTCGGCGCTGACCGCCACAATAGCAGCACCGACTTCGGGAGGCCATTTTTCTGATGTCTCGGTATTGTACCGGAAGACGCTGCCCAGGCCCCGGGGTGTCGACGAGGCGAGCGGCAAGAAGGGAGCTGCTATTTATCAGCTTCTCGATATGATCCTATTGAGAAAGATTAACGCTCGTAAGGACATCCAGCAGTTCAAAACGGAAGTTGAGGACAGAGTCAAGACCCTGTACAGCTCGGAGAATCTCGTCGAGTTGCCGCAGCTTGGAGTTTCGATTCCTCAGACCCTTGAGAAATTCGCGCCCGGATCTCAATTACGGTTGAAATGGGACGTGGTGAAGCCTCCAGAAGTCCAACTGCCTATGGCAAGAGCTACCTTAGTCGAGGATGATTTTGAAGGGGAAATAAGTCGCAAAGGCCACGGGTTGCAGAGAGCGCTGATTGTTACTTTGCTGCAGCATCTCGCCATGACCATTCCCGTTGAGCCTCCTGTTGCTGAGACTGAAGAAGCAGCAAGCAAACAGGCGCAAGACACTGATCAGGCCGTCCGAGGCCCCGACTTGATTCTGGCCATAGAAGAACCGGAACTTTATCTCCATCCGTCTAGATGCCATTATCTGTCGGATCTACTGTTTAGCCTGGCGGTAGGATCGGGGGTTGGTCTCGCGGCAAGAAATCAAATTATTTATGCCACTCACTCCCCGTACTTCGTTGATCTTTTTCGTTTCAACAAAATTAGAATGGTGAGAAAAGTCTTTTCACCAAACTCTCCGGTGGCTCAGGCCAGTATTGAGGCCTTCACGTTGGGACAAGCCGCCAAGGAATTGGCCCAAGTTTGTGATGTGGACCCTGTAAGATTTACGGAAGATAGTTTTCGGGAAGAACGGGAACGATATCTTGAATATTGCATAGCACAGGGGTATACGCATTCCACCTTAAGCTTGATTGCGAGAGAACTCCTGTGGATCGCGCGGAAGTTACATGTTGATCCGCACCGGACGACGCTGAAGCAGGTCCGAGCAGCCGCTCATGGATGGGCGGAACGAGAAAGGCGTTGTGGACATGCCCTCAATACCCGGTGGACTCGCAACCGCTTCGCACAGGTCGCGCAATCGTGGCTTCGCTTCCTCGAGCTATTGGTCAGAGCTAGGACGGCTCTCCCCTTTTGAACATTTGCTAGAGGACTTCAAGGTGTGGATGGAGAAGGAGAGAGGCTTTACTCCGGCAACTATCGATCGAGAATGTGGCCTTCTCAGGCAGTTTCTGTTGTGGTACGGGGACCGGAGACGGTCTATCTCGGAGATAGGCCTTGAGGATATTGAGACCTTTCTTAGCCAGTACGAGATCGAGAGGCATGTGCCGGACGTCAGTGAAGAACATGGCCACTGCAATAAGGATGTTTCTCAAATATGCCGGTTCGAAGGGTTGGTATTCGCCTTCGATCGCCGGCATGATACACGGCCCGCGCATTTTTGCTCAGGAACATCTCCCCCAAGGTCCTTCCTGGGAGGACGTACAACGCCTGATCAGAAGCATGGAGACTACTCGTTCCTGCGATATACGGGACAGGGCCATCGTAATGCTGCTTGCGATTTACGGGCTCAGGCCAACCGAAGTGACGACCCTCACGCTCGAAGACATCGATTGGGAACAGAACTTCATATCAGTGCGTCGAGGTAAGCGAGAGGGAAGACAGACGTATCCACTGACTTTGGCGGTAGGCAACGCAATAGTTCGATACCTGCGAGAGGTGCGCCCTCCTTCTTCTTTTCGGGAGATATTTCTCAGGCTTGTTCGTCCCTTTCGGCCCCTTTCACGAGGAGGGCTTTATCACGTGGCCAGTGCGCGGATGAGCCTGCTCGGCATCAGCGCCCCTCATACAGGCCCTCACTCGCTGCGCCATGCCTGTGCGACCCATCTGGTGACCGAAGGCCTCTCCCTCAAAGAGATCGGCGATCATCTGGGGCACCGCTCCTCCCTCTCGACCAGGATCTATGCAAAAGTCGACCTGCCTGGACTACGCGAGGTTGCCGCGTTCGATCTGGGAGGGCTGTCATGAAACTCTCAAACGTTGTTGCCGAGTACGTGTCGTTCAAGCAGGGTATAGGCATGTGGTATCGATCTGAAGCCAGGCTCTTGAGGTCGTTCTGCAGGACAGTGGGGGACGTCGCGATCAAGGACGTCGACGCACCGTCCGTTGAAGCATTTCTGGCAGGGGTCAAGGGCAACATCGCCTCTGTCTGGCGTTTGAAGTACACGGTCCTCAACGGCCTCTTTCGCTTCGCCATAAACCGGAAATATACCGGTTCGTCTCCCCTTCCCAGGATCCTGCCGAAGCGCCCCGAACCGGGACTACCCCATATCTATACGATCGATGAGCTGCAGAGCCTCCTCAAGGCAACCGATTCATTACAAACGAGGATGAGTCCCCTTCAGGCGGCGACATTCAGGATGTTGTTGATCCTCTACGGGACAGGTCTCCGTATCAGCGAAGCCCTTGCGCTCACCATCGCGGACGTGGACGTGCGGAACAGCCTGATCATCGTCCCCGACAGCAAATTCTTCAAAACGAGAATCGTTCCCACCGGTCCCCGCCTCACCGACCATCTTCGTGTGTACCTTGAGGAGCGGCGAAGGCTTGCGCGCCCATTGGGGGAAGACTCCGCTTTTCTTGCCACCCCCACCGGCCATGCCCTGTCGTACTATCAGGCAAGTAAGGTCTTTCGCCGCTTGCGGAACCTGGCGGGGCTCCATCGCACAGATGGCGCCCGCTATGCTCCCCGTGTACACGATATACGTCACAGTTCCAAGTCCCTTATTATTCCAAGTAGCCCTCCAAAGTCGGCGTATCTCTGGCCTTGCAGCCTGTTCTACTCAGCATAATCAAAGGATCTTGAGAAAGGCGAGGAGTTTGTCGTCGGGCCGGTAGGCGTAGCTTTATACCCAAAGGTGCGGCTTTGGCGAGGGCCCTCTCCTTGACTGCAAGATCGGCATGGAGATACACCTGGGTGGTCTCTGTCGATTCATCACCAAGCCAAAGGGCGATTACCGAGCGGTCTACGCCGTGTTGCAGGAGCTCCATGGCAACCGTGTGTCGAAGCACATGAGATGTGACGCGCTTCTTTTCGAGGGATGGACAGTTTTCGCGGGCGGCTGTGGTATGTTTGTCCAAAAGATACTCGACTCCTTCCGGGCTCAGGGCATGGCCTCGTGCGTTGGGAAATACGGGATCGGTCGGCTGTCCGTTGCGCTCACGGAGCCACGCCCGCAACGCGGCAACGACCTCCCTGCGAAGAGGAGTACAGCGCTCCTTCCGCCCTTTACCGGTGCACCGAAAGTGTGCGCCAGTTCCGAGGACAACGTCCTGGCAACAAAGCCCGATCAGCTCCGAGACCCTCAGTCCTGTCTGCACCGCAACGAGAAGAAGGGTCCGGTCCCGCCGGCCTGCCCACGTGCGTTGATCGGGCAGTGCCAAAAGGGCCTCGATCTCGCGCCGTGTCAAGAAATGAATCTGCTTACGGTGATATCGCTTTGACGGCAGCGCGAGGACGCGCTGCGCCAGGGCGCTCACCTCTGGCTTGTGGAGGGCTACGTAGCGGAAAAACGAATGGAGGGCCGCGAGGCGCACATTGCGGCCGCGGGCGGTATTGCCGCGCTCTTCCTCCAGATGATCGAGGAACGCACCGAGGAATGGAGTATCAAGATCCTTGATCGTGAGCACTGACGGCGCCTTTTTCAAGCGTCGCTCGGCAAACCCGAGGAGCAGACGGAAGGCGTCCCGATAGCTTGCAATGGTATAAGGGCTTGCCTGCCGTTGGTGGCAAAGACGGTCGGTGAAGAATGCCTGCAGTAAAGCAGGGAACTCGTTTTCGGTCTTCATCACAGCTTTCCTCCTTTCTCTTCAAGACGAAGCGTAGCCAGTCGCAAGAGTTCGGGGACGGCCGTGATATACCAGTAGGTGTCATGGACATGGACGTGACCGAGATAGGTGCTCAGTTCCGGCAGATGTTTTTCGACGTCGACACCGGCGCGATACCACCGGATGAGCGTCTCAACGGCAAATCCGTGCCGAAGGTCATGGAGCCTCGGACCACGGCTATCCTCCGGGCCCCGCAACCCTATCTCGCGTGACAGCTGGACAAAGGTCCAGCGTACGCTCCACTCGGTCAGCCGGGTGCCCCGTTCGGAGATAAAGAAGCTTGGGGTCCGTGCTCACGGATAGAGCCGGTTCCGAAGCTCGGCCTAGTGCCGGAGTTCTTCGATGGTAGAGGCGTGGATCGGAACGATTCTTGATTTACCGAACTTGGTGCGGCGGACCGTGAGTATCCCCCGGGCGAGATCCACAGCATCGAGATCAAGGGCGATCGGTTGGCTCATCCGCATGCCCGTGACCGCGAGCAGCCCGAACAGGGTGGCGTAGGTTGCGGCCCGCAGTCCCCGCGCTGACGGGAGGTGCCGCGCTGCCTCAATCAAGCGCGCGATCTCCCCGTCCGTGTAAAGGTAGGGGCCCTTGCGGTGAAAACGGTGGGGAAGAAGGCCTTCACGAGGGATCTCGGTCCTCGGGTCCAGCGCGCTCACGTAACAGGCAAAGGTCCGTACCATACTGAGCCGGTTCGCCCACTGGCACGGCTGGCAGTTTTTTGGCTGGGTAGCCCACTTGACAGCCAGCTCCCTCGTGATACAGGAAGCGCCCTCCCTTTCCGCATAGCTGACAAACTTTTGGAGCAAACTGCCCGCTATGCGCAGCTTGAACCCGAACATCCGGCGTACCTTCAGGTAGTCTCTGAGCGCAGTGCGTAACTCCTTCATCGTGCGCCTCCTTTCCACGGCAGGGCGAGAGCACGCAAGGCTGCCACGTCGACCTTGGCATAGATCTCTGTGGTGCTGGGAAGCTGATGGCGCAGGATCTCCCCGATCTCAGCAAGCGTTGCACCGCCGCGGAGCATCCGGGTGGCTAGACCGTGGCGCAGGAGATGGGAGCCTTTGCGTGTAGGAGAAAGCCCAGCCCGGGCAAGGGCCCTGCGGACGACGTCACAGATAGCAACGGAACCGGTAAACCCCTGTTGCGGTGCTTTCATGCGAAGGAATACCCTTCGTGACGGGCAGCGGGGACGGCCTTGGCGTAAATACCTCGCCAGGGCTTTCCCCACATCCTGGGGGATGGGGAGCCCGTCGTGCCGGACACTCTTGCCCCGGACGCTGATTTCTCCCTTTTCCCAGTCGATGTCGTCCAGTTCCAGGTGAACCACCTCCCCGGCACGCAGGCCGAGCCGCGCCAGGAGGAGCAGGATCGCATAGTCGCGTTGGCCTGATGGCGTATTCTGACGGCACGCCTTGAGCAGGCGCTCGACGTGCTCCGGCTCAAGAAGCCTGGGTAGTTCTGACAACCGCCAGTTGGCGACCGCGGGAACAGAAGTGGCCAGATCCCTCGCGATCTCTCCTCGCCGATAGAGAAAGCGGAAGAAGCTGCGAAGGCCACTTGCCGTCAGCTGGGCACGTTTCGGACTCCCCTTATGCGCATGGCGTACCATAAACCGGGTGATGTTCTGCGGATCGAGTTTGTTTATCGCGAGAGGTCCCTTGCCGAAACATGCGGACAGAAACGCACGGGCTGCCGGGAGGTAGTTGTCCAAGGTTGCCTGCGTGAGGCCACGTTCTTGCGTAAGATACCGCGCGAAATCCCTTTCGATAGCGTGAAAAGCACTATCCTCAATCTCCGAAGCGAGCAACCTGCTGACGCCCGTCGAACGCACGTGCTTGAGCAACCCTTGTAAGGTGTGGGAAGTACCACGGCGGCACAGCCCCCGACGACACCAATACCGGAGGAACTCCGAGACACTCTGTTCATGCAGGGCCTCCACGCCAATCCGTCTTCTGTGGAGCCAACGGCTTAAACCGGCGACTTCCCGGATCTTCACCTTGGCGGTTGACCGGGCGCAGCCCTGTGCCGAGAGAACCTGAGCGAACGTGTCGATGTAACTGCCGAGCGGACAAAAACGCAAACGCTCCAATGATAACGGGTCTGAATAGAACTGATCGATCATGTCTGCCTCCTCCTTCTTTGAATTTGAAATCAAAAGAAGAAGACAGCAGGATTATGCTAAGTAAATCAAGTATTGTCAGGAATATTCTCCCGTAATAGCGGGCTTCTGACAGCACCTCGCTACACCACTTGGAATAATAAGGGACTTGGAACTGTGACGCATATCGTGCAGGCGTGGTCCTTTGCCCCTGCCGCCGTGAGAGATCCCCGCCTCCCAGAGAAACCTGCGGAAGTAGTCATAGATTCTTCTTTCGGAGTAGCGACCGCCGTGGGCAGCGGGGAAGAAGGGACGCTCAGCTTGCCGAAGCGGGTGCATCGCCTCTCTGTAGATGCGGCACCGTTCAGCAAGCGAGAGGCTCATGGGCACAAGCAGGTCTTTGTGGAACTTGCCATTTCTGATAGTCAGCGCGCCCTCTTCTATATTCACATCGCCTACGGTCAGGCGAAGCGCTTCAGATACGCGGAGCCCGCATCCGTAGAGCATTCTATAGAGCACAGGGAAGATAAGGTGGCGATGCGGGCTGTTCGTCATGGGTAGGCATCGATCCACCCGATCGAAGACTCTGGCAAGCTCTTGTTCGGTAAAAAGATAGGGTTCATACGTAGGTGACCGGCGTACACCAAGATGGTCCGGATAGATGTAGGCATCGTATTCCGATCTGACCATGTAGCGGGCCAGCATGCGAACAAGGCTGATCCTGCGGCTCTGCGCATCGTCAGACTCACACGACTTTTTTTCAGCCCACCGCATGGCAAGGTCCCGTGACAGGCATACCTGGCTGTGGCCTACCTCAATGCAGAACCTGTCGAACCGTTTAAGAGAGACTGCCTGTTTTCGACAGGCATATTCCAATGCCTGTCGTTCCCACACAAAGCCAGTGATCACGTCGGCAAGGATGCTGGTATACGTATTAACCATGGCGGGATACCTCATCAGGATCGAGGGCGCATTGTAACAGCCCTTCAAGGTCGATCTTCAGATACACGCCGGTGGAGAGGGGACTCATATGACCCAGGATCTCCGCTATGACGGGCAGCGGTGTTCCCTGTTCGAGAAGAACACCGGCCAGAGTATGGCGTAACGAATGCATCCCCCGTGAGGCTCCTGTCCTTAAGCGTATGCCGGCAAGGCGTGTATATCTGGTAATGATGTGATGCAGATTGGCGTGGGTGCCAAAGGTTTCAAAAGGTGCACTATGACGGACAAAGAGATGCGGTGATGCCGTAGCGGGCCTGCCGTGCTTGAGGTAGTCAATGATGGCCCAGCCAATATCGTCAAGGAGAGGATAGCTTACCCTCTGCTTGGTCTTGTGCTGCACGATCTCGATGGTCCTGGTCGCCCAGTTGAGATTGTGAAGCCTGAGCTCTTTAATATCCTCGCGCCACTATCAAAAGAATGGCGTAATCTCTCTTGCCGTTGGGATTACCCCTGTCCACCGACAGAAGAAGGCGCCGCACCTCTTCAGGCGCTAAGGTGCTCGGGATCTTGGGACAACGCGGTAGTTTCAGTTTTGGCACATCACCCGACAGGTCTTTCTCATGGTGACCGTTAAGGTACAGAAATCGTAAAAACGACCTGAGCGTCGTCAGAATAGCCGAAATGGATTTTGTGTGATAGCCCGCGACGGTCCTCACGTACTCTGACACATGACGACCGGTTAGTGACGACAGGGACGTTATCCCGTGATCATCCAGGTAGTCAATGAATAACTCTGCCCGATACATTCGACCCCGCATTCCTTGGCCAGAGTAATTTCGTTGCACACATTCTTTGCGGTACGCCTCGAGCGCCTCTGCAAACTGGGGTGTCCTTGCATAAGGTGTTTTGGTGGTTCTGCGCCGCAGAATGGCGCCATGCAGCTGGTAATCTCACAGAATCCGCATGCAGCGGGCCTGATTTCTGAAGGACCGGTGCACCGTGTAGCTGTCCAGGTCAAACTTATAGAGCATCTGTAAAAATCTGTTGCCCAGACTTTCTGAATAAACCCCTTCTCCTGTGCTGTCAGCGAATTTGATCAATCGATTGTAGAATCTACGGTAGCCAGCGCGTGTCTTTTCCGAATAGTGCAGTCTTTCAAGCTCCCCCAGTACGTCTGATACGAGGTTTCTGATGGATCTTTCCGGGTTCATACAAGCCCTCCTTCAACGTGATGGATGCCGCAGCATCACTCTCATCGTGAAGGATTATGGAAAGTTTTTCCATCGTGAACAGAATCATTTCAGTTTGTTTTGTGCACAACTTTACATAACCGATTACTTTGCATTCCCCTTATGTAAATCTTTCCATAAGGGGAAAACGTATCTCTCGTGCGCGCTTGCTCATAAGACCTGCAGGGGGGCGATGGCCGCCTTTTACCTCAGGACCCCAAGCTCTACTATACCCTGGCCATGGCCCGGGCGGACGGAAGCTACGCTAGGGTGCTCGCGAAACTTGCCAGGACGTCGGTCCCTATTCTTGATGACCTGGGACTTGCCGCCTTGACCGATAGTGAACGGAGGGATCTTCTCGAGGTGATCGAAGACCGGCACGGCTCGGCTTCGACCATCATGACAAGCCAGCTCCCGGTAGAACATTGGCATGAGGTCATAGGAGATCCGACCATCGCTGATGCTCTTCTTGACCGGCTGGTGCACAACGCGCACAAGATCAACCTGAAGGGAGAATCTATGAGAAAGAGGAAAGCAGCATTGACACAGAAGGAGGAAACAATGTAAGGTAAGAAACTACCAGCGTCGCCTGACGGCTCCGACCGGGGTGGCCGCCTTCATCATAATGAGTGGCTAACTTCCCCGGGACAGGCGGCCAATTTCGCCGGAATACCCACGGTAGGTCTGGACCGGGAGGGCCGGATCAGCGCCGTGGATGCGGGCCTTTTCATGGACGCCGGCCCTTACACAGGGCAGAGCGAGTGGGTCCTGGAGCAGGCCTGCATCTTCGCCTGCGGCCCTTACAGGGTGCCCGATCTACGGGTGAGAGGCAAAGGGGTGTATACGAACAACGCCAAGGGAGGGGCGTTCAGGGGGTTCGGCATCAACCAGGTTGCATTTGTCCTGGAATCCCTGCTGGACGAAGCAGCGATAAAGCTGAATATAGACCCGCTGGAGTTGAGGATTCGGAATGTTTTAAGGGAGCACGACCGGACGCCAGCAGGAGAAAGACTGGTTGGTACCGTGGGAGCACGAGCAACGCTGGAAGCAGCCAAAGAGATCTACGCAAAGCTTCGATCAAGAGGTCCATCGCAAAAAGGATGGAAAAGAGGCATCGGTGTTGCCACCGCTTATAAGAACGTGGGATGGGGAAGGGGAACGGCCGACAACGGCTCAGCTTTCATGCGTCTTGAAAACAGTGGCAGACTGACGGCTGTGGCGTCCGCCCCGGATATGGGACAAGGCATTCGAACGGGGTTGTGTCAGATCATACAGCAGGTGTTAGGCGTAAAGAGACACATGGTTGATATGAGACTGTCGGACACCGATACCGTTGCTCCCGCCCACGGAGGGGCGGGAGAGAGACTCACGTTCTGCACGGGCAATGCCGTCTTGATGGCGGCCAACCCGTTTGAGGGAAGAAGTCCTCGACGCTGTGGAGCGCATATGGGGTGTTCGTGCCGGGGACCTCGACGCGATGACAGACGGCTTCCTCCGGTATTGTTCGGACGGCAACCCCGTGAGCATTGCCCTTCAGGACGTAGCCAGCCGGCTGGAGCGTGAAACCGGTGTTCCTCTGGAAATCCACGAGGCGTACAATGCGCCCAGGACCTACAATCTCGGGGACCGGGGAAAGGTCAACGAAGCCGACTACCGGCTCTATCCGGCCTATTCCTATACAACCGCCATCGCCACAGTGGAAGTCGAGGAAGCCGGTAGGGGCATGGAAGTGAAAGACCTGTACATATTTCAGGATGTGGGGAAACCCATCAATCCGCAGGTCATAGCGGGACAACTGGGAGGGAGCTGCCTCCAGGCGCTCGGCTATGCACTGATGGAAGAATATCGGCTGAAAGATGGCGTTCCTCTGAGTATGAACTTCAAAGCATTGGGGGTCCCCCACTATCAGGGATGCACCCCGCTACCACTCTTTTCTCATCGAAACGGCCGACCCGCATGGGCCCTTTGGCGCAAAAGGGATTTCGGAGGTGGCCATGATCCCCACGACCCCTGCCATCGTAAACGCAATCAGGGATGCCACGGGAATCAGGGTATATTCGCTGCCCGTGACGTATGAAAAGATCGAGACGGAAACGAAAGGTGCTGCCCTCAAGCCGGGTTGAAGACACAACTCAGACCGCATAGGAGGTTTGCTGATGTTGATCGTAGGTGAAAGAATCAATGCCTCTCGCAAGGCCGTTGGCCAGGCCATCTCCGAAGAGAATAGAGAATTTATCCGGCACGAGGCAAAGAGCCAGGCCCAGGCGGGCGCTGACTACCTTGACGTCAATGCGGGCACGTTTATCGATCGAGAAGCAGAACATCTGAAGTGGGTCGTCGAGGTGGTCCAGGAGGCGAGCGATCTACCCCTCTGTGTCGATAGCCCGGATCCGGCTGTGATCAAGGCTATCCTTCCTCTCCTGGACAAGACGTCCCTGATCAATTCCGTCACCCTTGAACAGTCCCGGTTGAAAATCGTCCTCTCTCTTGCGGTCGAATATAAGGCGAAACTGATCGCCCTTTGCCAGTCTCAGGACGCAAGTGCCCATTCCGCGGAAGAGAAACTAGGTATGGCGGGCCAACTGGTAGAAAAGGCGACAAACGCCGGTATCCCCATCCATGACCTCTATATCGATCCGCTCGTTTATCCGCTCGGTACAGATCAGGGATCAGCAATTGCCTCCCTGAGTGCAATCGAGATGATCATGAGCAGGTTCCCCGGCGTGCACACGATCTGTGGTCTTACCAATGTCTCCCACGGTTTACCTATAAGGCCCCTTATCAACAGAACCTTTCTGGCAGCGGCCGTCCTGCGTGGCCTTGACTCTGTAATCATGGATCCTACAGATAAATTACTTTACGGAACGCTCAAGGCAGCGCTTGTCGTGGCCAATAAGGATCACTTTTGCGTGGGATACATCAAGGCTTTCAGAGAGGGAAAACTTGCATAGTAGCCGCCTGAACCCGCGAGACGGTTAAGAAGGGTGGGGATATGGAGCAAACTGTTCCCGGAAACCTTTTGAAAAAGCCTCCCGGTGCCTTTTTGTTGATTGGGTCCCATTCTAATATCGTCCCTTCCAATGCTACGCCCATTGACCACAAAAGAACAACCGCTTTATGGCCTATTCGCTGCATGGAGTCGTTAAGCGCTTGTCGCTGACTCCCCGGTTTAAAGCCCATAAACGTGCCTGGGTCTTCCCGGCCATACCGTGGCGGTCCATAATTCGTACGGGCTGCGCCCTTTTGTGGCCCGTTTGTCTTTGTGGCGCAGGAGACGCCAAACTCAAGCCAGCCTCGGTCAGAATTGTATTAAACATGATCGGCATGGTTTCCCTTTATCATCCTCCTATCGTCCAACAGAGCCTGAACAGACCGTCTTTCGTAATGCCCCGTCGTGCCCTGAAGTCACTGAATCATTCCACTCAGTGCCTTGATCTTCCTTGCGATACCGGGGTTCAACCCCCTCAGAGTTTCGTACTCTCGCAAGGTCCTGATCTTATCCTTCTTCATTATGAAAAGCAGCGCCAAGCTCTCCCTTGTCTCTGCATCATTAGAGTTGATCCGCAAAGCCTCTTGATACTCCCGTATGGCATCATCATATAGCCCTTTGTCCTCGTAGGCAGCTCCCAATAGTATCGAGCGTCGTAATTCTTGGGATCGGCTTCAACAGCTTTACGACAGGCATTTATTTCCTCGTCATACAGCCTTTTGTCGAAATATACGCCACCGAGCTCCATCCATGCCTCTGAGTGCTTTGGGTCAATTTCAACAGCTCTCATGAGTAGTTTTAGGGCGTTATCGTTATCACGCCTGTTCCTCGCAAAAATTCCTTGCGTGTAGTAGAAGTCGGCGCTCTTTTCTCCGGAACTAAGTTTGTTTCTCAGTTTGGTTATCATATGGAGGTTATCCGGGGTAAGGTGTCGGAACTTTCTTCCAAGGGGTTGTGATACATCGCTGAGAAGCTTACCTCTTGAAAAAAGTCCGACCAGTTGACCCAACGTAAAGGAGTGGACGGACTCCCCTTTTCCTATCTCTTTCTCAAGCTGTAAAACTTCCTCTTTTTTCCTTCCGGAAACTTTTTGAAGCAGCTCAGCATAGAGATCCCTGAGTAAGACCTCCAGTAACGTGCCGGCCTCCTTCACACAGGCAGGATACTGTTTTATCTTAATGAACTGGTTAAGGTTTTCTAGCGAGCGCTGGTAGCTATGAGTCATGGCGTTCTCCCAGTGACTCCGAGGCTTCTTGAGTCATTATAGCAGGATTTACCGTTGATCGGCACTTTATTTTAGGGGGGCATAGGGCACGTTCTTTAAGAAAGTAAAAACCATGAGGGCAAATCCTCGCTCCAAAGCGATCTTGTCCCCCCTCAGGCCAGCATAGCTGTGGAGTGAGCATTCCTCTTGCTCCATATCGATGATTGTTTCTGCGAGCATGGCGCCGAGCTTCATGAGGAGGCTGTCCAATCCACTTTCTTCGAGGACTCCAGAATGCGTCGGTGGGACCGTCAATCAAGGCGGTATTGCCAGGGAGCTTGTCACTGCCCGGTTCGCGTTTTCCCTTGCAGCGCCCCTGTTATTGTCAATCACCGACCCCATGAAAAACGATTGAGGGCATCGTCGAGGCTTACTACTCATCCGTGAAGGGGTAAGAGTCGGCCCCGGTGATCGCACGGGACCCTGACCATGCCCCGGTGAAGATCACCCCGACTCTTGCCCGGAGGACCCTGAGTAGCGGCATCTGCTTCGAGCAACAGGGGGCAGCCCATGTTTGCGGCTACCTTCACTTTCTGATCGATAAGTCTTCTTCTTTTTTGCCTTGACGCCGGTTCGGGCCGAAAAATTCCGGCAGGTCAAAATACACTCGTGAGGGTGGATGTCCTCTCCATGAGAAGACAGGGAAGGGGGATTTCTCCCTCTCCGTAAAAAGGAGGGGGGGCGGCGTTTAGCCATCCCCCTGCTCAAAGTCCTTCTAACCAATTTCTAACAAAAGAGGTTCAAATTGCCCTAAACTCCAGCAAAGTCCAGGCATGTTTTTAATGTCTATTGCCTTGAAAAGCTTAGGTTTTCTTATTTATCGTTTACGTTCTCCCATAAACCCAATCCTTTAAGCGTCATGCAGTTCAGGTCGATATGCGCGAAGTGCCCGCCCTAGGCCGCTGCCTGCTAGTGGGCGAAGATAAGGGCGATCTTCTCCTTCGCTTCCCTTATCTGCCCGGGGCTCACCGCGCGGCCCTCGGATGTCGGGAAGGGGTCCTCAGTTATCGCATACACGCGCTCTTCCAGGCTCTCCTGCTTTCTCATGCGGGCAGGCGGGTCCGGGGCACTGCCTATTGCCTTTGCGACGTCGTCGGGGAATTTCCCCGGGTCCGCCGTCTCGTAGACGACCGCCTCACCTGTTCCGCCTTGTGACCGGTAAATCTCGAGGGCCCTCCATCCGACCGCTCCGTGCGGGTCGAGGATGACGCCGTGCTTCTCGAAAACCTCTTTCATCGTCCTGTAGTGGCAGGGATTATCGACGCTGACCGAGAAGAGGTCCTTTCTCATCTCCTCCATGTCCGGCATATTATGTATGACGCCCGGCCGCACGACGCTTCCCGTCGCAGGGTCGCGCTCGTCGGCCATGTGGCCTCCGTAGAAATCGATGAGGCGGGCCAGATTGCTCGGGTGGGAAACGATCATCGCGGAAGAGGGCGACGGCTTTGAGGGCGTCACCGTATACGCGCCGCTGTAAAGAAAATCGGGAAATTCGCGGTTTTCATTGACGCCGCATATGATGCGCGAGACGGGCAGACCCATGGCCTTCGCGATGACAGTGCCCATCATGTCCCCGAAATTGCCTGAAGGGACACTCGCGATCAAAGGGCCGCCCTCTGCAGCGATACGCGAATACGCGAAGAAGGGATAGACGGCCTGGGGCAGGAGCCTCCCGAGACTGATCGAGTTCGCCGAAGTAAGGCGCTCGCCGTCACCGAAGACCGCCTCGCTGAACGCTTCGTCTCGGAGAAGGTTCTTCGCCAGGCCCTGACACACGTCGAAATCCCCGTTCACTTCAAAGGCGTGGACGTTCCCGCCAAGGGTCGTCATCTGCCTGTGCTGTCCCTCGCTTATGGACCCCTTGGGAAAGAAAACGATGTTATCCACGTTGGGGAGGCCGGAGAGGGCGTCCGCAACGGCGCCCCCCGTATCGCCGCTGGTGGCTACGACGACCACCCTCCGAAGGCCCCGTCGCTCCAGGAAGTAATTGAGGATGCGGGCGAAAAAGCGGGCGGCATAGTCCTTGAACGAGTACGTGGGTCCCTTCGTGAGCCACATGATCGAGGTATCTTCCGTTACTCGCTGAACCTCGGTAGGTATCGTCTCTTCGCTGTACGCGTCTTCGAGGAGGGCGGCGAGGTCTTTCTTCGGGACTTCGGCGCCAAGGAACGGGTACAGCACCTCAAGGGCGATCCGGCTGTATGACATGTGACGCATGTCCATTATAGTTGGCCTGTCGAGCTTCGGTATGTCAGCTCTGCTTACCATGTAGAGACCGTAATCGGGCGCCAGACCCTTAAGGAGGGCCGACTCGAAATTGACCCTCAGGCCGGGGTCGTCGGTGCTCTTGTAGAGGATCTGCTTCATAAGGTCATAATCTTATCCCAGTGCGCGGCCGATGTCCTCCACCAGCCTTCTGGAGCCCAAGTAGAGCGCCGTGCGCTGGTGGTGGTGCGCGGGGAGGATCTCGAGTATATCGGTCCCTTTTTCGTTGATCGCCGTGCCGCCCGCCTCTCTGCACATGAAGGCGACCACGGCGGCTTCATACATGAGGCGCAACTTGCCTTCCGGCCGGTTCTTCTTCGGGTCCGGATGGTTCACGATGGCCGGATACATGAACATGCCGCCGTTCGAGAGGATCCTGTGGAAATCTCCGGCCAGCGCGCCCAGGTATCTGAAGGCGTACCTATCCTCATGCTCCTTGATCCATCTCTGGACACCTTCCCCGTAAGTGGACGTGTTGGCCGCGTTGAATGAAAGCTCCCAGCTTTTACTATCTTCCGGGAGGACCATGCGGGAGGGCCGCACGTAGGTCATCGTTTCGTCTATGTGGAACCGCCAGGTGCCTGCGCCTTTTAGCCCGACCGTGAACGTGCCCGTCGGAATCACGAACATCCCGGCGGCGATGTAGTCCTTCCCCGCCCTGAGATGGCCGTCCTCTGGGCCTTCAAGGTTGCGCTTGGCGATGCCGAAGAGGAACCCCACGGGCAAGCCGTGGGCGACATTGGACGATCCGTCGAGAGGGTCGAAATAAACGAAATAGCGTCCCCCTTCAGGATCGATGGGGATCAGTTCGTCCGATTCCTCGCTGACTGCATGGATTACCCTGCCGGAGCTCCTCAGGTAGTGGATGGCGATCTCGTGGGCGATCTGGTCCATGCGCATGACCTCTTCTCCCTGCACGTTGATCGCCCCGGCCCTGCCCAGTATCCCTTTGAGGGCGCCTGTAAGATAATAGTGCTCGATATGCTTGGCTGCGCTTATCAGCGCATCCATTAGTATGAGGAAGTGGTACGTGCGGTTGTGCCTTTCCTGGTGATGAAGAAGGAAGTTCATGAAAGTTTGCTCGAATTCGACCATAGGGCGCTCCTTGACCTTTTCCCCGATTCTATCATGCCCCGCTATATCTGCGGGGAAGGGGGGGCATCGCGATCAACTATTGTAGCACCCTTCTCGACAAAAATCCCGCGGGTCGAATAAGGTGACGGTCCTGCGCCTGCCGGTTCGGGGGCTTTTCGATTATCTCAGCGCCGCTCGAAAAGATAGAGGATGTCCATGCGGGGGCTGTAGCTGTCGCCGTTCTTCACGATCTTCTCCAGGACGCGTCCATTCTCGAAGACAACGAAGAAGTCGCATGTTTCGTAAAAAGAAAGGTCCGGGTTGCAAAGGCGGCGGTCGTACCGATAGAGGACGTAGAGGGATGACTGCTTCTTGACACTCTGGGAGCGGTCAGGCTCGCCCATTACGGCTTCTACCTGCGGGAAGGTCATTCCGGCTTCGACCCTCTTAAGCTTGGAAAAGGTTGATGCACAACCGGCCAGCGGTAAAATCAGCAGGATAGCGATGAGTGCCTTGTGCCGCGCCATCAAAGGGATAAACGAAGAGAGGGGAGATACCCCCCCCTCTCTTCTCCTGTACTCGTCCTGAAACTTACTTTGCAGGAGCCGGGGCAGCAGGTGCTTCCTCTTTCTTCTCCTCTTTCTTCATCTCTTTCTTGGACTTCTTGGCCTTCTTGGGCGCCTTCTTCTCTACCTTCTTCTCCTCTTTCTTCTCCGTTGCCGCCGGTTTCTCCGGTGCGGCCGCAGGAGCCTGAGCGAAGCCTGTCCCTGCGAAGACGAAGGCGATCATCACTGCGAACATGTACACCAATACTTTCTTCATCTTTCTCCTCCTTGAGAAATATTTTATAGGAGTTAGTGCACGAACCGTGCCATTCAAGGCGGCAGGGGGGCATGGCCCTTCCGGTTTTCCGATAGAGGGCCAATTCTCCGGGCCTATTCCTGGGAATCAGGTACCTTCGAAAAAGAGGCGGGCGTTGTGAAGTCGGGAAGCAAGAAGCAGCGAGAGGATGATGGGTCGGAGGTTTCCGACTAAAGCGCCCGTTAGCGTCGGAGTTTTACGACTCCTCTCTCCCGAACCATCATATCTTTTGCGGGTAGCAAAGGGGGTCCTCGATCCCCAGTTCCCGGAACCCCTTAAGCCGCAACATGCATGCGTCGCAGGCGCCGCAGGGCGCGCCTTCGGACGAGGGGTCGTAGCAGCTCCTCGTCAACGAGTAATCCACCCCGAGTTCGATGCCTTTCTTTATGATCTCCGCCTTGCTCATGCGGATGAGGGGCGCGTGGATAGTGAGGCGTCTGCCCTCTACGCCCGCCCTTGTGGCGAGGTTTGCCATATGCTCGAAGGCCTCTATGTAAGCAGGGCGGCAGTCGGGGTAGCCGCTGTAATCCAGGGCGTTCACACCGATAAAGATGTCGGAGGACGGGAGCACCTCCGCCCAGGCGAGGGCAAAGGAGAGAAAGATGGTATTGCGGGCGGGAACGTAGGTAACAGGTATGCCCTTAGCCATTTCGTCAAGG